>ERZ780010.18-NODE-18-length-59648-cov-6.17124_pt1 | contig 59648 bp, 63 predicted proteins | sample MGYA00511871_ERZ780010 | MGnify/ENA primary metagenome ERZ780010 (study PRJEB29588, sample SAMEA2162138) | human gut metagenome | biome: human gut; feature: human-associated habitat; material: faeces | place: Denmark | collected 2008/2010 ... | reverse complement strand
TTTTTTTGGTTCTCGCTTTCCTGCTGTTCTAATTACCATTTATTACCCATTAAGTATCCTACTTTCATTATATTAACATAAAGAATCCTAAAATAACCTTATGATATAATAAAGGCTATGGATACAGATTTTCTTAAAAATTTCCCTAAAGAATGTGATAATGCAATTTCGACTAAAAACATTGAGAAAGTTGATGCGTTAATTGAAAAGCTCAAGGAATTAGAGTCAAGATTAGAAAGAAGTCCTCTATTAACTCAACTATGGTATTGTATTTCAAACTTATACTCTACAAAAGCAGCTATTTATAATGAAGATGCAAAACTTTGGAGAAATAAAAAATTTCCTACAAATGCTGTTCAATCTTTGAACTATATAAGAAGAGCCTTTAATGAATATATACAAAATGGCAATAGCAATATGTGTTTTGAAATACAAACAAATCTAGCAAATCTATATCATGGTTTTTGTCGAGATATTGAAGCTAACTACTTTTTGACATTTAACTATAATAATGTGATTTACTCTGATTCTATATTTGTTGCCCCATTTAACAAAGCTAAAAATCTTATGGAATTAAAAGATTATTTGAATGATAAGCAAGAAGCGAGTTACTATGCATATGAAGCATATAAATTGATTAAACTGTTATCGGAAAATAAAAATAATATTTTTCATGAGGGTATAAAATCCGAAATCACTAAAACTGTTTGGGTAGGTGAATTATTAAATTGGGGTAAAAATATTGAAGAAACAATAATACCTTTTGAGGAAATGACCAAACGAATTAAATATAAAACCAAAGAAGAAGAACTTTACAGAACTTGGAGTGCCGAAAATAATTTATTTCTTAATCCTTTAAATGATATAACTAAAGAATTAATATCTGCTAAAGATACCCTAGAATTTCCTGATTATATAGTAAAAATTGGAGAAGGACCATTTTTAAGTGTAGCGTTCTCTGATATAAAAAATAGATTTTGTAAAGCAAGATACATAGCTTATTGTGGATTATTTAAGCAGTATCCAGAATGGCTTGAAGAAGGTTTGTTTCTGACAAGTTGTTTAGATTACAATGATTTTTCTACAAATACAGAAATAGTAAAAACGGCATATAAATTGTGTTTTGGTATTTTAGATAGTATTATTTTACTTCTCAAAAAATATTTTGAAATAGAAGGTAAAAGTAAAACTGAATTTAAACCAACATGGATACAAACGAATTTTCAAAATATTCATAATCCTTTTATAGATGGATTGTTTTGGTTATCTTGTGATTTAACAGATACTTCACATATTAAAAATTGGCAAACCCCGAATCCAGATGCAAGTATCTTTAGAGAATTAAGAAACAATCTTGAACATAATTGGGTAAGAGTTGCTGATTGTGAAAATTCAATATGGCTTGGAGACCATGATTATGCTTTTGTGTTATCTAAAGAACAATTAGAAACAGCAACATTAGAAGTTTTTAGATATACTAGAACTGCAATAATGTATTTAATTCTTGCAATTAAATATAATGAAAAACAAAAAATCCAAAATATCCAAGATGAGATTATTCCATCAATGGAAGTACCTTATTATTCCTAAGGAGACAAAAAAGTGAGCAATCCTAAAAGACATCATTATCTACCACAAGTATACCTTGAGAATTTTTGTCAAGAAGGTGGATTATGGATATATAATGATATAGATAAAAGTATTAAGAATATACCTAAGATAAATGCAGCTGTCATAAATCATTTCTATACAAGAGAAAATGATGATGGCACGAAGGATTATGAATTAGAAAAAAGATTATCTTTTATTGAAGGCGAAGCGGGTAAAATTATAAAAAATTTAATCCAGCATCAAGAGATTACATCAGAAGATAAGGGTAAATTTTCATTATTTATTTCTTTATTACAACATAGGACACCGTTTGCTGTTAATAAGTTACATCAATTTATAGACCCGTTATTAAGGTGGGTTAAAGAGCAACAAATTAAGAATGGTATTTATGATAACTTTATGGCAGAATATGAAGAAAAATATGGAATGACAAAAGAATTTCAAAAACAACTTTTAGAAAATAGTGAAATTCAACTAACTAAATCAGGTGAGTGGGGCTTTCTCTTTGATACCGCTATAGAAATTGCAAAATTGTATTCTCAAATGCAATGGCATTTTATATACACTACAAAAACTAATTTCATTACTTCCGATAACCCATTGATATATTATGAACCTAATATAGATATTGGACCTTATGGTTATGGAATTGCTACACCCACAGTAGAAAAATTTATTCCTATATCATCAAATTTAATATTAAAAATTGGAGATTTTGGGAAAGGTATATCTTATGGTTTATTAAATGATAGAAAAATAATAAGATATATTAATTCTTCTATTTTTGTAAGACGTAAACAATTTGTCTTTGCAAATAATAGAGAACAACTTGAATTTTTACTCAAAAGAACAAATGGTTATAAACGAGAAGAAATAATAAAAATTAATTAATTTAATAAAGGTAGAATATATGTTATTGCCTAAGAAAGTCAATAAACAAATCAAAAAAATATTTATACAAAAACTTAAAGATATGTGTAATTCAAGTATGAATTTGGAGGATATAAAAGAAAAAGCCTCACAAATTGACATATCCGAAGAAATGGATATAGCAATGAAAGAAGAAGTTGCAAAATTAGGAAAAAGAATTACGAAATCTATAGGTAAAATTCTTCATAATGAACACAAAAAGGTTAATAAGTTTGTAGTAAATCATTATTATAAATGGGGCGAATGCTTGAATTTATTTGAATTATTATATATTCTCTCTCTAAAATTTACAGCAAGATACTGTCAAAGAGTAAATTATATAAATGACGGTACAGATGAGCAATATGCATATGAATATCTTGCGATAAAAGAATTACATGGACGAGCCTGTCAAATTTATGCTGAAATATTTTGTTTAATAGAAAATGGCTTTGCTGATGGAGCTTATGCAAGATGGAGAACTCTATATGAAATAATGGTGATTATAGATTTTATTAGAACTAATGGTGAAGTAGCTGCAAAAGCTTTTTATGAAAGTTCTTTTTTTGATACTCAACATTGTAACTGGGCAAAAGAATTAGATTGTTTTAAAGATTTAAAAAGAGTATCATTTAGAGCGATTGAAAAAACTTGCAATTTTGATAAAGGTTGGATGAAAGAATATCAGAATGCTTGTAAAGCAGTTCATGCATCTCCAGAAGGAACGTTTGGAAGAATTTCTAATAGAGAAAATGATATGCACTTTATTCCTGTAGGCAGATGTGATTATGGAATCGATATTCCAGCAACGCATGCCTGTATAGCTTTATCTATTATAAATGCCCAATTTCTAACAATATTTCCTAATTTTAATACATTAGTAGAATTACGAATGTTATTATATTTAAAAAATGCGGTTATTCATTCTTTTGAAGAAACAGAACCTCAGATATTCAATAATACAACCACGCAAAAGATTACTAAAATTAATCCATATTTAAATTAAAAATATATCAATGCCTAAATTCTTTCATGAAGGAGTAAATCATGAAAGAAAGTTTATTTATAAACTTAGGTGCTAGTAACCATTAAAAGAATGAAAGACAAGCAGAAGATTATTATGCCACCGACCCCATTGCAGGTGAATTATTGTTACAGGTAGAACCAGATTTAAACAACATTTGGGAATGTGCTTGCGGTGAGGGACATTTAGCTAAAGTTTTTGATGAAGCAGGTAAGTTAAGAAAAGCAACCGACCTTATTGATAGAGGTTATGGAAATGTAGAAGATTTTTTATTAAATACAGAACCATACCACAATGGGGATATTGTTACAAATCCGCCGTATAAATACGCTCAGGAATTTGTAGAACACGCACTAAGCAAGGTAGATGAAGATAGAAAAGTTTGTATGTTTTTAAAAGTTCTGTTTCTTGAAAGTCAAACCAGAAAGGAATTATTTACAAAATTTCCGCCGAAAATAATCTATATATCAAGTAGTCGTATAAATTGTGCTAAGAACGGTGATTTTATTACATATAATTCCAGTGTCATCGCTTATGCTTGGTATGTGTGGGTAAAAGGCTACAAAGGTAAAACGGTGGTAAAATGGATAAATTAACATTGATATTATTTATGAAATATACACTAGAATGCTCGTTATGGTGCATTAGTTTCATAATAGTCGTTGAAGTTGTCTATTACTTATCTACGTTTGCTTAGAATTTTTATCATGCCCCTCTATCGGGGGTTTCGGAACAAATTTAAGTTCGTATCCAAATAATTCAGCAATATCCATGAGTTCTGTAACCTTGAAGGATGAGCGTGCAAGTTTATTTAATAAATTAGAATCAGAAGCGGAACGACCATAAGTTTCATTTAACATTCTAGCCAATCTATATACAGATGTATTCTGTTCTTGTAAAAAGTCTTTTACAAGCCTTCTGGCTTGTCCTTTTCGTTCTTCTGTTGCTATGTATTTTGGTGTTTCAGGATTTGTCATATTTACCTCACCTTATTAGTATAACACTATTTTTTATTTATATCACGTTATCGTAAAGTTTTGTGTCGAGAATTAAAAAGAAACATTGACAAAAACAAAATGTCGATACATTATGATAACGTAAGGTATTAAACAAAAGAAAGGAGACCAAATTATGGCAACACAAGTAATTACAACTAACATCAATCTAGAAGATAACGCAAAAGTTATCAAATCCATTGACTCAAAGATAGCTGAATTAAAAGAGCTTAGAGATGAGAAGATAGCGGAAGTTAAAGACATTATGAACAAAGCTAATGTTCTTGAACTTCAAGCAGGGGCATTTACTTTTAAAATGCAAGAAATTACAAGAAACAATGTAGATACTAAAACCTTAAAAACAAAATATGCTGAACTCTACAAGGCATTATTAAAGGTTAGCAGTTACATGAAATTTGAAATTGTGTAGGGGGGGGGGATTATTCCCCCTTTGAATAACAAGGACTTAAACTATGGAAAGAAAAATAAAAATATTAATTGATTACTTATATGCATTTAGCGATAACTTGACAAAAGCTGAAACTCAAAGGATTTTAAAGAGATTACAGGCTTGCGGAGTTAAAGATATGACTTTTGGTAATCAGAAAGTTGAATTAACTAATGAATTTATTAAATCAGTACAGGGAGTTTGTTAATTATGGGAAAGACCTTTGCATATATAAGAGTTTCCACAAGGGAACAGAAGGAAGATAGACAAATAGACAGCCTTCAAGGCTTAAATGTTGATGAAATCATAGTTGAAAAAGCTTCTGGTAAAAATTTTATTAGCAGGGAAAAGTATCAAGCAATGAAAGCTCAATTAAGAAATGGTGATTTAGTTATAGTAAAAAGCATTGACCGCTTCGGTAGGAATTACAAACAAATATGCTCGGAATGGGAAAGCCTTATAAATATGGGTATAGATATTCAAGTCCTTGATATGCCAATCCTTAACACTCGTGATAATCAAAACGGCTTAACAGGTCGACTGATAACAGATATTGTTTTAAAGTTGCTCGGTTATGTCGCAGAGCGTGAGCGTACAAATATTAAAACAAGGCAAGCTGAGGGAATCGCATCAGCTAAATCAAGAGGGGTTAAATTTGGAAGACCTAAAACTGAATTACCAAAAGATTTTCTAAGGTGCTACGAACTTTACCAACAAAAATTGATTAAGGTTAAAGATGTTATGTCTATGTGCAATATTGCGAAAAGTACATTTTACAAATACGCAGAGTCCATAAAATGTTAGGTGTGTTTCATGTACCAAAATCACAAAAATTTTATCTCTAAAATGGTTAATTTTTCGGATACGCTAATAGTCCACAAAAAGTACACTTTTTATAGACTATAGAAATCTTTAAAATTTTTCTTCAATTATTCTAACTGGGTAAGAATTTCCTTTTAATTCATTATACAGAGCTTCAGCACTTGTTTTGTCATTAAAAGTACCTAAGAGCAATGTAAAATTATTTACTCCAGATTGCCAAATAGTAGGTGAAATACTTTTATCAGAAGTTACAATAAGTTTTCTTGCTAACGCTGCTTGTTCTTTGGTTGCGAAATAACCAACAACTACTTTATACTTAATGTTATCTACTGGGGTTTCAGGTTTAGGGCTTGGTTCTTTATCTATTGAATTAGTTTGTGGTTTTGATTGTGTTGTGGTTTGTTTGTATGTCGGTTTTATGGGGCTTAAACTTACTTGATAAGATGATTTTGGTTGAGCATTACCCCAGTATGAATCCGTATTACCTTCAAAATATATTCTAAATGTCAAAGTTTCATTATTATAACTTTCTGGCAATGGCTCATAAGGCATTCCATCTTCAATTGCATATTTCATAACAGTAGTATTTGCATTGCTAAATCCGATTTTTTCAAATTCGGGAAATGTTACATTACCGTATTTATCAATTTTTACTTCAAGAGAATTATTATCAATCAAAAAACTTTCTTGTTCAGGATGCCAGTTTGGTTTCACTTTTGAAATAAATTTATTTTTATATGCTTTTATACCTGCAACTCTTTCAGCTTCAGTATAGGTTTTCTGTTCTGGTTTAGTTTGTTGTTCTGCATTTTCAGCAGGTTTTTCATTGACAATATCTTCTAAATTACGCTCTTGTGTAGGTTGTTGATATGTAGTATTAGCATTATGACTAGAACTAATGATTGCAATAATAATTGCAAATCCGACAATAACACCAGCCATAATTAAAAAAGCCCTGTAATTATTATTGGATGTTTGTTTTGATTCTCCGTAATATATTTGCTCTTTAAACTTTTTATCTAACATATTATATATCTATCCTTCTGCCGTGTTTATTACCACTTGAAACATAATCATTTTGCGGTTGTTGATTGATTTGCATACTCATTTGTATGATGTCATCTAGGTTTAAGACTTTAAAATTTGGTTTGTTGCTTATAAAATCTGCCCCTGCTTGCGTAATTCCAGATGAAGCTACTAAAATTACCTCATTAGCTTGAAAATCTTCTCTACAGCCCCACAAAGCTCTTATAGGTTCGGGCGGTACTGGGTTTCTGTAATGTTTACATTGGACTATTGCTCTATAACCTTCCTGCTCCACAATAATATCTACTCCGCCATCACCTGACCCTTTTGTTACTGTTGCTTTATACCCGTTTAGAATAAATATTTTAGCTACTTCCTGTTCAAACTGCCAACCGTCTAAATTCCACCACCATGAGTGTTCAGCCCAGTAACTTGAATTTCTTTTTAATTGATTTTGCGAAAACTGGCTGTATGGGCTGCCATTAAACAAATGACTCCAGTAAACGCAAAAGACGATAAAACTTACCAGACAACTCCACCAGAAAACAGAATACGGTAAAACTTTGGTATCGCCTAAATAGTAAAGGAAGTAATTAAAGCCACCAACAAAGCCTACTGATAATATACATTCTTTCCACAGTCCATGTTTACTAACTTCGATTAAGAATTTTGTAGTTAAACCTATCAAAGCAATCAATGCGGTTATTAAGTTGTAAAAATCTCTGTAATCTGATTTCCGTGCCATGTTTAGCTCCTTATATATCTACAGGTCTGCCTTTTTTGACCTGTGGTTTTAACGGGAAAATTAATCTATCTTCAAGCATAACTATTTCATGAGGTTGTAGATTAAAATGGTTTGCAAAACTTTCTAAATCGTACCAATTCATAAACTTTCGGTCATTCATAAATTGTTCTGCTTTTTCTTCATCAAAGCCATCCAGTGTTAATATCGCACCTTTGTTGCAGGTTTTTATATCCACTAATTTATTATTTGCAACATTTAGCACATTCTTAAAATCTTCATTATTTGAAAATATTTTTATTGCTTCTTCAATATCTTGAATAGCTTTATCATAAGCACCGTCATTAATATAAATGATACTACATTGATACAAATAATCTGCCAGTTCTTGTTTAGTATTTTCTAATGCTTCAAGAAATACATTGTTATTAGGATAAATATTTATTAATTCATTAATCAATTTGTATGCCGTCTGATAGTGATTCTTATTAAATTCATCTATAAAATTCTCATATTTTTCTATATTATTTAAAAGTTCTAAAAATTGTTTTTCATTATTTATTCCTATTGCAAAATTAATTTGTTTCTTTGCTTCTTCTATATTTCCTTCTCCAAACTTCTTTAAGCCTTGCATATAAAAAGATTCTGACTGATTAATCGAGTTGTTAATCAGTTTACATTTATCTTTTATATCATTAGATTCAGAATTAATTTTTAATAATTCCTCAAATATTATCTTTGCATCTTCTAATTTCTTATTCTTTAAAAAATTTTCAGCTTTGGTTACTTTTTTATCCCATTTTTCATTTTCTTTGTTGATAATTTTCTTTAATAATTCTGAATATTTTTCTAATGAAAATATTTCGATTGCTTTTTGTATGTAGTATTTAGCTTTTGAAATTTGTTTTTTATTGAAGAAATCCACAGCTACAATATAATAATTTTCTGCTTGTTCTTTTGGTTTTATTTCTTCGTTACTATATATCTTCAGCCATGCTGTGTTAATTTTATTAGCTTCTATTTCAGCTTTAATTTCTTTGTTTAAATTTTCTAAGCGTAACACTAAATTTTGTTTTATTAATTTTCTTTTTGTCCAATCTAATAGTTGCTTATAATTAGTTTTTAAAAATTTACAAGGCTCATTGTTACCATTGTCGTTCTTTTCTTTAATTTTTATCAAATCATTAATTAAACTTTCGAATTCGGAATCCAAAAATGCTTTGTCTTTTGTCGTTAAAAGATACTTGCAACGAGCGTATGCTCTAAGTATGTAATATTCAGACAAAGACTTCCTTTTAATTGCTTTATCAAGTTCATTTACTGCCGTTTTATATGTATAATCTTTTGCACTTTTTTTATTTACAAGTAATTGGGCATACAAATAAAAGTGATTATGTTTTGATTGTCCATTACGTAAAAAAAATGATAAGCAGTTTTCCATGTGGTTTAAAATATCATTTGAAGGAGTTTTACCAAGTTCATATCCTTTTATGTAATCATCTGTAGCTACTGCATAATATTGTTGAAAATAATTAATTTCAGCTCTCGTGTAATAATACAAAGCATTATCAGGCTCTATTGATATAGCCTTGCTTAATTCTTCTTTTGCCTTATTGGGATTATAATTTTCTTTGTATAATAAACCTTTCTCATAATAATATTTTGCATTTTTACTATTTTTATTTATTGCTTTGTTAAAATATTCTATTGCACCATCATAATCATATTCTTTCTTCTTTTTAAGTCCAAGTTTAAAAAATTTTTCCGCTTCTTGATTATTAATTTGTGATATTCTTTGTTTAAGTTCTTCTTTTTTTAAATATTCTTTTTCTTCTTGTAATTTTGAACATTTATTGATAAATTCTTGTGCTGATTTTTTTAACGAACTTTTGCTACTAATTTTTGTATAATATTCAATAGCTTGTTTGTATTCTTTTAAATCTTGATATATTTCACCTATTTTGAAATTGTACTTATCTAACTTCCCTGCAATGAATTCTTTAACTTCAATGTGGCTCAAGGTTTGAGAAATTTCTTTAGTTTTAGTAATCGCAGTTTTTAAATCTTCAATAGCTTTATTTTTGTAAGACTCTTGATTAAATCCTAAGTAAGCTATAGCTCTATTATAATAAATATCTGGAATTTCTTTGTTATCCTTTACTTTGTTATAAAGCAATATGTAAGTGTAGTAGAATACTGCATCGTGAAAAGCTTTATTATCTATACTCTTTTTTGCCAATAAACATAAATCTTCATAGTTTAAATAAGATATGATATTTTTTACTTTGTTAAAATATTCCTTTGCTTTTTCTGTTTCAGAACTGTTATTGTATAACTTTGCAATAGAAAAATTTAGTTCTAAAAATTCTATATCTGAACCATGAGTTTTGATATTTTGTTCAACAAGATTTTTTAAATTTTCAACATCTTCCAATGAACCTTCTTGTTTGCATTTTTGTAATATACTATCAAGTTGCTTTTCTTTTTCTGATTTTTCTAAATTTTGTTTGTTTTTAACATTTTGCTTATTGAGCAATGGTTTAATAATATATGATACACCTTTTTCTTTCCTAAAAACTTCATACTTTTCTTTATTATATTTAGAAAAGTATCCATGCAAACATCCTAATATCATCAATGAAAGTTGAATTATTCCACCTATATTAACAACAAATTCATCTGATATCTCGACTTCAAATGCTAAACAAACACATGCAAAGAAAAACAAGATTAACGCAATCCGCCAAACATGAGAAAAGAATAGTATTAATTTCATTGATATTGTCTCGTTTTTCATTTATTCCTCTTAAAAATCAATAGTCCTGCCACCTCTTAAATGCTTATAGTAAGCAAAATAGAATTATCTTCTAGGACTTCTTCTTGTTCAAGTTTATAAGAAGGATTTTTTTTAATTTGAGATTTTATGTTATCGCAAATCTGTTTTTGAACTTTTTCTTTTGCCAACTGATTATAATGTTCAGAAACTTTATCACGAAAATGTTTAATATCATCTTTCCAGTCATTATAACCTCTTGTTTGTATTTCATACTCGCCAGTTTTGCTTTTTATAAAATGAAGTTCATAGCATTCAATATCACAAATTAACTCATTATCCTTCTCTAAATAATGCACATTTGCTTTTTTAAAAGCCTTTTTTAGAATTTCTTTATCATTGAACTTAGTTTTGTATTTTAATTTCATATATACAGACATAATTTACACTCCTCTTAAAAATCAATAGTTCTGCCACCTCTTGTGCGTTCAATTGTTTCAGTGGTTTTCTTTGCTCTTTCTTTCTTCTTGACCGTTTCTTCTGTTTCTTCTGGCACATAATTATAATTTTCATCATGTGCGGTAGCAGCTACAGCTCTTTCATTTGCCCACTCTCTAATAGCCAAAATCTGCTCTGATTGTGTTGTAGAAAGTGGTACAGTATTTTTTATAACCTTAAATAAATCTTCTTCTTTTAATGTTCTGTTTTCTGAAAACGCTTCAAATAATGCTGAAACTACAACTTGCTCAATCTCTGAACCTCCAAAGCCTTCTGTTGACTGTGATAGCCTATTCAATAAATCATCTATAATAGCAAAATCCTTTGACTTACTATTTTTTAGCCTTTTTTCAAGGTGAAGTTTAAAAATTATTTTGCGTTCATTAACCGTAGGAAGGTCAACAAAAAATATCTCGTCAAATCTGCCTTTTCTAAGCATCTCAGCAGGTAATCTTGAAATATTATTTGCTGTAGCAATAACGAATACTGGTTTAGTTTTTTCATTCATCCAGGTAAGGAATGTTCCAAATACTCTTGAAGTTGTTCCGCCATCCATTTCACCGCCAGAACTACCGCCAAACCCTTTTTCAATCTCATCAATCCAAAGAATTGAAGGTGCAACGGCTTCGGCTGTCTGTATTGCTTTTCTCATGTTTTCTTCTGAACTGCCAACAAGTCCAGAGAAAATTTTACCAACATCAAGACGCAATAAAGGTAATTGCCACATCGCACTCATAGCCTTAGCCGTCATTGACTTTCCGCAGCCTGCAACCCCTGTAATTAATACACCTTTAGGTGCAGGCAAATTGTAATCTTTTTGGGCTGTTCCAAGCCATGAATTATTGCGTTTGGATAACCATTTTTTCATATTTTCTAAACCACCAACATCATCAATGTTTACGGTGGTATTGATAAATTCAAGGATTCCAGTCTTTTTTATAACTTGACATTTTTCTTCTAGGATAATATCAAGTTCTTTAACTGTTAATTGTCCTTTTGTAACCATAGCACGTGCAAAAGCATTCTCAGCTTCTTGCAGGGTTAAACCTTGAGCAGTCTTACATAACAGTTCCTTTCCTTTTTCATCAAGGTCGATTAAAATTCCAGAACCTTCATTCATATCAAGCATTTCATCTAAAAGGCTTTTGAGTTCATCTAATGTAGGTAAATCAAATTCAACAACAGTAATATCTTTTTGCAAATCATTAGGTAAAACAAGTGTTGGGGCAAGAATAACAACATTTTTAGAACATTCAGCATTTTTTAATGAACCTGCAACATCTCTGATTTTTCTTATAAATTCATAATCCGCATTTCTGCCTTGAATGCCTAAAAGAGGGTGAACATCTTTTAATACAAGTATTGCTGGTTTGTTATAACTATCAATAAAACTCAAAGCTTCAACAGGATTTTCAGCATTATTTATCTTTTCTTGTCCGTTATTAATAAGTTTATTTAATCCTTCGGTAACACTCCAGACAAGCACATCTCTTTTGATTTTTATAGCTTTAGTATTATTTGCAATTTTTGTAATAAGCCCTATTGCACGTATTTCTTCCCAAGTTGAAATATACACAAAACTGAACCTTGCTTTAAAAAGGTTTGTTAAATATTGTTCAGTTTTCTTGATACCTTCCAGCTTTAAAGTTGCAGTTTTTGCCATATTTACCTCACTAATTCCGCTAATGCTTTAAAATCACCCATGCCAGTCATTACAACTTTATTGTCTGGGCTTATGCGTACTTCAATCTTATTCTTACATTCGGTTATTACTTTTTGGTTATATCTATCTGTCAAAAAGTAATAATTTTGATTACTTGAACCAACCCAGGCACGTGAATAGTCTGTTTTATCCTGTTCATATCTGCCATCTATCAGAATATCAACGTATTTAATCAGTTCTTGAAAGTCTTTGTTATCTTTAAGGGCTGAATATTCATACCCAGTAAATAGAATTACAGACAGCCCAATCTCTTGAACTGCCTTACTTATCTCTGTTACTGCTTCAATCTGCTCTAACGGTTCACCACCAAGCCAAGTTATACCTTCAACCCTGTCTTTATACTGCTTAATTAGTTCTATAAAATCTTTTGTATCGTAGGTAGTTCCGCCCTCTTTATCCCACATGTGAGAATTGGCACAACCTTTACAATGCAAAGAACACCCTTGAACCCAGATAGCAAAACGGGTTCCAACACCTTCAACATTGGTTATAGGAATATATGAATTTATCCTAATGTCCATTCTGTTGATACTCCTCATTTGAAGTATAGATATGTTGTTCTGTTTCGTTGTATTCGTGAGTGAACTCTGATTTAACAGTCCTTGCTCCTGTAAGATTTTCAACTTCTTTAATGTAACCCAAGCAGGATTTACCTTTAATGCCAACTGTTTCGGATTCTATTCTGCCATCAGGATATACTCTTATTTTAATTTGCTTTGCCATATCACAATTTCCTATCTTTTACACCATATTATCTAAAATGATGTATAAAACTGAAAAGCCGTATCAAGTCTGAATTTAGACTTATACGGTTTTACTGTTAAAGATTATTTATACACCGTTACTGTAAAAAAATGTTTGTGTTATGATTTTCTTGTAGAATTTATACACCTGAATAGATAGTCTGTTGTATATTTTACGGTGTATTAGAGTTCAAAATTATTGTAAGAGTAGTCAATTTCTTCCTGAGCTATGCCAATATATCTAAGTGTTATGGCTGGACTTGAATGGTTTAAAATTTTCTGTAACAATGCCACATCATTATTCTGCTTATAAAAGAAATACCCGAATGTCTTACGCATCGTATGTGTACCTACATTGGCGGTAATTCCAAGATGTTCACACGCTTCATTTATAAATCTATATACCTGAGAGCGGTCAAGTCTGCAATGCTTTTTGCCCACAAACAAAGGTTCATCAGAACTAATTGAGTATGTTTTATCTCTTTCAACTAAATATTTTTTAACAAGACCTCTTAATTTTTCATTTAGCGGAAATCGTTTATACTTACCTGTTTTCTTCTCTATAATTTCTACATACTGCTTGTTTCTGACATCCTCAATATCCAAATTCAAAATATCACTAATACGTAAACCTGTATTTGTGCCAAATGCCCATATAAGCTGATTTCTACGACTGTGCCTTGCTAAATATTTTTCTATAGCCACTACATCTTCTTTGCGTTTTATTGGTTCTACTAAGTTCTTCATTTTTACATTCCTTTCTGTCTTTGTGGTGCATTTAAGAATGTAATAAGAGAACTGATATTTTGAAACATGCCTGTAAAATCGCTTGTTTGTGCTATAATTAGGTCATGGCAGATAATCAGATAGTAATATTTAAAACCGAAGATGAAAAAGTTTCAGTTAATGCAAGGCTAGAAAATGATACAATCTGGCTTACTCAAAAATCAATGGCTGAACTGTTTGGGTGCAGTTCCGATAATATTTCTTTGCATTTAAAAAATATTTTTAATGAAGGTGAATTAAACAAAGATTCAGTTACCGAGAAAATCTCGGCAACTGCAAGTGATGGTAAAAACTACCCTACACAATTCTACAATCTTGATGCCATCATATCTGTCGGCTATCGTGTTAATTCCCAAAGGGCAACACAATTTAGGATATGGGCAACTAATATTCTAAAAGAATACATTAGAAAAGGTTTTGCACTTGACGATGAACGATTAAAGGATAACGGTTCAAGATATTTTAAGGAATTAATCCAACGAGTTCGTGATATTAGAAGCTCTGAAAGAAACCTGTATCAGCAAGTAACAGATATTTATGCAACTTCTATTGACTATGATTCAAAGGCGGAAATTACAAGACAGTTTTTTGCTACTGTTCAAAATAAAATGCACTATGCAGCTCATAAGCATACAGCCGCAGAAATTATTTATGAAAGAGTTGATAACGAAAAGCCTTATGTAGGTATGACTAACTTTAAAGGTAATTATCCAACAAAAGATGATGTTAAAGTTGCTAAAAATTATTTGTCTGAAAAAGAATTACAGGTCTTAAATCTTCTGGTTGCCCAGTTTCTTGACTTTGCAGAGTTGCAAGCATTGGAAGAACACCCGATGACAATGAAGGATTGGATAGAAGAACTGGACAGACAGCTTTTAGGTAACAGAAGGGAACTTTTAACTGATAAAGGTAAAATCTCACACAAACAAGCTGTCGAAAAAGCTGAAAAGGAATTTGAAATTTACCGCCAACGTGAAATGCGAGAATTAGAATCCGATTTTGATAAAGCTATAAAAAAAATAACTGATAAAAATAATATTTAAACTTATTTAAAACATTCAACGACACGTACCTAGAATGCCCGTCAAGGTGTTTTGTTATAACACCTAGATAATTTTTTACAGTAAATTCTTATATTTGCAATTTACGTGGTATAAATTTACTTTATCTGACCTAGTATTAATTTTCTATATAGTTCATTATATAATTCATTAGATACAGATTTTATAACATTCTTTACATTTGCGCTAAACAAATTTTTTAAACCAAAAACATCATAAGTAAGCTGCAATGTAGTAATATCGCTATCGTCAAGTAGGTCTGCAAATGCTTTTTTATAACTCGTTAATTGTTCTTGTGATTCATCGGGTGATTTGTAAAATACTACTTCTTTTAATTCATTGGTATAATAGTTATCTAATTTAGAGTATAGTTCTTTCTTTTGTAACAAATCTATTATAGTAGCCATAGTTAAGCTATCCCTTTTTGAATTAGGATTTAAAAACTTTTGCAAAGGTTTAATTTTTTCTTTATATCTATATTGCAATTCACATCTTAAAAGGTTTAGCCTCGAAATATTCAAGATAGAATTATTCTCAATTTTGTATCCGCCATGCGAACTTATATACTTTATTTCATCATTAGTTAAAGGATATTTTAATATTATTATCCCCTTATTTGCTTTATTTAGTAATTCCTGCGTTTTATCATAAAAAATAAAACCTCTATCACCTATAATATCCTTCCAATTTGTATTACGCTTAGGTGTAGATAACCTTAAACTTGTATTTCTTCCATTTGATGAAATCAAGGAGGATATAAACCTTTTTCTTAAGGGAAAACTCGCTAAGAACATTATATAGTAAAGAGGTGTATTATTAGTTATTATATTTTTTGTTAGGTGAATCCACGTAATATTAGTGGATTCGTCAATCCTTCTATTTTTATTAAACCCTAACTCTTGGAAAAGGTTCAATAACCATTCTTCTAACGGCATTTCTAAATTTGTATCTGTATAAACACCGTTGTCATCAGGTTTAAACCTAGTAGGAGTTAGGGTTATTCTTATATAATTATAAGCTATTGTTACAGAGTAAGCATTTTTATTAATAAAATATTTTTCAAGCGTATTTCTTATCTGTTGTTTATATATTTCAGCATTTATACCAACCCCCTCTAATATTGCCAAAGGAATATTAAACCTGAGTTTATCAATCAGAATATTACCAGTTATAGGCATTTTCTAGCTCCTTTATCAATCTTTCAGTAAAGGGTATAACATTATCAGGTACTTGTTGTTTAATTTCATTAATTCTATTTAATCCAGCTCTAATAACCGCTTTTTGCTGAGATTGACTTTTTAAAAAATGACTGTTTATAAATTCTTCTTGTTCTTCCTTTGTTTTAGAAGACAACATTATTGAAATAGCTGTATTTACAACTACATTTCTAGGTTGTTTATTTCCTTTGGTTTCTAAATATTCATCAATATATTGACAAAATATTGGTATATTTGAATACCCAAAGTCTTGAAATTTATTATTTGCTTCAACGGTGCAATTCAGAACTATCCACAGAATGAAAGCAATCATATATGCAGTACTAGGTATATATTCAAAAATATTACAAGTTTTAACATTACCATTTACATTACTTGAACTGTTGAATATACGGTTAATAATTCTCTGTCCTGACAAGGTTAAATATACTCTCATTCTATTTTCATTTGTACCTTCTGTGATTCTTAACTTTGAGAATACTCCTTGAACTTTAACGTGTTCTCTATCTGAATTTATATGTATAACGTCTTGATGTTTAATTTTATACTTTTTACTTTTTGATGAAGAAGTGTTTGAGATAATCCTGCCGACATCTTTATCACTCCAAACGCCTCTATATTTAACGAACATCTTTGTAATTAAGGAATACTCTTTTATTGTTACTTCAAAACTTTTATTATGTGGTGTAGCATAGAATACCAGTTTATCTTGATAAAAAGAAGTTAATTTCATTAATTCACCGTATAAACAGTCATAGGGGTAGTCTTATTCGTATTCTGCAAAGGCTTCTAAACCAGTTAAGACTGATGAATTAAGTTTTTCAAACAATATTCCTAAAAAGTTTGTATAAAAAGACTCATCTTGACTATATTGTGGTAATGTTATTTTTGCTGAATTTATAATATCCAATAAAAAGGCAATCATAAAATAATGACAATAACATGTAGGGTATAAAGGTATATCTTCAACCCTTCCTGTTATTTGTACAAAGAAATCCGCTTTAAAATCCATTATAATATTTTTAGGATTTTTATTACCGCCTTGTGCCTTTTGTCTTTTGTTTCCAATATATTTGACCTTAAAGTATCTACTTATATTATTTTCTGTCCAATCACTTATAAACTGCTCTACTGCACCAATAGAGTCATTGAGGTATTTATTAGTATAATCATCAAAAATAACTCTATACCTTTCAACATCAGTTATCCTATATGAGGATATTATTCTTATTTGTTCATTTAATATGTTAATACATCTATTACTATCTTCTTTATTATCAATAGCAGCTTTTAATATATTAGTTACTTTTGATAACACCTACTTTCTTTTGAAAATAATTTTCATTCAACTACAATTAAACAATATTAAGATTTTATTTCAACCTCTAACGAAAATTTCGCTAAAATATTGTTACAATTCTTAATAGTTGAGCGAAAATTTTGTTAGAATGAATTTTTGGTGTATAGTTATTAAAAGAGGTATATATGCGTAAATTCAATATGGAAAATAAAAAAGAAATAACCCCAGATATACTCAAAATACAGGAAGAGGTTAAAGCTATAATCAGAAAATTTGGTGCTATTGTTGCCAAAACGAGAAAAGATAAAGAAATGAAATTACAGGAACTTTCCCAGAAATCTGGAGTTAGTATAGGAGTAATTTCAGATTTAGAAAATGGTAAAGATAAAATACCTAATCTTTATACCTTAATTGCACTAGCAAAAACTCTTGAAATAAAGAATGATGAGTTTTTACGAATTATTTTTGGAGAAATAGTACATAAAGACCCGACTAAAAAAGACCCTAGCGATATATTGGTTGACGCTCTAGTAGCTTATGGCGTACCTACTGACGTTGCTGCTAATATTCTAGTTGGTATCGATTTGTCTTATGGCAAACATTCTGTTAAAAATAAACAATAAACCTAACAGATTTTAACGAACAAACTTTCGATTACATAATAATTACATAATGGTATTAAAAAAGGCTTTCAGGAAAATTCCTAAAAGCCTTTTGTTCTAAATGGTCGGGATGACACGATTTGAACGTGCGACCCCCTCGTCCCAAGCGAGGTGCGCTACCAAGCTGCGCCACATCCCGACAGTTATGTTATTCGCAAAACTTACGTTTTGCTCAGGTGCGCTACCCCTCTCAAAAAACGATACTCAATCGTTTTTCTCGGCAGAGTGCCACATCCCGAAGATATTTAATTTTCAAATGTTCCACATTTGAAAAGGTGCGCTACCACCTCTCGTGAAACAATTCCCCGGATTATTTCACTCGGCAGAGTGCCACATCCCGACGGGGTATATCACCGTAATGGCGACAAGAATTATTTTAAAATAAACATTTTTAAACGTCAAGAGCTTTTGCTAAAAAATTTAAAATTTATTGCTTTTTGCTTTCTATAACTGCTTGTTTTGCCGCAACTCCCAAGCCTAAGCCTGCTATAACATATGTCATCCAGGCAAACAAATAATTTCTTCGAAGCGGATTTAAGTTTACAGCTTTACCTAAAGTTTCTCTTGCAGCTTTTACACCTCTAATTGATGCAAGGCCTTCTTCTGCAATGGTAGGCAGGAATGATGCAAAGCCTATTATTCCTGCATTGCGTTCAACAAAGTTTGGTTTGTCATCTTTTCTTTTAAGCAATCCGTTAAGAACTATGAGGGCAGTAGGTACGGCAGAAACATACATACGTGATTTCTGCAGGAATTTCAAGAACTTTCCTTTGTGTGCATTTATAGCATGTCCAAGTTCGTGAAGAATTAATGAAGGTTTGCTCTTTGGTGCAACTGCAAGCTTATAACTGTCTGTGTAAAATGCGTTTTCTCCTCTTGCAACAGGTCCTAAAGCTTCCTGAATTTCTTTCGAATAATTTTTTATGTTAGATTTGTCAATAAAATCAACTTTTACATTAAGTTTATTTTTCTTAACCATGTTTTCGGCAACTTTTTTGACGCTTGTTTCGTCTGTAAATTCTTGACCTTTCATAAGCTCGTTGCCGCAATACTCTGAAGCTTTATGTAAAAACAATGCAAAAGCCTGCAATATGCCTGCTGTGGCTGCTGTTCTTGCTGCATCCGGTGATTGAGGAACCTCCTGTATTTTAACGGCACGAACAGGTACATTATTATTCGGCATTAAATAATAATTAGAATTTCTGTTATAGTCTGCTTTTACACTACTTAATCCATTCACGTTTTCTATAAAACACGAAAAGACAGAAAATTGCCATAATGTTAAGAAAATAACAGCGGGCTATATGGTAATTTAGGAAAACACACCCGCCATTATATTTTCTAACTGATTAATCAATTTTGCTGAACATGTCTTTAGCAGCGCCGCATATAGGACAAGTCCAATCATCTGCTAAGTCTTCAAATTTAATATCTTCTTTTTCTTCATCAAAAATCCATTCGCAAACATCACATTTATATCTCATTTTTTTCTCTCCTTTTGTGTTATAATTAACCTATGAAACATATATTTGAACAAAAAGTTTTTTATTCCGATACAGATGCCTATGGTGTAGTATGGCACGGCTCTTACTTAAGATGGCTTGAGATGGGAAGGGTTGATTGGTGCGAGATGCAAGGTTATAACCTTATTGAACTTGAAGCACAAGATATTGTCCTGCCTGTTGTAAATTTAAATGTAAAGTATAAGTCATCTGCAAAACTTAATGACATCTTGATTATTGAAACATGGATAGAAAAATTCAATAGTCTTTCGGTTACCTTTAAGCAGGTTATCAAATCTAAAGAAACAGGCAAAACATTTATTGAAGCCGAAGTTGATGTTGTCGCTATTACCAATGACGGCAAACTTTACAGAAGAATGCCTGAAATTCTTGCTGATATATTTAAAAAGGAGCTTGAATTATGTCCGGCATCCGTTTAAATAAATACATAGCATCATCAGGACTGTGCTCAAGAAGAAAAGCCGACGAGCTTATTGAAAGCGGTGTTGTTAATGTTAACGGGAAAATTGTTAAGGAACTTGGGTTTCTTGTTCAGCCTAAAGATAAAGTTTTTGTTAATCAAAAGCTTGTAAGACCTGCTAAACATGAATATTACAGATTTTATAAACCTGCGGGTTATATCACTACTTCCGATGATGAAAAAGGCAGAAAAACAATATATGATATATTGCCTGAAAACATGCTTGGTTTAAAACCTGTCGGTCGTTTGGATAAAGATTCGACAGGCCTTTTAATCTTGACAAACGACGGTGACTTGATAAATGAACTTACACATCCTTCAATTAAAGTTCCGAAAATCTATCTTGTTTCTGTTGAGGCTAAAGTTCACAGACATGAGCTTGAACAAATGGCAAACGGTATTGAAATAGAGCAGGGAAAAACTGCTTATGCTGATATTCAGGTTCTTGAAATGGATAACAGTCATACAATGATGAGAATTACACTTTATCAGGGATTAAACAGACAGATCAGAAAGATGTTTGAGCATTTCGGCTACGAAGTTAAAACTTTAAAACGTATTCAGCATGCTACATTAAATTTGGACGGACTGAAACGTGGTGAATTCAAACCGATAAAGCCTATACAGATTAGAGAATTGAAAAACTTTTTAAACAGGATTTCTAAATAATGAAAAGAATTGCTATTTGCGGTAATATTGCTTCCGGTAAAACCACAGTACAAAAAATTCTTGAAGAAAAGGGATACAAAGTGCTTGATACAGATGATGTATCAAGAGAAATTCTTACCGTCAAAAATAAAACGCTGTATGATGCGTTCAAAGATTACGATGTATTTGAAAACGGTGAATTTTCCAGATATAAAGTTGCGCAGCTTATTTTTTCAAATGAACCTGCAAGGCTTTTAATTGCATCAATTATGCATCCTCAAATCGGTGAGGTTATAAACAAGTTTTTTGAGGATAATAAATCAGATGAACTGCTTTTTGTTGGGATACCTTTGCTGTTTGAGGCAAATATGCAGAGTATGTTTGATAAAATAATTTTTGTTTATACAGATGATGAAATACGTCTTGAAAGGCTTTTAAAACGAAATAACTATACGGTTGAGCATGCAAAAGCACGTATAAACTCACAAATGCCTCAGGATAAGAAAGCTGAACAAAGTGATTATGTAATTAATAATAACGGCGATTTAGAATTGTTAAAGGAATCCGTGAGCAAAGTTTTGCTTGAGCTTAAACAGGGATAAATACTCTTGCGCCGGGTCTGATATTGTTTGTAATACCATCGCTTGCTGCTTTTCCGTTTCCTAAAGTTATTTCTATATGACCTGAGTCTGAACTGTAATTAGAAACACCTCTGTCATAGACTAGTGCACAGCCTTTTGGCAGTGAAGATAAATCAAGTCCTTTTGTGGAAATTTCTTTAAAGTTTTCTTTGTTTCTTTTTAATATATTAGCGCATTCATATGCATCTCCTTTTATGTATTTGCCCATACCTGCTTCTTGGATTGCATTTTTTACATATGTTGCGCATTGACCTGTAAAATCTTTTGCATTTTGAGCTGCGATACTTGCCAGTCTGTTTCCTTTTTTAGCGTTATAGCCGGCTTCTTTCAAAGACGGAAGGATTTTTGAAGAACCTGTATTATAAAGAAGTTTTCTGTTTTGAGATGAAGTCCATATACTTGAGTTTGACTTTAAAACCGGTTTTGAATAAAGAGTATTATAAAGATTGAATATATTACCGCTTGAAAGAGAACCGTATGAGGACAAACCAATTGAGCCTGATGAACTGCTGAAATCACGCAAATATTTTGTATTATCAATATTGAAGTTTAATAAACTCAATGTAATATCCCCTTAAAATTTCCTCTATACATATAAAGTATTTTTAAAGGTAGAAATTGCCTTTATTGTAAACTTTTTTAAACAGGAACAAAAACGTGAGCATTATCTGACGGTTCAATATTATTTGTAATAATGTCGCTGCATGCTCTGCCGTCGCCAAGAGTAATTTCAACATGACCGCTATCAGTGCTGTATCCGCCGTCGCCTTTGTCATAAACTATAATGCAGCCCGCAGGCAGTGACGAGAGCTCATTGCCTTTTACTTTGATTTCTTCAAAATTCGGGTTTGCTCTGAGAATGTATTGACAGTAGTAGCCATCTCCTTCTATGTAGGGGCCTAACCCTACATCTCTTATAGCTTCTTTTACATATTTTGCACATAAAGGCTCGGTTCTGTTTGCGGGCAGACCGTCAAGAACTCTTTGTGCAAGTTTTTCTCCATTCTTTTTGTTGTATTCGACACCTTTGACAATTATTTTATCTTCGCCGGCTTTTGTATTTTTTGCTTCTTGAACATTTGTTTCTGCAGAAACAGTTTTGCTTCTTTCTTTTCTTTTTACGGATTTTTGCTGTACAGATACACGAGTATTTACATTAATGCTCTCTTTTTTGTTACCTTCACTAGTCACGAGAGAATCTTCCAGTTTTGGAATATTATATTCAGCCTGCTGCCAAATTGAGTTGCTTGCAGGCATTTGAAACATTTGAAAATAATTTAAAGGACTGAAAGAGTTTAAAGCCCCAAAATTATTATAGGATATAAAGTTCACAGGCATGTGAAAATTCAAGAACGGATTGCACATGCATGGATTATTAAACATATACGAATTGTTAAATCCGAATTTGAAAAACAATTATATCCCCTTATATTTTCCCCTGATGATTATATAAAGTATTTTTTTTATAAAAAATTGCTTTATGTTAAAAAAAATTAAAAAAATCCTGCTAATTTAAATAGCAGGAAAGTGACGTTTTGTTGTGATTTTTAAATTAATGTATGTTCTCCTTTTTGGTTCCTGTTAAATAACCCGGTATTATATGCGCAGCTGGGATTACCCTTGAAGCCATTTTGGCAAGTTTAGTGCCTGAATTGGATACCGAAGTTACCAAACAAACGTTATCAAATTGCACAGCCCAATCTTTCCAGGATAATTTTCTGTGCATATCTTCATCAAATACATTTGTATTAATTACTTTTGAAACTTTGTTCCCTGCAATTACGCCTGCAATTAAACTTGTTAAACCGAAAGCAAATTGAATAGGTTTTGTTATCGGAGGAAAATTAAATTTTTTATTTAATGCTTTGTTTAGCCTTATGCCTGCACCTGCAAATAAAGTCGGTATAATGTAGTTTCCCGCAAGTTGTACAATTCCTTCCTGAGCTTTAGCCTTTATATTTTTAAAATCAGCAGCGGAGCCGAATGCAAAACCGCCAAGAATTGAGGATGATGCAATTTTAATTACATCTGTTTCATTAAATTCTAATTTCTTGAATACATCAAGGACCTTTTGGGGCTGTTTTATAAATGAACTTGGAATTTTTATTCCGTGTTTTCTGGAAATAAGACCTAATGCTGTAATAACCCCTGCTGTGCTTCCTGCTATGGAAGCTGTTTTTGTTAATGTATTCTTCTTATTTCTTCTTAAATTATATTGAGGTAAGTATGTGTTATTTATGCTGTTAATATTTATTGTCATCTTTTTGACTTTCCCGCGAAAGTTCCTCCTGCATGAACTGATAATCTGTTTGTACGGATATTTAAACTCTGTTTAAAAATAATTTCAACACTAAAATTTAAATCTTAATGCCATCTTAACGTCTGTATAAAAAACTTAATTCTATTTTGATGTTATGCATGATAAAATCATATCTATGACAGGGAATAACAATAAAACAGAGCATATTTTAGTTTGTATCTCAAGTTCGCCATCAAATCCTAAGGTTATTACAGCCGCATCGGAAATGGCAAAGGTTTATAATGCTTTGTTTACGGCTTTGTATATTGAAACATCTAAAACTTTGACAGAAGACAATAAAAAAAGGCTTTATGATAACACTCGTCTGGCAAAGCAAAATGGAGCAAAAATTGTAACAGTAAACGGTGATGATATACCGTTTCAGGTTTCCCAATACGCTAAAGCAAGCAGGGCTACAAAAATCATTATAGGCCGGTCAGGTTATAAGCCAAGCCGCTTTTTTACACCGCCTAATTTTATAGATAAATTAATAGGTCTTACGCCTGATATTGAAATTTATGTAATTCCTGATAAGGCTCAAAAATTATACATAGGGCAAAAGCATAATGAGCAGTTTAAACTGCCAAAAATGTCTTTAAAAGATGCTTTAAAGTCTATAACGGTTCTAATTGCAGTTACTCTTATCAGCAGCATTTTCAGAATGCTTAATATAGATGAAGCTAATATCATAATGATTTATATTCTGGCGGTTGTGTTAATAGCATATATCACAGACAGCAAAATTTTCAGTATTGTTTCATCTTTGCTTTCCGTTATGATTTTTAATTTCTTTTTCATAATTCCTTACCATTCTTTAGAGGTTTACGGTTCAGAGTATTCCGTGACTTTTGTAATAATGTTTCTGGTTGCTCTTTTTGCAAGCATTATTGCAAAAAAGTTTAAAGAACAGGCAGAACTTTCTTCTTTAAAGGCATACAGAACAGAGGTAATGCTTGAAATGAGTCAAAAGTTACAGCAGTTCGGTATGAAAAACGAAATTAACGAAGTTACACGTGAACAGCTGAAAAAACTTTTAAATTGCAATGTGGATTTATTCACTAATAAAAATGATGATGAAATTGTTAATTGGGTTTTTGATAACAATCAGCAGGCAGGAAATACAACTGAAAATTTTTCTCAATCAGTCAATTTTTATCTTCCGATAAGCAATGTTAATAAAGTATTTGCGGTAGTTAAGATTGAAAAGAATGAAATTAGCGAGTTTGAAAAAAGTCTTTTAATAGCTATGTTAAGAGAATCTGCTCTGGCTTATGAGAAAGATGCGATATCACAACTGAAAAACGAGCTTATGATTAAAAATAATCAGGAGGAGCTGCGTTCAACTCTTTTGAGGGCAATTTCTCATGACTTACGTACTCCCTTAACAGGCATTTCAGGCTATGCAGAGTTGTTGTTAAAGAATTCTTCAAAAATTACTGATAATAAAAAACAGGAAATCTATACAGATATCTATGACGACTCTATCTGGCTGTTAAATCTTGTTGAGAATTTGCTTTCAATTACAAGATTTGACAGGAATGAAATTACTCTTAAAAAAGAATCTGAGTCAGTTTCGGATGTAATTTCTGAAGCTCTGTCACACTTGGGGAGAAAAAAAGATGATTTTATTATTAAAACAAAGATAGAAGATGAAACTTTGTGTGCAAAAATGGACGGAAAGCTTATATCGCAGGTAATCTTTAATTTGGTTGATAATGCAATGAAATATTCTCCGTGTAATACAACTGTAACAGTGGGTGCAAAGGCTGTAACTGATTATATCGAGATTTCAGTTGAAGATGAAGGAAACGGCATTAAAGACGAGGACAAAGAGAAAATTTTTGATATGTTTTATACGGTAAATAATTCAATAACAGACGGCAGGCGCGGGCTCGGCTTGGGACTGGCTCTTTGTAAAGCTGTTGTTGAGGCTCATGGCGGAGAAATAGAAATTAAAGACAATTCACCGAAAGGAACAATTTTTTCATTTAAATTAAAAGGAGAAGCTAATGAATAAGGGAACAATTCTTGTTATTGAAGATGATAAAATGATACAAAACCTTATGGCTACAACACTTGAGATAAGTAATTATAATTTCCAAATTGCTTCGAATGCAGAGCAAGGTATTTTAAAAGCTGCGTCTTATAATCCTGATGTTATAATACTTGATTTGGGACTTCCGGATATTGACGGAATTGAAGTTATAAAAAGAGTTCGTTCTTTTTCATGTACGCCTGTTATTGTTGTAAGTGCAAGAGTAGATAATGATGATAAAATTTCGGCTTTAGATGCAGGAGCTGATGATTATTTAACAAAGCCGTTTAATACTGAAGAATTACTTGCAAGAATTAGAGCAGCTTTAAGACGTAAAAGCTATTCAAATGATGAAAAAGTACAAGATTCAATATTTATAAACGGTAATTTAAAGATAGATTACGCGCAAGGTTGTGTTTATGTTGACGATAAAGAAGTACATTTAACCGCAATTGAGTATAAGCTTTTATGTTTGTTAGCCAAAAATCTTGGTAAAGTGCTAACTCATAATTATATTAAAAAAGAGATTTGGCTTGATGACAACGGGTGTGATTCTCAACTTTCATTGAGAGTATTCGTAACTAATTTAAGAAAAAAGTTGAATGCATCCGATTATATTAAAACTCATGTAGGTATAGGTTACAGAATGCTTCAGATTTCAAATGAGAACTCATCTGAAGTATAATTAGTTCAATGTAAATGTATGTAAATATAATTAAAGATTTGCCTCAATCATGCCGATATTTAAAATGAGGTTAGTCATGTTCGATAATATTTATACATTCTATGATGATGCTGAATATGTTATTACGGAATTTAATGCTGATAAAGTAATTAAACTGTTAAAAAAAAGAATTGCTAACGGACAAGTATCCGCTCCTAATTATGGATTTCTTGCAAACGCTTATTTTATTAAAAATGATAATGTAAATGCGCTTAAATATGCCTTGAAGTCTAAAAAGCTTGATGAAAATTATTTCTATGCTGATTTTATACTGACAATTATATATATTAACGAAGATAATCCTTGTAAAGCCGAAAAATATCTCGTACAAATGTTAGAAAAATGTCCTGATGATTATTATTTTGCATATTTTGCAGCTTCATCTTTATATTATTTAAAACAAGAACTTGATATTGTAAAAAAGTATTCGGATAAATTATTACAGACAAATATTAAAACACCTGATTGCAGCTTGATGAAGGCATTGGTTTGTTTTTATGAACAGGATTACAAAAATGTATTAAAATATTCTTTTTACTCATTAAAAGCATTTCCAAATATAGATTGTACAAGTTTTGTATTAATATGTATTTCTTTCTTTTCATTGATATTTACTCCTCTGAAAAATCCATGTTTTTGGCAATCATTATTAACAATATTTTTACCTAAAGATGAAAAGTATTATTGTCGTGCGGAAATTTGTATGTATGACAACCCTGAAAAAGCAATGGATTTAATTAATAAGGCTTGTGAAATAAATCAAAAGCCTCAATATTTGCAAAGAAAAGCTGAAATTTTTCTTTTTTGGGAGAAATATAATGAAGCTATTGAAATCTATAAAGATATTTTGGAAAAAGACAGCACATATACTCAGTGTTATTATATGCTGAGCGCGGCATACAAAGAGATAGGCGATTACAAATCCTGTTTGGAATATGCCAATAAGTCAATTTTGAATAATATCAATGTTGAAAGTGCGTATTCCTTAAAAGCTGTTTGTCTTAGAAGTCTTGGAAAACCGGAAAAGGCTATTGAATGTTTGAAAAAACTGCAAAAGGAATTTCCTGAAAGTCCTAACTTAAATTACTATTTTGCTCAGCTTTATGCTGACTTGCAGGATTATAAAAATGCACTAATCCATATTAATAAACAGCTTTTAATTGAAAAAGATGCTTTAAATTACGGCGAAAAAACCTGTTTTCTTTTCAGACTTGAAAGGTTTGATGAAGCAATAGAAGCAGCTGAAAAAGCGCTTGAATTTGGTGAAAACGGAGTTGTTTACTATTGGCTGGCATGCTGTTATGAAGCAAAAGAAGAATATTCAAAAGCTCTTGAATATATTAACAAATCAATTCTTATGGGTGAGAATGACTGCTGGACCTTCTGGCATAAGTCAAGCATTATGGGTGCGTTAGGTAAAAATAAAGAAGCAGAAATTGCATATAAGAAAGCAGTAGAACTGGGTTTTGTCGAAAGTGTCTGATTAATGTAAGTTGATAAAACCTGCTTCGGCTTTTCCCAAATCAACACTATTAAAAGGTCTGTCTATATCATCGGTAACTTCATAATCCTCAGGCATAAGATTGAATATTTCATCAATGTTTACATTACCCTTAAACAAATAAAATTTATTAACGTTTTTCATGTATAGTCCGAAAGTATTTTCTTTTTCAAGTGATTTTAAAAATTCTTTCTTTAAATTGTTCTTTGAAAAACCGTCAAAAATAAAATCTTTTTGCAATTCACTGTTAGCTTTTAAAGTTTCCAATAAAACATATGGCTCTATCCATTTAGTAAGTATTTTATGCATATTATACCTCAGCGGCTTCATTTTCTTCCTGATTTTGGAACTGCATTTCATAAAGCCGTTTGTAGCTGCCGTTATCAATTTGCATCAATTCGTCATGAGTTCCGATTTCTACAAGCTGTCCTTCGTTTATAACCGCAATTCTGTCAGCATTTTTAATTGTTGACAATCTGTGTGCTATAATGAAAACCGTTTTGTTTTGGATTAAGTTGTCAAGAGCTTTTTGAACAATAGCTTCGGATTTGTTGTCAAGAGCAGAAGTTGCCTCATCGAGAATTACAATAGGCGAATCTTTAAGCATTGCTCTTGCTATTGCCACACGCTGACGTTGACCACCCGATAATGATGCTCCTCGTTCTCCTACAAATGTGTCCAAACCATTTTCTAAAGTATGTGCAAACTCGTCAAGGTGTGCCATTGCTACAACTTTCTGAATTTGTTCATCATTAGCCTGCTCATTACCCATTAAAATATTGTCTTTAATAGAACCTGTGAATAAGAAGTTATCCTGAAAAACAAAAGAAATATTATTTCTTAATGATTTTAGGTCAAAGTTTCTTATATCAACACCGTCAAAAAGAATTGAACCTTTTTTTACATCGTAAAATCTTGGTAGCAAGCTTACAACCGTACTTTTACCTCCGCCTGAATTGCCTACTAAAGCAATGGTTTCATTTTTATTTACTTTCAAACTGAAGTCTTTTAACACAGGTGTTTCAGGTTCATATTCAAAAGAAACATTTTTAAATTCAATAGAATTGTTTAATCCGTTCATTTTTACAGCATTTTCTGATGATTTAATGTTCGGATGTAAATCAAACAGTTCAAACACACGTCCCATAGCAACAAATGTTGTCTGAAGGTTTGTTAAAGTATTTCCTAATGTCTTTGTCGGCTTATACAAAAGTAATAATGAAGTTACGAATGAAGCAAAACTTCCCGCAGTAATTTGACCTGAAAGAATTAAGTGATTTCCGTATGCCATAACAAGTGCAATACCTATTGAACAAACAAAATACATAATAGGTGACATCCAGCCTACTCTTTTTGTCAATGACATAACAAGCTGGAATTGCTCGTTAATTTGATTTTCGAATTTGTGGTTTTGTTCTGCCTCCAAATTATAAGCGGTAACTATTTTGTTGCCGGCAAAAGTTTCGTTAAAGTTTGTATTCATATCACTTGATACAACCATATTCGCGTTTGAAACTTTTTTAATTCTTTTTCTGATTAAAGTAACAGGAGTAATAGCAATACCCATTACAGTAACCCCTATAATTGCAAGCTGCCATGAGTTATAAAGCAATACACCCACAAGCCCTATTAAGCCGAAGAATGTTGCGATAAATGATTTCATATTATTAATAATGTCTTTTGAAGCTGTGTCAGGATCTGTTAAAAATCTTGCAAGAATTACGCCTGATGAATTTACATCATAGAATTGCGGATCCATCTTAGTTAATTTTTTAAACAAATCAACTTTTAACGAATTAGAAATTTTGTTTCCTGTCCAATCAGTAAGATAGTTGCTGACATATTTAAGGATTCCCTGAAACAATGCAAATGCAACGATGCCGAATGGAATTACAGCTGCAAGCCACGCCTGAATATAGACAGTATGTCCCATAAATGTCCAAGTATCTTGAGGATTGCCGTTAACTACATAATCCAAATAAGGTTTTAAAGATAATGCAACGACACCGTCAAGCAGCCCTAAAGGCACTGCTATTGCAATGTTTAATAAGACACGCCCTATTACAGGCTTGATATATGGAAATATTCTTTTTAATAAAAGTCCGTAATTAAAAGCATTTTCTGATTCGGTTTGCTTTAGTTTATAATCCATTCACATTTCCCTTCTTAATTATTGTTTCAAGAACATGCTATTATTATTTCATAAAAATTTTTAATTTACAAAAAGATGAATGATAAACAATTTTGTGCTATATTTTAACCATATTAAGAATAACAGGAGAGAACAGATATGAAAATTTGTGTTATAGGGACCGGCTATGTGGGACTTGTTGCAGGTACATGTCTTGCAGATATGGGCAATGAAGTAATTTGTGTTGACAATGATTTGAAAAAATTGGAAATGCTTGAAAAAGGTATTGTTCCTATCTATGAACCCGGGTTAGAAGAACTTATAAAAGCAAATGTTATGGAAGGTCGTTTAAAATTTTCATCGGATTTAGCAGAAGCTGTTAAAAAATCTCTTGTTTGTTTTATAGCTGTCGGAACTCCGCAAAGTGAAGACGGTTCTGCTGATATGCAGTTTGTTATGAATGTCGCCGAAAGTATCGGTAAAGCTATAAACGGTTATAAAGTTATTGTCGATAAATCTACAGTTCCTGTTGGAACGGCTGAGAAGGTGAAAGCAGCTATTTCAAAACATTATGACGGTGAATTTGATGTTGTTTCAAATCCTGAATTCTTAAAACAAGGGGCTGCTGTTGATGATTTCTTAAAACCTGACAGAGTTGTAATAGGTTCTGATTCTCCTCGTGCCACCGCTATAATGCAGGAAGTCTATGCTCCGTTTTTCAGAACGGCAAGCAGATTTGTTATTATGGATGTTAAATCAGCAGAAATGACTAAATATGCTGCGAATTCTTTCCTGGCAATTAAAATCTCGTACGCTAATGAAATTGCAAATATTTGTGAAGCGGTAGGAGCTGATGCTGAAATGGTTCGTATAGGAATGTGTTCTGATAAAAGAATCGGTTCCCAATTTTTATTTCCCGGCTTAGGATATGGAGGAAGCTGCTTCCCGAAAGATGTTAAGGCATTATTAAAGACAGCTAAAGACAACAATTGCGGTTATCGTTTAATAGAATCGGCAGATGAAGTAAATAAAGAGCAAAGGGTTATTTTTATAAATAAAATTTTGCATAAATACGGTCAAAATCTCAGCGGAAAAACTTTTGCAGTATGGGGATTGACATTTAAACCAAAAACAAATGATATGAGAATGTCTCCTGCTATCACAATTATTAACGCATTATTGGAACATGGCGGAAAAGTTCAGGCTTATGACCCTAAGGGATTTGAGCAGGCAAAAACAATTTGGAAAGATAAAATTACTTATGCTAAAAGTTCTTATGAAGCACTTGAAGGTGCAGATTGCATGCTGCTTCTTACAGAATGGAATGAATTTAGAAGACCTGATTTTGATAAAATAAAAGATATGTTGAAAACTCCTGTAATTTTTGACGGTAGAAATCAATATGATGCAGAACGTATGAAACAGCGCGGATTTGAATATATTTGTGTCGGCAGGAAATATTAAGATAAAATTTAACAATTACAAACAAAAAAGCACTCATTAATGAGTGCTTTTTATAAGTGGTGGGCCCGGAGAGACTCGAACTCTCACACATCGCTGCGCTAGATCCTAAGTCTAGTGCGTCTACCAATTTCGCCACAGGCCCAAAAGGTTTTTATTTAATTTTCAACGGGTTACTGCGAAATTGCTAGACTATATCTACCAACCTCTCGAAAAACAATTAAGTATTGTTTTTCTCGGCAGAGTGCCACAGACCCAAAGGGTTTTATTAGCGCGTATACCTAATTTAGCTTGAAAATAATTTCATGTCAAGAGTTTTATTTTAAGCCGTTGTTGAGTCTTTCCGGATGCGCAGAATTCGAAAGTATTATTTCGTAATACTCGTTTTTGTCAATGTTTACCCCCATGTTTTTGGGATCTGCAAATTTTTTCTTTTTATTTTTGTTTAATAATTTTTTATAATCGCCTGCCATACATATATTATATTACAAAATCTTAAAAGCTACTTGAAATTTAAACACCTTTGGTCTACCATTATTTTACGTGCGTCGATGTAGTTGTGGAACATCGATTAAAGGAATTAATTTAAGTACGAAAATATAATTATAAAGGAAATTGAAATGAACCCTATTATTGATGAATTGGAAAAATCTTATTTAAGAGAAAACCTTCCAGAAGCTAATCCTGGCGATACAGTTAAAGTATTCGTTAGAATTATTGAAGGTAACAAAGAAAGAACTCAGGCTTTCGAAGGAACTGTTATTAAAAAACATGGTTCAGGCGTAAACAAAACTATTACTGTTAGAAAAGTATTTCAAGGCGTTGGTGTAGAACGTGTATTCTTACTTAACTCTCCAAGAATCGAAAAAATTAATGTTCTTAGAAAAGGTGATGTAAGACGTTCTAAATTATACTACTTGAGAGAACGTTCAGGTAAAGCAACTCGTATCAAGGAAAAAATTGAAAAAAGATAAGCTTCATATTCATTGGTATCCCGGACACATTGCGAAAGCTGAAAAAAAACTTAAAGAACAGCTTTCTTTAGTGGATGCCGTTATAGAAGTTCTGGATGCGAGACTGCCTTTTTCAAGCAGTTATGATAATATTACGAGGCTTTTAGGTGAAAAGCCTCGTTTAATTTTGCTTAATAAATCTGATTTAACAGATAAAACAGAACTGAAAAAATGGATTGGAATTCTTGAAAAAAAAACAGGTTTTCCTGTTTTGACAACGGATGCTAAAAATTCAAAAGATTTAAGTTATATTGTTAAAAAAGCTGTCGAACTTTCAGAGCCGAGAATACAGGCATTGATGAAAAAAGGTCTTTTGAGAAGACCTGCCAGGGTTATGGTTGTGGGAATGCCAAATGTCGGTAAATCAAGTATTATTAATAAACTTACCAAATCATCAAAAACTAAAATAGGGGCAAAGGCAGGTGTAACACGACAGCAGCAGTGGGTTAGGATTAACCCTCAACTTGAACTTTTGGATACTCCCGGTATTATCCCGATGAAGCAGGAAGATCAGGACAGGGCAAAGAAACTTGCATTTGTAAACGCTGTTTCTGAAAATGCATATTCAAATGAAGTTGTTGCTAAAGAGCTTTTAGAATTGCTTGATGCTAAGTATGCCCAGCAAACAAAAGAATTTTATAAAGTTGAGAATTTAACAATTGATGATGTTGCAAATTCCAGAAATTGGATAATTTCTGGCGGTAATCCTGATATTGAGCGTACTGCAGTTTATATTTTAAGAGATTTTAGAGAGGGTAAAATCGGTAAATTTATTTTGGACAATTTTGAGGTGCAGTAATGGCTCGCAAATTAAAGACAGATTTAACGGCAGATTCACATATAATTCAGCTTTTTACATTTGATTTAAATCAGAAAAGAGTGGTAATAGGTACTGACGAAGCTGGCAGAGGCTGCGGCGCAGGCGGTGTGTTTGCCAGTGCTGTTTGCTTTAAGGAGCGTTCTCAAAAACTTGTTGAAGAACTTGCAGAAATGAATGACAGTAAAAAGCTCTCAAAGAAAAAAAGAGAAGCTTTGTATGACATTATAAAAGATAACACTGTAAATTCAACCATTTGCATTGAGGTTGAAGAAATTGAAAGCATTAATATATTAAATGCTTCTTTAAAAGCTATGAGATTGGCCTGTGAAGATGTTATCAATCAGCTTTATCCTGTACCGGAACAGCCGGAAAAATTATTGGCGCGTAATTTGCTTGCAAGAAGCGAATTAATGATACTTATAGACGGAAACAAAAGAATTTGGGATTTTGATTATTCACAAAGATATGTTGTAAAAGGAGACAGTCGTTCCGCATCTATTGCTGCTGCAAGTATTCTTGCCAAGGTCAGCCGTGACAGATATATGGAAAAGCTTGATGCTGAATTTCCTGAATATAATTGGATTAATAATGCAGGGTACCTTACAAAAGATCATATGGCGGCAATAGATAAATACGGACTATGTAAATATCACAGACCGTCTTATCTTCAAAAACATTTTGCAAAGCAAGAGCAGCTAAGCTTATTTTAATTAAGGCTTGAACGGATAATCGTTTTTGAACTCCCAATCATCATATTCAAGAAGGCTGCTGCAGTATATAGGGGATGATTTACATCTGAGTAATTTTTTTTCTCTTGTATTGTCCGCATCATATCTGTATGTAATAAATTTTCCGCCGGGTCTGCCTTTTTCTCCACTCGGACATAGCAGAAACCTGTAAATATCTCTGCCTGTTACATTTGGCTTTTTTTCACCGTTATAATCAAATATAAAATCTGTGCATGATCCGTTTCTTAACATTACAGTGCTGCCATCATTTAGTATAAATTTGAATAATTTTGTTTTAGAATCTTTTTCTGTTTTCAAATATATAATATATGGTTTCAAATATTTATTAAAAAATTTTTCTGTATTTATAGCATCATTGTCGGAGTATTCCCCTGTATCCGGGTCTGCTACATCCATTTCAGCTTTATCCCACTCTCCAGCAGGACCATGTTCGTTTTCGGCAAAAAGAATTGCCTGCGACATAACACTGTAAAACTTTTTAAGTCTTGCAGATGCTTCATTTTTCTTGTGATTGGCAATTAATGATGGCATGGTAAGAGCTGCAACCACACCAATAATGCCGAGTGTGACCAAGACCTCAGCAAGAGTAAACGCAAAAATCTTAGAGCCGCTTATGTTTTGTGGGGGGGGGGCACTCTCAAAGCTTCTTGTCTAAACATATTTCATCCTCCATCTTTTTATTTATTATTTGTGATTTTTGCTTGTTTGTCAAGCCTATATATCAAACAGTTTGTGAAGTCTTGTTTGAATGTCTTCTTCATCAAGGTCTTGAGTGATTTTATTTAAATCAATTGCCATTTGATAGTAATTCGCGGCATCATTTATAAATCCCATAGCCTGACTTGCTCTGCCTGCATTAAAGTAAGCTAAAGTATAGCTGGGGTTTAATTCTACTGCTGTTTCAAAATATTCAAGAGCTTCTTCCGCATCGCCTAAACCGTCTAAGTATAATATACCCAAATTATTCTGGGCAAATTCATTATCGGGGTTTAAATCAATTGCTTTATGGAACGATACAAGTGCTTCTTCAAGAAAATCTTTTTCCCAAAGCGCAATACCCGCTTTTGAATACGCTCTGTAATCTTCAGGATTAAGCGTTATCGCATCGCAGTATGCCCTGATTGCATTGTCTAAATCATATGCAGCCATATGAACATCGCCTAAAGAAAGATATAAATCATAATTGTTAGGATCAAGAATTATTCCTGCCTGGTAAGTAGACACTGCTGCTTCAATATTTCCTTTAATTTCCGCATATATCGAGCCTAATGCCTGACAAACTATTGAAGTCCATTCTTTATCAGGGTTTAAGGCAATAGCTTTTTGATAATGTTCTATTGCATCATCATATAGTTCTGCTTTTGAATATGCATAAGCTAATGAATTGTTATAAAAAGGATTTTCTGAATCTCTTTCCAATGCAAGTTTAAACGCACTTATAGAATTAATTTTATCTTCTTTTCTAAGGTATAAATGTCCGAGTTCATAATAAATTTGCGGGGTATCTATGTCAAATTCAAGAAGTTTTTCATAACAATCAATTGTTTCATCAGTATTATCAGGGAAATATGTCTGTAATACAGTTGCAAGCTTAACAAGTACTTCTCTGTTTAAAGGGTTAGCTTCAAGAACTTTTCTGTAACAGTCAATTGTTAAATCCATTTCTTGATTTTTTAATGCCAAATCCCCCATTTTGCTGTAAAAGATTTCGCTGTGATTAGTTGCAGCAATAGCTTTTCTGTAAATGTTTTCAGCAGAAGGGTACATTTTAAATTTTTCTAAGAATTTTCCAATAGTATTGTAGCTGAATACTGAAAAATCATCGGACATGTTTTTGTAAAACATTTTCATTGACGGTCTGTCCCATGCAAGCATAAGACTTCCTGACAAGAAGTAATATAAAAAGTTCAGGTAGTCAGATGCATTACCGTTTTGAGTATTAATTTTCTGCAAAATTGATTGAGAGAGAATTAACCTCGGCCGACCTGATTTCAACTTGCCCATTTTAATTGCAGATTTAAATTCTGATTCGGCAGATTTGAAATCCTGTGCCATTTTCATGAAAAATCCGGTGTAAAGGTGCGCATTGACATTTTGCGGGGCAAGTGATATTGCGGTTTTGCACTGTTCAATAGCAGTATCAAGGCTTATTTGTCCTTGTTCCCACATTAAAGTCGCAAGCCTGTAATATGATTCAGGCATCGTAGGATCATATTTAACCGCATCTATATAATTTTCAATCGCTTCTTCCAGGTCGCAGTTTTGCTGTCGTATTAGGTATTTCTCGTGTGCTATTCGGGCTTTTTCCAAAGCTTCCTTTGCTTTGTCGCTATTTGCCACCTGTATAGGCTGTAATAAAATCTGTTCTGACATCAATGAGCTCCAATAAGATGTATAATCTGTATGTGAATTCTTATAACGATATAAATAATATTAATCTTTATTAATTCTATTTAAAATCATCCATATGTATTAGATAAGTGGTTAATCTATTTTAATCTTATTAAAATAAAATTTTTCTTTGTAATATAATGGGATTATAGCCGAATTAGGGATAAGAAAATGGATTACTTAAATAATAAATTCGATGTAATAGTTGTAGGTGCAGGACATGCAGGCTGTGAAGCAGCTATCTCTTGTGCAAGACTCGGTGCAAAAGTTTTATTGTGTACATTAAATGTTGATAATATTGCTTTAATGCCTTGCAACCCTGCTATCGGCGGTCCTGCTAAATCTACTCTCGTTAGAGAGATTGATGCATTGGGCGGAGTTATGGGTGAGGCTGCAGATGCAACTTACATCCAGATGAAAATGTTAAACTCATCAAAAGGTCCAGCTGTTCGTGCGCTTCGTGCACAATCTGACAAAAAACAGTATATGACATATATGAGAGATATTATTGAAAGTAATGAAAACATATTTCTGCGTCAGGCTTGTATAACTGATTTGTTGGTTAAGGATAGAAGAATTGCCGGTGCTGTTGATGAATTCGGTATTGAATACAGTGCCCAAGCTGTAATTTTGACAACAGGAACTTCTCTTTCCGGCAAAATTTTTGTCGGTCTTAAATCTTACAGTGCAGGCAGACTTGGAGAAAAGGCAGCTATCGGCCTTTCGGATTCTTTAAAAAGTTTAGGCATAAATATTAAAAAACTAAAAACAGGCACTCCTCCAAGAGTTGATAAAAGAACTATTGATTATTCAAAAATGACAATTCAACCTGGGGATGAAGAACTTCATTTTTATTCTTTTAAGCCGGGCAGACCTGTAAGAGCGCAATATCCATGTTATTTGACAAGAACTAATGAAGAAACTCATGCGGTTATCAAAGCTAATCTTGATAAATCTCCTATGTTTCAGGGATTAATTCAAGGGGTAGGCCCGAGATATTGTCCTTCGATTGAGGATAAAGTTGTTAGATTCAGCGAAAATCCTTCTCACCATATTTTTATCGAACCTGAGGGATTGGGTACTTATGAAGTATACATTCAAGGTTTTTCAAGCAGTCTTCCTGCAGATGTTCAGGTTAAAATGCTCAGGACTTTACCGGGACTTGAAAATGCACATGTTATAAAACCTGCATATGCTGTTGAGTATGATTATGTTCCTGCTGTTCAGACAATGCATTCGTTAATGTCTAAAGATATAAAAGGCTTGTTCTTTGGCGGTCAGATTAACGGAACAAGCGGTTATGAGGAAGCAGCAGCACAAGGGCTTATCGCAGGTATTAATGCGTTTAATTATCTGAATAACAAAGAAATGCTTGAACTTTCAAGAAGTTCTTCCTATATTGGAACGTTAATCGATGATTTGGTTACTAAAGATATTGATGATCCTTACAGAATGCTTACATCCCGCTCTGAATACAGACTTCTTTTAAGACAGGATAATGCTGATACACGACTTACTCCTATTGGAAAAAAGATAGGACTGATTGATGAGGCTCAATTTAAAGTGTTTACGGATAAACAAGAATCTATTGAAAGAGAATTATTAAGAATTAAAGATGCAAAAATTTCAGCATGCGAAGAAGTTAATTCAATATTGTCAAAGTATAATGAGCATATTGAAAGAGGAATTAAAATTACAGAACTTTTAAAACGCCCTAATATTGATTATAAAGTTATAAAAGAAATTGATTCTGTTACTACTTCATTAAATATTCCTTCTGATGTTGCAGAACAGGTTGAAATCCTTGTTAAATATGACGGCTATTTAAAACGTCAGGAGTTTCAGGTTGAGCAGGCAGGAAAACTTGATAAGTATAAAATTCCTGAAGATATTGATTATACAAAAATTGACCATATTTCATCAGAAACTAAGGATAAATTAAATAAAATAAGACCTAAGACACTTGCACAAGCTTCCCGTATAGGAGGTGTAAAACCTGCTGATATTTCTATTTTAATGGTAATGCTTGAACGTCATCAGATTGCGCGAAAAGTTTTACAGTAGATTTTTTATTAAATCTTGATTTAATATATTGCCCGGTCGTATGTAATGCTTCTCCTATATATGTGCAAATAACTATTGATAAAAATGTATATAAAAATTTATATTTATAAAGTTTATAATATAAATTGGTAAGTTCATGCGGCAGTTGACTGAAGGGTTTGCCGTCTATGTAAAAAATAACAAGCTGAATTAAGAATATAACAAATTTGTGATTAGCCATTATATGTAAAGTGTTACGACCTATTTTATCAGCTAAGCTGCCCTCTTTGATTAACGGCGCAATAAGTTTAGATACAAAAAGAATAAAATAAATGCTTGTAAAAGGAATAATAAATGGAGAAATATTATGATGAATTTGAGCAAATATTAATCCTAAATTTACATTTGTATTTGATAATATGAAAACAATTATATGGATTGCTAAAACTATTGAAAATGTCTGCATATTATATTTGATTTTTTTTTCTAATGAAATTTTATATAAATAACCGATATAAATATAAAATAGGGAAATAAGGGTTCTTATTAATACACGTGTAAAACCGTATGATGCCGCAAAATTATCTTTGGATATTAAAATTGCGATAACTGCAAATGTTAAAAAAATTGATAAAGGAAAATAAATATTTTTATTAATTTTTTTACAAATAATCATTATTAAAGCAAAGGCTACTAATGAAATTGCTAACTGATAAATAAACCAATTTGGAGAGCTAAGCGAAAACGGTGTTGAATCAATAGGCGATATTGTCATATTTTTGAATGTCGGCAGTTTTCCATATAATCTGTTAAATATAATAAATACAGCAAATGTTACGCCTCCATAAAAAAATGGTATAAATAAAACTTACCTAAATATCTGCTAATAATTTTTTTAGTAAACCTTAAAAACTTTTTCAATAGACATTCGCCTTCAATTATTTCAGTTTTGAAAAAATATCCTGAGATGAAAAAGAAAAGTGGTATATGATAGCTGTAACTTGTGAAAAAATCCCCAAAAATATTCCATTTAACATGTCCTGCAACTATCGCAAAGATGCCTAATAACTTAGCTATATTCATTTCAGTATTAAATGTTTTTTGCAAAGAATCACCCTAAAAAATAGTAAATTAGTTTATTTTACTATTTATAAAATCATAAATAAGGTAATTTTACAATATTTTATACCATTTTTAATAAGATATATGAACTTTATAATATATACAAGGAGCTTTATGTGAACGAAGTAATAATAAAACAACAAGTCGGAGCAAGAATTAAAAAATTCAGGCAGTTAAACAAACTCACTCAATTTAAGTTAGGTGAGTTAATTGACATTAACCAAAGGCAGATTGCATTAATTGAAAGCGGTAAATCATATCCCTCATTGCAAACATTGTTGAAGCTGGCTGAAGTTTTTGATTGTTCATTACCTGATTTATTTGAGGATAACTCATTAATAACTGAAAGTCATTTGAAAGAACAACTAAAATCAATGATAGATAAGACTGATTTTGAAAACTGCAAACGTCTATATATTGTAATGAAAAATTTTATAAATTTATAAAATTACATAAAGCTAAGCAGCATAATTTATACTGTTAATTTCTAAATTATTACCTTGTTTAGTAAATTTAATATTATTATTGTTTAAAATTCGTTCAACAATTTGGTCTTTATAATCTTTAACGTTAATATCTACCGTGCCATACACTCCGGTATTACGAATTCTGTTAAAGGTGGGTCTTGGATTATAAACCCAAAAGTTGCTCATTAACATTCCTAAAGTAAGAACCTGCTGTCTTGATGTTGCAGTGCCAGTGTCAACAGTATAGACACTTTTGAAACTGGGGTCGGTACATCTTTTTTGATTAAATAATTGTTTTTGTTGAGGTATATTGTTTACAGATTGTATTCTCATACTTTTCCTTCGGTAAATGTAATCTTTTCCTCAAATTATAAATCTTGTAAAAAATAAAATTAATATATAAAAGTAGTAAATTTATAAAAATTTACATATTACAATTGGGCAATCATTTTTAAATATTAGAAAGAAAATAAAAAAAAACTCCCCTCATTGTTCGACATTGGAACTTTTTGTGCAAGAGTTGTATGAAAGAATCACAGATGTACATTATTTTAAAGTGTTTAATCTTATTGACAATTTGCAAGAAATAGCTTGATTTTATACGTTTTTCAAAAAAATAATACTAATATTCATTTTCTATATTTTCGAGTTAGTTATTCAATTACAAAATTACAAATAAATAAAATATACTTAAAAAGTAATAAGTATAAACCTTCTAGATGTAATTTACTTTGTAATTTTAAGTAATTCAAAGATTACAAATGGTGCAAAATACCAATATACAATGCTTTTGGATATGTACATTTGAAAAATTTTATATACAATAAATTTATAAATTAATGAAATCGCCAATAATGACACGCTTTTTCAGAATTGCAAAATTCAGAATGAATGAGATTAAACGGAAACGGTAGTTTAAATATAAATATATAAAAAACATCAAAAAGTTTAACGAGGGTCATTCTCGTATCAGTCGAGGTATTTTATGATAAAAGTTGATTATTTAAAAGAATTTACGGCAAAATTACAAAGTTTAGATAGGTCAAAGCGAACATATGATGTCTTTAGAGACTTTTTGATATTAAGCACTTGTGCATTAGCACAACCGTTCTATCGAAGCGATAAGATTGAGCAGAAATATTTAGAAACAGTAAACAAATACACAAAGAAGCAAGCAGAAGAATTTTCACAACTGCTTGCTTTTTTAATTGATGCATTGACGGAAAAACACCAAGACTTTTTAGGACAAGTCTATATGCAATTAAAGCTCGGAAATTCAGTTAATGGTCAGTTTTTTACTCCTTATAATATAAGTCAGTTCATGGCTGAAATAAATTTTACAGAGGTTGAAGAAAAGCTGGAAGAACAAGAATTTATAACTCTTTCAGACCCTTGTTGCGGTAGTGCGGGTATGATTATTGCATTTGCTGAAACAATGAAGAACAAAGGCTATAACTATCAGAATCAATTATTTGTTGAAGTTATAGATATTGATGAAATGTGTTTTATGATGGCATATATTCAGCTTTCATTATACGGAATTCCTGCAAAAGTAATGTTGGGTGATACATTGGCATACAAATTTAGTCAAATTATCTGTACCCCGATGTATTTTATTAACGGTTTTTCTTGGCGGTTAAAAGAGGCTGAAAAGACAAAAACAAACTCCGAGAAAGAAATTATAAAAAAAGTTGAAGAAATAAAACAACTTACATTATTCTGATATGTCACAAAATGGCGTAGGTTAAGTGCATAATAAAATTAGAAAGATAAAACAATGCAAGATACATTAAAAGAAGATGTCAAAAGACTTATAAAAACAAAATGGTTAAATGTAAATTACTCAAAATTGATACATTCATTATTTATCAGCTTAAAAATAACTAAACATATCAGTTTAAGCATAATGTTATCTTTTTATCGAATGTCCTTTGATTACGGCTATTTATCATTAGGCTTTGATTTTAATTACAGATTAAAAAATATCGACCACAAAAGTATTGGTATAATTGTAAATCTTATCCTTTTAAAAATAGAGATAGAATGCTCTGATGACAGACACATAGAAGATTATAAAGGAGTAAAACAATGAAAAATATTATGGAAGAATTATCACCTAATCTTAATGTTATAACAGGTGCTAACGGTTCAGGCAAAACAAAATTACTGAATTATCTTAAAGCACAAAACTTAAATGCGGAATTTATTGATAATTGTGGGCATGATTTAGACCATAACAGATTGGTTGAATTCACTAAAAGCTTAAAAGAAAAATCAAGAAACAGGCAATATATCGTAGTAAGTCTTAGAAAAGAAATCATTGATATAGCAGATAAACTTATAAAATTATAAAAGGACTAACCGCAACAGTAGAGAAATGACGAGGAGTAAAAAGAATAATGCAACAAGCAATTATAAATGATGAATTAATGGGTGAAGAACAATTATATTATTTCGAAAATGACATCAATTGGTATTATTGTAAATATTTTTCATTCAGAGAAGAATACTGTTATATAGATACTGATAGAACTATTAAACAAAGTTGTTGTTTTCAGGAAAAATCTATTCTTCCTGATTATTACTATTGTAATTGTACTTTTGATATATCTTTTAAAACTATAAAAGGTGAGAAATATGCCATATTAGAATTTCCGAATGTCATATATAAAATCCCTTTCAAATATTACAATAACATAATAGAAGCGTTATATTGCGATATATATGCTTACGATAATTCAAATAATTTAAACTATTCAAACTTTCAAAACAAACCTTTAATATTTATGGATAATGATGAAATTATAGGTTGGATAGAACCTTGTGCTTTTGAAGCTTATAGGGTATGTGAATATATCGAAGAAGATGTTAAGGGAATACCGCAAGATATTATAAACAATTTTATTTTTAAAGACGTCTCGCCTTTTAAAAACGGTATTTCAAGAGTAAAATTTGATGATTTTTGTGCAAAATTAGATACAGACGGCAATATTATTCAAAAATATGAATGTGATAATTGTTGGTTTTATGGAAAATATACGACTATACAGATTAGCGGTAAATGGGGAGTTATTGACTCAGATAATAATTTTATAATTCCTCCAAAATATGAGAATATAGACTATATTCAAGATGATATGTGGCGAGTAACTTTAAATAATAAACAAGGGATAATCGATAGTAATGATAGCATTCTTGTAAATATTATTTATGACGAACTTACTAATTACAAAAACACATCATATTTAATTGCCGTAAAAAATAATTTATGGGGAATAATAGATAAAAGCGAAAATATTATTATTCCTTTTGAATACAGTCAACTTTGGTATGGGTATATAGGTAATGAGATAAAAGACAGCAACATATATGCGATGAAAAATGGTTTTGCAGGTATAATCAGTATCAAAGGGGATATTGTCATACCTTTCGAGTATAAAGAATTATTTTATTTGAGCGAAAATACAATTTCTGCAAAAATTGATAACGAAAAATATATCCTAATCAATGAAAATAATGAACGAATCTGTCCGACTATATTTGAAGATATGCATGAAAATTTTGACAAAACTGATATTTATCCTGTAAAACTTAATGGCTTATGGGGTTTTATAGATGAATTAGGGAACACAAAAATTGATTTTAAGTATGAAGATGTAAGCAGATTTAGTGATGGCTATTGTGAAGTTGCTATCAAAGGACAAGAGCTGATTTTTAACAATTTTGGCTTAATTGATAAATTGGGCAATTTAATATTGAATTATGATTATCTTATAAATTGCACATTCATGATTGATGATGAACGTTTTGTTGTAGAAAAAGAACATTACAAACCTTTTATAGTAGATAAAAACAATAAAATTATCAAAAATGAAATATATGACCGAATATTACCGTATAGCAACAGTACATGTTTCCCCGCAAGATTTTCTGAAAATATTTGGGGTTTTGTAAATAGAAACGGAGAACCGCTAAAAATCAACAAAGAGAGTTTTAACATACCTATAACAACTATAAATTTTGATGGTATAGATAAAAGGACATTATAGTATCTGTTTTCAAGGGAAAGTTATTATAAATCCAAACTTAAATAAACATTATCAATATTATCTTGTGTAATTCCTATATAGCGAAGTGTTACGCTTGTTGAGGAATGATTAAACAATTTTTGTATTATTGCGATATCATAGCCATTTTTGTAAGCATGATAACCAAAAGTCTTACGCAAAGTATGTGTTCCGATTTTATCTTTAATTCCAACTTCTTTAGCAACATTACTCAAGATTTTGTACGCTTGTTGCCGTAATAAAAAACCTTTGTTCTTTCTTGATATAAACAAAGGCTCATTTTCTTTATATTCTCTTGTTTTGAGATACTCTTTTAATGCTGATTTAGTCTTATCTGATAGTGGAAAATCCTTAAATTTGTTTGTTTTCTTTTCTCTCAGTCTTATTCGTTCTTTGATTTTATTACCTTCAATAACATCTGATACAGTGAGTTTCAACAAATCACTAATTCTTAATCCTGAATTAATGCCTACTACAAACAGACAATAATCTCTTAAACTTTGTTGTTTAAGCAGTTTTTTAATAGTTTCAATTTTTCTTAAATCTCTAATTGGTTGTACGAATTCCATAAAATACACCTCAAATTCAATGATACTCTATATATTAATATTATAAATTAAGTATCATTCAATGTACATAAGGATTTTAAAGATATTGCAAAATGTATTTCAAATATAATCAGGATAAATTAAACAAATAATTTAGCGAATGATACACAATATAATTATGTATCATTCGAAATCAAATAAATCTTTTACAGAAACTTCAAGAGCTATGGCTAATTTAGCAATAGTCTTAATGTTTGGATATTTTTCACATCTTTCCATTTTGCCAATATACGACATATCTAAATCAGCAAGTGAAGATAATTGACCTTTTGATAAGCCCTTTTTTTCTCGTAATTCTTTAAGTTTTATTGCAAAATTCTCACAAATATTAGCAACCATAATACAATTGTGCTACAATACTCTTGGTCTATTATAGACCTAAGGTCTAATTTTGAATTTTGTTACGACACATTTTGACATGGTTGTGTGTTAGAATGTAGGTAACAAGCAAAAAAGGAGCATTTTTATGACTATAAAAGAACAAAAACAAGCATTACTACAGTTATTGACTTCAGATGATTTAGCAGAATTACAAGTAAAATCAAACTACAATTTTAATATTTTTCAAGCATTAAAATTACAAAACAATGAAGTCAAACATTCTAACTTTTTAGGTTGGCTTTTAACACCTTTTGAAAGCCATCATCTAATGGATAGTTTTCTAAAAGAATTACTAAAAATTGCATTAAGAAATAATACCGATTTGGTAAATATCTTATTAAAAGATTTAACTGATGCTAAAATAACATTAGAAAAGACGACCAATGACGGAAGAAGAATGGATATATTTATAGATTGTCCGAGAAATAAATTAGTCTGTGTGATTGAAAATAAAGTCTGGTCAGGAGAAGGTTGTAACCAATTAGAAGACTATAAAAAATATGTGTTAAATCACGATAAATACAAGGACTATGAATACAAATATTTTTTATTTTTAACTCCTCATAAATATTCACCCTGCGAAGATTACAAAGGCTATATAAGAATAAACTACGGAGACATTTTAAAAGCAATTAACAACTTGATGAAACAATGCGGTTGTTTGCTTGACGATGATATAAAAATATTTATAGAGCATTACATAAAAATGGTAGAAAGGAACATTATGGGAGAAACAGATAAAGAAATCGTTGATTTATGCAGAAAAATATACCGTGAAAACAAGTCTGCTATTGATTTAATTATAGAAAATAATAACTATAAGGCAGACATATTGAGTCTTATGGAAGAAATTATAAAAAAAAGAACTGATTTACAAGAAATTACAATAGAATCTAACGGAATAATAGCATTACCAAGTAATTTGAATAACTTAAATCAATTAAAATATGGTGAATGGACAAATGATAATATTGTACAAATTCATTTCATAAATTTTGCACAGGGGCATAAAGATGCATGTGTTGAAATACTTGTTGCACCGCCTAAAAATATGGATGACAATGAAAAAAGAAAAAATTTGCTTAAAAAAATTGAAGAGAAAACAGGCTTAAAGTTTAGAGGTAAAGACTGGAACTATACAGAACCATTTAATATTTTAACTTATGAGGATTGTTTAAATTATGAAAACGAGCAAGAAATCAAGGCTCATATTGAAAGAAAAATGGAAGAACTGAAAATCAAGTACATTGATGCTTTGAGAACTGCATTAAACGAACTATAAAATTTTTACAACGCGAGTATGACACAAATTAACATATTTGCGTTGTATTATATATATGTAAAAAATTGAGGTTACAATGTCGAGATTAAACAAGGCAGAAGATATAATTGAACTTGCTATGATGTTTCAAAACAGTTTCTCGGGACTTTGTATAGCTGATATTCAAAAGCATTTTGAGTGTTCAAGACGGTCTGCCGAACGTATGAAAACTGTATTATTTGGACTTTTCCCCGATAAAATCGAAGAAGTGCCGACTTCTGACAAGAAAAAGCACTGGCGATTTGTTAAAGGCACAATGAACTCTTTAATTTCCTTTTCAGTCGATGATTTTGCGAATTTAGAATATCTGAAAGGTTTATCAAACGATGAAAACAAGAAAAAACAACTTGAAGAATTGATTTTAAAAATAAAAGCTCTGACACCGCAAAAAAATGCAAGAGCATTGGAAACTGATATTGATGCAGTGATAGAATCTGAGGGGTTCGCCGTAAGACAGTATTCAAGGGTAAAAGCTGACCCTAAAATAATGGAATTTCTTAGGTATGCTATGTTGTCATTTAAGAAAATTACGTTTGATTATCTAACGGATAAAGGAAATCGCAAAATTACTTTGAACCCTTATGGTGTGATAATATCGGATAAATACTATCTTGTAGGCTATAATGAGTATGTAAACGATTTGAGGCTTTATAAGGTTGATAAAATAAAAAATCTTGAAATTACGCAAGATTATTTTGACAAAGACGACGATTTTTATTTGCAGGAGTATTGTAATAAATCATTTTCAATATACCAAGAAGAACCGCTTAATATTACACTTGTTTTTGATAAATCGGTAGCAGAAGATGTTTTGAATTATCATTTTCACCCGACACAAAAATTGAAAACCTTAGACAACGGCAATATCGAGGTAAAATTCACATCAGGCGGAACTTATGCGATATGTCAAGAACTTTTCAAGTGGGGAACAAACGTGAAAATCAAAAAACCAAGTCGATTAAAGACATATTATAAACAGTATTTATCAGATGTTCTTAATAATTTATAAAGTTATTTATAAATTTAGCGAGAGGATACTGTGATAATCGTCGTTAAACTTTTATTGTCTTTTAATATTAAATATTATAAATAAAAAAGAAAGTTTACTGCGGTATATTCTGAAATCAGTTTTTGATAAAATATGCTTATGAGTTTAAAAGATTATTCACATAATGGTAGATATTTAGAAAAAGCTTTTAGCAAGTATTCATCAAAAAGCCAAAAAGATTTATTGCAAAAATATGCTCTGTTAATTAAAAATGTAAGGTTAAGATTTGAAACTTACGACGATATTGATAGAAATATTGAAATTGTAAAAAAATTATCACCTAAAGACAGGACTATTGTTTTGTGTGGTGTAAAAATCAGGTTAAGTTATAAACGTTTTTACCTATTACAACTCTTGTTAGGTAAAGGTACTTGTGATGATATGGATTATATTGATGCATGTTTTAGCAAAAATCATTTTACATGCAGAGTATCAACAACATTGGGCAATATGAAGTCTTTTATTAGCAAGTTTAAACAAAATCTTTTTGACTCAATAACTGAGCATTATATCAATGAAGATGATTTTAAAGAACAAGATGAACAGATGGTGTCAGGAATAATAGATAAATTAATCAAAAATAACATACGATACGATAAATGTACAATTACTACAAGTTTTGTTATGGAGCAAAGAGTTAAAAAGCAAAAGTAAATAAAAATTTACAAAAGTTGCCAAAATAATATAGAAATTTTTGTTGAAATATAGTGTTAATCAACAATTTAAGCATTGAAGCCAATATAATTAATTTTTTGTATATCGTTCATAACTCCTTCAAAATTTTAAATTTTAGGTTGCCACTTTAGTGTGTACAATATGGCTAAAACCCGTATTATATTTACTTTGTTGCCATATTGGTATAATATAAAATTATAAACAAAGAGAGGCGACATAACTGCCACCTCATAAAATTATTTGCAAATATATTATATAACAAAAATTAAAAAAGCGGTAGTCTGTCCTCCTCTCTTTGTTAAGTAGTAGAAAATAAAAAAAGGAGACAGAAGATGACTAAAAAAAATTTATTATGGAACTGGTCACAATATGCGACCTTCCCATGTAAATTAAACACAAAAATCCCTGCTACAAAAAACGGCTTTAAAGATGCCAAATTTGGGCAAGATGTGTTGAAAATCTTTAATCAAGGCTACAATGTAGGTTTAGCATTATCAATGTCAAATTTAATTGCCATTGACTGTGATGTAGATGAAACAAAAGGCTACAATGGGCTAAAAACTTTGACTGCAAAAGAAAATGAGCTTGGAAAATTACCCAAGACTCTAACTCAAACTACTCCCAGAGGAGGGAAACATTACATATTTTCAACAAAAGGCATTATTAACCCTATAGGCAAAATAGGCAAAGATGTTGATATTAAGCATAACGGATATATTATGATTATGCCGTCAAAAATCAATGGCAGAGACTACATAATAAATGACGGATATGATGAAAATCTTGATTTTACAATAGCGGAACTTCCAAAAGCTTGGTTGGATTACCTTAATAAAGATACTAACCACAGCAAAAACCACGTAAGAGCAACGAAATTTGCCTTTGAGAAATCCGTAATATACAAAAATATTGATATTGAAAAAATGTTCAATAATTGTAATTTTTTGAGTAATTGTCGAGATAATGCCGATATATTAAGTGAACCGGAATGGTTTTCGATGATTTCTGTGTTGGCACAAATTGACAACTCTGATGACCTTATACATAAGTTATCAGAGCCTTATCCAACATATAGCTATGCCGAAACTCAAAAGAAGATAGATAATGCTCGTAAATTCAGTTATCCTCAAAGCTGTAAGTACATTTCAGAGAACTACCCAGAAATATGCGGAAATTGTAACAATGCAACAAAAAAAAGAGGTGTTTAATTATGACAGACATAAACAACCAAAATAATATAGAAGGGCAAAGCCCTCTTGATAAAGGCAAAAAGACTATTGATGAAGTATTTGAAGAGTTAAAAAAGCGATTACTTGACCTAACCTTTATTTCAAATTACTCAACGAAAAATAAGATTGACGAATATCTTTTGCCCAAAACAAATAAATTTCTATATCAGAAATGGAATAGGACTTATATGGTGGAAGTTAAAAAGGGTAAAATAGTTTTTAGTTTAAAAGCAAACTTTATCATTACAGATGTCAAGGAATGTACTCTCATTTACAATGACAAGAGCGGAAAACCTTCACTAAAATATTATTTGGTAACATTAAAAAATGCCAATTGCAAAATTGAAAAAGATGTTGAAATAGCAAATAATTCAAAATCAGATTACAAGCAATTTCAGGCAGTCATAGATAGTCGTTATAATGATTTTGTAATTAATATGACGGAATGCGAATTTAAAACTTTTGTGGCTAAATTTATATCACCAAAAGTCGCAAGTAATGCAACAATTTACACAAATGCAGGCGTCTTAGAACGAGGCAAGTTTTTATATGAAAATGCTCTTGCAACAGTAGACGGCATTATTTGGGCAGATGAAAACGGCTATATCAAAACAGGTGAAAAGACTTATGTTAAAATCGCTGAATCTACACATTATTTGCCTAAACTGGCAACAAGCGTTAGAACCCCGCAGGTTATAACTAAAGAACTTATGTTAAATCTTTTAGAATGCTGGGAAGATAATATCGTAATACCGCTTATAGCCTTAGGGCATATGGTTATGGCTATATATTTCGAAGACTTTATAAAGCGGTATGGTTGTCCGACACTGATTTTATACGGGGAAACGGGGACTGGAAAATCGACTCTCGTTACTGTTGGGTTATCAATTTTTGGACTTGCAAGGGAAGCTTTAACCTCAGGCGGGTCAACAGCTAAAAGTAATGAATACTTTTGTTCAAAATACAACGGTATGAATGTCTGCATAGATGATGTTAAGGGTGAAACGCTGACATCAAGTAACTTTACGGCATTAGTTAAGGGTATATATAAAGGTGTTCCCCGTACCAAAATGTTACCTTATGGTAAAGGCGTTGAATACATAAATACTTGCAGTCCGCTTGCGTACTCAACGAATGAATCACTTCCTGATTTGAAAGAAGTTATAAATCGTATGAATATTGTTGAAATTTTCGGTAAGGTATTTAAGGCTGATAAATTTAAGTATCACGAAGTTGACAAAGATAACAATGCTCGATTAAAAGAATTGTCACTAATCTTACCTCAATTTTTAAAATACTCAACGGAAGATGTTATTAAGCTTTATGAACAGGTTTTTGAAATCTTAAAAGAGAATGTAAAAGATACTCAAAATCGTGTCATAAATAACATTGCTTACGCCTATACAGGAGCTTTGATGTTGCTTACTATTGCAAATATAGCAATAGAGGACTTGCACGACAAAGTTATTGAATATGCACAAAAACAAATAACTGCGTATGAAAATATTCAAACACCAGTTGAAAAAGTATTTGAAAGCATTATTGTGTTAACTAAATTGGGCATTTTTCAAGCTGGTACTCATTTTAGAATAATGGATGTTGAAATTGGTGATAACATGGAAACACATCTGCGTTTTCATAAGGATGTTGTTTTAAGTGCTATCAATAAATATTATGCACATGATAAGTCTAAACGCATCAATGAAAGTCAGTTTCTAAACTATGCTAAAAATCACAGTAGATTTCGTGATGATAACTGTAGTGTTCGCTATGATAACAATAAGAGCAAAGTTGTTGCTTCAATGTGTTTCAACATTACAGGGTTAGATGATTTTGTCAGCATTTCCAAGACTGGTGTAATAATGCCGGCATCTGCTGATGAACTCAGAGCAAAACTGAATAGCGAGGGTAATAATATGTAATTGCCAGAAGATTACACCCAAGAGGTAACAATGAGTTATCTTTTGGGTGTATTTTGCTGTGCTGTAATTTTGTAATACTCAAATTTATATAAATTATTAAAAAAATGATAACACTTGAAGTAGACGGCATAACAATAAATATACTTGAAAACACCTCTCAAAGCACACCTGAGAGAGATTTTGAGTTGCTTGTTGAATATGCAAATGGACTTAAAGAAATTCACGATACAAAACTTCATGAAGATGTAGCAAGTTGATTATAAGTATTATAAAATGAGTGTAAAGGTAAGAGTATGGAAAAAGCAATTATTTATGTAAGGGTATCATCAGAAGAACAAGCAAAACATGGTTTTAGTATTGAAAATCAGAAAAAAGTTTGTTCGGAATTTGCAGAAAGAAACGGCTATTATGTAGATAAACTTTTTGTTGATGAGGGCAAATCTGCTAAAAATCTTGATAGACCTGAAATACAAGAATTAATGAGCTATTGCTCAAAAAAGAAAAATGACATCAAAGCTCTTGTTGTTTGGCGATTAGATAGAATTTCAAGAAATAATACTGATTATCATGGTGTTTTAAGACCATTGTTAGATAAAAAAAGGATTAAGCTATTATCTGCAACAGAGGCTAATGTTGCATCAATAGAGGGCGAACTTATGCGAAATATCGGTATGAGCTATGCTGAATACGAAAGACAACTTATAGGCGTTAGAACTATTGCAGGGTTAAGAGAAAAAGCAAGACAGGGCGATTATCCAAGACAAGCACCAATAGGCTATGTAAACTATGTAAGAAAAAACAAAACAAAAGGTATAAAAATAGATGAAACAAATGCTTTTTATATCAAAAGAGCTTTTGAAATGTATGATAGTGGAATGTACTCATTAAAAACATTATCAGACAAGTTATATGAGGACGGTTTTAGAACAAAAACAGGCAAAAAGGTGGCAAGAACAACTATTGAACACATGCTAAAAGACATCATATACACAGGTTCATTTAAGTTTGAAGGCAAAGTGTATGAAAATGCCAAACATAAACCTATTATAAGCAAAGAACTGTTTTATAGAGTACAAGACAGGTTAATTGACCCTAATAAAGTAAGAAAACATAGCATTGAATTTATTTATACAGGCTTAATTCGTTGTGGTTATTGTGGTTGTCAATTAACCGCCGAGCTTAAAAAAGGCAAATATGTATATTATCATTGTACTGGCAATAAAGGGGGCAACTGCAAAAGAGATTATATCAACGAAACAAAGGTAGATAAATCTTTTGCAGAGGTACTTAAACTAATCGTCATACCACAAGATATTAGAAAAAATATACATACTGCCTTAAAAGGCTTACATGACAAGAAAAATGGCTATTCAAAGGAAGCAAAGGGTAATATTGAAAGACAAATAAAAATACTTGAAGATAGAATTGAAAAAGCATTTACAAGCCAATTAGACGGAAATATAACCAATGAGCAATGGAAAAAGTATAATGACAAATGGCAAAGTGAAAAAGACAAGTTATTCATACAATTAGAAGAAATTAACAAACTTGATAAACAATTTTATAAACAGGCTGATACTCTATTGAAATTTCTTGACGATGCTTATGACCTATTTTTGAGCGGAACAGTAGAACAAAAAAAGAAAATTTTAGAAATCATATCGGAAGAAATAACTTACAAAGACAAAACTTTTAATGTAAAACTTAAACCAATATTTCAAACAATAGCTGAAAATCAATACAATTTGACTCAAAATTTTGCCAACAATCGAACTCTGGAAAATGGCATTATAAAAGGGGTTGAAACCAGTTTAACCCCTAAATATAGAAAAAACTCCCCAGGTTGGACTCGAACCAACAACCTACCGGTTAACAGCCGGTTGCTCCGCCATTGAGCTACTGAGGAATATATATTTCTTATTATTGTGCCTTGCAACATTGATTGCTAAGGCTTATGTACTTATTATAAAATAAAAAATTTTTATTGTAAAGTACTTTTTTTAATTTTTTTAGTTAATTGAGGATAATTTTACAAGGTTATGGAAATCTTCATGACGGGCTGAAAGCTCGCTGAAGGTGCCTATATCAACTATTTTCCCGTCTTTTAAATATATGAGCTTATTGCATGCTTTTAAAGTTGATAGTCTGTGTGCGATTGCAATAATGGTTTTTGAAGTGCTTAATGTTTTAAGCATTTCGGTTATTTCATTTTCAACCTGAACATCGAGTGCAGATGTTGCTTCATCAAAAATTAAAATTTCCGAATCTCTGTAAAGTGCACGAGCGATTGCCAAACGCTGTTTTTGTCCTTGAGACAAACCGTTTGAGCCGATTATTGCATTAGAGTTAATTCCTTGAGGGTATTCTTCTATAACATCATAAATTTGAGCTGCCTTTAATGCTTTTATCACACCTTCTTCGTTAATCTCAGAGCATCCCCATGCTACGTTTTCTTTGAAGGATTTATCTATCACATTCACCTGTTGAGGTACATAACCTATCATGCGGCGGAATTTTTGATAATTTTTTTTGTTGAGTTTTGTGTTATCAACAATGATTTCACCCGAATCGGGAGGTAAAAGCCCCATTATTACATCGGCAAGAGTGCTTTTGCCGGCGCCTGACAACCCTATAATACCTATAAAATCACCTTTTTTAATTTCAAGAGATAAGTTTTTTAAGACTTTTTTGTTTTCATTGTATGAGAAATTAATATTTTTCAGAATGATTTTATCCATAAAGTTCAGTTTTTCAAAACTGTCAGTTTCGTATTTTTTAAACTCAGCAAGATTGCATTCTTCATATTCAGAATTAATTCTTTTAACAAAGCCTCTGGAATTATTGATGACTATAATTGAAGCCTGAATTCTGTTAAGTGCAGGTGCTATTCTGAAAATGGCAGCAACCATAATTGCAAATGAAGATATTAATTTTGCATTGTCTGTAATATTTTGAATCGAAATAATTCCTGCAAGAATAAATAATGAACAAATAATCAAAAGCTCAATTATATATGGTGGAATTCCGCCGTAAAAGCCTTGAAGCTTTTGGATATTCCTGAATGAAATTTCTTTTTCCATGTAGTTATCAAAGAATATTTTTTCTGCTGAAAGTATTTTCAAATCTTTAATATTAGATATATTTTCCAGCATTGCGGTTTTATATTTTTCGAATTCTGAGGCAATATTAGCGTTTAAATCAGCCATTCTTTTTTTGAAAAATAAGTTTTGTGAATATAATGATACCGCAGAGAAAATAATTGTTACTATTGCAGGTTTTGGAAATTTAATCAGTAATAGTCCGATTATCATTATCACGATAATTGCGTTGGTAATTAGATTTAACCCTCTCATAATAAAACCGTCAATAGATTGGTTGCATAAGATATCCAATACAAAGAGTTTGTCTGTAACGGATGTTTTCATTGTTTCTTTGTATGGTGCATATATATAATATTCCATAAAATTTTTTGTAATGTCTTTTTTCCAATTGACAACAAACTTATTTTGAATATATTGAGAAAATATTATAAAAACATTTTTTAAGAGGAAAACAAAAAAGACGCAAAAACCTATTAAAAGTCCTGCTTGTGTATTATTAGGGATTTTTAAAAACGGTATTTGCGATGATAATGTATTCGGTGCAATAATAAGCATGATAAACGGATAAATAAGCGCCAAACCCAAAAATTCCATAAAACCGGCAATTAATGAAAGTCCCATAAAACCACAGAGGCTAAGGTATCTTCCTTTGCCATAGTAGTGAATAAATTTTTTAAAGTTTTCTAAAAACATGTTAAACCTTATGAAATTATTAAGATATAGAATATTTTCGTAATATACTATATAATCATGGTAAAGGAAGGAGTTAATTATGTCAAATCCTATATTAAATGAAGACAGATTTGGTTCACAGGAAAGAATACTTGAAGGAGAACCGATGTCTATTGAAGGTACTGTTGGAAAGATTTTTATGCTTTTCGCATGCTTAATAGCAGGTGCTGCTATAAGTATTTATTCGCTATTTACTTCACCGGGATTGGTTCCTGTAATGATGGGAGCCGGTGCAATCATCGGTTTAGTATTGGTAGTTGCTACAAGCTTTAATGTAAAGATTGCCAAATACACAGCAGCACCTTATGCATTTTTTGAAGGGTTGGTGCTGGGTGCATTTTCTATGTTTTTTGAAGCACAATGGCATGGAATAGTTTTACAGGCAATACTCGGCACATTTGCTGTATTATTTGTAATGCTTATGCTTTATAAAGCAAAAATGATTCAATACACTGATAAATTTGCAGCTGTTTTAAAAACTGCAATTCTTTCAGTACTTGTTATTTACTTAATTCAAATAGTAGCAATGTTTTTCGGACGCAGTATACCTCTTATTTGGGAATCTGGAATTGTCGGAATAGGTTTCAGCCTGCTTGTTGTTGTAATAGCGGCAATGGCGTTAATTCAAGACTTTTTCTTTATTGAAACAGCTTCTCAAAACATGTTGAGTAAAGATTATGAATGGTATGGAGCAATGGGTTTAATGATTACTCTTGTATGGCTTTATACCGAAATCTTAAGATTACTTGCAAAGTTAAACAGCAGGAATTAAAAAAAAGGACTCTTTTATGAGTCCTTTTTTTATATTAAATTACCGTATATTTTACCGTTTTCATATTTTATAATTTCTATTTTCTGCAAAGTATTTAATAGTTTTTCATCTTTTGAATCAATGAGTACAGTCAGGTAATTTCTTGTAACTCCTTTCAAAAGGCCTGTTTTTTTACATCTGTGTTTTTCTATTAAAATCTCGTGTGATGTTCCGATATTTTTATTTATAAATTCAATATGTTTTAATGCCGAAAGAGCTTTTACAACATCTGCTCTGATTTGTCTTATTTTTTCATCAACCTGATTTTCGGCTTTAGCCCCGACTGTTCCCTCTCTTATGGAATACGGGAATGTATGGATTTGTGAAAGTCCTGAAATTCTTAGATTTTCAACAGTAGTTCTGAAATCTTCTTCACTTTCTCCTGCATAACCTGTAATTATATCGCTTCCCAAGAACGGTAAATCAAACATGCCGTTTATTTTTTCAATTTGTTTTAAATAATCTTCTACCTTGTAAAATCTATTCATTGCTCGAAGTGTTTTATTGCATGCCGATTGAAGTGAAAGGTGAAAATGCGGACAGAATTTTTCTGAGGTTTTAAGAAATTCGAGCATTTCATCAGTTATTTCAAGCGGGTTAAGAGAACCTAAACGATATCTTTCTATTGTAGTTTTGCTTTCTATTTCTTTTAATAAGTCAAGAAGTTCAAGCCCGATATCTTTTCCCCATTGTCCTATGTGTATGCCTGTTAAAACTACTTCTTTAAAACCGTGTTTTGAAAAATTGTTAATTTGTTCAAGTATAAAGTTAACATCAGCGCTTCTGCTTTTTCCCCTTGCAAAAGGAATTATGCAATATGAACATCTGTTGTCGCATCCGTCTTGGATTTTAAGACTTGCTCGTGTTTTTGTCATATCTTTCAACACAGCTTTATTAAATTCTTTTAGCTCCATAATATCAGCGGCTTTAGATTTTGTGCCGATATTTTTTATTTGTTTTAAAGTTTGAAACATATAAAGCTTTTCATCATTGCCTATAACATAATCAATAAATTCATTTTCAAGCAGTTTATCTTTTTCTATTTGCGCAACACAGCCTGTAAGAACAGTTAAAACTTGAGGGTTTTTATGCTTTGCAGAGCGTAAAAGATATAATGCTTCATTGTCACTTTTATGTGTAACAGTGCATGAATTAAGAATATATATATCAGCATCCGTTATATTATTAACTTTTATTAATCCGTTGTTTTGCAGATTTTCCGTAATAACAGAGCTTTCAAACTGGTTTGATTTGCATCCCATAGTGTGAATGTAAAATCTTTTATCTTCTTGTGGGTGATGTATTAAGCTTTCCATTCCTGTATAATATATAAAATAAAATTGGTTGTAAATATTCTTAACAAAAAACTTAATTTTGAGCAAAAAATTTTACTTTTCGGTTTTAATACATTATAATTAAAGTGCGAAAGTGTAGGTGTGTATAATGCAAGTTTCGGCAATAGGGAATCCTAATTTTCAGGGCAGACGTGACAGAATTGATGAATTAATCAGCCTTGATGACAATGCAGTACAAAAAGTAGCTTATTTAAAAACTTACTCCCCTCAAGAAGAAAAGAAACATAGAAAAATTACTAATGGTTTATTCTATGCAGCTCCGATTGCAGCTGGTTTAGGTGCAGCATTATTTACCCGCGGAAAATCTAAAATCTTTTCAAAGGAAGTTTCAGGTTTGGCAGCCCGTGCTGCAAACGGATTGAAAACAACTGCTTTATGGGGCGGTGCTCTTGCAGCTATTGATTTACTCGGAGCAGCTAAAAAGAAATTAGCTCAAAATTCTCCTGAAGTTCGCAGATTTGATCAGGAACATCCGTTCTTATCTTTAGGCACAATGCTTGCAGCAGGATTTGGAGTGCTTGCTCTTGTCGGAAAAGGTGCTGGAAAACTTGCTGCAATGAAAGCTCCTAAAGTATTGCAAAAATATACGGTTAAAACAGCTAAATTCATAAATAATAACAGTGTAATTGGAAAAATGAAATCCGGATTAAACAAATTGGCAGGTAAAACTCCTTCTGCTTTAAAAGAAGCAGGCTCCGTAGCTCTTGATTGGGCTCCTCAAGCTCTTTTACTCGGAGGTTTGTTCCATTCTATTTCTCATGCTTCTGCAAAGAACAGAGAATTCGCACAAAATTATAATGAATTAAAGGAAAAGCAGTTAAACCTTTCTAAAGCTCGTCAGCGTGAACTTCTTTTGCAAAATGATTTCCTGATGCAGGAAGTGGAAAATAGAGAAAATATTGCGCTTGTTAAAGAGCCTTTAAAGGATTTACCTGATGAAGTTATAGAAAAAATCAATGATATTCATCAAGCCGTAGAGCAAATTAATGATATTCCTCAAGAAAATGTCTAAATAAAAAGTTAGTGTGTAGATTAAGAAAGACAGTCAAAATGATGGCTGTCTTTTTAATTTACTTTGTTTAAATAAGTTTTGGTAAGTATACACCCGAGTATAAACCCGCATAATGTGAATTCTATGTAATGCATAATATTCCCGTTGAAAAAGTAATTATTTATTACAGTTCCGCATATAAAGATTCCTATAACAGACAAAACAAATTTACTTTCTAAAATTTCGTTCGATGCAAGCATATAAAGGCTGATAAATGAATATATAAATGTTTTTATTGCAAATGTTACTGACGGATGCGGATTTAAAGAACATATACATACAAACAAGAAAAATAAGATACAGAAAGTTTTTGATAAAAAAGCTTTCCAATCAATTTCTTTTTCTTTATATAACGTATCAATATTGGATTGATTAATAGCTGTTTCATATTCTTCTACTGTAATTACACTTTTATCTTTTAATGTATCTATACACTCTTTGTAACAAGTGTTAACGCTGATTTCTATTTTTGCAAGAAGTTTTTTATCATCAAATTTTAGCTTCGTGCTTTTTTTTAGAATTTCATAAATTGTAAAATTAATTCTTTGAAGTATTGCATCCCAATAAGCTTGAGGAATTGTTGAGCGCATCAAGTCTATACATTTATGATAAGTCCATTCTGCTATTATTTGAGTTAATAATGCAACATTTTCATCGCTTATTTTAAGGTTTTCAGTAACATGTTTTGCTGCAATGGTTGCATATTCTTTTACTGCATTTTTCACATATTTTCTTTCAAACACATTTAAATCATCAGGCAGAACATTATCAGCCTGATTAAGCAATTCCTCTATAAATTCGTTATATTTAAAATTGGACACCTGCTCCAAATAAAACTCTCCTTCTTTTAATTCTTTTCCCTTTCTCATATATTTTTAACCATTTTCCGGAATTAATTTACATATACTTAGCAAAAAAAATTTTTTTAAGTTTTTATATTTCCCAAAGGAGATAATATGATTAGTTTAATTCCTGCTGT
>ERZ780010.8-NODE-8-length-75896-cov-32.7823_pt1 | contig 75896 bp, 104 predicted proteins | sample MGYA00511871_ERZ780010 | MGnify/ENA primary metagenome ERZ780010 (study PRJEB29588, sample SAMEA2162138) | human gut metagenome | biome: human gut; feature: human-associated habitat; material: faeces | place: Denmark | collected 2008/2010 ... | reverse complement strand
AACCAACAAACCCTCATGCTAACAATAACCTTATAACCATTAAACCAACAAACCAACCCACTCACCAACCCACTCACCCCCCCCAATTCATGCATAGGCATAAATTATCGTAATTCGTTCTATTATAGGAAAAAATAATCAAAATTAAGGTCTAAAATTTTGTAGTTAAAAATATTATTTGTATATTTACATATCCGCTGTAAGGCAGATAAGAACTAACAAAAGTTAAACTAATTAAAAATTTTACTATTATGAAAGCAAATGAAATTTTAGCAATTGGAAACGAAATTTTTTCAACCAACGAAAGAAAATCAATTTATCGCAAGGAAATTTTTGTAGAATGTAAAACAGACAAAGAAAAAAAGAATTTACGAATGAAGCTACGCAAAAAATTAGATGCTTTTATCGCTGAATTTATTGCAACCTCTAAAAATGAAGAAAAAAGAAAAGTATTAAGAAAAGCGTGGCAAGAATATGCAAAACAAGTATATATAAATTCTGCTTGTATTGTCGATGCAAACGCTAACACAGAAAAAAGGGACACAATTAAAAATTTCTTGCTTGCAATGAACGAAACCGAAAAGAAAAATAAATAAATTTAAACCCCTTAAAATTTAAATGTTATGTTACTTAATTTTCAAAATGTCGAGGATATAAAAAAAGTATTAAATAACTTAACCTCATCTGAAAAATTAGAATTAGCCAATAATATCTACATAGGTCGTAATCAATCAGATTTTATTGATAGCAAAGGAAATTTTATTGAGGAGTTAGAAGAAGAAACAGAGATAGATAATTTCTATGAAGAATTAAATAATATTTTTATAAAAATTTATAACAATCATAAAAAAGTAGAAAAATACTTAATTAAAAAATTACAAGAAGCATATAGATATTTTGATATAGATGAAAAAGATATAAATAAAATTGATCTACAATATTTAGACGATCGATGCGCTGAAATTTTCGAATATTAAAAATGAATAGGGGGCATAATATGTCCCCTATTTTTAATAAAATTTAATTTTGCGATAGGGACACCGTGGCCCCTTTTTACTGCTAGCCCACTTAGGCTCCTCGTGATAAGCTCTTCCTGAAGGCTCATACCACATAGGTATATATCCATTACCTAATCACCCCCTCTCCCTACACAAAATGAAGAACCCATCCAAAGGCCCTTCATAAAATTTTTCCAGGATATTTTTAAGGCTCCCATTATAAGGACTTCCCATACACCTTTGCCTCATAAACCTTAATCAATTTATCAAAGGCCTTAATCCTGGATTCAGTATCAAACCTATCCCCCAATAAATATCATGGATAGAAAGGTTATCACTAAGGTTCTTATAGACCTCTGTATTCTTATCACCACCCAAGAAATCAAAGTTAAATTCAGGGATAAGTATAAAAGGCCATTCAGGATTATACAATAGTTTACCATCAAGTATCTCTGACTCATGTCCCATATCCTGTAAGATACAAATCAAAGACTTCTCTAATTCTGAATCCCTTAATACAGCCAATTTGAATGACTTGCACATTCCACAATTAATAATGTTATTCACATAAATCTCCTTGGCTTTGGTTATCCATTCCAGGATAATCCTATTCTTCTCTTTCTGTTCCATGATTAGGCATAGGGTTTAATTATAATTATTGTAAGAGTGACTACCAGAATGCAAAATATTCCAAATATAAATTAACTACCTAATATTTGAAGATATTTTCTAGAAGTGTTGCCTAAGATTGAAAGGACAAGCCCTGTTATTCCTATTAAGGAAGTAAATCATAGTAATTTACTTTTAATCCATAAACCATATAGCTATGAGTTTCCTTATGTTTCACTCGGGTAATATACCTATAATTGAAGAAGATGATATGAAGTTAGTAGAGTTAGTTATTAAGAACAACAATCAAGGAGGTTTTGATTGTTGTTTCTAATTCAGTAGTTACCTCTAGTATTGCCTCTGACCTTATGTACGGCCATATTGATGGGGTAAAGCTAAAGTGTTTGAACCAAGCACACAATAATAATTTTCTGATTATCATACCAGACGTATTTGTGAATATGGAGGTAGAGGGTGTTAATTTATACTTACCTAACAATGTCTTATTCTTAAATGATGAAGGTACCCAAAAAAATTAGTCAAGATAATATGTTACCAAGACGGTGACCAGGAGTTCCAAATGGCAGCCACTATGTAGACTAAAAGAAAAGGGCAGGAAATTTCCTGCCCTTAACTGTGTGAATGTAATGATTATTTCTGGTCTGGTTCTTGAATCTTTGCTCTCTGTTTCAGGTAGAACTTGGTCTCTACAAATAGATATGGATAATCCTTATTCTCCGGGTCATGTACTAATGTATAATCAACCCCTCTCACATTAGCCCTCATATAGTGTAACTTTCTCCAGGCTTCACTGTTCAGGTTTTTGATTACCTGTTCGAAAGAAGAAACAAAACCTATCCTCTTCCTAATGTATTGTTTCGGTGTTCTCAATGTACTTCTACATACTTCTTCGTAGAACATCTCTTCTACTACTCCACCAGCTGCATAGAACTGACCAGGTGTATAAACTTTTACTGCCATATAATTGTGATTAAGATTCCCAGATATCAAATGATTGGTCTTGGTTTGTTGTAACTACTAAATCGTAGTTTTCCCTCTTTACTCTAAGCTTGGAGTAGGTTATACCATATTTCTTGTAAATACTTACCTCAGTATCGGTTAGGATATTTTCTATATTACCTTTAAGTTTACCACTAAACTTCTGAGGACACCCCCTTATCAAGGGGTTTATCTTTTCATAGATTTTGTCCACTATCAAGCTTGGAATATCTCCGTCCAGTATTACTTTCTCTATATAAGCATCCCATACGGGAATTTCTTTCTTCTCTTGGTCACTAACCCTCGAGAGAATTATCTCAGTGTTGATTCGTCTTCTTGCCATTTCTGAAAAGTACCTTGAATGTTAATATAAGCAGCCCCGTTACTACTGCTGGACTTACCATCCAGATAATGAATAAAACTCCATACCTTACTGGATTACTGGCTTTCTTTAAGGGAGTTTCCTGGATTACACTTATCAGGAAGATACAAAAAATAAACCCTAAAACATACATGATGAATAGGGTATAACCCAACCAAGTCGGGGGAGTAGCTGTTAGCGTATTATACATGATATAATGATTAAGCAGGTGATGCAAATTATGAGTGTTTGTATGGCTTCTTTCTTACCCTTGTACCAAGATTCATTACCTTCATATTCCTTGTCAAGCTCTTTCAAAGCTTTCCAAGTCATACCTCCACAATATGCAGAGTAACTAATAACGTTTACTGTAATCCAATGTAATAAGAAACGTATCATTTTCCTTCTATTTTTTCGATAATACGACTGATTTTGGCAGCTGCATACCGGATTATATCAGGATTTTTAATCCCTTTCTTGTTGATAGCGGCTAATTTATCGATACCACTAGTTAAAGTTCTCTGAGCCGTCATAATTTTGTACTTTTCTTCATCGAAAACTTCAATTTTGTACTTCGAATTTAGAGGATGAAGAGTTCTATCCATCTTGATACCATTCTCAAGGGTGTAAATTCCCTTTTTCCTCTCCTTAATTGCCGTCTTTTCAAAGAAGGCAGGTCCTGTTACCAGTAGTAAATCACCAACTTTCATGTAGTTTTGATATTAAATTTGCATATTAAAGTAGTCTTTGCAAGACCTTCCGGTATATATTATAAAATTCTATTTTCAATGAATGTCTTAGGTATCTGTGGAGCCCAAGGAGCGCTCCTTTTTGAGTTTAAGGAACATCTTGTAGCCAATGTAGAGCCAAGAGCTGTATTTCACTCCAAAAAAGAAGAGCAATGGAAGGTCAATTTTGGTGATATACCCTTTGTAAGGAGCCTTGAAGAGGTAAAAAATTCCAAAATAGACCTAATATTAGGCTCTCCATCATGTGGGCATAGCTCAGTATTCTCATATTCCAGGAAAAAATCCCTGGGCAAACCCCGGGAAGATGTTACCCTTAATCTGTATCTTTCTAGTATTAAGAAGTTCAAACCAGCAATATTTATGCTTGAGAACCTCCCAAAACTTCTAGATTTTATCCCTATCGGGGAATGGGAACATAATTTACCCGATTATAAACTTATAGTACACTGTCACTCCGTTACGGTATTTGGTAATTCCCAACAAAGTAGGAAACGTCTGGTGTTGATAGGAGTTAGAAAAAACTCCAAAATCAACCCACAGATATTTAACCATACTTTTCAGGTTACCAAACCCAAGAATCTGTGTCAATTGAAAAGAGAGGTTAGGAGAGACCTAAATTATCGGGAAGCTGATGATAAAAAGTTAGCCATGTATCACTATGCTGATAAATCTAAAACCACTCTAACAGTAGCTCAAGTAAGAAAGCTATGGAGAACTGAGTTCAAAAATGACTACAAGTGGCCTATGAGAACTCAGAAGATGAAGACTCTACCGGGAGTATATCGCAATAGAAAAAGAAGTTACCCATTAACCGTAAGACCTTCATCCAGGCAATTCAATCCCCACGGAAGGATTATGGGCCTTGAAGAATACCGGGTGATTATGGGCTTTCCCAAAACCTTCCGAATTTATTTTGATAAGGCTAATCCAACTTATTGGTTAAATAAGGGAAGGAATACCTTAACCAAGGGCTCTGTATATGAGGTCGGATTATGGTTAAAAAGGTGCCTTAAAAAGGCCTCTATTTTACGATGACTCCCCCTCGTATATGCGCGTGATAATAATATACCTTAAACAGTATATTATTATCTATACACGTGTTTAAGGGGGGTATATGAAAGAAAAACTAAACACATAAAAGAAGATGAAAAATGTAATCCTAACCTTAGCCTTTATAATTATGGCCTTAACCATATTTTGGCTATGGAACCGAAATTCTGAATTAAGGCATGACCTTAAAAATTCTATCGAGCAACCTGATACCATTTGGGTTAATAAATCCTTTGTACCAAAGGTTGAATTCCCTAAGATTCAATTACCCAAAATGGTATTCCTCTATCAGATAGATTCTGTTCCTATCGAACGAATTGAATATGTTGATAGAGTAGTTACTATCGTTCAAAAGGATTCAACTAAAATTGAATACAATGAATTATTCCTGACCAATTATCCTCTGGCTCCTAAATTATTGCAAATACTTTCAAATAGGGATAAACTATCTATCACTACATTCAATACTGATTGTAAGCTTATTACTGAGGAGTATTCAGTTAATTACTTTCGTTATCAATATAACTACCTGGATGGTAAATTAACCCATAAGAAAACATCTTTCTTAAAAAGATTTAATCCAGTAGCTCAGTATACCATACGACCAGTACATAACTTCCATGATTTGGATTTAGGCTTGAAATACAATACCAGTAAATTTAATTATGAAGCCGGGTTGAATATCAACTATTATCCTAAACTTCGGGATAATTTAGGTCTCGACCCGTACCTAAGAATTTCATACAATTTCTGACATGGCAAGAAAGAAGACATTAGTTGAAGATGCAAGTCTTACACCCGAACAACTTAAGACATTGGTTCGGGTGATGAAAGACCCGTTCTTCTTTTCTACTTTCTGCTACGTGATAAACCCAGTGTTGGGCATGGTAAAGTTCTTGCTCTACCCTTTTCAGAAAGCAGTGCTATACCAATTCATGCTCAACAGGTTCAATATCATCCTAAAGTTTCGTCAGGCTGGTATTACTGAGCTAATCTCTCTCTACTGTCTTTGGTTAGCAATGTATCACCCTAACAAGAAGATAAATATTATCTCAATCAAGGACACCGTAGCAAAGAAGGTACTAAAGAAGATTAAGTTCATGTACAAGAACCTACCCTCATATCTGCAAGAGCCTATCATAAACGGTCGTGCAGGAGAGTTTGGTTCTGTATCAACTATAGAGTTTGCAAACGGTTCAGTTATTGAATCTATACCAACCTCTGACCAAGCTGGTCGTTCTGAATCTTTGTCGTTGTTGGTGATTGATGAGGCAGCAATCGTAAGATGGGCTTCAACTATCTGGGCATCAGCTTTCCCTACTCTATCGACCGGTGGTGCGGCTATAGTAAACTCATGTATCACGGGTGACACTCAGATAATAGGTAAAGATGGACCTTTCAGAGTTGATTCTATATGTCCTAAGACCTTTGGTAAGATGGATATATCACATCTTGGGCTGAGAGTATTATCACATACTGGAAAGTGGCAGAGAGTACTTGGTTCTGTAAATAAGGGTGTACTGAAAACTTGGGAAGTTCACAATGAACAAGGTAGGGTTATTAAATGTACTCCAAAACATAAGTTGTATACTCTTGAAGGTTGGTTACCTGTTTCAGAGATAATCAAACGAGATATACCTGCTATCTTCTATCATACTGGTATAAGCGGTCTGGAGCAGAATCCAGTAACCGTAAAACCTAAGAAGGAGATATGCAAACCAATACCTGGTTATCCAAACTATGAAGTCTCCAACTGGGGAAGAATCTTCATTGTAAAGAATGGGACGAGGGTAGAGAAGTTACCAAGACCTTGTAATAATAGGGAGAGATACCTAAATATAAGGTTGTGGAATAATGGTCAAAAGAAAAAGATATGTGTCCACAATCTGGTGGCTAAAGTATTCTTAGGAGAAATTCCAGAAGGATATGTAGTTGACCACATTAACAACAATCCTTCAGACAACTATGTAACCAATCTCCAGATAGTTACAGTAGCTGAGAACAGTCAAAAAGCTGCAAAATACTCTTATGGCATGAAGCTTGGGTCTAAGCTGAAATGTGGATTCAACTACGACTTAAGAGTAGTAGCTTACATAAGATATCGTTATCAAGAGCTTGGTTACTATTATGGAGTGTTAGATAAGATATCTAAGGAGGTTGAATATAAGTTCGGAATTAAGCTGAACAAACCTTATATTCAACGCATTGTATCTGGTAAAAGGTGTACAAGTATCTATCTTTCTAAGCTTAAAGTAGTTAGAAAGTATTACGATACCATTTATGATATTTGCGTTGAAAATGATAAATCTTACCTCATTAATGAAGACTACGTGTCTCATAACACCCCTTATGGTGTAGGTAACTTCTTCCACAGTACTTGGGTAGATGCTATATCTGGAGGTAATCCATTCAACCCCATACGTCTGTATTGGCAGATGTACCCAGACAGAGATGAGAAGTGGTATGCAGAAATGTCTGCTGCACTCGGTCCAAAGAGAACTGCTCAGGAGATAGATGGTGACTTCTTATCATCTGGTAATACAGTATTCGATTTGGCCGATATCAAAGCTATTGAGGAATGCCTATTCGACTACCCGATTATTAATACACGTTTGAAAGGTCAATACAAAGAATTCAATGAGCCAGACCCAAATAAGGAATACTTCATTGGTGGAGACTGTGCTACTGGACGAGGTACTGACTACTCTGCTTTCACCTGTATGGACCGAGATGGAGAAGAAGCTGCAGTATACAAGGGCAGAATACCCTTGAACAAATATGCCCGCTTACTTGGTGATATCGGGGAGAAGTATAACTTTGCTAAGTTAGCTCCTGAGACCAATGACGTTGGTATGACGGTGACAACCATACTTCAGGATGAGGGTTATCCAAACCTTTACTTCTATACTAAGCTTCTTAGGAAGAAACGTAAGAATAGACCTGAAGAAGATAAGTTCCCTGGTTGGTTGACCACAACCAAAAATAGGTCTGTCATCATTGAGAACTTGGAGAAGGATATACGGGAAGAAAACGTAATCGTGAAAGACCCGTTCTTTGTACAAGAAGCTTACACATTCATATATGATGGTGCAGGAAGACCTATTGCTCGGGGTAAGCACAGGATGAACAACTCTTCTATGGACCTTGACTTGGAAGGTGAGACATATTCAGATGACGCTATTTTTGGAAAGGCTATCACTAACCATATCAGGTGTCACAGTGCATCTAACACTGTAGTGATTCCACAGTAGACCATAAACAATCTTATATAACATGAAACTTAATCCTATCGGGTGGTTCTTAAGGTCAAAGCCTGTAGAATCAAAGAACAAAGACGAAGGAAAGGGTTCAATAAGTCCGGGCAGGGTTTCTCAACCAGATGATGGTGTGGGGAACTCTGAACTCATTACCACTCTTAATGGTATGACGAACTTAGTTACCCCAACGTTCAGAACTGAACTAATACCTATCATTCGGGACTTATACAAAATAAACCCGGATGTAAGTATTGCACTACAGGACATGTTCAAGCTGTCCAATACTGGTCATACCATTGACTTCCCAAATAACACGGCTGAGGAGTCTACCAAGATGAGGGAACATCTAAAGAAAGTTACAAAGAGGTGGTCGAGGTATACTGCAGGTATAGACGGGTTGGTAAACAAGTTCATTGTTCAACTATTGGTTAGTGGTGCAATATCTGCAGAGGGAGTACCAAACAAGAAACTTTCTGGATTGGAAACCATTCTTTTCATTAAGCCCGAGACTATCAGGTTTAAGAGAGAAAACAATGGAGTATATCATCCATATCAAAGGAATCCACGTATAGTAGACGGTCTTAAAGATTCATTTATCAAATTGAATACCGAGACCTACTGTTATGTTGGGATGTACAACGACACTGACGAACCGTACGGAGTACCTCCTTTCATGTCTGCTCTGGACTCCATTGCTGGTCAGCATACTATGAGGAAGAATTTCAAACATATCATGGAAATCATGGGTATGGTTGGATTCTTGGAAGCAAAGATGGCTAAACCTCCTCGTACTGCTGGTGAAAGTGAAAAAACTTACCAAGAACGTCTGAACAGTACGCTCCGAAAGATGAAAACCAACATTGTTGGTGGTATGTCTGATGGAGTTGTAGTTGGTTATATCGATGACCACGAATTTGATTTGAAGTCTACCTCGGCTTCTATGCAGAACATTAACCTCCCTTGGAACATGAATCAGCAATCTGTTGCTAATGGATTGGGAGTAAATGGTTCTATCATAGGGGTTTCTGCATCACAATCTGGTACTGAGGGTGGAGCTGGTATACAGCTGTCAAAGATGATATCTCAGTTAAAGAATATACAAACCCTTGTAATCTTTGTACTGGAGTTCTTTTATTCTCTAGAACTGCGCCTGGCGGGGTTCAATAATAAGGGAATAACAATTCAATTCGGGACTTCTACTGTTTCTGATGATATCAAGTTACAACAGGCTCGTGAGTACCGTGCTCGGGTGAATGTAACCCTTTATAATCAGGGTATAATCAGTCAGGACCAGTTTGCTCGTGATATGGGTTATGAGGCCCCTGACCAACCCGAACCTCGAGAACCCGTTGAAGCCGATGATGATTCAGGTACGGGTGATACTACCACTGGTAAGAAGAAAAAGAAACGGGAAGATGATAAGGATAAGTCCGACCGTAGAACCCGAGATAAGAATAATCCAAATCCTAAACGAGGAGATCAAGACAGTAAACCAAGATAATTATGCCAATGGGACAACAGAACACCGATGTGATGGTGTTAAGTGCAGCTCATAGCTTGATGGTATCTGATGTACCAGAGATAGTTATAGATGCTCACTCTCTTTCTGAAAACTTCTACAAGGGCACTAGCAACTTCAGTGAAGACCCTAAGAAGTCCCTGGAAAGATTTGGTATGTGGGGAGGCACTCTGAATGTCAACCAGTTCATGCCAAATGTAACTCCAGAAATGTTAAAGCCAAAGGACAGTGACTTTATAGAGCCAATGTTCAGAATGCTTTCTGCCGCAATCGTGGCAAAGAAGTATAACCCAACCGAGTTTCCGGCAGATATTCTGAAGGAATCTATGCCTTTGCTTGTGGGTCAGTCAGTAAACCTTGACCATGAGACTGATGTAGCCAATGCTATTGGTGCAGTTAAATCTGTAGAATGGCAGGAAGCCTACAAGGATGAAAAAACCGGAATAATTATTCCGGCAGGTATAAACGGTATCATGAAAATCGATGGGTTATCAAATCCTCGCATTGCTCGTGGTATTCAAATGGACCCACCATCTATCCACTCCAATTCGGTTACAGTTGAGTTTGCATGGGAACCTTCTCATACCTTCAAGGGTATATTGGAGTTCTATTCCAAACTCGGAACTTACACTGAAAACGGAGAACTCATTCGTAGGGTTGTTACAAAGATTATCTCCTACAAAGAGACTTCTTTGGTATGGCACGGAGCAGATCCATTTGCTCAACTTATCAAGAGTGGTAAGTTAAACAGCCCTGCTTATGCAGGAAGTCAGTACTATTCTTTCTCTGAGGACAAGGCTGCTGAGGCTAACAACCCAGCAAAGCGGGTATCTTTCTTCGACTTCAAGGTTCTTTCAGAAAAAGAGATAAAGTACAATACCACCCAATCTAATAATGAAAAGGGTGCCGGAAAGGGTAACCACAATAACCAAAATAATAAAACAAACATGAACAAAGAATTGCAGCAGATGCTGACGAGTCTCTTTGGTGAAAATCTTTTGACCCTTTCTGAAGGTCAGGAAGTTTCGACCGAGCTGGCTATTTCCCAGATTAAGACTCTGGTACAGCAGAACAAGGACTTTGCTGAGGCAGTCGAGACAAAGAACAAGGAGATTCAGACTCTCACGGAAGAGAAGACCAATCTCGAGAAAGACCTCAAATCGTACAAGGAGGCAAAAGAAAACTGGGATGGCCACATCCAGATTTTCCGTGAGGAAACGGTGGCAGCCTACAAAAAAGTTTCCGGAGAAGAGAACGTAGACTCGAACATCCTGGCACTTCTGGAGAATGAGGGAACTACGATGGAAACTCTCAAGGCTCTGCGTAAGACATATGACGCCCAGCTGGAAGAGAAATTCCCGATGCACTGCAACCACTGCGGCTCTCATGACGTGGGCCGTGCTTCTTCTATCAATCCCGAAGAGGACGAGGAGAAGAACCAGGCTCCCAAGTCCACTCGTGACGTAGCTCAGACTCTGGCAGACCGGAAACTCAGGGGCGAAATCAAGAAATAAAACCGAAGAGTAACTTAAACATTAAATTAAATTATGGCAGACTTACACAAAGTGGGTGGACGAACCCCCCAGGCTGTGATTTACAAAAGTGAATCGCACAAGCTTCATCAGGCATTTCCGGTAAAGGATGGTGACACCATCGTTCAGGGTCAGCCGGTAAAACTCAACACCGAGGGTACCATCTCTCCGTATACCGGAGCTGAAGATGAAGTATACCTCGGTATCGCTGTTAACTACAGCAAGTACCCTGCATACCCTGCAACGGCAGCTGGGGTAGAAGTAACCGTAATAATGGAAGGATTTGCCGTCATTCACGGTATCGCAAAGGCTGGGATTACAAAGACTGGATATGTCCAGACTGACGGTACTCTGGATGACAGTGGTACGTATTCCAACTTCTCACCCTCGGAAAGTGGTGCTGAAACCAAATTCATTGCCATCAACGTGGCTGATGTGGACGACCTGGTACAGATTCTGGTAAAATAGCTGAAAAACATAAATTCAATATGGCAGAAAAAACTTTAACTCGGGAGCAGTACTTAAAGGAGCTTCCCGAAATCGTAAAGAACATGGATGGCTTCCGACAGGGAAGCAACAAGAGTCTCCCGGTGGACATTCATTTGGGAGATATGCTCCAGGAGAAATACGGCATAACTCAGGAGGACTACTTCAAGGCCGTGGGATTCAATCCCAAAGTTGACACGATGGAGAACATCTACTCGATGCCGAATCCAGAACTGCGCTGGCTCGTGCCGGAGATCGTCCGTGAGGCGATCTACCTGGGTATGCAAGAGGCTCCGTTCTATCCCAACATCATAGCTTCCGACCAGCCTATCAACGGGCTGACCGCTATCATGCCGCTCGTCAATATGTCCGACGCCAACCCTGCCCGGGTGAACGAGGCTGAGACCATTCCTCTTGGTACCGTATCCTTCGGCCAGAAGTCGGTCAACCTCTTCAAAATCGGCAAGGGTTTCAAGGTTACCGACGAGGTACGTAGCTACGTATCGATGGACGTCATGGCTATCTTCCTCCGTGACTTCGGCGTTCAGCTGGGTTATGCCATGGATGCACTGGCAATGGATGTCCTCGTCAAGGGTAACAAACTGGACGGTTCCGAGTCGGCCCCGGTTATCGGCGTAGGCGATACTGCAAAGAGAATCCAGTATCGTGACCTCCTCCGGGTATGGATTCGGGCATCCCGTATGGGCCGTCAGTTCCGTACCATTATCGGCGGCGAAGAGCAAGCACTCGACCTTCTCGACCTTCCGGAGTTCAAGCTGCGTTCGTCGGGTACTACCGATGCCCGCCTGAACCTGAAGACCCCGGTTCCCAACTCGGCAGACTTCTACATTCATGGCGGAACTCCGGCAAACGAGGTTATGCTCGTAGACCCGGCAGCTGCCATGATTAAGCTGACTGCAAAACAGCTCATGCTGGAGTCGGAGCGAATCGTATCGAACCAGACCGAGGCTATCTATGCTTCGCTGACGACCGGTTTCTCGAAGATGTACCAGGATGCTTCTATCCTCATCGATGCCACGAAGGACTTCTCAACTCAGGGATTCCCTGACTACATGAACGTAGACAACTATCTGACCGGTATCATCGAGTAATCTTCACAACTCAAACCTGGGAGCGGTATTATACCGCTCCCTTTAATCAATTTAACTATGGCAAGTCCCAAGTACATAAAACTTAATCCGAAGGCCAGTATCTTCTACGACCAGGCTTCCAAGATTAAGGTTCTCCGTAACGAGGTTGTGGAGATAACCGAAAAACAGTTCAACACTCGAGTAATCAAAGCAGCTATTGCAAACGGTTACCTTCAGGAAGCTAAGGCAGACGAGTTCAAGGCCGGTGGTGCAAAGGTTAATCCCCCTGCTCCTAAGAAGGAGGTAGACCTGGAAGCCGTTAAGAAGAAGTTCGAAGACCTCGCCGAGGCAGAAGAGGCTCCAGAGAAAATCAAGGAGCAGTTCAACACGGAAGAGCTGAAGGCCCTGGCCATCTCCCTGGAGATTGAGCCGGAAGAGGGTGATACCAAGCTCGACTTGGTGAATGCTATCCTCGATGAGCTGAAGGACGAAGACTACGAGTAAGCTATGGAAACGGTAGATTTCTTATCTACCATAGTTGGACTCAATGCAAGGCTCAGGGCATTCGCTGATGAACTACCCAATGACTTTACAGTAACGTGGACATTTGGTGATGGGAAGACAGAATCACATGTAGGTGTGGTAACTGCTTCCCATCTTTATGAAACTCCCGGTGACTATGTTGTCAAGGTAACAATAACCAACAACGTAGGCGGAGCTAACCTTTCCAAGTCAAGAGTCATTGGAGTTAGTGATAAGGTAAATACCCAGTTGCCTGGCAGTATCTATGAGCTGATTGATACTTATATCCCTGAGGATATCTTCGGTAAACTTTCTCTTCAAGAGAAGCAACAGTTTATTGAAAAATGGCAGCTGTATATTCAGCCGATAGTAAATCACGAAGTACCCATAGAGGAATTTAATAATGAGTTGTATTATGAAGCTCTAGAAAACCAGCTAATTATGGAATTGGCAGCCTATGATTTCATGGTTGTACAGGTTTCATTGATGGTTGGTGCTACTGCAGAATCCGTTAAGGAGAGTAACTCATCCTCAAGTTCTGAATCCGACGAATCCTCAGAGTCAAGCCAAGGTTCAGGTGAAGTTAAACGAATACAAACAGGTCCAACTGAGGTAGAATTCTTCAACGATACTGATTCTGAATCTAAAACCTCATCCAATGTCATTAAAGCAATGCAACCCGGCGGAGTTATTGATATACTCAAACAAAACCTATGTATGCTTGCTGAAAGACTTTCCATCTATCTACCTATTTGCCGTACGGTGAAGAAAGTAGTAGTTCCTAAAGTAGTTAACCACCGGAGGCCAGGACCACTTGATGGCCCAGACCCAGGCTTCCCCGTAAAGAAGTAGGGTATGGCACGGAGGAAAAGAATTACAAAAGGAGTATGGGACAGATACAAGGCCATTGTAAATGACTTTGTTGAAGTGGATGCAGGAAAACAACCTCTAATCTGGTTAAAGAGATTTGACCAGATTCTGTCTTACGGTGAAGATGTTGGTAATAACTACGAACCGTATTTTCTGGATGGCTTAATCCAGTATAACTATATAAGAACATGGCCTTCATTAAAAGAGACCGTCTCGGGTGAACTGGACGGTATCAATATCGTGTTATACGTAACCAAAAGGTCACTGGAAGAGAATGGACATATAACCAAAGAGGGATATTGGAACTTTGACTGGGCCCAGGATAAGTTCGTAATCAATGGTAAAGTGTATTCTCCTACTGGTGATACTCAGGTTGCTCAGGCACATGATGAAGCTTTGCTCTTCTTCGTTGTACTGAAGAGAGAAACTCCGGAGGAAACGAAAAGGATACTCTCCTATATGGAGAACATCGATAAGTACGTAGAGCTGACCAAATACATTCTTGAACTGAGTGAAATAAATCATTACGAGGATGAAACCACAGTAAAGACCAATACGACTTTCAAAGTGAAACCCAAATAAAAAAAAAAAATGGCCGAAGTAAAACAGAACGGTGTAGTTGTCAGTCCGTCGACAGGTTCTGGTGATACTACTCTCCAAGTAAAAGCCGAAACCGCTAACCGTGGTAACCGTGTAGCTCAAATGGCTACCTTCGAAGTAGAAGGTACTGGTGTTACTGAGAAGAAACAGTTCGTAGCAAGACATCTCCCCGCAGAGGAGTTCATCGAGTTCAGTAGCAAGAATCCTGCGGTAGACAAGGGTGGTGGTATTGTTACCTTAACTGGTAGGTCCAACTCCTCGAAGATTACCTTCTCGAAAGGTAATGGAGCTATCATCAGTGCCAACATAGCGGCAATCAAGTTCGTTGCAAACGGAGTCGAAGCTACAAGCGGTACTGCTATCTCGGGTGACCCGGGTGCAAAAGCAAAGTACAATTTCAGTTTAACTCTGACTGCAGCAGAGAATGAAACCATCCAAGCCCGTACACAGCAGATTATTGCAACGGCAAACGGTGGTCAGAAGGCAACGACCACTCTGAACCAGACAGCTGGTGACCCATTCATCGAAGTTACACCGACCACCCTCGATGTGCCTCAGGATGGTTCGACAGTTCAGGTCACTGTGGACACCAACACTACCTTTACGGTTACTTCAAAAGCATAGTGCTAAGGAGTCTTGGTATAGCAGGGTGGGATATCTCTGCTATGCCCCTAAATTTAACCTTTAATGTATGGCAAAAATTACTATACCTTGGAATGATGGTTCCGGCGATAGCTTTTACATTGACTACACTGGGATAGAAGGAAGCTCTGAATCCCTTATAACTTCTGATACAAACCTAACCGGCGTAGAAAGAAGGAAAACTTTGGTATTCAGGACTACAACAGCAAATGTAAGTACTGCACAACAAGCAGAAGCTTACCTAACAGTAGTTCAAAGAACTGATAGCTTGATAGTTGCTATGTTCAAAGGTGTAGTATCTATCTACGATGACAAGAAGGCAGGTTACAAAATAGACGAAGCTAAGTACCTAAGGACACAGCTTGGGGGTTACATGAAAACTTTAGAAGACGAGAAAATACAATTAAAAGAGGAATAAGATATGGCAGAATTTCATGAGATTGGTAGTTCTCAGTTTACTGAGGTAACTCCAGCCGGTACTGAACAAATTCAGATATCGGCCACACAGAAAACTACTCTGCGGAAGATAGCTAATCTTTTCAAGGCTATGTCTGCAGCCTTAACAGGGTTCACCCCTCTCGATAAAGGAGCTCCGAGTATAAGTTCAAGCTCCACCATACTCCAGGCATTCCAAGCTCTGTATCAGTTGGTGGGTTCTGCAAAAGTAAAGATACTCGGTAATAATGGGTCTACTCCCGGATTTGTATCCTGGTCGGGTACTACTTGTTATGGTATTCTGTTTGATACCGCCGGTGAACAAGTGTACATCAGGAACAGTTGGACAATAAGCAATCCTTCAGGGCAAACTGATGCTCAGTGGATAGCTGCTATAAAAGCCGGTAAGGCCATTAAATTTGGTAGCAGCGTAAGTATAGCTAATTTAAAAATATCGGGTTGGTCGGATATTACTAAGTATGCTGATGTCCAAGACCCTTACATTATTAATGGGGATACTCTGATAGATGCTCTGAGGAAGTTACAGTGGATGACTGGTAACAACACCATTAAGACCTTTGGTAATGATTCTGGAGTAGGTATGATGTGGTGGGATGGGTATGCTCAAGCTGACTTATTCACGGCTTTCTACTTCGGAATAGAGACACGTAAGTTGTATATCATTTTTAAAGATAAATTCTCTGAATTAGGTGCACAGGCTACCAATGACCAAATTATAAGCTACATTAAACTTAATGGATCTAGTATATACATAGATGATAATTACCAGACTTCTATGACATATACCCAGATTTCTTCAGGGCCTTTAACTCTCGGGGGTGGCTCAAGCGTTTGGTATACGGGTAGTACTAGTCCAACGGTAACTGTCAATGGTAGTTCGTTTAGGAGTAAACATCCTACGGCATATTTTATATGCCCATATAATATAGTTCCAAACTTTAAATACTCATCAAATACAATATTACACCTTAGTCTGAACTCCTCCAGTATGAGTCCCACTTCAGGTTACAGAGTGTATACTCTGTATTGTCATTCAGTATATACAAGTAAAACTCGTATAGTCGACAATACTAAAAATCATATTTTTATAAACTTAGATTGGTATAAATAAACTACATACTACATGAAAATCTCAAAACTTGGCTGGTTATATATCGGCCTGCTTATTGTATCGGTAATAATTTTCTCCTGTATCTGGCGATGGTAGCATCCCTGCTCATCATATACCCGATAGCATATTTCATTGCTGGGTACTTTGCACATTATCTCAAGATAAAAGCAAAGGCTGACGCAAAGGAGAAATAGGCAATGTCTAGTATCCTAAAAGAACATTCCCATAAAACTAAGTTGGGCAAGTTCTTGCATACTCTGGTACATATCTTTTTGTATATTTGGCAATTACCACAAAACTTTGCCGGACTTATATACCGGATAGTTCTAAAAGGTGAGAAAAGAACCCTTAAACAAAGAAACACTGCTTTCTATGTGGCTCCCACAATGAATGGCGGTGTAAGTTTAGGAAACTACATCTTCCTTTCAGAGAAGTCCGGATTAAAAGAACCGGTATATGACCACGAGTTTGGCCATTGTATACAATCCCGAATTTTGGGTCCATTATATCTACCAACGGTTGGCCTATGTAGTGGCTTGCACTGCTTGTTCCACAACAGTGCTAATAACTACTACGACTTTTGGACAGAAAAATGGGCAAACAAACTCGGGGGAGTAGAAGGATATGCTGGTGAGTTCCATTATCACAATGATGGTGTAATCAGAACTGCATATACAGAACTGAAAGCTTTTTACGGTAAACATTTTTAACAAATGGCAAGGAGTGTTAATATCACACTTCCCAAAGTATCTGACCTTGTTCTTCAGGTAAAGCTCAATGGTGAATGGCAAAAGGTAGAATTCTTAGTCAGTAACCTTGGGCCAAGTATGCAGAGGGGATATGATAAAGCCGTGAGTAAATTCTCACGCAACCTCCTTGCAATCGTAAAGAAGTCACTAACTTTGGGAATACCACCAGTAGGTGGAGGAGTAACATGGCAACCATTGGCTCCTTCAACCATCGAAAGGTATGGACAACACCCAATCTATAACCTGACTGGCCTGTATTCCAGGTCAGTTGGGTTGTTTAGATATAAATCGAGGGTTCTAATAGGATTACCCATAGGAATCAGACGCTCTTCACAGAAGAAGCTAACTATGAACCAACTAGCCATAATGTTGGAATTCGGTTCCAATGATGGTAGGATTCCACCCCGGCCCGTGTGGGCACCATCTCTCAAAGCCGCTGGTGGTAAGAATAAGCTCAAGCAACTTATCCTAACGGAGATACGTAAAGAACTTCAAAAGTATGGTGTAAGACCCAATCAAGTAAAATGGTAAATTCTCAGGAAATTATAGAGAGGTCCATATACGTGGCCTTATTAAACATGGCTATAAGGTTGGGCTACACTATAAACCCAGAAGACTATCTCCCAACAAGTGAAGCGAATGCAAAACGCTTCCAGGAAGACCTCAAAAAGATTACCGATGATAAGGGTTTCTACGTCGGTATATTTGGAGTGGGTAATAACCACTCCCGAGGTATTAAAGAAACCCCTCGTATCGTAGTTGATTCAGAAGGATTTTATCCTGGAGATATCGGACTACCGAAACAGGTAATCGAGAAAGAAGAGGGCATAGGCTACACTGCAACAGAAGTAGCCTTTGAAACCCTATCACAATACATGAACATACGGCTGTGTGCACACTCTACAGAACACATGAGATTGTTGCATCAGATTATGTTCTGGGCAGTTCCTCAAAGAGGCTACCTAAAACCCTACGATGAGCCCAAGTTTTTATTCACGGGGAATATATTCCTCCGGATAGTTAATTTTTATAACATGCCGGATTTGGATAACGGGTTAATGGAAAAGGTATACCAATTTGAAGTACAGGATTGCCTCTTAGAGGGAAATACTCCCCCAGAGGTAATTACTCCAATAAAAGATATTTCTGTGCTTCTAGAAAATGCCGATTACACTCTGAAGGTTCCCAAAGAACCCGACCCCCCCTCTACCACCTATCAATAAAGGTTCATACTTTAAGGTTAGTTGGGGTGGCTTCTTTGAATATGCTAACTAATCAAAAGTATGACTAAAGAAGAGTTAAAAAACCCAATAACGGAAGTTGTTAGGAAAAACGACATGAGGAATCGTCATGGTAAAAACCTCCATATACTCCTGGGTATTTTGGATTATATAGATTCAAATATATCTTCTTATGATACCGATGGCAATGTAGTATCGAAAAAAAAAGTTCAAACTGTTAGGTACTGATGAGAATGGTGATATTTATCTACTTATTGCCTTAAACCGTTATCCTAGCGAAGACGGTAGTAATAAATATGCTACCGAGGTAGGTTCTACTAAAATACATCTGACTCTGAATACCAGTGAGGAATCTAAATAGGGTAACAAGGTTCAGGTAGATACTCCAAGTGGAGAAAAAACTCTGGTATATTCAGAGGAGACCCCAAGAATAAAGAATTCAATTAACCTTAATCAATAACAATATGCCACAGACTCCAAGAGTTAGGTTCAACTTCAAGAACCTAAATGTACAATCGAGTGTGCCTCTGTTGGGCGTAATCAACATGGTAGCTCGTACTACCAAGGGCCCGTTCGAAGACCCTCAGGACCTGATTTCAAGCCCCTCACAGTTCGCTCGCATCTTCGGTTCGGAAATAGTTCCGGATGGTTCGGTATCGAACATACTTAAAGCCCTTGAAATGGGTGCAAAAGTCCGGGTATCCCGAGTAGCTGGTAAGGGGGCTACTTACGGATGGGCAAAACCCATGACTGTAACTAGGTCAGAGGGACGGGCAGTACCTTCGGTAACTGTTCCTGACGGGTCTTCCGTAATCTCTATAGTAATCTCCGACCCGAGTGGTGCTGAGAACAGCCTGACTATGCACATGGCTATCCGTACTAAGGAAGCAGGTTCCCCGGTATTGGATTCTACGGGATTAAATCTCAACCGTCCTTTCTATCTGAAACTGAATATGTCCACGGAACCAACTCTCCGTGCAAGCATTATTCAGTACGGTGCAAGGGATGAAACCTCCAATGTACCCACTTCTGACAGCATACTTAATGAAATGCTGTTCTTCTCGGCTGTATCTGCAAACACCACCGAGGGAGTAACTAACCCCTCTATCAACGTGAATACTCTCCAGAACTTCCTGGACAATGCTCCTAATATTACCTTCGAAGCCATTAAGGGTAAAGAAGGAGATGGACAGGGTACTATGAAGAGCCTGGCTACCGGTATCCAAACAATGGAAGATATCATATCTATTCTTCGTCAGTTCTCTAATTGGAACTCGATGATTACTATAGGTAAGATTACTTCCGGAACTGTAGGTGCCAATGAACCCAGTAATTCAAATGTATACATGGAATGCTCGGAGGGTAGTGCAGGTACAACTCCTACGGCTGATGAGTGGCTTTCGGCTTATCAGGCCAGCAAAGCTTACTACGAAGCATACTCGGTAATCCTTTCCCATATCCATCAGCATCTGCCCAATGACTACACAAAAGTGTATATATCGGTAGGAACTGATGTTCACAATACGTTCGAGAACATGCTGTATGTGGAGGTACCGAAATATGCTCCGGGCACTCGTACACCAGCCACGGTAGCAGAGACTCTCTCTGCTCTGAAAGTTCTGGTGCAGACTATCGGGGCAAAGAAGGAAGTAGCATACTTCGGCGGTGGTATCAAGTACTACAACGAAAACGGTTCTCTCCAGAAATGCGATGTACTTGGTTCGGTAGCCGGACTGGATGCAACATGTGCTTCTACCTACGGACCGTGGTACTCATTCTCCGGTATGAACCGTGGTGTAATAACCTCGGCACTCGGTCCGGTAATGAAGAACCTCGGAGGTCCTGCTGATATAGATACTCTTAACGAGTTCGCTCAGTGGTACATGAACCTGTTCGTAATCAAGAACACTCGTACTCAGGGTCAGCGAACTATGCTTTGGCATGGTTTCACCTCTAATCCGGTGGATGATTCCGAGAAATTCATTTCCATTGTACGTCTCAACTTGTATCTGAAGAAGAATCTCCGGCCTATTCTGGAGAGCTACATCGAAGAGCCAAATACCTTCGAGTCGTGGAAAAGAATATACCACGAAGCAAAGGATATTCTGGACGACCTGCAAACCCGCAATGCCATTACCTCATACGAGTGGCTGGGTGACCAGGATGCTCAGAGCTACGAAGACCTTCAGGTTAACAACGAGGCCGATGTCCGCCAGGGTAAGTACAAGGCTCAGCTGAAGTACAAAGAAGTTGTTCCAATGCAGGACATCGAAATGGATGTCATCATCGACATTGCTATGAATAAGAGCACCGGTGAAATATCCATCTCTGCCCAGTAAAACTAACCAATAAATAAGATAATACTATGGCAGGAGCTAAAGTAAAAAACCCGAGGAAGAAGTTTTTATGGCAAATCATATTTGTTAAGCATCCAATAAACGCATTCCTCTTTCAGAAGGTGGGTATTCCCGAAATCAGTATTGAACAGGTATCACATGGGGATGTAAACTACGATGTAAAAACAGGCGGCCGGGTATCTGTGGGAAACCTAACTGCTTCAAAGTTGGAAACAACTTCGGGCTCTGATACCTGGTTATGGGACTGGCTGATGTCGGTTCAGGATATGCTGCTCGGTGGAGGTTTAACCCCAAGTCAGTATAAGGAAACAGTACTCATCAACGAGCTGGCCGAGGATGGCGTATCTATCCTTAACTCTTGGACTTGTACCGGAGTATGGCCTTGCAAAGTAAATGGACAGGACTTAGACCGAATGAGTTCGGACAACACTCTGGAGGAACTTGAGTTCTCTGTAGATACTTGCGAGAAGCTGTAATAAGTTAATCACCAAGGGAGAGCTCTGCAATGAACTCTCCCTTTTTTCGTTATCAAAGATTATATTAATCGGAATACACTTAACAACTCAACAACATGGAAGACCAAACCCTTTACGGTAAGAAATTTACCTTCAAACTCCCCAGTGGTTACGAAGTAACCATAAGGGAACAGAATGGAGAGGATGATGACATCATCTCAAACCCTGTAGATGCCAGAACATTTATGAACATATCTAAGTTCATTTCTGGTATCGTAACTGACACAGACATTACAGCAAATAGATTGCTGAGTGCAGAGGATGTACAGAAGATGCCCTCACTTGACCGGTATGCAATCATGTTGAACTCACGAATCTTCTCATTGGGCAAGATTCTTGATTTCAGTTATGATTGGGAAGGCCCAGCAGAGGGTCAGGTACGAACCATAGATTACGAAGTAGACCTTCAGGAAGAGTTCCTCTTCGACTACGGTACAATCCCAACTATGGAAGAGATGGAAGCAAAGCCCAATGCAATTCCTTTCTATCCGGTACCAAAGCAAAGCAAGGGTATTCAGATAACTACCAAAAGCGGTAAAGAGCTTTGCTTCGACCTACTCAGTGCAGAGGGTGAATCCTATGTAATGAATCTTCCAGCAAAGGAGAGAACGAAGAATCAGGAACTGGTTGCACGTAACCTCCAACTGAAGGTGGGAGAAAACTACGAGCCGGTAAAGAACTTCCGACTCTTTTCTTCTCAGGATATGATGGATATCCGTTCTGCAGTCAAAGGCATGGACCCCGTATTCAACGGTACTACTCAAATCGAGGACCCGGAAACGAAACAGAGAATCATGGTACCGGTAATGGCTGTGGATAATTTTTTCTACCCCAGGGAGAGCTAGAGGATGTATATTTATACATAATAAAGGCAAAGATTAGTATTGACTTTAATACTCTAGCAAAACTCCCCTGGCGGCGCAGGAAGAAATTTATAGAAGCCGCCTCCAATTATTATGAACAACTTGAAAAGGAGATGGTCCATTCTTAGGGCCATCTCTCTTTTGTTCGTTAAATCTGAAACTATATGGCTTTTACAAGTGGTAGTCCTTCTGCAGGACAACTCGAGATAGGCGTAGCTCTTGTCCTTCAGGATAGGTTTTCAAATCAGGCAAGAGAAGCCAGCTCGGTTATACGAGGTTTACATAGGGATGCCAAAAATGCTGTACAGGCTAACTTAACTGCAGTTCAGTCGTACGCTAACATGGCAAGTGGTGTAGCTAACTCAATTGTGTCAACGTTAACTACTACCATTGAGACTGGAGCAGACTTCATTGACATGATGATTACCGTAGGTGCTATCTCGGGAGCCACCGAAAACCAAATGTCTGGGTTATCAGAAACAGCTCAGACATTGGGTTTAAGGACCATGTCCATGTCAAGGGATATAGCTTCAGGTATGAAATACTTGGCAATGGCCGGTAATGATGCAAATCAGATTCAGGAAATGATATCTGGTGCTGCTATGATGGCCAATGCTACCGGCATGGAATTGGGAGGTAAAGGAGGTACTGCCGACTTATTAACCAATATCATGAGGACCTTCAAACTTGAGGGTCAACAGGCTGCTGATATAGTTGGTGACCAGCTTACTAAAGCTGCCCTGTCATCCAACGTATCAATGACTGACTTAGCTGAGTCAATCAAATACTCGGCTGCATCGATGGTAACTCTGAAACAACAGTTACCACAAGTAGCTGCAATGATTGGTACCTTAGGTAATGCAGGTATACAAGGTTCCATGGCAGGTACTTCTATACGAAATATGGCTGACTACCTGACCCAGTCTATAACCAACCCTAACTTCAAAGGAGCTAAAGCCCTGGCAAAACTGGGACTGGGTAAACAGGACTTTGTAGATGCTAACGGAGACCTTCAGGACTTTGCTGTCATATTGGAAAAGATTGGTACAGCTACTCAGGGTTTATCTACTGTAGACCAGAATGCTGTATTCAAGAGTATCTTCGGTGTACGTGGTATGCGGGCAGCAGTTGCAATCATGCGGGATACCGAGGGTTACTTTGACCTGCTAAACGAGATACAAAACAATTCTGCCGGGTTTGCTGAAGAGATAGTGGGAAAACGAATGGAAACTCTTGCAGGTAAGATTGATATTGTTCAGTCTGCTGCAGAGAACCTTATGACTACCTTTAGTGAGGCACTTGGTAAGAATCCTATAATAATGGGATTCCTCGATATGGTTGGTTGGGCAATATCTCAACTCCGAGATTTGATGGCAACTCCTTTCGGACCTTGGATAGCCGGATTTGCGGCTATTGCGGCTGTCGGGTTAAAGATAGGTTCTATCTGGATGGGACTAAGAGCTCGTTGGTTATTACTCAACGGAGACTCTCAGGTTTCATTCCGAACCATGGTAAGACTCATGATAGGGGGATGGAATAAAGCCACCATATCTGCTCAGGGTTATCTCAACATTGAGAGAGCTATCATGGCTCAAAGGGAGGCTGGTATTAGGGCAAGTGCTGCAACCGTAGCTGCTATGGGAGGTATGCCTGCTTACTACTACAATGGCAACACTCCAGCAAAAATGGGAGCTAATGGTAGGTATTATGCAAATACTGGTAGAGGAGCTTCTGGATGGACTCCTGTACCGGCAGCTATGGTAACTACTACTAATGCAAGTAAGATGACCAGTAGTCTTATGGGAGGTGCTGGAGCTGCAGCTGGTGCTGCATCCAGAGGTGCTCTTGCTTCTGTAGGCAGAGGATTACTCGGATTCGGTTCAAGAATAGTAGGCTTATTTGGTGGTCCACTTGGATTAGCTATCATGGGTATATCCATATTCGGACCAATGATATACAGTGCTATCAAAGGTAATAAGTCTGCTCAGGATGAAAATACCAGGGCTACAAATGACTTAGCATCAGCCATCAAAGCTAGCCGAGAAGGATATAAACAAAAGGATAATCTTCAAATGCTAACTATACAAGAGATGAGATGGTTAGTGCAGACTCTCGGATTATATGCTGAAAGACTCAATCAACGAGATAATAAGGGTACTCACTTAACTATCAATATGGATGGTAAGAAGTTCCTTGAGGAGTATCTCGGAGATAGGGATGCAGAAATAAATGTAGCAGCTGGAGTAAACTAAACAATTATGGCATCACTCATAGGAAAGCCTGTTGGAAAGGTAGCTCAAGAAATAACCGAACTTGAGCAGGGGAGAATATTCCAATCTCCCCTTAATAAGGTATGGAGAGCCCTGATACTCATTAACAGGGCTACTTCTCCAATGGCTAAGGCAGAACCAAATAAACTTGGAAAAGTATATGATGCTCAAAATGCACATGTAGCCAGGGAAGGTTCTTATTCATTAGCTCAAACTCAAAGCGAATGGTATCAAAACATAATTGCTGCAAAGACAGCAGGTATTAACCCCGATGAAGTACTTAAGGCTAAGTCTGTAGATTATACCATAGCCAACAAGTTTACTTCGGAACTCATTAAGAACGATATTGTAATTGCTAATTTGAATGTATCACCTGCAATCAGTTTAGTAATTCAAAATCGTCCTGACAGATTGAGGGTAGAGCCTGCTGCAACTTGGGCAGCAGTTAAATCCATGGGTCGTAACAATCCTTTCTACTTCTACACGGGGGGAGAAGACACTATAACTTTTGATATCTCTTGGTATTCAGTAGATGCGGACCACAGAGATGATGTGGTTAATAAATGCCGACTCTTGGAATCATGGGCAAGAGCCGATGGGTATTCAGCATCACCTCCTACATTACGTATCCAGTGGGGTAATTCGGGGTTATTCGAAGATGACCTCTTCATACTGGCTGCAGCTCCTTATGAGCTGACTCACTTCCAGAATGCTTCTCGTATGATGAAGAGGTACGATAATGACCCAGATACCGGCCAGAGGATAACTAATACGGTTAGCCAACCTTATAATCTTAAGCTATTGCCTAACTGTGCAACTCAAACCCTCACTTTCAAAAGGGTAACTAAGAATAATCGAACCTGGGAGGAAATCATCCCTGCTAGTAAGTTGCAATATACTCCTGGAGTAATTATAGATGGTGGGGAGGTAGATTCTCTAGAAAATTCCGATACCGAGAGAATAGGCACACAAAATTAAATTATTATGGTAACTATTCCTGGAACAAGTCCCTATGAGGACAGTTATGTAATAAAGTTTCATGATGGGGATGTATCCCTGGAAAGAAATATCTCACCCATATCTTCTGACCATATAATCCATTCGGTACTGGAAGGAGAAACCATACAGAACATTGCTTTCAAGTATTATGGAGATTCTGGGATGTGGGGAGTCATTGCAGATGCCAATGATATACTAAATCCTTTTGAAGACCTTCATGCTGATATGGAGTTAATCATTCCTAATTATGGAGGATAGCAAACCCATTCTCGTAAACGGTAATGGTACACCATACCTGGCTATATTCGATGGGGCAGGTTCTCCTATTATGGATGAATTCAATGGTCTGCCCATCGGTATGGAAGTCGAGAACTTTAACTACAAATATACTGAAGGTAAAGGTGACAAAGGTAAGTTTACTATAGTAACTGACTTTGTAGGAATTGTAGACCATCCCTCTCTACAATTCAAGATGCCTTTGAAGATACAGTGGGGATGGATATTCAGCGATAGCTCTTTCAAATCTGGTCCTGTAAGATTAGTGAATGTAAAGAGTCATCAAATAGAATTCACTCCTGAGGGGGTAAAGTTTACCATAGAGTTTGCAGATGCAAAAATGTTCTTGGAAGCTGAGCCTTCTAAGTTTGTGGGCAATAAAACTGAATATCTGGATGTCTTTAAGGAGTTAGCACTCGGTAAGATGCCGTTAATAGTGACTGACTATGCAGAGAAAGCTGGTACGGCTTTGGTGATAACCGATAATCAACCTTGTGATGGCAAAACAGAGCAACGAGAAAAGTAAGCCTTGCTTACCTTGCTATATGAAAATACAAAGCTCCGAGAAATTGGATGATGGGTTGGTAGGGGTAAACATACTTAAGCTATCCCCGGAGAACTTATCTAAACCAGCCCAGGACCCAGATAGATATAAGTTGAGAACGATACCGGCTACATTCGCAGAGGGTACTGCAATTGTGGGTTCGGCAACCTTCTTAAACAAATACTCTCAGTTAGTGGGCATAGCTAAAGCCATGTCTGGGGGTCCTAACTTTGTGGACACTCGTGATAACCAAGTAGAGATACATAATGGGAAGCAATCCGGTAAAGCTGTATTTGTATATACCTATGCAGGTGGAACCGGAGAATTGCTTGAGTTCAGGGTTCAAACTAAATACGTTCAAAGTATAGAAGCTGGTAAAGCCTCAAGTGTTGACCCTGATACTAAAACTATTGAAACAGACGTAGTACAATGTGTACCTACGAATGATGACCCTTGTAAGCCAGATGCTTATGTAAGAGAGAACAAACCTGACCTTCTAAGGTTCCAAAGGGATGTAACTCGTATGGCAAAAGTTGAAAGGGCTGTAGTACCCAGTACATCGGTATGTAGGGAGATAAGGAGTACTACTCCAAAACCTCCGGTATATGAATCCCTTGCTGATGCTCAGCAGAAGATAGCTTCAAATCCATCTTTAACTAAAGAGGAGGTAAAAGCATACAACTCTCAGCTTGAGTCAGAGTGGAAGAAGTATCTGGATGGGTTAAAGGAATTTGAAGATGCCATACGTTCTGGTAAAACCGATGTAGGACTTCCCCAACCTCCCGATGAGGTATCTGACTTTGTAATCAAGAGGAAGGTAAGAGTATTACTCAATCCTCATGACTATGTGCCCGAGAAATACAAATACCTGTATGGTGGTAACAAAGCTTTCTGGAAAATGGGATTCCGAGCATTGGAGGAAAGAAGTGATATAACCATCATATACCCAGCTAACGGTAAGTACAGTCCAGGTAACAACTACGGTACTCCCGGTGATAAAGTGCTTGCTGAAATGGTGGTTGAGATACAAGTACCAGGTGTACGAGTAGTATCAGATCCTTTGTTTGCAACTCTTGGTGACTTCATGGCCAATGATATCATTGAGTCAGTAAACAGTCAGATTAAATCTAAGGCTAAGTTTGTTGGTAACCCCAACATGAAATCTTCTCAGATTATCGAAATTAAGAATGTAGGTCAAAGGTATTCTGGAGATTGGTATGCTAAGGAGGTAGACCATAGCTTCGATACTGGCGGGTATTTTACCGAGGTTACTTTCGAAAAGAAATCTCGAAACTCTATACTGAACAAGATATCTACTTCTGTCAATATGCAGGAGGTATTCCAGAAAGCCCATGATGTGGCAGAGGAATCTTACACTACAGATGCTTGGAAGATACCGAGTCAAATCAAAGCTGAGGTGGAGAAATACAGAGAGTCATCCTGGAAGAAGGGTGAGAAAGAAAATCCCAGAAGAGCTGGTCGTCAGATTGTGGTTCAACAGGATGCCGATAACCCAGCTGACTACCAAATCTTTGAGGCAAACACTGACTTTCAAGTAGGTAGAAACATAAGTCCTAAAGAACAATGACCTTATACGAACTAATTCAGCAGAGAGGTATAGAGGCAATCGGTAGGTTCTACTCTACATATCGAGGGGTTGTTATAACCAATGATGACCCGGACTCTCAGAATAAGGTATGTATATATCTGCCAAGTATTTTGAGGGGAGTGGAGGTATGGGCATATCCAAAACACCAGCAAGGTGGACCTGGTTCAGGGTTTAAGTGGTTATCTCCAAGAGAGGGTTCTATAGTATATGTAGAATTCGAGAATGGAGACCCAAGACACCCACTTTGGTCTTATCATGGTTGGGCAATAGGTGAAATACCAGAAGAACTTAACAAGCCTCATGTACTTGGGTTTATAACCCCAAAAGGTAATAAGATTATACTGGATGAAAGTGAAACGGGAGTATTAACTGCAATAATCCAACAGGATATTGTTGTTAAAGCTCTAGAGGGCAACATAAACGTCGATGCGGAGCAAATTATAATGCAGAGCGGGGAAGTTGGTATTCCCGAATCCACTTCAGTAGTAGAAAGGATAAACACTATAGAGAAAGACATCAATAACCTTAAACAGGTATTCTCATCCTGGACTCCAAAGCCTCAGGATGGAGGTGCTTCTCTAAAAGCCTCTGCTTCATCATGGTTTGGAAGTCAACTAATTGAAACCAAGGTGGAGGATATCGAGAGTGAAACAATTAAACAACCTAACTAATGGCAAACTATAATCAACTCAACACAATTGGTAGTGGTGCTTATTTCCCGGTAAAGCTAACTCAGGCTATTGGGAGTGATGGTAAACCAGAAACAGTACAGTTGCCTGATGGAAGGACAGTACCTAAAATTGGGTGGTATATATTGCAGGGGGATGTAGCTTTGATAAAGCAGAATCTAACCGCAATACTCACCTATCAAATCGGTCAAAGATTCCGACAAGAAGATTTTGGTTCTCGAACTTGGGAATGCCTTGAAGAGCCTAACACAAGTGCCCTTAATCTGATGATTAAGAACTTTGTAAAGGATGGCATAGCAGCTTGGGAACCTCGAATAACTGCTCTTAAGGTATTTGCTCTGAAACCCACTAAAGAGTCCATACGACTCTTGATATATTTCAAGATACAGAACTCTCAGAAGGTAGAAGAGCTGAACTTTCAATATAACTTAAATAACTCAACAACAAATGTCTACTAGCAACCCTTGGCTTACTCCCTTTCAGAGGTCATACAATGACATAAAAGCCAAACTAATTCAATCTCTGAATGAAAGGGTTCCAGAGATTACTGATATGAGTGAGGGTAATATATTTATCCTTACACTCTCAATCTTTGCAGGTATTGCAGAGGTGATACATTACTACATTGATGGTATGGCAAGGGAAGCATTCCTTCCAACCTGTAGAAGGTACTCATCTTTGTATAAACATGCAAAGCTGGTAGACTACCATATCAAATCAGCTATACCATCTTCTGTAGATTTAACGATATACATGCAAGACGGTAGCCCTTTCCCGGTAGATATATCTGTTCCCCAGAATACCGTTTTTAATTCAAAGGACGGTAAACAATGGATAACTACCAGGAATGTAACTATAGAGAAAGGGACCTACACTTATAAAATTCCGGTAGCTCAAAAGGAGGCAGTTGCCGAAGTAGAACTCGGTACATACACTTCTCATGATATTATCATCACTCTGGGTGATTTGCCCACGGATAAGAAGTATGTAGAAGGTTCTATGGTACTTACCATAGGTGGAGAGGCTTGGACTCTGGTAGATACCTTTGCTTATTCAGGTCCTGGTGATAAGGTATACAAGGTAGAGCTTGACAGTACTCTGAAACCTTATCTGGTATTCGGGGATGGTCAGTTTGGTAGGAAGCCCACCATAGGTTCTCAAATCAAGGGTCAGTACTACCTGACTTACGGTTCTAATGGTAATATTCCGGCTAACCAATTCGATAAAGTGCCAGAAGTGATGATTGATGTAACTTCTGGACTTACTTTGACAAACACTATAGCTGCAACCGGAGGCTCAGATTATGAGGACTTCGATACGTTGAAAGAGCATATCCCACTCAGTATCAAAACTCTCGGAGTGGCAATTACCAAAGAAGATTACGAGGCAATAGCTATGCTTATCGACGGTGTGGATAAAGCCTACTGTAACTACATTTGTGGTAAATATGTAGAGATATACATTACCCCAGATGGAGGTTCCGAAGCAAGCACTGAGCTTATCAACAATGTAAAGCAGAGGATGGAATCTTCTAAGGTACTTACTACCAGGGTAAGTGTATATTCTACACATGCTGCCAAGATATACCTGTCAGCAACTATAACCGGCCGGAAGTCTTTCAAGTCAATAGATATAAGCAATCAAGTGAAGAAAGCTTTACTGGATGCCTATAACTATCAGAACTCTGATATCAACAAACCGGTAAGACAGTCTGACCTGTATGCTCTTATGGATAATCAACCCATGGTTGACTTCCTAACTATAACTGAGTTGTACTTACTGCCTTATCCGATAGCTATAAATATCAACTCACAAAATATAGAGGAGATAGTATCGGTACCCGCTCTAAACATAACCTATTTCAAGATGCTGTCATTTGCTACAGCAACTCCTGAAACAGATTATGAGAACTGTTACATTAAAACAGTAATCGAGGATGGTAAGGCTTTCTATCGGATATATGCTAACAATGACCTTTCAGGAAAGGCTTTGTACACTGGCCAGTATGGTAAACCTCTTGAGGTATCCCTGACCAAGTCGAAATTCAGCTTAACCATCAACTTACCGGTTGAGAATGCAAACTATGAAAATGGGACCGTATATCAACTAACTACACAACCAATGGGTAGTGGAGGAAAGCTGGTAGACCTTATCCCTCATAATTACAATATCCCAACTATCAGTTCGGATAACATAACTCTTACAATCAATGAAGTGGTTTAATCCAGCTAAGAGGTTCTTCAGGGATTACATCTTCAGTAACCTATTCGACCATTACTATAAAGCCAATGATACTTATCAGGATTCAGAAGGCAAGGGTATATTCGAAAGGTTCATAGATGTATGTTCAGGTTATTTCGATACTAAAGTAATGCCCGATATAGATAATTTCATGGAATGTCTGGATGTGGATAAAGCCAATCCGATATTCCTGAATTATCTTTGGGAATACTTTGGGTTCATCCCCTATGCCTATGGCGTACTTACTAAGGGAGAACCATATACAGAGGAGAATCTAGAGAATTGGGTAAAAGAGGACAGGGGTTTTCCTACCGCTGATTTCCGATTAGTTCTAAGATACGCCATATCTTTATATAAGATACGAGGTACTCGACGGTTTTATGAAATATTAGGCCGATTTTATGGAGTAACCTTTACTCTCACCGAAGTAGATGAAGGAACAAAACAAGCTGTTGCCCAGGCAATAGGAGATGGTTCTGTAAACTATGACACTATCTCTCACTTCGATACTCCATCAGCTACATACGATACCGAGACAGATTGCTGGGAATGCGTACCAATGATTCTCACTATTGGTATACCAAAGGGTCAATGGGACTTTATGTTAAAGAGGGACAAGGAAATTCAGGAACAACTCCTGGAAGAGTGGAAGCTAATGAACCCAGATGCAACTGAGGAAGAGATTCAGGCTGCAAAGGAACAAATAGAATCAGAACATCCCTCTGATTACAGTGATAAGGTACGAGAGACTTTGGTAAACCTTGTCAACAAATACCTTCCAGTAAATGTAAAGTATTTCGAACCAAAAGATAGTTCAGTAGTATTCGAACAAACCTCAGTAGTAATCTATATTGTATATGCTTAGTATGCCTCTAATCTCATTTCTATTCTCAACTGCTCAAGAAGACCCTAAGTTGGACCATGCAGTTCAGTCGCTAACCAAATCTTCTATCGAGTTAGCTGAAGCAGCTTCCAACTATGGGGCTTTGAAAGTAATCTTCGGTATCTTCATGGTATTAGTTCTGGTAATGGTAGTGATGTTTATATACACTATCTGGAACTTAAACAAGAAGGTATCAGTAGTCTCTGAATCTTCACAACAGGTAAATGAATTCTTCGAGGGAGCAGCTGATTCTACAATTGGCATAGCCGAGGCTCAAATACTTATCCGTAGGGAGTTCAATTGTTTGGGCTATATATTAAAGTATGCCATACTACGAATAAGATTCGAGAACCATATAGACAACAAGGAGTCTACAATAAAGAAAGTGGAAAGCTTAGTAAACAATGAATATTCTGAGCTATGCGGACTACTTTCTAACTTCACTTGTAATGGTAAATCTCTCTCAAATATCTTTGAGCCTCAGGATAACGAGGCAATAAAAGATTTGGTAATAGAACAGATATACATACCTAAGGACCAGTTCTCCATTTCAAACATGGACCAATCTGTAAGTATGTATCTCAACGGATTAAAACTAATGTACCTTAAAAAATTATAACTATGGCACGAAGATTATTGCCTATTATCGACTTTGCTCATGGGTCTGATGTAGCAGGAAAACAATCTCCAGACGGTAGACATAAAGAATATCTCTGGAGTCGTAAAGTGGGAAAAGCTTTGGCAGAGCGTCTCGAGCAAGAGGGATTCGAGGTAGCTTTCACTAATACCGGGGACACCGAAATCGGGCTGTCTAGAAGAAAAGAAATTGCAAACAAATTAGATACTCCCCGAGGGGGTGCAAAGTTTCTGATTTCACTCCATAACAATGCTGCAGGTAGGGGGAGTGAGTGGTACACTGCAAGGGGTTTTGAAATATATACCACCAAGGGTCAAACTCGTTCAGATTTATTTGCCACGGTGATATTCGAACAGTTACAAGAAGACTTCCCAATTACTGACGGTTATAAACATCGGATAGACCCATCTGATGGAGACCTTGACAAGGAAGCAAACTTCACTGTACTCATGGGTAATAACTACTGGGGAGTTCTTCTCGAGTGGTTATTCCAGGATAATCCATATGATGTGGCATTACTCGAAGATGAGAATGTAAACCGGAAATTGGTAGAATCTCTCACCAAAGCCCTCATCTTCATCGATGAAAATCTCGACAAATTAAAGTTGTAAGCCATGGCACAGAAGAATGAAACCGAAGTTGTAAATGGTGTAGTACAACCAAGGTTCTATCAGGTGTACGGTGACTTGATAGAGTCTAAAGAGGTTATGGAACCTCTTGCTATAATGGGGGGTACAGGACCTATTTGTGGCTTCGACTGGGTAGATACTACCCAACAGAACATAACCATAACCAGTATCTTCAAAAGGTCTGGTACTATGCCTTCGGGGATAGGCAATATCTTAGGCAAAGCCCGGAGAGTATTTCTTTCTAACAAGGATAACACTGCCGGCCAGGTATTCAATGCCTATACTACTCCAGACGGCTTATGTCATATAGCCCCTGACACTCTTACTTTCACAGGTGTAAGACCTGATGGGGGTTGGCCAAGCTTAACTAATCCTCAGAAGTTGGTAGCTTTTGCAGTAAAAGCGTCCCATACTTATCGTCAAGATGGTAGTGAGAATCCACCGAGCATATCCAATTTTGGATGTGGGTGGATAACTTTCGATGATGTATATGGGTTGGAGGAAATACTTTCTTGGGGGTATGAAAAAATGTTAAGTCTGTTAGAGTCTTCTAACATGCATTTCAATAAAGATACAGACACTCTCATAGGAATATACTTGGTAGGTTGGAGACCCAAATGGGACAGTGATGGAGTAAGCCTTAGGTATAAGGATATTATGGCATCGCTGAACTACACTCTTTGCTTAGTACCCTATAACGGTCAGTTCCCTGTAAAACCATACGGACTCAATCCTCTGGACCTACTCGACTTGAAGAGTCGAGTTAAGGCTTTGGAGGAGAGTACGGTTCCTACTGATGTAAGTGTATTGACTCGGTACTTAAACACTCAGATGAACAGTCAGGGTAAGGGTATAGAGATAGAGTACTCCATTAGTAAGAGAGATGACTATGACGTATATACTTTTAGCAAGTTGGTTATCAACGGGTGTGTATTGGCTAAGCCCTCAGCTCCAGTAAGCAAAGAGATAGGATATCAATGGAGAGAAAGTAATCCTTGTATATGTATATATACTACGGCATCTGTATTAACTAACGCTTCTCTTAGTTCAAACCAATGGGGTATAAAGAGTGGATATACCAATGTGGATAATGAAGCAGAATTTTGGGATGGTTCCTTCGATAAGACAAGTATGCTTCTACCGAGTAATGCTACTTTGGTGGCAGTATTCGAAATAAGTTCTCCAGATGTAACTACTTCAGTACTCCCGGGACATGCCTACAGCCTTCTCAACAATGAAAAGGTAGATGGTCTTACAAGGGCCATACTCGGATTGTTTAGGTATACCTTCGAGAAAGGTAATACTGGTTTAGATACCAGCGTAGAGCAAACTACCTCAGGAAGCGGTGGTACTCGGTCAAGGTTAACGGTAGATGCTCATTACCATAATGGAGTGGCAGTATTTGACTTAACCGAGATTATGTTCTCCAGCTGTCCGTCCTTTAAAGATGTGGCTGTGAACGTGACCGACCTGTTAACTGCTAAAGATTCAAGGTGGGGTCCTATCTTAACTCAAATAGCTAGAAAGTATTCCTCGGGTACTTATGGATATGGGCCATATATGCAGAAGTATGATGATACAGCTTGCTACATTGAAATCTATCCAAACTTCTTTACTGCAAGTGATCTGGAATCGTTCAGGGTAACGGTATCCGGAAACAATGGTACTTCTAGCACTGATTTAAGGGCTTATAAAGTACAACTTACCTTTGTAGTGGGCGATGTTGGAAAGAATACTCTTACCAATGATGCGCGCCTACTTTTGGCATGTCTTAACAATCCCTTCAAATCGAATTATTAAACTGAACCCTAGTTGAGTTGGTTAAGTGGGGCTGGAGTGAGGTTAGAGATAACCTTGCTCTGGCCTTTTTCATTGTTTAAGGTCTATGGCAGCTTGTTCTAAGGTCTTCTGTATAGTCTTTCGCATTTGAGAGAACATGTTGACTGCAAACTTATCCCGGGGCAACTCAAAGTAATCAATCAAGTGAAGGATAGATAACTTACCGTGGGAATCCTTGATACGAGCCTCAAACCATTTGGGAGGTTCTAATTGTATTTGCATCACCAGGTATTCATCCGGAGTAAGATGCTCTTTCATATACTTATGGAATCTTTGAGATTGCTCTTCTTTAATTCGAGTCTCTTCGGAATCATCCAATAACCCTTTATTATTATCGAATAGAACTTCGAAAGAAGTCAACTCTTGATTGAACTCAGCCTGTTTGGTATAAGCATTCCGAAGCAACTTACTTTTATAAGTTTGCAAGGAAGATAAGAGAGTTGCCTTTAACCTCTCTTCATCATATTCGTCTTGGTATTTATTAAATACATACAAGAACTTATCCCAGAAAAAAGAGTTAATTATATCGGGAGTAAGATTGAATCTTCTGGAATCCACTCCCATTGTCAGCCTACGGATTAAAGGTTTGCAGGTTTTATACAACCTATTAAACAAATCCTCATCATAGGGTTTTAATTCTGTTAATCTGTGTAGTTCACTTCCGTTGTTGCCTTTCATAGTAGTAAAGTTATTTAACAATGCAAATATAATATAATAAGTAACCACTTGTATGAATTTTTATCAAAATATTTCACCGTCTGTGTTCAAGTTAGTTCAAAGATGAGCTCAGGGAACTATATTATCTAGCAGATACTATTGGTTATACACTTATGAATATTATATAATATATGAAACAAAATAGGGTAAAGAAAAGGTTAAACTCCTGTAACAAGTTCACATTCTCTATTGAGTTTCAATTGGAAGTACTCAGGTTTTTAATACAAGGGAAGGAATCTCTCTTGTATGTTCAAAAGATAAAACCCGGGTACTTTACTTTGATTGAACACTCGATAGTGGTAGAAGCCTTGGTAAAGTTCGTAAAGAAATATCAACGAATCCCAAGTGAGGTTTTAATGGTAGAGCAGGTAAAAACTTTATTGGAAGGTAGGGATTATGTAGACTTGGTTACCAAGGACGACATCCCCAATATTCATAAGTTAATATCCGAGCTTTATAATAAGCCTTTGAAGGACGTAGATATCGTATTAGAGAACATTCATAAGTTCATTGCTTATATCGAATTGAAGGCTTTGAACGAGAGTATGGACTTCTCTGATTACAATTCATACGAAACTTATCAAGCTAAGTTAACCAAAATACTCCAAAGTTCAAAGCCCCAGAAAAAAGATGAACCATTACTTATGGTTAGTGGAACTGCAATGCGTCAGCTTATGAGAAAAGTTGACCCGGATGTAGTACCTACTCCTTTCTGGCAATTAAATAGATTGGGTAATGGAGATGGCTATCCTAAGAATTCTCTATTCGTTTTAATTGACCGACCTAAACGGAGAAAGACATTTGCTCTCATCAATATTGCAAGAGGTTATCTGGCAATGAAAAAGAATGTTCTTTACATTGATACCGAGAACGGTAAGAATCAGTTAATGGACCGTATGATTCAGTCTACTCTTAACAAAACTAAGAGAGAAATGTTAACTGGTGATTACGATAAGATGGAGCAAAGGCACATGCGTAAATATAAACGTTTAGGTGTAGAGTTTATAGTCGAACGTGTACCTGCAACCATTGCTGATTGTAATACCATTATGAACTTGGTTAGGAAATTGGAAACTGAGAAAGGTATCAAGGTACATGTCATCATGATTGACTATGCTGCAAAGTTAGCCTCTATAGCCAGAGATAGAGATGATGTGGAACGTATCAACAATGTATATATAGATATAGATAATATGGGTGATGAGTTAGGGCTTGATGCGGTATGGACTGCCCAACACGTTACCAGAGAAGGTGCTAAGCATCAAGAAACCAAGTATGAGGATAATGATATCGCATCTGCTATATCTATCATAAGGAATGCAAAATGTGTCATGGGATTAAACTCTACCCAAGATGAAGAGGAACATAACATTATGAGAATGGAAGTTGTAGTTCAGAGGGATGGAGTTCCAAGTGGTAGGGTAATGTTTAATATGGACCCAGAAAGACAACGTATGAAAGAGTTCTCAAAAGAAGCTCGGGCAAAGTATGATGAGTCCATAGGTAAACAGGTAGATGACTTACTTAAGAAAAGGAAAAGGGTAAGCAATCCCAATGCAGACCCCGAAAAGAGAAGTAAAACCTCAGGAGATATTTAGATAAACCTTAATAATTAAAATTGTATGGCACGAGTTATCGATTCTATGGATTTAGCTAAGTTTGGAGAAGGCGTTACATCTTGTAACAAGTGTAAAAAGGTAATAGCCTTCAATAAGAAGGAAATATTTTTAGACTTAAGCTATGGTCCAGGACATGATGGAGAAGAAAGTGTTAGATGTCCTCAATGCAATTCGGTATTACATGTAGGAAAGTTTCACGCCACTGAACACATGTAATTATGGACATCCGATTATTAAAAATATTTCGGAGGAGAGCTTCAAAGGAAATCCGTATCAGAAGACAACCTGGTAAAAGGTACGAGATAGTATGTTCATCTAAGGATGCTCCATTAGGGTATTTCTTTAGAGATTGGGTACCTATCAACTCTCAGCTTGCCTCAGTAACTTGGGAAAAGGTTACCCCTAACGGCAAAGACTTTCACGATAGGTCTTTGGGTTATATGTCTGACTGTTGCGTACCTTTTAAGAACACTTTCTTAAGGCTGGAAGAAGCCAGAGCAGAATTAACGAAGATTCGTAGAGGATATATAATCCATCATCTAGTTCCTGAATTATGTCAGAAGTTACCAGTTAATAAGTAATAATTACCCGGCTATGTTATTCATGGTCGGGTATTTTCGTTTACGATATGAGACTTAACAGCAATATAAAAGGTGTTAAAGTAAAGCCTATACCAAACTATCCAGAATATTTGGCTTCATTCGACGGTAGAGTATATTCCACTAAATTACATAGATGGCTATCTACTAACCCTCATAAGATATTCGGATATTTACAGGTACATCTAAGAAAAAAGACACATAGATTGAATATGGTTATAGCTACAACTTGGATACCTAATCCCGATAACTTACCATGTGTAGGTCATAAGGATAATAATAGAACTAACAATAAAGTAGAAAATCTATATTGGTGTACTCATAAAGAAAATACTCAACAATGTATAAGAGATGGTAGATTCAAACCCAGAGGTAAAACTCCTTTGAGTATAGAGATTAGACGTAAAATAAAAGCCGAATACTTGAAAGGAAATACCACTCTACAAAAGTTAAGCCGTAAATATGGTAGAGCACATTCAGTTATTAGGAGGATAGTATATGAGACTAAATAACCATACTAAAGGTCGTTTACATGAATATTTTAGATATAAGTTGAAGGCCTTCGATTACCGTAAAGGCTGGATGAAGTCAGACTGCCCGTATTGTGGCGGAGAGAAGAAGTTCGGTATCAACCTTTCAAATAATAGGTGTAATTGCTTTAAGTGTGGTGAGCATCCTTCTCCAATAAGCCTGGTAATGTATCTGGAGAATACGGATAGTTTTCATGAAGTGCTATCTATACTTGAATCAGGTGATTATTCTGGATATGTTTTCAAGGAAGAGAAGGTTGAGTTAAAAGGTAAGAAGGAGTTCTTTCTTCCCGATGGCTTTAAGAATATATCCATGGGCACCTCTCTATTAGCAAGGTCAGCCAGGAACTACCTTAAGAAACGTGGGTTTAATATAGAGGAGTTAGCTCGTAAGGGATGGGGATACTGTAATACTGGAAAGTATCTCGGATATATCATTATACCATTCACGGAGCATGGGCAATTAACTTACTTCAATGCCCGATTATATATGGGCGCTGGTCCTAAATATAACAACCCAGAAGTAGATATAACTGGTTTGGGAAAGAGTTTTATTATATATAATGCCGATGCTCTAGAAATATACCGAACCGTTTTTATTTGTGAGGGTGCAATCAATGCAGAAACCCTGGGAGAGAATGGGATTGCAACCGGAGGTAAAGCAGTATCAAGATATCAAGTAAATCGCTTAATTAAAAGTCCAGTTGAGAAATTTATCATATTGATTGACCCTGATGCTAAAGATAAGTCATTGGACTTGGCATTCAAATTAGTGCCTTTCAAAAAGGTAAAGGTGGTATTCCTACCAGATAATGAAGATGTCAATTCTCTGGGTAAGCGTAGGACTTTAGAATATGTACGAAAGACGACATATCAGACTTATCAAGAACTTTTAACTATAAAATCAGAATTGAAATTGTGATGGCAAAAAGAGAACCTTCTATACATATATCAAGGGTTACCTTTTCACGGATATTCAAAGAAGTGATGGGCAGGTCTCTTGGTGATAAGTTCATCGATGAATTCTTCTATAAGGCAAGGCAATCCTCATTAGACCATCGTTCAGTGGTAGGGGAGAATAAAAAGGTACAAACCCAGGCTATTCGTAGAGCTTCTGGAAGTATAGGGGATGCAAACTTATTAGCAGATATCATCTATTCCACTAGAGTTCAGCTCAAACATATAGGAGTAACCAAGATAAAGCAAACTGATGCGCAATGGGCATCAGTTAAAGAATTGGTACCTGTTGTAAATGAATTCTGTCAAAAGTTTGGATTCGAACCTCGTCAGGGATATATAGAGTTTGTAACTACTGGTATTAAGCTAATGTCTCAGGCAAAGAGGGTGAACTATAACTTCTGTGCTAATTGGTTACATCAGAGAGTGAATTGGATTATGGATGTATATGAGGCTGAAAAGGAAGTGAAGGAAGATAAATATCCCAAATTCACTCGGGAAGTATATGAGCATTATACTAAAGAGATTCTCGATAGAGTAGGTATAAATAACACCTATGACAAGAATCCTCAAGAGTACGTATGGTTTGTAAGAGCAAGGAATCTTGCAGATGAGATTGGTATTGACTATGAAACATTTGTACAGGCTCAGTTTTATGCACTCGAGTTCTGTAAGGGTATACCTAAGATAGAGGACCTATCAAATGATAAGGCTCGTCAAAGGGTAATAAATTATATGGCCAAGTTCAATATTGTATCACGTCCCAAAGTTGATAACACCAACTGGGATGATTTTAAAAAATAAGGTTATGAAAAAGAAGATTGATGGGGGAGCTATAGCTTTCTATGTTATTCTGTCAGGTATTATTGTAATGGGGATTTTATTCCTTGCCTGTCTCTTCATATTAACTCTACACTCATGATAACTATCACCATAAAGAACTGTAATGTTTGTGAAATTTCTGGCCCAGCTAAGTTCACAAATAAATTATATGAGATGTTCCGGATTAAGCATCCGGATGCTTGGCATATAATGATGTATAGTAGGGCAAAGAATTGGGATGGGTATGTAAAGTATATCTCGGATTATGGGCAATTCAAGATAGGCCTTTTGAATAAGGTTTATAATGAATGCCTCAAGATGGGTCAAAAGGTAAAAATTATAGATAATAGACTCCCGTTAGGAATTAAACCAGTAATTCCAACAGTTATGGGGGATAAAGAATTACGGGAAGTACAAAGGGAAGCTCTAGAAAAGATACTGTATAATAAGGTTGGAAATACTCCTTTCCTTATTTGTGCATCCGACTTGGCAGTTAACTTCGGAAAGACTTTGGTGTTCTGTGGATTGCATCAAGCATTCAAGAGGAAGTTGAAGACTGTCTTGCTGTTGAATAGTGCAGACTTATTCAAGCAATTCAAGAAGGAGATTCCAGAGTTACTACCTGGAGAGAAGGTAGCATTTATCCAGGGGAGTAAATGTAGTGAGTGGGGCAACTTTAACGTTTGTATGGTTCAATCTCTGGCAGGCAACATAAACAGGTATCAAAAGTTCCTTTCGGAAATAGACATGGTACTTATAGATGAGGCTGACGTGATTGACAATAAAACTTATAAGACAGTAATACAACATCTGTATAACTCAAGAGTACGAGTGGGATTGAGTGGTACCCTTTATATGAGTGAGCTCAAGAAGAAGCTGGTTCACAACATGAATATCATGTCATTTATTGGTGATAGAGTAAACCAGGTGAAACTGGCTGAGATGATTGATAAGGGGTACTCTACTCCCATTATCTGTAAGTTGGTATATGCCCATTACAAGTATACCAAAGATGAAGATTATCCCACCGAATATAAGGAAGTGATATCTGACAATGTAAAAGCTTGGCGATTGTCTTTGTCTCGTACTAAGTATAACATCCGACGAAAAAGATTGCCGGCACTCATTGTATGTAAGTTCATTGGTCATTGTGAAAACCTTTACAGGTACTACGTTAAACATCTCGGAAATCAATACAATATACAATATGTCCATCACAAGACAAAAGGGCGAGATGAAATTCTACAAGCTTTCAGAGAGGGGAAAATAGATATACTAATCGCTACTACGATTATTTCTAGAGGTCAAAACTTCCCTGAATTGAAATATCTGCAGAACACAGCATCAATGGATTCTAATGAAAAATCATTGCAGATATTGGGCCGACTTGCAAGAACTCACATGCACAAAAAGAAAGCTTATTTGGACGACCTTCAATTCCCCGGTAATTATCTAAAGAGACATGGTAACCATAGACGAATGTATTATCAGAAAGAAAAATTAAAGGTAATCAGAGTGGAAGGGTAATACGCATATATGCGCACGTATATACCCACACTTATAACTCTATTAGTATTTAGTATACTAAATACTAATAGAGGTTTATATAGCTAAAGCTATATAAACTTATACTTAACTTACTTAGTAAGTATTAACTTAAGCTAAAGCTTTAAATGCGCACGCACGTATAATGGTGAACCAGAAAGTTAGTGCATATACTATTCTACATCAATGACACTGAAATACATATTAACTATCACTTGATATCAAACTATCAAATATATGGCGAAGAAAAAGAAAGACAAACTTAAGGAAGTAAGAAAGGAGTTAGAGACTGTGGATATTCTTGAACCTATAGACATCACCCAATTAGGTTCAGGTAATGACCCTTGCTTCGGTAAGCATTACGACCTTTCAACCAAGGAATGTAAGATGTGCGGGGATTCAGAACTATGTTGCATTAAGTTCACAGCTCTCATGGGTAAAACCCGTAAGGAGTTGGAAGCAGAAACTCAGTTCAAGGATTTGGAACCTCTCATAGATATGGAAGGTTGTAAAAAGTACTATCGTAAACTGGTAAGGGAAAAACTCGGTAAGAAGGAAATACTCGATAAGCTTCAGAGTAAGTTCGAGTTAACCCGTAAGGAAGCAAGAGATTTATATCGTAAATTTAACAGTAAATAACATGGTTCAATTAGAGTTTACAAAGATTCGAGAGGTTAAATCCCCTAACCGAGCAAATGACGGAGATGCCGGGTTGGATTTCTACATCCCTCAGTTATCTGACCAAGATATTCTTAAGGTTGGAGAGAAAGGTGAAAATGACTTTCCTGGTATCAATCGGAAGATGCTTGGTAAAGGTTACCTCAAACTGAAAGGATTGGGTACTGAAGATGTACATGTAGTAATTAAACCAGGTGGAAGACTTCTCATTCCTTCTGGTATAAAGGTACTTATCAATCCAAAAGAGTCCATGTTTATGGCAGCAAATAAATCCGGGATTGCAACCAAAGAGGGTTTATCATTCACTGCCGAGATAGTGGATAGTCCATATACTGGTGAAATGCACATCGGTATTCACAACGGTTCCCCCGAAGAGGTTTGGATTCCTCTGAACCAAAACAAGAAGATAATGCAGTTTATACATGTACCAATTATACTTTCAAACCCGGTAGAGATTACCAATGAAGAGTATGACGAGAAAGCCGAGAATTGGGGAACTCGAGGGGATAAGGGATTCGGTGCTCACGATAATAAGTAAAAACCATGGATAGGGTAAAGATAAAAGAGTTACATGTAAAAGGAATAAGTGCTAGAGAAATACGTAACAAGTACTTTCCTAATGTATGCGAAGAAACTATACGAAGGACAATTAACCAATGTTTAATCTAAAAAATACCCGCTTTGGATTCACGTGATATAAAGGAAGAACCGGGAATTATTCCCGAACACAAGTATCTAGAAGAGATATATCGAATGCAAAAGAACCTCTTGTCTGGGTATATAGGCATAGAGGGGCTACCACAATATCCGGTAGACATCAATACAAAGGCTTCTCAAACCCTGTTAAAGGACTTTACTGCAAGGGTTATAGAGGAGTTATCAGAAGGCTATGAGTCCTTCGAAAATGTAATGAACTTATTCGAGTCCAACCATTCAAGATTGGTACAAACCCATGGTGATTGTATAGAGTATATGGAGATACTCAATCACTTACAGAATGCTAATGAAGAGAATGCAGATGCTATCCACTTCTTTATCGAACTTTTGATATATGCCAATATCCAACCCGAGGATATTATGACATACATGGTGAAGTGGGTAAGGTATAATCGTTGTCCTCAATCAGTAGTAGATTCTCTCAACAAGAACTATAAAGATATCCTGCGTACAGCCATGAATCTCGGGGTAATGTGGATAATGGACAAGGGAGATATCGGTGTTATCTCCCACAACAATGCCACAGACCTTATCAAGTGGTACGAGAACATGGATTCAGAAACACTTCTGGACTATAACACAAAGTTACTCGAGGGAGGTAGATACTTCAATCATGTAGAGTACTCAGTAAACTACCCATACCTGTTATGGAAGATAACTCACCACCTTAATATAGCCAGGAATTTCCTGAAGAACAAACCTTGGAAACAATCTCAGGTAATGACTCAGGAGTTAAAGTATCAGGCTGAGTTGGTGAAGGCTTTCATATACTTCTGTGGTTATCTTGGATGGATAGGAATGGATTCTAAGGAAGTGTTCTATATTTACTTCAAGAAAAATCACATAAACCAGTTCCGCCAAAAATCTAAGTATTAGTATTAGTATGAATCTTATAAAAACTAAGAGCCCAATAGAGGCTTGGGAGAAGATACTCGAAAACTTCTTAATCAAGAAGACCGAGTGGTTCTGTGAAGGAGTTGGTTACAACCTAACCGACTCTCTATTCACTTATGACTTAATGGTAGAGATAGCAGAAGCTAAGTTCGACCCAAACTTCGACTTCGGTAAGATGTTTGGGTACACCATGACAAAGTGGACAGGTTTAATTACCAACTACTTGGATTTGGATGTACTTGACCAAGCTAAGTTGATGATAAGGAAGTTAGAAGAGAATAAGACCGTAAACAGGAATTATCACATAGGCTTCCATTTTGCCGATAATCACGGCAGCGGTAAGGGATGTTTGGTGGGCGGTATATTCTCTCGTAAGATCGGGATTGAAAATCCCGAGATAACCGTGATACTTCGCTCATCAGAGGTGGTTACACGATTGCCAATAGATATTCTCCTATTCTGTCGTATGGGACAGTATATCTACGGTCATGATAACTTCTCGCTAAAATTAGTTATCAAGGCTGCTTGGGCAAATGATACTACAATCTTGTTGTATCAGAACCGAAAAGATATCAAGGAGTTCTTGAAAGAGAACTGTGATGATGAAGCTCGTAGAAAAAAGATACGTAAGTCTCTCAAGAAACTAATGACAAGTGATGAAGCTGGTTATAAAACATACGGTAACAGTTTCAGAGCTTTCAAAGTATTAAGGAAAGACTTGGGATATAAGCAGAAGTCCATGTTGGCATCATCTTTAGAGATTGGTGATTGGGATGGTATTCCTTTACCAGAAGTATGCCCATCTATACTTAAGCGAAACACGATAAAGAAGACATACTTAAAGTTCACTGAAAAGTACGGACTTAAGCTAAAGCTTGAAGAAAGTGGGGAAAGGAAAAAGAAGAAACTAATCTCGTTCTCCTCACCAGACGAAGATGATATGGATGATAATGAATCAACTGTAGAATCAGATGAGTAGAGTAAAGGTAAAGAATAACCTGTTAATGTTCAAGAACAGCATGAAAGCTTGGGAAGGACTTAACAGGTTATTCCTGTTCAATACGATTGGTTTGGATATAGAAAGAATTGGTAAAGCTCAATACATAAATGATTTAGTCATTAGTATTAAAGAACCTCTGGTAGACCCCGAATTTGATTTTGGTAGGCATTTCAATTATACCATGTCAAAGTGGAAGTCATTAGTGGCTAACTATGTTGATGAGAATAGTCTTTCATTACTGAGGCTGGATGTTATAGAGGCTATCAACAATAGAAAGATATTCAACATAGGCTATCAGTTTAATAATAAACATGCCCACGGAAAGAATTGCCTATTATCCATGACTGTATCTAAAAAAGCGGGTATGGATAACCCCATGATAACAGTATTCATGAGGGCATCCGAGGTTACTAAAAGGCTGATATGTGACCTACTCCTTATTCAACGTATGGGAGAATATATATTCGGATATGGGCAGAAGTTTCATATATCAATACATTTCAGTCAGATATTCAATGATGATACTGTACTTCTTATGTACCATGCCCATGAAGACTTACTTAAGTTGAGTGATAAGCTTGGTATATACGACGGTAATTGGTATGACAGGTTGAAGTATCTGCTTGAGGTGGACCCTGACAAAATAAAATATAAGGTACATAAAAGAGCAATAAAAGTATTAAGACCCGAACTTTTCAAATATCCTAAGACCTTAGCTAAAGACTGTACTCTTGGGAGTGAAGACTGGTTACCGTTCTAATATAGGGAAGTCTATTGAATTGCAAATATCAATGCAATGAGTATAGAAGTAAAGAAGTCTCCCTATACAAGTAAGCTTGGTGGAGATACCGATATTACCTTTTCTACAGATATTGAATGGCTATTTAATACTGTTGCCAATATAAGTAGGAAGGATTTAAGACAACTTAGAAGAAAGATAAGGAGGTATATCCATGAAACAAGAGAGGAAAAGTAATCCATACTTTGGTGTAGAAATATCCAGGAGCAAGTATAAAAATGGGTATGATAGAGATATTGAATTATCTATATCTCTAAATATCTACTAACGGTTATCACTGGATAGGATTGCCAAATATGAATATCCAGGACCTGAAAGAACTACGAAAATCTATAAGAAAATATATTAAAGAAAACAAACAATGAGAATATATTCGAACCCCTATGAGTTAATGTCAGAGACGGCAAGAAACTTATGGGAAATGGGTAATGAGGTAAAACCCCGTACCTATCAAAACAAGGTAATAGAAGGCAATGATGACTTCATTACAAAGGAACTCATCTGTGAGCAGTACTGTTTAACTCACATGGAAGACCCAGCTGCACTTTTTGTATTCACTAAGTCCAAAGATTGGGCAGAGGCAGAATTCGAAGAGAGAGTATGCGGTAGGATGGAAAATCCAGGTAAAGCATGGGAACTCCGTAAAAACGTTTGGGAAGAGTTTTTAGTTGGTGGGTTCTTTGACTATACCTATGCAGAACGTATGAACGAGACCGTGTCATACAAAGGTAAGGCATTCTCAAAACTCGAAGCAGTAATAGAATTGTTAAGGAATGACAATGATACAAGAAAAGCCATATTAAACATATATGGTGAAGTCGGTTTTGATGAGGACTGCGATTCAAACTATCTCGGTGGAGAAAAGAGAATACCGTGCTCCATGTATTACGACTTCCTCATCCGAGAGAATGCCCGAGGAGAAAAGCAACTCAATATATGTTATCACCAAAGGTCTTCTGATTTTGTAACCCACTTCGGTAATGATGTTTACCTGGCATGGAGACTCATGGAATATGTAGCTAGCGAGGTGGGAATCAAGCCTGGATATCTCTATCATACTATTGATAGTTTGCATAGTTATAAAAAAGACTGGGTGAAACTGAAGACCTCAATCCAAATCGAATTGAGATAACCTCAGAAGGTAACGGTATAATTGGAGGGGATTGTTCTTTTCTGTAAACCTGAGATTAGTAGTAAAGTTACCGTTACCTTCACTCGGACCCATAGCTCAGTTGGTTAGAGCAGCGGACTCATAATCCGAAGGTCGGGGGTTCAAGCCCCTCTGGGTCCACAAGGTGAATCTTTATTTTGCGCTGTGGACAACTAGTCATGATTCCCCCGGGTATCCGACTGTAGGGATATAGACTGATACCCATTTTTATACGGAAGTAGCACAGTCCGGTTAGTGTACTTGCTTTGGGAGCAAGGGGTCGCAGGTTCGAATCCTGTCTTCCGTACAAGGGCTATATGCTGGGTCATAACCGGATATACGACCTCCAGCTAGCAATGGGCAATAACCTGGTACGAGATACCAAAAGCTCATAATTAAAGTCGAAGGCTATAGCCCTGGGAGATGAGCGAAGAACAGTACCTCATTTCTCTCTTTGTAAAGGCTCGGATGGAGAAATAGGTAAACTCATCAGATTTAAGCTCTGACGGTCATTGACCTTGCGGGTTCGATTCCCGCTCCGAGTACAAAATACCTTTAACATGACAATCACATTCAAAGATTACCCTTGCGGTGCAATTTCATTAGGTACTTCAGTAACAAGAATACCTAATTCATATCGGATTAAATCAATCCAGGATATGGAAGATATAATCAACCGTTCTAGAGAAGAAGCAAATAAAAGTCCAGCATTCCATACGTTTGCAATAAATAAAAGAACTACAGCTGGTATGATTATTGAATGGCGAGCCCATAATATGCTATATGCACTGCATATAAAAAGGAATAGGACTCGAACGGTTGACCTGGATATAAATGAACCATGGTACCGTAAAGTAGGATATTTAATATTATTCATACTATACCTAAGATGGTAGAAATTACAAATGTAGACGTGTATGACTTAGAGAAGTCAATTATAGCATGTAGAAATGCTATGCGCACAGAACCAGTATTCCCAGTAGACATGGATGCTTGGGGACATCCAATTTATGAACAGAAAGAGTGGGATGATTCGTTTAAGAGGGCCGTTAACTTGGCCAAATCCCCATCTAACAGTGGTCACCCTAATTTCTTAACCGGGATAAGGGTATCATTTGATATTCTATACCCAAACTACTTTTCACCCGAGTTACAACGATATCATTGGATAGACATTGTAACCTCATCTTCAAAGATGCACAGGCTAGGTGAGATTGTAAAGAAGGAGTCATTCAATAAGTATGTAACCCCAGAGGTAGTAGCCATAGTTCAGGACTTGGCAAATAAGTTCATAGAAGACCCAAGCTATGAGAATCGTATCAAGCTGCTGAGTAATTGCCCTCTCGGGATAGAATTATTCATGAGGGTAAGTACCAACTATATGCAACTCCGGAATATATACCATCAGAGGAAAGATCATCGTCTGAGAGAGGATTGGGGAGCATTCTGTAAGATGATTCAAGAGTTACCATTCTTCGAAGAGTTCATAAACAAGTAAGGTATGCCATCAAGTTACGAACATGTAAATCATCCTAAACACTATAATAACTACAGTGTAGAAGTTATAGATATGATGGTATCTATCTATGGAATAGAAGCAACTGCTACATGGTGTGAGATGACTGCTTTCAAATATCGCATGAGAGTAGGTACCAAACCTGACAATCATGTAGAACAGGACTTGGATAAAGAGAGATGGTACCTTAACAAGGCAAAAGAATTAAGGAGTAAGCTTGAGTAAAATAAAAGGGACAGTATATTGTGAAAGGTATACTGTCCTTCTTGTCGAAGAAGCTGAAGAGATATCTACAGAGATATGGTTTACTAAAGAACTATTGCATACTACAAATATTTATATTAAATACCACAGATGGAGTCAAGATATGCTATACTAAAGAGTTTCTCACAAGTCAAGCGGCTTGTGAAAGCTTGTTTAAGAACTGGCATAGCTTCCGTCGACTTCGAGACAAATGCTGAAGGTATCTATAACAAATCTTTCAAACCAACCATCCTATCAGTAACTTTTCAGGTAGGTTCTGGTGTATCAATCCCTTTATGTCATCATGAATATAACCACCCTCGTTGGAAACGTTGGTTAAAGTATTTTGGTAGGCATGTGATTGAAAATCCTAAAATAACTAAAGTAGGATGGAATCTGAAGTTTGACCTTCAGATATTCGAGTTATTTGGGATATATGTTAGAGGTACTGTTCTGGACGGAATGCTTATGAAGTATCTCCTAAATGAGGAGAAACCTAATGACCTGAAATCAATGGTTAGAAGGTATCTACCAGAACACGGGGATTACGAAAAGTCGGATAAGTTTGATAAGATACCATGGGACAAGAAACCATTGGAACCCTTATGCAAATACGGTTGCCAGGATACGGATTATACCTTAAGATTATCTATGTTCTTTGAGAGCAAGTTAATTGAGATAGGTATGTATCCATTATTTAGGCATTTGATAATGCCAGCATCCAGGGTACTCCAACATGCAGAGAAAACTGGGTTATACCTTGATAGGGAATTCAATCAGGAATTGCTTGAATCTTACAAGCCAAAGATTGACCAAGCAAAGGCTAATTGCTTGAATCTTCCACGAGTAAAGAAATTCTCTAGATGGCTTACCGAACAGAGAATAAGCAAATACCTGGAGTCCATAGAAAGTGAACTTGAAGATATGGATTATAGAGACCCTGCAAATAAGAGGAAGATAGCAAGTAGGGAACAAAAGATATCCAATATCAGGGCTGGAGTATTTACAACTAAGAAAGAACTTGAATTAACCCGAGAAGTAAACTTGGGCAGTCCTATTGATTTACCTTTATTATTGTACTCTAAAAAGGGATTCAACTTCCCGGTTATCAAGTATACTAAGGATAAGAAAACAAATAGGGATACTGATAAACCAAGTACCGATGAAGACACATTGGTAGAACTTCGGTTAACGGTTAAAGACCCAGAAAGTCCGAAAGCTATATTCCTGGACAATCTTCTTGAATTGAGGGGATTGAAAAAGATGTACACTACATATATTGAGGGATGGCATGATAAGGTACAGGATGATGACCGTATCCATGGTCAATTCAAAATCATTGGTACTACATCTGGTAGATTAAGTAGTTCTGAACCTAACCTTCAGCAAATACCTAAAACCTCCGTAGATGCTAACATAAAGAAACAGTTAGTAGCTCCCAAAGGAAAGTTATATATGGCACTTGACTACTCTCAGGCAGAGTTAAGAATCATGGCTCACCTTTCCGGGGATGAAACTTATCTCGAGGCTTTTGCAAAGGGTCAGGACCCTCACCTTGCTATTGCAGCAAAGAAGTATGGTGTATCGTACGATGAAGCAAACAAAGCTTATAGTGATGAGCAACATCCAGATTACAAGGTTTGGAAGAACAGGAGAAAGCAGGCAAAGCAGATATGTTTTGGTATTATCTACGGTATTCAAAAGAAACTACTTGCAGTTAAACTGTCTGACCCGAAAGCTGGTATCATAGTAACCCCCGATGAAGCTCAGCAGCAATTGAATGAGTTCTTCCAAGAACATCCCAAGATTAAGAAGTTCATGATTAACCAGGAGAAGGTACTGATTGAACATGGATATATTAAATCTCTGTTTGGTAGGAAGAGAAGGTTACCTCAAGTATACTCAGATAATGAGCAAGAGGCAGCATACGCAGTAAGATTATCGGTTAACATGCCATGTCAATCAGCTGCATCCGATATGAACTTATTCGCTTCAATCCTAAACTATTGGAAAATGAGGCAAGGTAAGTTACCATTTATGCAAGAGACTTGTAATGTTCATGATGCTACCTATTACTTGGTAAGTCCCGAATATATAAATACCTGGGTAGTATACGAGATTTGGGAAACTTGCCGTAACCCAAATACTAAAGAATACTTCAACTTCCAGATAGACGACGTAAGTATGTCAATGGACTTCGTTATCGGGCGTTCTATGGCAGAGGAACTACCTTTTATTCCTGGATATGATTATAGGAAAATGCTTGAACCAGATTTTAATCCTGATGAGTACTTAGAGGAACATCGTAAGTTCAAAGGTATTGAAATAGAAGATTATCCTAAGTTATATCCAGAAGAGATAGAGAAAAATAAGAGAGAGTTTAGGAAGAGAATGTATGAAAGGTAATATACCAGATTTTGATTGTTACCATGTTACTCAAGAAGGTAATGTGTACTCTAAGTATAGAGATAGAGTTACTTGGAGGAAAATGGCTAAGAGAAAGAAGAACAATGGTTACTTGATAGTAAGCCTAAGAAATAATAAGGGGATTAAGTATACGTTTAATATACATAGGTTGGTAGCTTTAATCTACATTCCAAACCCAGATAATAAACCGTGTATGGGTCATAAGGATAATAATCGAGAAAATAATAAAGTAGAAAATCTATATTGGTGTACTAACCAAGAGAATACTCAACAATGTATAAGAGACGGTAGATTTAATATACCAAGCCCTAAGTTGAGTGAGGAGTCTATAAATAAGATGATAGAAGATTATGAGAGTGGTATGAGTAACCTACAGATAAAGGTCAAATATGGAATAAGCATTATGACTATGTATAAATACTTCAGTGAAAGAGGTGTTATATGGAAAAAAGGCAAAAGATAGTACGTCTATCCCAGATTAAGAAAAACACACTAAAGATTCTATTTCAAGGGAAAACCTATGAGATTGATTTAGACCAGGAACTCATGATTGATGAGAACCTGGTCAATCAGTCTTTACGTAGAAGTCCATCTAATTATGCTCTATTGGTGATGGTAAGGGATAGGCTTATATATAAAAGGGATAAACTTGAAAAGGCAAAAGATCAGGCTTATAGTAAGGCATGGCTTTACTATAAAGAATCAGGTAATGTAAACAATGACGCAGCAGCTCATAAAGCAGAGAACAACCAAGCTTATCAGGGAGCATTGAAAAGATATATGAAGGCTGAGTACAATGCGAGTAAAATGATAAGTATATGTAAAGCTTACGAATCACGAGAGAATATTTTAAGAACTGTATCAGCAAACTTACGTAAACAACAGTAAATATGTCAAGAATTGAGTTAGACCTTATTTCGGTCAAAGAAGCAAAGGAGTTGAATGGTAAACTGAAAGGTTTGGGAACTCCTACAGGAAGTCGGGTACTTATAATATCTCCGGTAGTAACGGCAGATACCAAAACAAAAGGAGGACTTTATATCCCTCAGGAACACGATAAGGACACAGTACCACGCAAAGGTGTAGTAATTCAGGTAGGACCCATAACTGATGAACAGCAGGAAGAATATCCCGGTCTTCAGGTTGGAGCAGTAGTTACCTACGGTCTGTATGCTGGTAAAGAACTGGATGTAGTAGACCTTCCCAATCAAGTAACAACTATATTATCTCTGAACGAGATACTTTATATCGAAACCAATAAATAAAGCCATGAAAAAAGAAAAAACAACCAAGAAAAATGGTAGTGTAATGACTACTCGGGAAAAGATGCTTGCCAGGAAGAAGGACCTGGAAAAGCGTAGTGGGGGTGGTGGAATAATCTATCCGAAAGAGGGAACTACCCGAGTACGTATCAAATCTCGTGGTGCTGATGAGGAATTGGGAATCGAGATTATTCAATTCTATCTTGGACCAAAGGAGGGGGGTATTATATCTCCGGCAACTTTCGATGAGCCATGTCCTTTCATGGAGAAGTTCCAGGAGCTTAAGAACTCCGATGACCCAGATGACAAGGCACTGGCCTCGAAACTGGTACCAAAGAGAAAGTACCTTATAGGGGTACTCGGTTACAAAGATACCAAGGGTAAAGAGATTGACCCCGACCGAGTTGATAAACCCATGATGGTACCCCGTTCGGTATATCAGGATATCATTGACCTTTATCTCGACGAAGAGGATTGGGGCGATATGACTGACCCAGTAGAAGGATACGATGTCAAGATTACTCGTACCGGCTCTGGTAAGAATGATACCAGTTATTCTGTATCACCTTGCCAGAAAACCAAGCTGGACAAGAAGTATCAGGGCGAGGTCGACCTGGAGAAAGCAATCCGTGCAAACATTCTTTCCTATGAGGAACTCGAGGAGAAGCTGGCTTCATTCCTTAACGAAGGCGGAGATGAAGACGAAGAGGATGAAGCTCCCCGTAAGAAATCTTCCAAAAGCAAGCTAGCGGACAAGAAGAAGAAAAACGGAAAGAAATATAAGGGTGATATCTAAAATCTCTGGATATATACCTAAACAGGAGTGGGATATAAACTATATCCCACTCTTTTCATATAATAAATAATAAGTATGGCACGAAAGGCAAGAGCTCCTAAAAAATCAGGAGGTCGTAAATTCAAAATACCAACACAAAACGAGATACTCAAGAAATATGGGTCATCTCTCCAATTCAAAGCCAGTACAATAAATCATCATGGGTTGTGGATTCCTTCAACCTTCTTTGCTCTCAACTATCAGATGGGTGGTGGTGTACCCTTCGGTAAGATAATTGAAATCATGGGAGAGGAATCATCGGGTAAATCCCTGATAGCATACAACTTTGCGTATGCAACTCAGCAACTCGGGGGTCATGTAATCTGGGTGGATGCAGAACAAGCCTGGATGAACTCATGGGCTGAAGAGAACGGTCTGGACCCTGAAAGGGTAACAGTACTTAATGACACCAGAATAGAAACCATATCTGATGCTATAGCAGATTTGGCAATATATTGGAGGTCAAAACTAACCAACAACGAACCTATTATCGTTGTGATAGACTCTATAGCAGCTCTGGATTCAATAGAAGCCATAGACGCTAAGATGGCTGATGGTAAAGTCGAAATGGGTAACCGAGCAAAACAGATATACAAGATGTTCCGAATCCGGAATGAGCTGTTTTATCGGTTGGGAGTAACTATGGTATGTATCAACCAATTACGTAGTAAACTTGGAGCAGGCTTCGGTCAAGATACAAGTACTACTCCAGGAGGTGCAGCACTCAAGTTTTATGCTTCAATACGTTTGGCTTTCTATTCTGGTAAGACTCTGAAGATTAAGTATAAGGGTAAAGAAAGACGGGCAGGTAAATATGTAACTGTCCAGATGAAAAAGAATAAGGTATCTCCTCCACGAGAGACCATATCTAAAGCTCCGATATATTTCAATCCAAAATATCACGAGGTAGGGTTTGACAGATACTTCTGGTTGGAAGAGTCACTGGAAGATGCCGGTGTAATTGAAAAACTCGGTGGTGGAACATATATGTTCGAGGGAAGTAAGTTATGCCGAGGAGAGGATGCTTTCCATAAGTTGATTGAAGAGGATGCTGAACTTCGAAAGAAACTTCTTAAGGCTGCAGGTATAAATACTATAGGAACAACAAAACGCAAGATAAAGAAGATTGCACGAAACATGTTCCCTGTTGATGCAGACTTAGACTATGAATCTCAAATAGAAGCTGATGATACAGAAGAAGACGAATACATCCCGGACGAGGGGTAGAAAGCCGAGGATGCTTATGGTAGTGGACGGGAGTAACCTTGCTCACCGTTCATACCATAAGTTTAAGAATCTTAAAGCTAATAACGGAGCTGGTACCGGATTAGTATATGGATTCTTAAGAATACTCGGTTCATACCTTGTAAGGTTTAAACCAAGTCACGTGGTAATAACATTTGACACTCAGAAGAGTAAAGAGTCTAACTTCCGTAATGAATTACTTGAAGGTTACAAAGCTCACCGGAGTAAGATAAGTATGGATTATGAAGACTTCAATAAACAGTTAGCTCTGTTGAGAAGGATTTTAAGACTACTCGGGGTTCAGATGATTATAGATAAGAAAGGGTTAGGACATGAATCAGATGACTACATTGCCTGGCTGGCTATAAACCATCCTGGTAAATCTCTCATAATATCTTCAGATAAGGACTTCTGTCAATTACTTGACAAACGAGTGAAGATATTCAATCCCAACAAAGAGACACTAATCCACAATCAAACCTGCAAGGAGATTATGGGTTATTCTGCTGAGGAATGCGTTGATTACCTAATACTTAACGGAGATAAGTCTGATGATATCCCGGGTTACTACGGTATGGGTGAAGTGAAGACCAAAGCTTTCCTGAACCAATTCGGGAGTATAGCTGACTTCATAGATGCAAGAGGAGCAGAGTTTAAGGGCATAGAAAGGGACCAGCTAGAAGAGTTATATAAGAAGAACAAGCCTCTTATAGATTTGAAAGCTGCTTTAACTCTATACCCGATAAAGAAAGTCCCTTGGGTAAAAGGATGTACTAATAATATAAGGAAAGATAGGTTATTCATGGTCCTCGATAAGTTCAATCTGAGGTCATTTAAGATACCTGACTTTTTGGAACCTTTCAAAAAACTACAAACGTATGTACAACGGTAAATATCAAATTATGTTTACAGGTGTTTCTGGAGTAGGGAAAACAACCATTGCAAAGGAAGTATCGGAAATGTTGAAGATACCCTTTATATCTGGTTCATACTCTGACCTGGTACCAGAAACAAAAGACATGCCCCACGCTGACATGATTCAGCAGCATGCAAAGACAGTATTCATGCAGGATATGCAGGTACTCAATCTTCGTAACAAAGCCTTTCGAGGGGAGGATAACTTTGTAACTGACAGGTCATACTTTGACTCTGCAGCATACTTCATCAATAAGTTATCTCATAGGTTGGCAGAGTGTGACCTGGACCATGCTATAGACTTATGCAAAATGCTACTTGGTCAACAGTGTACTCACTTGATATTCATACCATTCTCCTCAAGCTTTTTCAAGGACTGGGTAACCGAGGATAACGGGAAACGAGTACTGTCAAAGTACTATCAGTTCCAAGTTTCTCAGGTTATGTATGGATTACTTGACCTGTGGGGGTACAAGCCAGATTCCAAAGTAATGCAAGCAGTGAATGGAATACCAAGTACTGGTACTTTGGAAATCATGGGTTACAAGGTAAAGGTTCTCATATTAGATGAGATGAACTACGAAAAGAGAAAGCATTTAATAAGGAAATTTCTTCAGTTATGAAGGTGATAGGAATAGCATTCTCTGATTTGCACTTGGGAGAGTATCCCAAGTTCAATGAAGAAAACAAGAGGACCCTAAGTATTTTCAGGGTCCTCTATTTGATTAAGGACTTATGTATCAAGTATAAATGCCCGGCATTCTTTTCGGGGGATTTTATGCACCGTCCAGAATATATAAGTACTTCACTTGATGAAATTATAATCGAGAAGTTCGAAGAATTAAATAGGTGCGAAGAATTTAACATATATGGTATATCTGGAAACCATGACCTTCAGAAAAGTAATTCTATAGACATAAGGTCACCATCTCATTGGGCAAACCTTTGCAATAGATATTCATTCTTACACAATCTGGATTTCTCATACCATGAATTCGATAAGTTCAGAGTAGTAGGAATACCTTACTTAGACCATAACAAAGGATTAGATACTTTGATAAAGGCTCAGATGAAGGAGGCTATGTTAAAGCCTACAATCCTATTATTACATACTGACTATCCGGGAGCTAAAGATACCGATAACACTGAAGTTGGAACAGTAGAGAATCTGAACGTAAATCTACTGTCAAAGTTCAAATTAGTATTGATAGGCCATATACATAAGCCTCAAAGGTTGGGGAAAAAGATATACATGGTAGGAGCTCCTTTACAACAAAGAAGAACCGACCGTAATTGTAAACTTGGATACTGGAAGATATATGAAGACTTCTCAATGGAATTCAAGCCATTCAAAGGCTTTCCTAAATTTGTGGATGTATCATCAGAGGATGAAATTAAAGATGACGGCAATTATTATACTGTCGTTGCTAGCAAGTCTCGGGTTGTGGCGGTGGAAGATACCCCGCAAATAAATCGGGAACTTACTAAGAAATCTATGGTACGCCGATATATGAAAGCCAAGGGCATAAAAGACAAAGAAAAGAAGGCCACATTATTAAAGGTAATAAAGGAGGCAGAATGATACAGTTTGGAAATATAATCATAGAGGGCTTCTGTTCTATACCTTACCTTGAATTAAATCTTGGTTCAAAGGGTATAACTGTAATCAGAGGAGCTACCGGAGAAGGTAAGACTACAATCTTATCAGCTCTGGTGTGGGGTGCTTATGGTAAGAATCTCAAAGGCAAATCAGATGTAAATACTTGGGAGAAATACAGACCTAAGAATTATAACGGTACTAAAGTAGAGATATACTTTGGTAAGGATGGAAAGACCCATAAGATAACTCGATGCCTTAAATATAAAGGCGAGGTAAATGGAGCTAAGGGTAAAGATAGACTCATATATGAGATAGATGCTGTTGAAGTATCTGAAAAGAATAAGGGGGAGATACAGGCGCTTATAAACGCTGATTTGGGTATGTCTTATAGCCTTTTTATGAATTCTATACTATTCGGTCAAGGTATGAAAAGACTGATACAAGAATCCTCTTCAGACAAGAAAGACTTGTTTGAGGAGATTTTTGAGTTGGAATACATATCCAAGGCAAGAGATATTGCAAAGGGCTACTATACGGAAGCTTTGAGAGAGTACAATGAAATAAGCCAGAAGTACTCATCAAGCAAAGAAAAGAAGCAATCTATTCAGCGAATGCTTGATGACTTGAAGAAGCAGGCCAACCATGTAAAGAATGACCTATCTTCAAGAGTAAAGGTTTTGGAAAAGAAGTTATCGTTGCTAGCTAAGGCCAAAAAAGAGAACGAGCTTAAGGAGACAGTAACTTATAAGAACCGTATAGAACAGAGAATTCAGGAAGCCCGGGACAATCAAAAGGAGTTACTCAATAAGATAAATGATGCCAAGAAGAAGACCAGGGTATCTCTAGAAGAGTTTATTGGTGTAATTATAAAGTTACTAAAGAGAGGTGATATTAAAAACTCTTTGAAACGTCTAATGGAGGTAAAGAAAGCCTTTGGAGATATAGAAAGGTTACAAGATAAATGTTCTAAACTGGCGGACAAAATCTCCAACTACAGGGATAAGTTAGAAGAACTTAGGGACCAAGAATATGAGGCAAATAAAGTTCAAAGGGATATTGATTTAACCCATGTTGAGATAAAGAAGCTTTTGTCTGAAAAGAGAGCTGGTGTTAACCTGGGCATAATCAAGAAATATAAGACCCAGTTATCAATCATATCAGATAAGCTTCAATCTATCGAGAGTGAGATGGAGGAAAAGAGGGCTAAAGTAGATAACTACAAATGGGTAATGGATGACCCACTTGGAAATAGGGGTATAAAAGCCTTCTTATTTGAAAGCTCTTTGGATATATTGAATGAGACTCTGGAATCATATTCAGAGGTACTTGGGTTTAGTATACTGTTCTATGTAGATATCCAGGGTGTAAAGAAGGACTTCAACACCCAGATAATTATGGATGGTATAGAGGTATCTTATGAAGAGCTATCAGGTGGTCAAAAAACTTTGGTGAACATAGCTATGGCATTTGCTATGAACGAAGTTATGACTAAGGCTAAAGGGATTAACATTGCTTTCTTGGATGAGGTATTCGAGAACCTTAGTTCAGAGTATGTAGACCTCGTAATAGGCCTTATCAGGAAAATATACAAGGATAAAACCCTATACCTTATATCACACCAGGAATCACTCCCAATACCCAATGCCAGGGTGCTTACTGTGACCAGAGAAAGGGGCCTTTCACAATACCACTAATGACTATTGGTATTAAACACTATCAAAACCATGAGAAAGAACAGTAGAAACAAAGGAAGCAGGTTCGAGCGTACCATAGCAAAGGCCTGGGAATCCTGGACAGGATATAAATTCTCTAGAACCCCTGGCTCAGGAGGATGGGCAAAGGCAAAAGATGCTATGGGAGACTTGGTATGCACTGATGAAAAACATTCGAGAAGATTCCCTTTCAGCATTGAATGTAAGAACTATCAGGAAATTAAATTCGAACATATACTCTTAGGCCTTAGAAGTTGTAAAATCATTTCTTTCTGGGAACAGGCTACAAAGGATGCCAAACGATGTGGAAAAATACCCGTATTGATTATGAGGTATAATTCTATGCCAAAGGGGGAGGCCTTCTTTATTATAGAAGAAAATGGAGCACTGGATTTATTCATGTTAAACAGTTGTTCAGAACTATCACGGATGGAAATCAAAACCCAAAAGGTACACCTATCCGTATACATGTTCAAAGAAGTACAAAGGTTGTTAAACTATACGGACATATTCAAGTATGTTCGGAAATTAAACAAGTAATATGAAGACCCCCTACGTATACTGTATTTTTAGGCTTGATAGGAAGTTCTACAAAAGAATCAACTCTGATTTGAAAAGTAGGGGGTATAAGCATGTGAAAGCCATAATCCCTACTATCAGCGTATTAAAGAAATCTCGAAAGGGTAATAATGAGTACGAAGATGTACCATTATTGTTCAACTACGGATTCATACGAATGAAGCCAGAGAAAGCCTTTGACAGATACTATCTAAACAAATTAAAGAAAGACATACCCGGTATAATGTCTTTCATGAAATCCCTTGACTATCGTCCGAAAAGAAAGAGGCTGAGGGTGGATAATGCCGAGGACTTTGATGATTACTCAGTAGTAGCTACCATAACTAAGGAAGAGGTAAAGAAATACAGAAGAATGTCTAAAGCCAATAAGATATTCTCTGCAGATGATATTACCCGGGTAGCTATTGGGGATTACGTAGTACTTAGAGGATATCCGTTTGAGGGAATACCTGCAATCTTGTTGGAGAATAATCTGTCTACTAAGATGATGCTGGTAAAGTTATATCCTGAAATGGATGGTAGTTTGGAAATAGAGGTACCAAGGGAAAACGTACTCTATTCTGCATACCATGAGTCAGATGAGTATAAAATGTACTCAGCAGACTACGAGGTAGACTTATCTCAGATTCCAGACGGTAGTACTGAAGATATTCTAATGAACAAACAATACTAAATATGGAACGACATCAAGAATTGGCTTGGGATTGTTTGACCGAGCCCGAGAAGAATAGCCTGATGTTTATTCAGGGCAGAGGACTATCAACTTGGGAAGCTGGAGAAATTCTCAAGATATCTCATTACAAATATCTGGAACTAAAGGCCAGGGCAGAAAAATTCTTCAAACTATTCTCTGACTACTTTGAACTTCATTCATCATTAGTAAATCCCCAATCTCCAATAGAACCGAGGTTCAGGGACTACCTATTCGGGGCCATGGTTAAAAGACTACCGAAAGAAGAAGCAAAGATACATTCAGGAGATTCATCTTGGTTGTTAACTTCTATAACAAACCCAAGAATCATAAAGAATATGAAAAGGCTGAAAGAATCAGAGAATAAGTGGGATAAAGACCTCTATGCTCTGATTCTTGAGTTTGATAGATGGAACAACTATCGAATAATGCCTCGTGTATTACAAGCTCCTACAGCATATAAGAGAAGGTCAACTAAGAAGGATAAGGTATACTTATCTTACCTTCATCGAATACCTGACTTTAAGATAAGGCAATTGATTACTGAGTATTGGAAGAACGGTCCTTCCGGTAGGAGGTATTTCACAGCTATAGTATCAGATGAACTTTTCCCAGAAGAGGGTTATGGGGTGATGCCAATTAAGAGAGAGGGTGATGTTATTAAGGCTGTTACTGATTTAAGGATGTATATATTCGAGAGTCAGCCTATTGCCGATACCTTTGGATTTTTGGTTACAAGGTACTTTGAAAAAACGGTGGATAGTAAAGGGGGCTTGAAGTTCTGGAAGGAGTACAGGGAGGTTATCCAGAAAGCTATTAACTACAAATCAATAAATAACATGGATTTTACTTGTGAGACTCTGGATACTGCCTATAAATTACGCCGGAAAAGAACCACTAAATCTAACTCTTAGAGTTTTAATGCAAATATTTTGCAACTTCGAGAAATTTGATTATATTTGCATAACGAAATAAGAGAATAAATTTTATACTTATATAAATATGCGCAAAAGTAAGAAAAAGGACAAAAGACCGTTAAAGCTTAACAAGGAAAAGCTTAAGGTCATGGGAAGTGGGTTAGAAAATATGACCTACAAGGACATGAAAAGAAGAGCAGTTGCTCTCGGCATGCCTTTCCCAGATGCTTGTTCAGCAGATTACAATGGACTGGCATCATGGATTCACCACTCAGAAAATAAGCCGGATAACTCCCTTATTGATGAGTATGATAAGTGGATGGACCAGCAACTAGAACTTGCGGGTTATGCAAAGGACGATCCGATGAGAAACTATCAACTCAATCTAGGGTTCATTGGAGAAGATGCAGTAACCAAGCAAAAGAAAACTAAGAGGGTGAAAGGGTTGGAGAAACCTAAAAAACCTAAGAAAGAGAAGGATGATAACGGTCTCTGGAAAGGAACCAAGAAATCCTATGTATTCGAATTAACCTACAAAGGTTTATCAATCGACCGTATTACTAGAAGAGTGCAAAAGAAGTTTCCTGATGCCAAGGAGAAATCCATTCAGCAATGGTATCGGGCAGCATTACGTAAACAAAAGAAAGAGTAGGGTATGCCTGTTGTATTTAGATTCAAGGGTCATGATGACTTTGAGGAATCCTGCTATAGATTAGGAATCCCATGGGTACCTCCTCATATTCTTAAGATGAGTTTAAAACTAAAACAGCAATGGCAAAGGAAAGTACTCTGTGGAAAACTAAAGGTTCATAAATATAGGGAAAGGGATAAACGCTTTCTGGATAGATACCGGGAATGCTTAAAAGAAGCTACCAGGATTAACGGGGTAGTAGACCCCGATTCTTTACCTCCTGATGTAAGGGCATACTTCCTGGAAAAGAAACGGAGGAGAGAGTACTACAATAGGTTCAATAAGGTAGTAAAAGAAATGGACTTAAAGATTTACCTTCATAAGTGGTATCCGTGGTCCTACAACTACAAAGGAGAACCGGCAGTAGTATTACAGGGATTCTATTCATTGAAGGCAGCCAGAAAAAGGTTCTTAATCTATTATGGACGAGAGAACTTAAAAGCAGTTCATTGGATAAAAGGTAAAACAGCACTTGAGAAAAAGTTTGTTATAGGTAATTCTTTACTTATAGCTGGAAAAAGGAAGAAACCTATATCCAAGATATTGCTAACCGAAGCCTACAGAAATCGTAAGGAAGCAGCCCAAAGGGAAATCGGTAAGAGGATTGCTCGGAAAAAGAGGTTGGGCTCTCAACAAAAGGAAAAGTACTTTTTGAACTTGGTAGATAAGTTTAATTATGGAGCAAAAGAATATAGAACTTTACTCAAGCCTGTTCCGGAAAAGCTTGTTAAGTTATCGAAGGCTAAGGAGATTGAGTCGAAAAGAAAGAAGGCTCTTTACGAAGAAGAGTGATTTAACCTGGGCTCAAATTAAAGTAGCCCTTGCATATAAAGCCATAACTAAACGTTCTGCTATCAGTTCTATTAGGTGGACTAAAAGACATTGGAATGAATATCAAAGGGCAGTATTGAGTAGGGCAGGTGGGATGCCTTTGGTAAGAAAGAGGTTAAATGAGAAGTATATTCTCAAAGAACTATTATCACAAGGCTTTGTTCCAAGGTCAGATTTCCGTATGAAAATGAAATCTGGATGGTATGCTTACTTGGTAACTAACCAAACGGTATGTGGAGAACACTATATTTATCCTGAACACTTTGCTCATGATTATAGGGCAGGTAGAAAGGGTTACAGGGATATCCATACTGCTCTGAACTCTGGAATAGGACAAGAAGGATATACGAGAATCTATTATACTGCATATAAAAACGGAATAGCGAAATGACAGTAGTAAATAAAAGGGAGCCAGAAAATCCCTGGGATGGTATAAAACTCATAGTAGGTATAAAAAAATACTATACCGAAACAGGTAATGCGGTAGACGATACCTTCACCACAGAAGGTGAACCTTTCGAAGTAAAAGACCAAAACGAATTTACTCAGAAAGTAGAAGCTATCAGGGATAAAAACGTATTCTTGAAAGCAATGGCGGTCCAAGAAAACAAAGAGATATATACTCAGAAGTTTATCACGAAACTATAATCAATCAAACATTTTTCAAACAACCTTTTAATTCATTAAATTATGGCAAAGAAAAAAGCTGCAGCAAAAGAGGTAGAACGCAAGGTTCTCTCTAACGGGGTTATCCTCATCAAATACGATGACGGTTCCTATGCACTTCTGACTCCTATTTCGGCAGAAGATGCCGAGGATATCTTCGGTGGGGAAGCCGAAGATTCGGAGGACGAAGAAGAAGAAGACGAAGAAGAAGATGAAGAAGAAGACGATGAAGAAGATGAGGATGAAGAAGATGAGGATGAAGACGATGAAGAAGAAGACGAAGAAGACGATAAGGATGAAGACGATGAGGATGAGGAAGGCGAGGATGAGGATGACGGGGTAACCCCTGAGGACCTGGCCGGCATGGACTTCGAAGCTTTAGAGGACCTCTGCGACGACAAAGAACTCGAAACTGACCCCGACGAATTCGACGAGGAGGACGTGGAGAAACTCCGCAAGGCGGTTGCCAAGGAGCTGGGCATCACTCTGCCCAAGGCAAAGGCCGCTTCCAAGAAGGACACCAATAAAAAGAAAAAGTAAGGGTCCTTCCGACTATAACAATTCCTGAGGGCTGCTATACTCTTAATTAGCTGAAGATAATACCTGGTAAAGATGGCATCAAATTAATTCATTCAGGTCAGCCCTCTTTTTAATCAAAAACCTTAATCAATAAAAGATATGGCAACCAAGAAGAAAGACAAAGCAGCTGAGGCAAAGGCTGCAGAAAAAACAGAAACGAAAAAAGGCGGTAAGAAAGAACTGACCGCAGAAGAGAAGAAGGCCAAACGAGAGGCCATGAAGGAGCGACTCAAGAACCGGGCACCTGGTCAGCGACCCAACAGCAAACAGTGCGATATCATCGACCTGGGCGGTGGCAACGTTGCAAAGACCTTCGCCATGAACGTACGGAAGTACGGCGTTCTCATCACCTCAGTGGTTACCGACAAGGACGGCCAGGTGATTGCTGTCTCGAATGCAACCATCCCAGGAGTATCCGTCAAGTCCAAGAAGGAGCACGGCACGCTGGTCCCGAAGATGCCCGGCATGGGTAAGAAAGGGAAAGCAGCCGAAGCTGAGGATGACGAGGAAGATGAAGACGATGAGGAATAGGTCCTGAGCACCTAATCCCACGTACATCAAAAACTTGAGTCATACAGGGGAGGCCATCCGAAAACAAAGGGTGGACCTCCCCACTTTGTATAGGTATATGCAAGAAGACGATGAAATTATATACCTGGCATTATGTAATCAACTGCAATCATATCAGCTATTGCTAGAGGAAGAAAAAGACATCACCGAAGAAAATAGACTGATGGCAGAGTATATTATCTCTAGAACTGAGCAATTGATTGAAATATATGCCCAGAAAATAGGAAGTGACACCTTTATTCAAAGACCTCAATGGGACAATTTAACTCCTCCGTAAAAGGGTTGATATATCGGATTAAGGATATGACCCGATTGATTCAGGACATTGATGCTCAACTATCAGTGCCAGGATTATCCCCCGGAAAAAGGCAATCTTTAATCAAAGATAAGACCCTGAAATTAGGTAAGGTCAAGGCATTAGTCAAAAGGGTAGAAGACCTGGCTAATGGAAATATCTTAACCATAACCTTTGAAAACAAGGGCACTGGGGAAAGATATAGGGTTATATACACCAACATCTCTCAGGATGATGCCATTGCCCATCTGAAATTGATGGCATATCTTCGGGGGATAGAAATAATCATCTCAGAGATAAAGGAAGTGCAGACCAAAAACTCCATGACCAAACTATAAACATGCAAAGGTAATTCAAACTCATTTTTTAATCAACTCAACAACAATGGCAAAGGACATTAGCAAGAAAGACCTGGCAGCAAAGAAAGCTCGCCGGGCTCAGAAGGAAATGCTGGCCTACATGGAAGAGAACAATCTCGACCCCAAGAAAGACTGGACAGGCCACAAGAAACACGGTAAGAAAATCCAGGCATGGATTGACGTTATCAACCTCGGAAACAAGAAGGCCCGGGAACTCAACGAGGAAAAGGCCATCGAGAAGTCCGAGAAGAAAAAGAACAATAAGCCGGAAGCCCATCCCAAGAAGGAAAAGGTAACCAGCACTCCGAATGCCTACGACTATCCTACGGTAGATGGCAAGGAGATGACTTCGGATCAGAAGAAGAAGTATCGCCAGAAAATGCGTACTCTTCTGAAGACGATGTCGAAGGAGAAGGCCGAAGCAGAAGGAAAGAAGTATGCTGTAGAGCTGGCTTCAGGTTCGACTGCTGTTCCAAAGAAGGAGAAGGCAAAGAAGGAAGAGCCGGCCAAGGAAAAGAAGGCCGAGAAACCTGCCAAGGAAGGCAAGGACAAGAAGAAGGAAAAGAAGGCAAAGAAAGAGGAGGATTAAACCGATAGGCAATCAGTGAAACTTCTCATGCCTCGAATCCACGAAGGGTTCGGGGTTCTTTGTTGAATATACCTATACAACACCACTGAATTTAATTTGCATATTATAATAATAAGTATTATATTTGCATAACGAAATATTATAAAGATGAAAATCAACCGAGGCTGTATTAAACTGAAATTGCAAAGGCATCTATCTGCCCAAGAAATATGGAATCAGATTATGGATGTGCATATTCAGGCGCTGGAATCCCTTTTAGAGGATAAGAGCTTAGATAAATGGAAAATTATATTCCCTTGCTACGGAACTTCTCTAGAAGCGGTAGAATCAATGGCAAGGGTATATATAGAAGCCTTCAAAAGGGCTCAAGGCAATACGTTCAATGAAAGATATGAGGATGTTGAAACCATGTTAGTAACTGGATTAAATCAAAGATGGTTCAACACTATCATGAGTACACTCTATATGATGGAAGAGGACTTAATGGAAATGAGTTCTGATTCCGTCTTCACTCTCTGGGATATTTTCTTCACATGCCAGGCATTGCGTGAAGAAAATAATGTGGTAGCTATGGGACTTAACACTTTCGAGCTTAAAGGACAGTAAAGATGAAAGACACAATTAAAATCACAGGCTCATCAAGGATTGAGAAGGTTATCTTTGATGACGAGACAAGGGACATTGAGATAACCTTCAAAGGGGAAAAGGTATACCGGTATAATTCGGTATCTGAATTCGACTTCAGAATGTTCAAAGAGGATATCCAAAACGGAGAATCCGTTGGGAAGTCCTTCGAGAAAAGAATCAGGAATAAATACGCAGGAGTAAGATTATGAAAAGGTATTACACTCCAGACGGGGAACCCGATGAAGCTAAGGCCCTTTGGGTAGCAGTAAAGAAAGGTATTATAGGGGTATCAGTATTCTGTGCAATATGCGTATTGTGGGATACTAAGACAGTTCCCCCTACTCCCGATGCTACTCCTCACTGGAAAAACTGGGATGAGTCAAGACACTTATCCGAGGTAAAGAGCTATGACTACAAAAACGGTATCATTCACTATCGGGATGAATTTACCGGAGAGAGACCCATGGAGTTAAATCTTCACGGGTCTTCTGGCAGTTATGGTTCTGGTATAACTCTGCAAGTATCAGGTGCATCAGTACACTTGGATATGGATGCAGAAGAATTGATGGACCAGTTAACTGAGGATGTAGATTTTTACGAATACTTCGAACGAAATATGGATTGATATGGCAGGTCGGATTAAATTCAAAGTAAACAAGTACGTTCACGGTTCAAGAAGCAAGGATGTATTTGAATTCAAGCCTAAAGCTCAGATTATATTCGAGGGTAAGAGGATTGGTCAGATAATTGACACAGAGGTATACTTCTACATAAGTGTAAAAGACCCTACCCTAAACTACATACCCGAATTGTGGGGAAAATTCTCTACTCATCAGGAAGCAAAGGAAGCAGTAATAACTCAGGCAGAATATATCTGGAAAACACTAAACATTTATCACCCACTTAAAATATTAGCATCAAACTACGGATTATGGGAAAAGAAGTAAAGAAACCGACAAACAGCTGGGTATGGAAAAAGATATTCGGTGTAACCCTATTGGGATGGATGAATATCCTGATATTTCAATGGCTATTCATCCGGATATCTTATAATTGGGTATATGTAGACCCCGAAAAAGATGAAGATGCTAGAACAGATGATTTCTGGGATGATGAGAAACAGCAGTTTGTTGCAAAAACTTTCTACTACTATGCCATTATCGGGTGTATTATACCTCTAACGGGGTGGTGGGGAGACTATGTAATGCCGTTCAAATTCAAAGGTCGGTTAACTAAGGTAAAAGAATACTACGAATGAGTACAGTAGACTTCAAAGCTGCTTGTGCAGCTCATAGGAAATGTTGCCCATATAAGGCAACTCCATCTACAAAATGTAAAGTGGAGGACAAGGATAAAGAGAATTTATATGAGAGGTATAAAGGTAAATGTGGGGCTAATGTAGAAACTCCAGATGGTTTATGCCCGGTAAAAGATTGCTACTATATGGCCAAGTTCAAAAAGACATTAAAGAAGTTATCTGAGAAGTAATGACACCAGTAGCTGTGGCTAAAACTTATAATGAGCTTATGGGACCTTAATCTCAGGTTAAATCCGTAGAGATACAAGATGATGGTCATAGGCAAACCATCTATGTAAAGATGACACCCATACGTAGGGATAACTCACTCTCATCAATTAACATTGCCTTGAACGTACCTGAAAAGTAGTTGCAGAATTATTTGCAGGGATAAATATTTATATCTATATTTGCATAAACAATAAAAGGGAAAAGCCACAAGAGGTTAACACACAGAAGCCAAGAACACAACCTCAAAGAAATTGATAAAAATATTTGCATATATAGAAAAGTTCCCCTATATTTGTATTAGGAAAAGAAATAATAAAACACTTTTAATTTATTGTAAAACCTTTTAACATTGTTAGCCATGAAAAAGAACAAGAAAAATCAGGCTCAGAAAATCGAAAAGACCAACCTGGTAGAGGGAATCAACAACCTCATCGAAGAGAAGACTCAGAAGGTCGAGAAATCCAAAAAGGCTCCGAAGGCCGAGGCTAAAAAAGAGGAAACTCCTGAAGCGGCCAAAGAGAAGAAGGTCAAGAAGACCCAGAAAGATAAACTGGTCGATAAGACCAAGAAAAAGGTCGAAGCCAACCTCGTCGAGGAAGTGGTAACGAAACGGGAAGTCAAGTACATCTATCCGTCGCACATCTATCGGTCGGACTGCGAGGACACTCTTTCCCGGAAAAAGTTCCGGCAGACGGTCCGAAACAAGATCCATCAGCTGGAGCTAGCAATGCTCCGAATCGAGGACCAGGACTCCAAGGAGTTCAAGAAAGCAAAGAAGGAATACCTGGAGTACAAGAACCAATTCGTCAAGGAATCCGTTGCAATCTAATCTTTCATAGTAGGAGAGGGGCACAGGGCTAAGGCTCTGGCCCCTTAGTATAATCACCCTTTAATGATATGAAAGATTATGGTTGTTGGCTTACCCGAGAAAGCAATTCAGAAAGTAGACAAGGAATTGCTAGAATTACACAAAGAAGTTCTTAAGTCATATCTCACACAACGGAGTCTAAAGCACAAGTACCAAAAGAAATTCTTTAAGATATACGACCACTACATTACGGAGAAGAATATAAGAAGGTTTTTCTTCCGTTCTGCTAAACTGTTTGTATATGCTTTAGTAACGGACCGATTGGATGAGATTGAAGACTATGTACCCGTAAAAGATAAGAAAAAGCATGTTTCCAGAAAGAGTAAAAAGCGTAACGCTTGATAAATCCAAAATAACCTACTACCTTCAATCTCAGGAAGGGGTACAATCCCAAGAAGAATACCCTATTAATCCTGAATTATATCAGGTAGAGGATTTGGCATTCGATTGCGGAATAAGGTCAAATCAGTATATCCCAGATTATGCCATAAAGGGGTATTTTAAGGTAGACGAAAATATGTTACATCCGGTATTTATCGAGAATACTAATGGGCCTCACTTATTATATATTTCGGGAATGCCTCGAAATATTCCTGAGGTAGAGAGGAATAGGTTTAGGTTCCAGGAACATATTTGGTTATCATACTGGGAAGATAAGCATATAGGCTACCTTTTCCAGGTGGTAACTAGAGAACAAGCATTAACTCACTTAATAAACCAATAACTTACAAAATACAAAGCACTATGAAAACTCAGGAGTATATAAAGCAATTCAAGTTGGACCGGGAACATTACAACTTCAACCGGGAAAAATTTATGGAGGCATTCGGCCAGGAATTTAAGGGCCGAATTGAGGCCATGATTACTGCATGTAAAAAAATGCAGGTGCAGTTCACCTATGAAAAATTCCTGCATGCCATCAAAGAACAGCAGGATAAGTTTTGGCAAATTTCCAAGAAGAAGATAGGTGAGCCTTTATCCGATGGATTATTCTCAGCATTCTTTGCCCTTCATGTAATACCTCTCAGGGCAAACCTATTCCCTAATATTCATGAGGAAATAGAAGAGAGGCGTAAAAAGGCCCAGGAAAGAGAAGCTAAACTTATGGCAGAGGAAGAAGAAAGGCAAAAAGAAGCCAAGGAGAAAGAAAAGAGAATGAGGCCAATATTGGAGGCCGTAGTTGCCTACGGAGTTGCCCAAAATTTGGCCAAGGAGGGCAAGGTAAAGGCTACTAAAGCAAAGGGAAAGAAGTAAATCCTAATAATACAAGACTCTAAAGTTACTAAGATTTTATGAGGACATTTTTAACCTTGGCTGTTATAATAACGGATAATATTCTGACATCATACAAGGCAGCCGGAGAAGAAGAGGTAAATCTGAGCTATGAGTATAGATTAAATTCAGTTACTATAGAGGTAATTTACCCCAAACATGTAGACCAGCTATATTCAGGGCTTTTGACACTGAGTAACCAGCTTAAGTTCGAAAATCAAGTAAATGAATTTCAACTGTCAATAAGCTCATCAAAATTGAAGGTAAGCCTATTCAGGTGATCCAGCAACCTGACTATCAAAGAGTTAGTTCAAAAGGCCCTTGCCACAACAGGGCCTTTTTATATATTTTATCAGGATTAACTATTAGATACCAAAATCAAACATCATGAAAGAACAGAAGATAGTTCCACGATTCCCAAGGGGGTTAGGTATAACCCAATTAGCCTTACAGGCTAATGCTGGAGATGATGAAGCTCTTAAGAATCTGACCAAGTTCGTTATCCATACTTGGATAGTTAACAATGGGAAATTATGGTCAAGGGTTTATTCCGTAAATGAACTCGCAGATTTCTTGAAATGTGAACCAGCAATTATTCAGATGCAAATGAAACAAACGTTTCTAGACAACGGTTTATTTGACCGTAGCAAGATGAATGAGATTGCTGATTCTCTTATGGGAGCTTGCATATCATGGGCACTTGAAGACCGTATGGAAGTAAGCCAGCAGGTCCAAATACTCAGGGATTCTCAGGGCGGAAGATATGCTCCATTCATCACCTCCGAAGTCAATAAGGCCCTTGGATTGAAACAGCAATCTACAACTTCTCTTCAGAGTTTAGTAAGGGCAGTAACTGGAGGGGGTACCGTGAATATCTTTGCTCAACAGAACAATCAATTCAATAATGGTGCCCAAGAAGAGCAGACTTTAACTAGAGATGAAGCCATGGAAATGATTCAAAGGGAGTTGGCTGACAAGGGTGGTATAAAGGAAATTGAATATGTAGAGAACCAATATGACTTCAAAGAACTACCAGTTGTAGTTGCAACCAAACAAGATGGCAACATAGGTGAGAAAGAAGGATTAACCCTTAAAAACGGAGAACTCGATAGCGTAACAGGGGACTACCATGGTGCCTTAAAAGTTTTTGACGAAGACCATCACCAAATCCGACGAGAGATAGAAGAAGGAATAGCTTATGAAGAAGTAGACCCAGAAATCCAAGATTAGCCATTGATTTTTATTTGCATATTTGAAATATAATTATTAAATTTGTATAAACAAAAATCAAAAGGCTATGGATTTAATAATTAGACCCAGTAGCAATGACACTATAGCTATTGCTCTTGGTGGTAAATTAAAGGGAATAAAGGTTAAGAATTCCTGGGTAACTCTATATCTATCCCAAGATGATCTTTGTAAGATACAATATACCCTTGAAAATTATGATTATCAGGGTAAGTACTTAATATCATTCCCGGATAGATTTTTAAGTATTAAAAGTGAAAGTGAACAAGGAGAAGAGATTCAATTCAATCTATAACAAACATCTACTATGAAAGAAGTATTAAACGCAACTCAAGTAGTAAACCGAGTAAATCAACTTATCAATGAAGGTAAGAAGTTAAAGGTATTCGGTTTACCTTATCCACCTTATCAGGAAGACTTGGTCTTTACCGACGAGAAAATCAATCGGCAGGGTTGGCTATGCACCAACTCGAAGGTAACTTTATCAGCATCTGCCTGTGCTACCAAGATAAAGATACACACAATCACGGGTTGGTGCAACCTTTTCCAATATGTTGAAAACGGCAAATACATCGATACCCTCAGTGAAGACGGGAACTACGTCGGTATGCAGGTTATGGATGATATCTGCCCGGGAATGCTTTTGGGAGAGTCTCAGGAAGACAAATTGATAAACCTGGGTATGATTATAGATGTAATGGATGATGAAGATGAAGCTATTCGTACGGTAACAGTAGTTGGTACGGATTTCTTGGAAAGAAACTATCATTCATTAGCCAAAGAACCTTCAAGTTACTTTGTATTCGACAAAATCATGTAACACTTTTAGGTATGCACACTAATCATCGCATAGCTCTTTTAATCAGGGCAAGCAGACTTTACTGCCACAGCATGTACCAGGAGTATGAACCTAAATATTACTCCACAATCAAAGAAGTAGTTCTCAACTTTACTAACAAACTCTTCGGTACAAAGAGTATTGAGAACAAGATAGATATCAAGGTATTGCCTCTGTTTGAGGATAATTACATAGGGGTAAATATAGCTATGGAGTTCCCTGATGAATCCGGTCTGGAGTTCGAGCTTTACAAGCAACCACTTATTCCGGAAGAAGATTACTACTACAAGCCGAGACCTATACTAGCTAAGGCCTAATAAATAAAGGACCATTAAGACCTCTTATCTAGAGGTCTTTTTTGTGTTACTAAACTAAACTTACCTTTATAAGGATTAAAATCTCTAGAACCTATTCCTACTGCCTGATGCCGAGAAGTTTTATTTGCATATTAAAAATATTATTGCTATATTTGTATAAAGAGAAATAAATATAAACCATAAATTTAATACCATGGAAAAGAAAAAGGTTAGGGACTTAGCAAAAGGGGAATACTTTATCCTGAATCCCATCGAAGAACCCAATGCCTCTCAAGTCTGGGTAAGAGGAGAATACATCAGGGAAGCTAAGAAATACAGTACCTACAAATGGGAGGACACTAATCATGAAACTCTCAGGAAAGGAGACAAGGAAGTTTACATAGGTTTTACCTTTTAACACTTACAACTATGGCACAGCAGAAAAAGGTACAAATTGCTCATCTGGTTCTATCTCCACAATCACCTTCACAAAAGTATTCATGCTGCACATAGCATGGAGGTAGAACTAACCCGGAAAACTGAAGTTAGTGAATGGATAGATGAAAATGATGAGAGTATTGCAAAAGCATACCTCATTGACCGGGTTAAAGATACCCGAGAAACGGTAATAGAAAGAGATATAGAACGAACGATATACTAAAACTAAAGATTATGAGTTACACAGTAGAAGACCTGATTGGAGTCTTGGAAGAAATGGACCCTCAGGCACCAGTAATGGCAGCAGTACAACCCTCATGGCCATTTGAACACGGTATCCCTTTCTAACCTCATCTGACCTCTGATTTATATTTGCAAATATAGATTAAATTCATTATATTTGTAATATAGAAAAGAAATAAAATCGAATATTATGAAAGATTACAAAAAGGTATTGCTGGATGGGTTAAAGAAGTCGAGCAATGTTCAAGAAGAAGAGAGGGATTGCATCAAGGAAGCAATCAAAGAGACCTACCTTGATATGGTTGAAGAGTTGGATGCCCGATTAGGGTTAGAACTCTTTGATTATCGGGTAGAAGTAAGATACTACTCCGATGGAATCCCCGAAAGGTTCAAGCATACTCTATGGGCTAAATTCTCGGATGAGACCATGCCCAAGATGTCTTTCAGAGGGGCAATGCAACAGGTGGTATCTATCCTCTCAACTGGAGATGATGAAGTAAAGATTATCAGTCATAACACTGGACTCAAAATCGAGATAGTAGCATGAGTGCATTCAATAAGATACAAAGAGAATACAACTGGGTATGCAATCATATCAAAGGGCCTTTGTATAGAATAAAGATGCAAGAGCTATACAATGAGGCTAATAAAGCTATCCTCGACCCAAAGTTAACTCCAGAACAGAAATTAAAACTAATCGGTATCAGAGATATATTAAAGACAAAACTATGAAAAAGAAAGAAGAACAAGGGTGCTTAAGGCCCCTACTGATAGCCATTATATTAGTACTGGCAGCGACGATTTGGTACCAGATATCCTACCAAAGTGAGGAAAAGAAAGAGCCCGAGACAAGGCAATTAGTAAATCCCGACGGAAGCCTAAAATTTGAAGCAGTTCAAAGATTGGCTCCCGATTATATTGATAGCCTCAAAAGAGCCGGTGAAATTGAGAGATGGTTAAAAGAACACCCTCAGCAAAACATCAATATACACATCACTATAGAAGATGAACACTGGTAAAGGCCGTTAATATTTATTTGCAAAATAGCAAATATTTGCTATATTTGTATAAAGAGAAATAAATATAAACCATAAATTTAATAAGACCATGATTAAACAAACTCGTAAACCTATTCAATCAACCAAATCAATGTTAATTAACATACTTAGAGATATGGAGGCTAAACACTTAAAAAGTGCTACCATATACGACAGGGATTCAGAGGAACATGTAATCCTCTCAATAGAGGAGATTAAATACTTAATCGACTTACCTCAACAGAATTACCGTATACTCCCCTCAGAGTACAACCCTAATAAACTCAGCCAATCATGAAAACACAATCAGATCTTCATTTATACCTCCTGAAGAAAGTTAACGGATGGTGCAAAAGACAAGGCATGACAGACCCCGAAATGTATTCCCTTCAATAGGCTGATGCACATCATTTTGCAACGGAGAACGCTTCCAACAAAAGAACAGAAAATGAAACAAGAAGAATCTAGAGAGTTAAGGAATCCCTCCATGAATCAATTCAGTGCAAAGTTATCTGAACTCTATAAGGAACTCCCAAGAAGGAATCCCAAGTATTCATTCGAAAGACCTTACAGGAATCATCTACTAAGGCAAATCAACCAAATCAAATACGAACAAACCCTGAGAAGAAAGGGATTAAGGTCACAAGGAGTATTCATAACCCTTAACAAATAAAGCCATGAAAGACATTTTAGTATCTTACACTGGGCAAGAAAAGGATGAAGCCACAGGAAACTACATCTCAGTAAATCACAAAGGATATATTCAACACTGGGACTGTGGCCCAACCTACACAACGGCCATAATCCTCAGTATCGAAGGAAAATTCCACTCAGTCTCCAATAGATAAAATCTGCGTAGAAAAAGAAGATATGCCCCAAAACAAAGAATAACCATGAAATCAATAGAAAAGGTACAAACCTTAATATCTATGATAGATACTCCCATGGGCAGGAGAAAATATCCCAAGGGTATAATCCTCTTGGCTCAATCCTTAAAAGAAGACTACCCAACCACCCCCAACAAGAATAAATACAAATATTCAAACAATCCTTAATATACATATACCTATATAATATTCATTAAGGAATACATGTAATATAAATATACATCACAATCATATAAGGCTTTTAGGATTAGCTTTTATCTTAGAAGCCTTTTAGTTTGACCCTTAGGATAGGGCAAAAGTTAACAGGCAGTCCTTGTGACGGATCCGGACAACGAAAAAGTCCAAGGGCCCTAAAATCAGGTTAGGGCAAATTTTTTGGTTAAGGCAATCTTAGGGCCTTACTGTGTACCCTAAGAGCTCTGGAGCTATCTATGTTACTATACGTATTAGCTAAGTCGACTTAGGGCCCTAAGACCAGGAGCAAGGCCATAAAAGGCACCTTTAAGGTACCCAAACCCCTACCTTATTCAAATCTATATATATATATATAATATAAGTCTTATTAAGGATAAGGTTTAAGGCAGTAGCTAAGGCCTTTTCGATAAAGAGACATTAGGCCCTTTGACTCTTGATATCTACAGCTTGACTCTCTATTCATATTGGTACACTAAGGGGTACCTAAGATGGGCCTTAATCCCAAGCCCTAAAGAGTACAATCTATATTATATTATATATATATGCGAGTCTTTTAGGTCATTTTGGAACAGGTGTCTAAAATCGATATGCCAGGAATAGAGTATTGGAGATTTGATTTCTCAAGTTAAGGCTGGTTTAAGGCACATTTAGGGTACCTTTTAAGGCCTTTTAGGGTA
>ERZ780010.6-NODE-6-length-82976-cov-7.38819_pt1 | contig 82976 bp, 91 predicted proteins | sample MGYA00511871_ERZ780010 | MGnify/ENA primary metagenome ERZ780010 (study PRJEB29588, sample SAMEA2162138) | human gut metagenome | biome: human gut; feature: human-associated habitat; material: faeces | place: Denmark | collected 2008/2010 ... | reverse complement strand
TTAAGCCGATTTTCAAAGTTAAGCATAAAGCTTTTACATTAGCCGAGATGATGGTAGTAATGCTCATCTTGAGCATAGTTTTGGCAGCCATGGCACCTGTTGTAACAACGAGAAGTAAAGTAGACCAATCAAGTCCCTGGAGATATTCTGAGGGCAATCTTTCTGATGCATATTATGGATTAGGAGAAAGCCAAACCGCCATGATAGGGCAGAGAGAATTTATTAATACTGATGAAACAGCCAAATTAATAATCAATTCTAACAGTACACGTCCAAGCCAGATAGCATTTAAGCGTGACGGATTAAATCAAGGAGTTTTACGATTAGAGAACAGTACAACTTTACTTGGATCACTCAGTAACGGTACAACATTGGGTTCAAATTCCATAGCAATAGGTCATGACACTACTTCATCCAGTACTTATACAATTGCTTTAGGCAGCGGAGCAAAAGCAACAGGAACCAATTCAGTTTCAATAGGTCAAAATTCGGAAGCCCAATTTTTGAGTGTAGCTTTAGGTAATGCAGCAAAGGCCAATTCAACAAGCGGCGGCAACAGTGCTGTTGGTGTAGCAATCGGTAGTAACGCTAAATCAACAAATACAGCTGCCATAGCAATTGGCTCTGAAGCAGCAGCCAGCGGGAGTAATTCAATAGCTATGGGTCAGCAATCTAAAGCATCAGGCATATATTCCACAGCCATAGGTATGATAGCCAAAGCTGCGGGAAGTGATTCTATAGCAATTGGAGTAAGATCAGATGATAGAGGTGCAAAAGGTAATCAAAGCATCGCAATAGGTCTCATGTCTAATGCAAGTGCCGATAATACGACTTCAATCGGTTCAAGTGCACGTGCAACTGCTGAAAAAGCAACAGCATTGTCTTACAATTCTTTTGCATCAGGCAGCAATGCTCTGGCAATAGGAAGTGATGCAAATGCAGAATCAAAGACAAGTATTGCCATAGGAAACTATGCTCATACTACAAACACGGATGCACTTGCAATCGGTAACGGAGTAACGGCAAGCGGTGAAAGCAGTATAGCCATAGGCAGTACAGCTGGTGAAGCTACAACAACAGCGTCAGGTGAAAAAGCAATAGCAATAGGTGATGGTGCTGTCGCTACCGGAAGTGCCACAGTTGCAATAGGAAATTATGCTGAAGCAAAGGGTAATAATAACATTGCAATAGGTAATCATGCCTGCAAAAATATGACAGGTTCAAATAAAATATGTATAGGTTCATTTGCCGGTTCAAATGCTGATGAGCACCAAACCGATAATGTAGAGCGTATTTATATTGGAGGTGAATCTAAGCTTAATAAGGGTTCTGCCGTACTTGAAGTACATAATGACAGCAGCAAAAGAGGACAATTTTCTAATACGGCAGTTGTAATACATGGTAATTTAGTTGTAAACGGCTTGATTTTTTCATCTAATTCAAGAAACGGAAGCCACTTTGAATACCAATCGCGTGGTGATGACAATGGGCACACAGGGCACGTAATTCACTTTGTAGATAACAATGATACTATTAAAAATTATTATCGAAACGGAACAGTTGATGAACGCAAAATTTCAGATTACCGTTTGAAATATGTTGGTAAAGAATTCACATCAGGCTTGGACAAAATCCGTGCATTAAAAGTATTTAACTATACATTTAAAAAAGATAAAACCAAAGAACCTCATGTCGGGGTAATGGCACAGGATTTGCAAAAAGTATTCCCTGATGCGGTTAAAAAAGGCGCAGACGGCTTTTTAACAATCAGAATGGAAGATATGTTTTATGCAGTAATCAATGCTGTCAAAGAGCTTGATTCAAGAGTTACAGCACTGGAAAAAGAGAACGCGGAATTAAAAGTAAGACTTGAAAGACTTGAAGCAAAAATAAAATAAATTTCATACGAAAACTCTGTCTTTTAAAGGCAGACTTTCATTCCTTCTCCCGCCTTAGAGCGGGAGTTTTCCTGTGAAAGCTTTTATAAGTTCTCAAGCATTTGTGTCTTTTTTGCACAGCCCTGCCTTAAAGATTAATTAGCTTCTTTTAAAACTACTATTGTGTCTTCAATTTCTACACGCAAATATTCAAGCTGCTGGTCAATTACATTGTCGTTATAAAGGTATCCGGCTCCGGTGTATGCAAGATAAGGTCTGTATTTTTCCGCTTCTGCACGTAAAGTGGCTATTGATTGAGTATGTGAACTCAATTCCAAAAGTTTTTGAAAGGATATATAACTGCTTTCAGGTTTGCCTTCATATTTATTTCTTAAATAATCTACTGTTTTATTGAAAAAATAAGCTTTTGCATTAAATTTTTGAACATTATCATTATTTTCAATACATACCAGTAATTTTTCAAGCTGTGGGAGAATTTCATTTAAGTCATTTAAATACGGAGATGTTTTATCCGTTTTCAACATAATATTTACAAAAGCAGGATTATCTCTCGGTACAGGTTTTACCTCTTGTGAAGAATTAAAATCTTTTGTTTTTTCAAACATAGGTTTGGCACTTTTAGGCTCAGACGTTTCGAAACTTTTTGAAATATCAGGTAATGTGCCTACATAACCTTTCCCTTCTGTTTCTGATTCTGTTACAGCACTTGTACTTGCAGGAGATTTTTTAAATCCCCAGGCATAACCTGCTTCACAGCTTAATAAAAGTATTAAACCTAAAACTACTAATTTCCTCATACCCCAATTATAATGATTATCAAAAAAAAATCATCATTTGTTTAATTTATTTGAGTAATTAAAGATTTGAAATTTTATGATAATATTTATCAGGAGGTTAGTTATGGCAAAAATTATTTATCTTGCAGGCGGCTGCTTTTGGGGGATTGAAGCATATTTTATGCAGGTGAAAGGAATAATCAATACCACAGCAGGTTATGCAAACGGCAATTGTGAAAATCCGATTTATCAGCAAGTTTGTACAGGAAAAACTGATTTTGCAGAGGCAGTTAAAATTGTTTACGATGAAAATCTTATATCACTAAAAGAAATTCTCAAAAGATTTTTTGACATAATTAATCCCACATCGCTTAACAGACAGGGAAATGACATTGGAACCCAATATCGTACAGGGATTTACTATATTAATGATAAAGATTTATCTGTAATAAATGATGTAATTAATGAAGAACAAAATAAATATATTGCGCCTATTGTTACAGAAGTAAAAAAGCTTGAGAATTTTTATGAAGCAGAAGAATACCACCAGAAATATTTGCAAAAAAATCCTTCTGGTTATTGTCACATTAATCTTTCTAAAGTCAAAACTTTTAAAATGGATTAATCTGCTGTTTTATGCTTTATGCCAAATAAATGCCATTTGTTATGAACAGGACATAACACATTATTTTGTTCTTCATAATACATTTTTTGTCCGAATGGTCTTAATTTAGGATCACGTTTGTAAAAAGCTTTGTTCTTTTGGCAGTATTTAAGTTCTTTTCGTTCCATTTTTCTTACAGTGTTATATTTAGCTTTTTGTTCACTGTTTAAAATAGATTTAAATTCTTTATCGTATTTATTTGCAATGCATTTCATTTCGCATTCAAGACATTTAACAACTTTTTCCTGTTTTTTAACAGCTGCCTGACTTGCATTATGCTCGCAAAGTTTTGCCAGAACATACTTTTCCTGTTCATATTGTCTGAATTTTGCACCTAATTCTTCATAACGTTTTTTATCAATTACATCCTTGCATTTTAACTGGTCGTTTGAAAGATTTAAAACATTATATAATGTTGCTCTTTCGTTATACATTGATGTAATTAAATCAAGACATTTTGTTTGATTTTGACACCCGCAGGATGGTACGGAAGTTTCTTGCGCAAATACAGAAATTCCGTTTAATAAAACACATATTCCAAATAATATTATTAAGCTTTTTTTCATAAAACCTCTCTTATAGAATGAATTATCTCATACATCAAAGCTAAATTCAATATTTTGTAGTAAACTCTTTTTATGGAAGAAATGAATTTAAGAAATTATTCATACATTGGCGATGCTGTTTGGGAGTTATTTATTCGAGAAAAAACAGTTAAACTTACCGAAAATGCCAAAAAACTTCATCAAATTACAACATCAAAAGTTAAAATGGGATTTCAAGCAGAATTATTGCATTATTTAGAAGATTTTTTAACTGATGAAGAAAAAGAAATTGCCAGACGCGGAAGAAATTTGAATATACCTGTTGCAAGACGCCAAAATCAAGGTGAATACCGCCAGGCAACCGCATTCGAAACCCTTATAGGCTGGTGGTATTTAAACGATAAAAACCGCCTGGATTATATTCTGAAACTCACTGAGAGTGATTTAAACTTCTGATTTTACGTTAAATATTTAAAAAAAAACATATAACCGGAGGATAAAAATTAAAGAATTTATCGTTATATTATAATAACAATTAAAATACGGAGGTTTTTATGAAAAGAGATTATCAAGAATTAATTAACAACTATCAAGGCGGCGACTTAGATTTATCAGGCTGTGAAATCAAAAATTTGGAATTAGGACATATTGAAGGCAGCTTGAACTTATCAAAATGTGTTATCGGCAAATTGTCAATCGGCTGGGTTTCAAAAGATTTGAATATGTCAGGAGCAGAAATTAAGAAAATCGAATCACCAATTGATGCAAACAGTGTAAATATGTCAAATGCTACAATCGGTAAATTACCTGTACATATTTGGACAGACAGCTTAAATATGGAGAAAAGCAGTGTTGAAAAATTAAACACAGATATAAGAACAAATGTATTTAACATTAAAGGTACAAAAATTTCTCAATTACCTAAAAATTTAAGAGTACACAAATTAATCACAGATTCAAAATCAGCAAAAAATCTTTCATTAATGACATTGAAACAATGCGATGAGCTTGTAATGGATGATTGCGTATACTTTGAACAAAGAGATTTGGTAGAAAATTATAATTTCTCAAACATTGTATCAAGCAATGAAATGGAAATGGTTTGTTCAGTATAAAATACAAAAAGATAATAATAAAAAGAGCCTTAATAAAAGGCTCTTTTTTTTATAATAATCAAAAAGATACAAAAAAAATTTAAAAAAAGGACTTTACAAAAAAAAATCAGCATGTACAATGAATAATGTGACAAGTAAATAACAACTGCTTTTTCACAAAGCACGTGGGGGTTTAGCTCAGCTGGTAGAGCACCTGCTTTGCACGCAGGGGGTCAGGAGTTCGAATCTCCTAACCTCCACCATAAAAAGGACAATGACATAAGTTATTGTCCTTTTTATTTTGTCAGGTTTTGATATGAGAACTCCGTTTGAGTTTGAGCGCGAACGAGCTGAGGCTGGAGTGCTTTTGCCGAAAGGGAATAAGCCCGAAAGGGTGTTTTTTAGTGCAAAGTTCGGATGTTTGTTGTATCAAGCAGTACAAACGTTTTAACTTTTAAATCTGGGATTGATGTAGATTAATATTTATCTAAACTATATTCTCCTCTATTAGAAAAATACAAATATTCATAATCTCTTAAAATTTGCAATTCTTGACGAATTTTTGCTCTTATATTGTGATTATCAGGGTGTTTTATCTTTAGTATATTTTCACAAGCGTAAATTTCATCCAAAGTAAATTGAGATTTATCCAACAATTCTATACATTTTATAATATCTAACAACCAACCTTTTGGTTCATCTTTCATATTTTTCAAGAATAAAGTTTTCTTGAACTGTTTGATTACTTTTGATTTATCAATGCTTACACCATTTTGTATTAAGTATATTTTCCCACTTTTGGGTATGGAGGAAATGTCGATATAACAGCCTATCCAACCAGCTCGTCGTGCAGTTTGAGGCAAAGGATCTCTTGCTGTTATAATACTTTTGCACATACAATGTTTTGGAATTACAATCAAATCATTTATTGAATAATTTGCTTTATTATAATTTAGATGAAAAAAGTTTGGTACAGTATTATTATCGATTTTTTGAATCATAACTGAATATGCACTGCCAAGAATCTTTTTACCTAATTTATTCTTACTGCTTTTTAATTCATATTCTTCAAGACAATTTTCACAATAGAGATCAGCAACAGGTTTGTTATTTTTAAAATGTTTTAATTTTTTGCCGCATCTTACACAATACCCATATTCTTGCAGCCAAGATTCGCTCATTACACGAATCTTTTGAGTTTCCGATTTATAATCTTCTATTAAATTTTGATTAAAAAAGAACATAAAACTTTAAACTTCTCCAATATCATAAATTATATTATAAAATGGGATTTTTGAAAATTAGTGATAAAAATCTATAAAATCTAAATTAAATTATTATTCCCTGTGTGGTCGAAAAATTGCGTTAACTAGATACTATCTACGCTGGAATGAGAGGAATATCGTTTGATAAATTCGATAAGATAAGAGCAGATTACAAATTTGTAGAGCTTCACAATGCCAATACAAACTCGCGACAGATAAGAGTTATTATGTTTAGTTAAAAGAATTTTATATTATATTGTTTTATTTTCAAAACTATGATGAAATAACTATATAACTAAATGGAGTATACTTGAATGATTAAACCGGTCAGCGTTGCAAATGCATATAACCATATGATTAAATATTGTCTTAAGGGTACTGACGTCAAAACTTTTCCTAACGGAACAAAGGTTTCTTATAAAATGTTTAGGGATTTGCCGTTTATTTATAAACATGTTGAAAGAAAAAACGGCACCGCAATTTCTTCTGTTTGGCAGTATGCTACCGATGAAAATGGTCTGAAGAGCTTAGAAAAATTTACAACTTATGAGTCAAATTTTTTAGGCACTATCACACACTCTGTAAAAAATAATGTCAAACATATAGCGGTTGAAACGGGTATTTTTTTTGAGACCAGATATTTTAAAGCTGAAACTCCATTTCAAAATCTGACGAAAAATGCTGATTTAACTGCTCTAACACCTAAAGAACAATCAAAAATTGCTAAAATTAAAAAAGCTATTGATTTTATTAGAAATAATGTAAGTTAACCTTTGATTTTTAAGAAGCTAATTTATATGTTAGAATAATTGGATTTAAAAACGTGGAATTTATTTTCATCTAACGGCTTATATTGAATAAATGGTGTTAGTTTTTTTAGTAAGAAGTTTATTATTCCGTTTGAATGATTTATTAGTGCATATAAGTTTTCATATTTACAGCCAAGTTTAAGTTTTGCTTCATCTGTTGTTTGACCAAAGTCTATTATTTTATACCCGTTTTCTGTTCCGTACCTGACTATTTCAAGTAACAGTCTTATATAAATATCATACTTTGAAATATTTTTTTTATTTAAGCCAACGAATTCAAATAGTAATTCGTCATTGTTTTTATGTATTGCAGCAAACCCTTGTATTTCTTTTTCATTGTCCTCAAGTACAAGTATTACCAGGTCCTCTTGTCTGAAAAAGTCAATAGCAACTTTGCCAAGCTTATAGTCAGCTTTATTGTATACATCAATATATAAATTATACATTTTTTCATTAAATTCGGTTTTATTATTTTTAAGGATATAAAAATTTAGGTTTTTAGATTTTTCAAGTGCTATATTATATCTTCGTCTGTACCCTGCTCTTAAAGATTTCATATATTCGTCAAAAGAATTCCAATTTATTTTCATCATACATTTTGGTAAAATTTTTCCGCGTGCAAAGTTGTTAATAATGCAGCTTTCATCAACGTTTATAATTAATTTAAAGCCCTTAAGATTTGAAAGATAATCAGATACTTCTTTTTTGGTGATATTGCCGAAAATTCCTCCAGGCTTTGAAAGTGTAAACGGATAATAGATAGAATTTAATACAACAGGAATTTTAAACGGTGTAAACATTGCAATATCGTTATCAACGGTTTTGCTTATCAGAAATTGTGTATCAATTTTTCCTTGCGAATTTCTGAAAACATAGTATGATTTTTCTGAATTGTCGATTTTTTCAATAAATTCTAAAAAGTCTTTTTTAAGATATGGATTATTTCCTATATTGTCTTCCCAATCCTTTGGAAGACTTTTAGCTGATAAATATTTTTCCATAAATATATCCTTATTTTTGGCTACTTATAAACAATAAGCTACAATGTTGTAAAAATAATTAAGAGAGTGTATATGAAAAAGGATGAAATTATAATAGACGGATTATACAGGATAAAGAAAAAGGATTTGAAAAGATGTGCGCAAGTTGCTGCAAAGGCATTTTTAGATGATGCCAGCAGCAAGTTTTTATTATCGGCAAATTTAACATATAAATCTTTGTTTAATTATTATTTTGTAATTTATAATGCAGCGTTCAAAAAGATGTATATGTTTGCAGAAAGTGAAAATATTAACGGGTTTATAATTATTGCACCTTTAAAGAATTCCAATTTATCTGTTTGGGACTGTATTCGTGCAGGTGCTCTGAAAATAATATTTTCTCAAGGTTTGGGAATAGTTTTCAGGTCTTTGGAATATGAAAAAAATTGTAATAAAGCTCGTGAAGGAATAGCTTCTGCTGACAGCTGGTATATTTTTCAGTTCGGTGTTCTTCCCGATAAACAAGGTATGAAAATCGGTTCAAAAACCATAAAGCCTGTTTTGGACTGGTTTGATTCGAAGAATATCTCCTGTTATTTGGAAACTCAAAAAGCTGTAAATGTTAATATTTATACTCATCTTGGATTTTTGTTAAAATTAAAGGGTACATTACCTGATAAAAAGATGAGCCAATTTGCTATGTTTAGAAGTTTTCGGCAGCAATAAAATTAAAAAACGGATGCTTTTTTAAGCATCCGTTCAAATTATGAGATTAAATTTTTATTTAGAAATTCTTCCCGGAACAACAACTCCGCCTTTTAAATTCTTTTTGTAGAATTCAACGTGCGGCTGCAATACGCTGTCTAATACTTCAGGGAAAGCTGTTTTTGAAATAACTTTTTCAACGATTTCCTGATAAACTGTTGCAAATGCTCTTAACTGAGTTAAAGCACCTGCAGCTTGAGGAGTTAATCCCATTCCTTGAGTTTTAACTGTTTCTAAGAAAAAAGAACCTGTAACTTCGTAGGATTTAGTTAAAGCATCAATATAGCTTTCTGCATTTTCTCTGCATACACCGTTGTCTTGAGGAACAGTTAAAGCAAATACAAGTTTGTTTGCAGGATTGAAGTGAGCTTCCGCACTGTGGTGCATTGCATCAGGAACTTTTGCAACCTGTTTTAATGTATCTTTAACAGATTCGTTCTGCATTTGTGCGTGCCAGTATACAGTGTTTTCGAAAATTGAACCCATGTATTGATGAACAGATGCACTGATACCGTTCATTTTAGCTTCAGCCCAGAAAATACCTTCTTTTAAAGCATCGTTGACGCTTAAATCCGCTGTTAAAGATTCTGAAGAAACTTCTTGAGCAGCATTAAGCATTGAAATCATATCTTCTTTTTTCATACCTGCATAAGCAAGAGTGAATAGAGCATGATCATCAAATGCTGAGAAACGTCCGCCGACATCGTCATGAATAAACAAATCGCCTAACCAGCCTTTTTCAATAGATGTTCTTCTTAATTCGCTTTTTTCAGCGTTAGCATCAGTAACTGCAATAAAGTGTTTATGAGCAGCTTTGTCAGCTTCTTCAGCTGATTTTCCCTGAGCTGTGTATGCATCTTTAAGCATTTGTAAAACTCTTAAGAAACCGTCTTTAGTTTCAAAAGTAGAACCTGATTTTGAAGCAATCATAAAGTTTGATTCAAGAACATTATTTTCTAATCTGTATAAAAATCTTTCTAAGCTTGCAGAATCAACATCAGAATAAAATTCAACAACATCTTGTTTAATATTTAAGCCGTTAATTGATAACATATGTTCAACGGTATGTTTAGAACCGCCGATACCCATTACGCTAAGTTTTTTAGCACCTGTTTGTGCTTTCAGATTAGCTGCTAATTCATAAATTTCATCAACTCTTTTAGCTTGTTCTTGAGGTAAGTTTACCCAGTTTAAAAATTGACCTTTTTTGTTAGCTCTTGAAGAAAATTCATTTACGAATTCAGAAACCTTTGATGAATATTGAGAAAAATCCACGCCTGTGAATTTAGCTGTAACATTCGCATTTTTTGTTAACATAATATCCTCTTTCTTAAATTTATAATTTTTACACTTATATTTTACTATAAAATTTATTTTTAAGATAAAAACGGGTATAAAATTATTAACACTTAACTTTTTATATATTATGCGTTATCATGGTAATGTAACAATTAAATCAGGAAATCGAGAATTATATGAAATCAATTAAAGAACTTTCAACCGAGACAAAAATACTTGACAGATTAAAAAATATACCTATCTGTCTTGAAATGGTTAAATATTTATTTGCAGACGAAGAATTGCAGGAAATGCAGGAGTATGCGAATAATGTTTCTATCCGCAGACTGGGATTTAATGATCACGGTCCTGTTCACATGCGTCAGGTTGTGGGTAATGCTATAAAAATGCTTAATATTCTTCATGAAGCGGGAATTAGAACATCTCTTGAAATTGAAGAAATCGGAACTTTCGAGGACAGTATGTGTGCTGTAATCCTTGCAGGTCTGATGCACGATTTGGGAATGGCAATCGGGCGTCAGGGACATGAAGAGATGTCTGTTCTTTTGGCTCAGCCTATTATTGACAGAACTTTGCTGCATGTATTTCCTGATAATCTTCATAGACGTGTAATAATAAAATCCGTAGCAACAGAGGCTATAATAGGTCATATGTCATCACGAAAAATCCACTCAATAGAAGCGGGCATTCTTTTAATTGCTGACGGCTGCGATATGACAAAAGGCCGTGCAAGAATACCTATGGCAATTAATACAACTCCAAAAGTAGGGGATATTCATAAATATTCTGCAAATGCGATAAACAGAATAGGCATCCATCGCGGTGAAAGAAAACCTATAAAAATTGATATTGAAATGTCAGGTGATGTAGGCTTTTTCCAAATAGAAGAAGTACTTTTAACCAAAATCGATTCAAGCCCTTCAAAAGAATATGTTGAACTTTATGCAGGTGTTGCAGGTCAAGAACGTAAATGTTATTTATAGTTGACATTGATATAAAATGTAATAAACACGCTTCCTATTCGCTTTGAAGCTAATCATACTTATGGATATAAATTGGAAATTGCGTAAAGGCTCGTTTAGCGACGGTACTGCTGAAGGTGTAGATCAGTACAATATTATTTACAAATTTAAAACAATAAGTAAAAAGCAGTATAAATACAATTTTGGCCGAAAGGTAGAAATACCAAATAAAGAATTTTTATTAAAATATTAGTATATAATTCTATTATGACGGTATTAAAGAAAAGTTTTTATTTAAAAGATACTTTGGATGTAGCCCGAGAGCTTTTAGGATGTGTTTTATGCAGACGTATAAACGATGAAATATTGAGAGGTGTAATTGTTGAAACAGAAGCTTATACACAGGATGATCCTGCTTGTCATGCTTATAAAGGTATAACTGAGCGTTCAAAAGTTATGTTTGAAGACGGAGGAATTTCTTATGTGTATTTTATTTACGGCATGCACTACTGTTTCAATACAGTTACTGAAAAGAAAAATCAAGGCTGCGCTGTTTTAATCAGAGCTCTTGAGCCTCTGGACAAAAGCTTGAAAACCAACGGCCCGTCAAGGTTATGTAAAGCATTTTCCATAACAAAAGAATTAAACGGGGTTGATATAACTACAAACAAATCTGATATTTGGATTGAAAAAGGTTTTAAACCTGATAATATTACTTCTGCAAAAAGAATAGGCATTAAGGAGGGTGCCGATTATATGCGGCGTTTTTATATTGAAGGTAACAAATGGGTATCTAAAAAATAAATAATCCTATTTCAGATATTTTTGTTGAATAAGCTTTTTCAGTGCTCTTGAATGAACAGCTTCGGGTTCGATTTCAATGGCTTTGTCAAGGTATTTTAAAGCGCCTCTGTAATCTTGTAATTTCTTTTTAATCACAGCAGCATAATAGTATGCATCTACAAATTTTGTATCTAGTTCTATTGCAGTTTCCAAATCCTGTAATGCTTTTTTTAAATCTTCATCATCAGAATTTTCGTTTGATAATATAGTTTGAGCTCTGTTGAAATAAGCATCAACCATTTGAGGGTATACTACAATAGCTTTTGAGTAATTTTCATATGCTTCTTCAAGTCTGTTTAAATTGTGGTATGCCACTGCTTTTGAAAAATGAGCCAATGAGTAAGTCGGATTAAGATTTATAGCTTTATTAAAATTTTCGATAGCTTCTTCAAAATTGCCGTTATTTGTTTCGGATATTCCCAAGTTTGTATAATATTTATAATCGTGTAATTCAGTCATAAGATACTCTCCCATATTAATGATAATTAAAATATTAAATATTTACAATCGCCTGTTTGATAATTTATGTTATTATTTAAAGAAAAGGAGAAAATTTATGCCGATAGACTTCAATTCTCACGTTAATTTTTTAAATACATATAACAAACCTGTACAATCAAATCTTGTTCAGCAGACTCATATTTTTTCACAGCCTGTGAAAGATACGTTTACAAAGAGCGTACAAACATCCGATAACAGTGTTGGAAAAGATTTTGAAGGGATTAAAATTGAACGCAAGTCTTTCGGCACCATTAAAAAAACAGGTCAGGAAGCTGTTTTGTATACAATTACAAACAAAAACGGAGCAAGTGTTGATTTGTCAACATTCGGGGCTGCAATTACTTCTATAAAAGTTCCTGATAAGAACGGTAAAATTAAAGATGTTACTCAAGGATACAGTTCTGTTGCTCCTTATGAGGAAGCTCCTGTCGGGCATGCAGGCGGAACAATAGGTCCGTGCGCTAACAAAATTGATAACGGAACTTTTAAAATAAACGAAAAGGAATATAAACTTGAATGCAATAAAGATAATGGAAAAACACATTCTCACGGCGGATCTGATGGTTTTGACGTAAAGAATTGGAATGCGGAAGTTTTGAAAGACGGAATTAAATTTACTTACAATAAAAAAGATATGGAAAGCGGTTATCCGGGAAATGTAAAGGTTTCTGTTACATATAAATTTGATAATGATAACAAGCTGCATATAAAATATAATGCTGAATCAGATAATGATACTTTGATTAATTTAACAAACCATACATATTTTAATCTTGACGGAGCAGAAAACGCTGAAGAAAATTCTGTATTAAACCACATTGTTGAGCTTGAAAATTCTTCTCATTATACCGTAAATAATGAAATTGCAGTGCCAACAGGAGAGATAGCTTCTGTTGAAGGAACTCCTTTTGATTTTAGAGAAGAGCGTAAAATTGCGGATATGATTAATAAAAAATCAAATCAGCTTGAAATCGGTTCCGGATTTGACCAAAATTACTGTATCGACGGATATGACGGCAAAAAGATGATTAAAATTGCAGAAGTTAAATCAGAAAAAACAGGTATTAAGCTTGAAGTTGAAACAAACCTTCCCGGATTTCAGTTCTATACTGCTAACCATTTAGGTAAATCTGCCCAGCCGGAGGGAAAAGACGGTAAAAGATATGAAAAACGTTCAGCTTTCTGCATTGAACCGCAGTTCTATCCTAATGCCGTAAACACTGATGCATTCAAGGAAAAGCCGATTTTAAAAAAAGGTGAAACTTTTGACAGAGAAATAATTTACTCTTTTGAAACAGATGATTAATATAAAATATTTATGATATTCTATATTATGAGTCAGTTATAAGAGGAAGTTCTATGTATAATTTTAAAGTTGATGAAGAAAAATGTATTCATTGCGGTCTTTGCGTGAAAGATTGTTCTGCAAAAGCTCTTGAGTTTGATGAAAATAAAATTCCTAGGATAAATGAGGATGCTTGTTTTAAGTGTCAGCATTGTTTTGCAGTTTGTCCTGTTGGTGCAATTTCTATTTTTGATAAAAATCCTGAAAATTCCGAAAAGGTCGAAGAACAAAGCCCTGAAAAAGTTTTAAACCTTATCAAAAGCAGAAGAAGCATAAGACATTATAAACAGGAAAATCTTGCGGCTGATAAAATGGAAAAGCTTAAAAATATGCTTAACTGGGTGCCAACAGGATGTAACAATCATAAACTTCATTTTTCATTTATAGATGATATAGATGTTATGAACGAATTCAGAGGTTATGTTAACAGCAAAATTATGGCTGCTCTGACAAAAACCCCTATTAAAGCAATAGCAAATAAATTCGGCAGATATAAAAATGCTTTTCTCAATGGCGAAGACATAGTATTTAGAGGCGCTCCGCATATGGTAGTTGTTTCTACACCTGTCAATGCTCCCTGCTATAATGTAGACCCTGTGATTGCATTAAGCTATTTTGAGTTATATGCTCACAGTTTGAATGTCGGAACCTGCTGGTGCGGACTTGCGGAATTCTGTTTGATAGTTATGCCTGAATTGTGTGATTATCTTCAAGTTCCTGAAAATTACAAAGCATCGTATGTAATGCTTTTTGGTGAACCTGACATCAAGTATGCAAGAACAATTCAGCCTGAACCGTTTGAAATTGTTTCTGTGAAGAAAAACGGAGTGAAAAAAATCGGTTTTATGGAAAAAATAAAAAGATACTCATGGAATTTAAAATAACAAAAAAACGGCTTTAAGCCGTTTTTTTGTTTAGTGTGAATATTTTCTTGTCATTATAATATTTCCGTACTCGTCAAAAGCATTATTTTTTATCCAGTGGGCAATCAATTGTCCGTAGCTGTTGAATATATATGTTTCATCTTTAGATGTTTTCAGCCCTGCGTTAACAAGCCCGCCTGATGTATTATATTTGTAGAATTTACAAGGGTAATCAAGATTTTCTTTTTCTTCCGCATAAAGCAGTTTGCCGTTTTTTGTATAATACCAAACGTGATATTTATCATCGTTGTACATTACAGCGTATGTCGAATCCGAAAAGAATGCAAGGATTCTGTCTTCAAGTGATGCTTTTCCTTTCGCAAGGTAGGTCATATTATCTTCATAATCTCTGTCTGTCAAATATTCTGCAATAAGTTCAGGGTTAAGCCTTTGAACGGGTTTGCTGAAAATTTCTTCTCTAGCAGAAGTTACATCAAATTGTATTCCGCCCTTTATTACGTTTTCCGCTTGTACAGGCAATGAAAGTATTATTAAAGTTATAATCAGAAATATTTTTTTCATATCGTTACATCTTATTTAATCAGGTTTTGTTATTTTTCAATATTTAGCATACAATAATTTACGGGAGAAAGCAAATTATGGAAAAAATAATACAATACAAAACAACCGGAACATGCTGCCATCTTATGCAGGTAAAAATCGATGATGATAAAATTACCGATGTTGATTTTATAGGCGGCTGCAGCGGTAATCTGCAAGGAATAAAAAGTCTTATAAAGGGTATGTCAATTGATGATGTAATAACTAGACTTTCGGGTATAAAATGCGGGGATAAATCTACGAGCTGTCCTGACCAGCTTGCCCAGTGCCTGAGCAGTTTTAAAGCAAAAGTTTAAATAAGAATTACACCGTTTGTCAGACAAGCGGTGTTTTATTATTAATCGGTCGGGTAATTGCCCATTTTTCATGATGAGGTTTAAATATAATTACTAAATCTTTTTCATACTTCCAGCTATTCTTAATTCCAACGGAGCCATGCGGCTCCTTTTTTTTGCGGACAAAGTCCGCCTCTCCCTGTGGATAGAGCTTTTAAAAGTTCATCTGTAAATACATATGTTCATTGCGGCGTAGCCACTTTTCTTTTACTATTTTCATGCTATTATTAAAAAAACGAAAGGGGTTTATAATGAAAAAACTTATATTAATTATGGGTATTTTATTACTGGCTTGTCCTGCTTTTGCAGGAAAAATGACACCTGTTTTAAGCAGCACTCAGGTAGTTTATTCACCTGTTGCAAATGTTTGGTCCACAGGTTCTATGGTTGAAGACAGGATAGTTTTGTCTAAAAAAACTTCTCCGGGTACAGGTAATTATTCCATATACTCTTATTCAAACGGGGATGAAGCTTTAATGCTCGGCTCGGATTATGAATTCATTTTTGAAGGCAGATTAATTGCTTGTCATAATGCTGATTTAAAAATTTTTGAAGTTGTATACAACGGCAAAAACTTTGAAGAAAAAGAATTAACTCAGGGACAAATTAAACAAATTTTTCCTGATGCTGAAATAATTTTGATTTCTCATTTTATTGATAACAAGATTACTGTCAGAAAATCCCCTTTCAAAAAAAGAGATTTTCTACTCTTAAATGATACTGACAAAAATTTCCATAAGTATTCATTCCATCCTCAAAGCGTTAAATTCTCACCTGTTGCAGGCTTATTCAGAGCATCTGCTATTGGTAAAATAACATTCTCTCATTTTGGTGAAGATAAATATATTATTTATGTTAAAAATGTGTATAAAAAAATACAATTATTAGAGTCTTCTTACTTAGAAGAATAAATTTCTTCACGTTTTTTGATTACAACAGGATTTTTGAGATAATCGTCATATTTGTTACGCATATTGATGTAACCGTTTGGCGAAATCTCGATTATTCTGTCTGCAACTGTTTGGATTAAGCGGTAATCCTGTGATGTGAAAAGTATTGTGCCGGGAAAATCTATCATTGAGTTGTTTAATGCAGTAATAGCTTCCAAATCCAGGTGGTTTGTGGGTTCGTCAAAAATCATTACATTAGCTTCAGCAATCATCATTTTGGCTAAAATACATCTTACTTTTTCACCGCCTGATAAAACATTAACTTTTTTGTCCGCATCATCTCCTGTAAAGAGCATTCTGCCCAAATATCCGCGCAAGAAGTTTACATGCTGGTCAGGAGAATATTGTGCAAGCCACTGCATAATATTTTTGTCGTTTTCAAAATAGAAATTGTTGTCTTTTGGGAAGTATGAATGGGTTGCAGTAACACCCCAGTTAACTTCTCCGCTGTCAGGCTGAATTCTGCCTTCAAGAATTTCAAAAAGGTTTGTAATGATAAACGGATCACGTGCTATAAATGCAACTTTTTCACCTTGATTAATTTCAAAGCTTAAGTTTTTAATTAATAATTCACCGTCAACTGTTTTGTTCAGATTTTTTACTGAAACAACGTCTTTACCTGGAATTTTATTGTAAGTAAATCTTATTCTCGGGTATTGTCTTGAAGACGGTTTAATTTCTTCCAAAGACAATTTATCAAGCATATTTTTTCTGGAAGTAGCTTGTTTTGCTTTTGATGCGTTTGCACTGAACCTTGCAATAAACGCTTTTAATTCTTCCATTTTTTCTTCGGTTTTCTTATTTTGTTCTTCTTTTTGTTTTTGGATTAGCTGGCTTGCTTGTGACCAGAACGAGTAGTTGCCTGTATAAAGCTGAATATTTTTGTAATCAATATCAGCCATGTGTGTACAAACATTATCCAAAAATTTTCTGTCGTGAGATACAACAATTACCAAATTTTGGAAATTTATAAGGAATTCTTCAAGCCAGGCAATTGTGTTCAAATCCAGGTGGTTTGTAGGCTCGTCAAGAAGAAGAATGTCAGGGTTGCCGAATAATGCCTGTGCTAACAATACACGCACTTTCTCGCTGCCTGCAAGCTCACTCATTTGTTCATAATGAAGTTCATCGCCAATTCCTAAATCTGAAAGCATTGATGCAGCCATTGCCTCTGCCTGCCAGCCGTCAAGTTCTGCAAATTCTTCTTCCAAATGTGCTACTTTAATTCCGTCTTCGTCATTAAAATCCGGTTTCGCATAAAGAGCATCGCGTTCCTGCATAATATTATAAAGCTTTTTATGCCCCATAATTACTGTATCGATTACTTTGTAATCGTCAAATGCAAAGTGGTCTTGTCTTAAAACTGCAATTCTTTGTCCCTTTGTTATATTAACTTCACCCGATGTAGGTTCTATATCGCCTGAAATTACTTTTAACAGCGTACTTTTTCCTGCTCCGTTTGCGCCTATAACGCCGTAACAGTTGCCGGGAGTAAATTTAATGCTTACATTTTCGAATAGTGTTTGAGAACCGAATCTTACGGTTAATTTATTAGTTGTTATCATATTTCCTTCTTTATTTAATTCATATTTCAGCTGATAAAGATTATATTACAAAAATAAATAATTAGGTAGAAAGTTATTCTATCGGCTAATGTGAATATTCATAAAAAATTTAAAAATATTTTTATGAAAGTCAGTCCTATAAAAATTAACGTAAATAAACAGATACCCCAAAATAACAAATCAAAAACCTTATTACAAATCAGAAAGACACCTGTTAAAGATGCTTTAATAGTTTTGGGCTATACAAGTCTTCCGATAGTAATATATGAAGGTGTAAGTCAAATAAGAAGTTATATTAAAAGGAAAAAGAACAAATCTATAAATGTGCGGCACAGCCGCTTTCCCTGCGGATAAGTCTTTTAGGAGTTTTTCAACTTTCGTGCCTGCTCCGGCACAGCCGCTTTCCCTGCGGATAAGTCTTTTAGGAGTTTTTCAACTTTCGTGCCTGCTCCGGCACAGCCGCTTTCCCTGCGGATAAGTCTTTTAGGAGTTCATTTATAAATCCGATTGTTTTTTTATACTTTCACCGAGAAGTTCGAAAGAACCTTTTATTACTACTTCTTCTCCTGCTTTTATGCCTGAAATTACTTCAGAGTACTTGTCATTTTTCCTGCCTATTTCTACTTTGCGTTCTTCGTATGTGTGAGGCTTAACTTTTACGTATGCAAAATTGTAGTCTCCGTATTTTTCAACAGCATCGTTAGGAATTGCAAGTACATTTACTGTTCCTGTATTTACAAACATTTCAGCATACATATTTGGTTTGATTACAAAGTCTTTGTTAGGGATGTCAGCACGCACTTCAAGCGTTTTGGTTGTATTGTCAAGGATAGGCGATACATAAGAAAGTACTCCGTTTACCCTGCCTGAATTTTCTTCCAATGTACCTGTTACAGCCTCGCCAAGATGAAGGTTGGATGAATCTTTTTCAAATGCATAACCTACAAGCCAAATTGTTGAAAGGTCTGCAAGGTTAAATAATTCTCTGTTTTTTTCGACAATTTCACCCGGATTAACTTTTCTTTCAAGTAAAACTCCGTTTTTGTTGGCTTTCAAAGTTACAAACGGGTATATTTGGCGTGTTTTTAAGACATTGTCAAGGCTTCCGCCATAGACTGCAAGTCTTTGTTTGTAGACTTGAATTAACGCTGAACGTTTTGTGTATAAGGCATTTAAATTTGCGTTGTCTTTACGCATTTGTGCGTTTGCAATCTCGTATTCCGCACGAGATGATATTTTTTCATTATATAAAGTTTTTTCTCTGTTAAATGTCTGTCTTGACAGGTCAAATTGAGCTTTCATCTCATTAATATTTGCATCTATTTCAAGAATTTTTTCCAAAAATTCAAGCTGAATTTGACTTATTTCATCAGACTTAATTTGAACTACGGGCTGTCCTTGTTTTAATATAGCGCCTGGTTCAACATAAACTTCAGTAATTTTACCGTCTATGGGTGAATAAATTCTTTCCACGGACTGATTTCTTGCTTTAAATTGCGCAGGTATTGTTATTTGCAGTTCAATATCGGTTTGGGCAAAAGGAGAAGTTTCTATTTTGGCATTCTTTTCCTGTGCTTCAGTTAATGTAAGAAGTTTATTTACGGTTTTTGTTTCATGTTTAAATGAGCAGCCAGTAAAAGCTATCATTAACGATAAAATTATAAACAGTTTAAGAATTTTCATTTTACATTCTCCATTAAATCTTTTTCTTGAATTAATCCTTTTTGAGAAACGTTATCATTGTCGATTAAGTTATATAATAACGGAATCAAAAATATTGTAAAGACTGTCCCGACGGATAATCCGCCAATGATTGCTATTGCAAAAGGTTTTTGGCTTTGTGCGCCTATACCGTTTGATAAAGCTGCAGGAAAAAGTCCTAAAATTGCAACGAGTGATGCAGTTAATACAGGTCTTAATTTTTGAACGGCTCCGCTGATTGCAGCATCAAAAGAGTTATGACAGAACTTGCGTTGTCTGATAATTGAAGATAAAAGTATTACTCCGTTTTGTATTGAAACGCCGATTGCTGCAATAAATCCTACACCTGCTGATATAGAAAAATAAGTTCTTGTTAAAAATAACGCAAAAATGCATCCGGAAAGGGTTACAAGTATTGTTGACATTGCAATGAGCACGTGTTTTTTATTTTTGTAATTCAGGTGAAGAATTAAACCGATTAAAACAAGTGTTATCGGCAGGATTATTGCCAAACGAGTATTAGCGCTCTGCTGGCTTTCAGATTGACCTGCCCATTTGAGCTGATATTCATCAGGAAGATTTAACTTTTTATCCAGAATTTTTTCTGCATCTTTTACTGTTGAACCCAGGTCGCGTCCTCTTATATTGAACCTAACGATAGCCACACGAGAATTTTCGCTTCTTGTAATAATCATTGCGCCGTTATCTGTGGTAATATCCGTTACGTTGCTCAAAGGAACAGATATTCCTTCAGGAGTTTTTACGATAATATTTTGAACTTTTCTTAAAGAATCTCTGTCGTTAGGCTCAAGACGTAAAAATACATCAAAACGTTTTTCGTTTTCCAAAACTTGAGTTGCATTTTTACCGCCGATTGCGATTTCTACCACTTTTTGAATGTCATCGCTGCGCAAACCGTAGCGGGCTGCTTTTACCCTGTCTATTTTAATTTGATACTGAGGCTGACCTATAATTTGGTCATAAGAAAGGTCTACAATACCTTTAACATCTGAAAGCAGTGCAATACTTTCATCTTGGAGTTTTTGAAGTTCATATAAATCAGTTCCATAGATTTTCAGAACAACCTGACCTTTTGAACCTGATACGGCTTCTTCCACGTTATCCTGAATGTATTGGGTGAAGTATGTTGTAATTCCGGGAATATCGGATAATTTTTTTGACATATCTTCAATAAGTTTTTGTTTATTGCCGTGCCATTTCCAGCGCCAGTCTTTAGCAAGTTTTAAATCAACCATATTTTCAATGTTGCTTAAAAGGTTAGGATCAGTTCCGTCATCGGCAGAACCTATATGAGAAATCACATTTTTAACTTCAGGATATGTAAGCAGGATTTCTCTGATATTTCTTGCGACATCAACCGAATGCGCAATAGTTGTACTGCGCGGCAAAACCGTTACTCTTAACCAGATGTTTCCTTCATCAAGGTTTGGTAGAAATTCCGAACCTGTAAAGCAGAAAAGTGTTATTGCAGCTGCAAACATTACACCTGCAGTAAGCAGGAATTTTTTTGGGTATGCAAAAACTTTATGCAGAAATTTTACATAAGTTTCAGTAATTTTTGACATTATTTCTTTATGCTTTATATGAAATTTGGTTTTCTTTTCTTCAAATTTTTTGTCAGGCATGTAAATTGAAGAAATAGCAGGAAGAAATAATAATGATGCAATAACGGCTCCTATCAGGGAAAATCCCATTGTAAAAGCAAGCGGGTGGAAAAGTTTTCCTGCAACCCCGTCAAAAGCGAATATCGGAAGGAAACAGCATAAAATAATTAATGTTGAAAATACAATTACGCTTCCTACTTCTCTTACTGCTTTATATATTAATGCATCTTTTTTATTCTTAGTGAGCGTGCCTTTATAGCCTGTAAGGCATCTGTAAATGTTTTCCATTAATATTACGGCACCGTCAACGATTATACCAAAGTCTACCGCACCCATACTCAAAAGGTTGGCAGGTATATCAAAAAGTCTGAACAGTAAAAATGCAAAGCCTAATGCAAGCGGGATTACAAGCGAAGCAATGAGAGTTATTCTCAAGTCCAAAATAAACGCAAATAAAACTATTATGACAAAAATTATACCTACAACAATGTTATGACCTATTGTGTGCATTGTGTTATTAATAAGTTCGCTTCTTTCGTAAAACGGAACAAGATGAACACCTTTTGGAAGCTGTGATTTAATATCAGGTAATTTTTTTTCAAGATTTTTAATTGTTTTGGTAGGGTTTTCACCCTTTCTCATTAAAACAATACCTTCTATAACATCATTATCAAGATTTTTGCCGACCTGACCTATTCTTACTGCGGGATCAATTATGACCTCGCCGACATCTTTTACACGTATTGGAATTCCGTTTCTTGATGTTATAACAGTATTTTCAATGCTTTCTATGTTTGAATAAAGTCCTAAGCCTCTGACAATATAAGCCTGGTCGTTGTTTGAAATATAATGACCGCCGCCTGTGGAGTTTGAAGCCTTAATAGCATCAAAGATTTCGCCTACATCAAGATTATAAAAACGGATTTTTTCGTGGTTAATAATTACTTTGTATGTTTTTATCGGACCGCCGAAACTGTTTACATCAATAATTCCGCCGACCTGCTTAAAGGCTTTTTCCATTTGCCAGTCTTCAATGGCTTTTAAGGTCATAGGATTGTAATAGTCGGATTCCAGTGTGTATCTGTAAATTTCACCGATTGCTGATGCATCGGGACCTAAGACAGGTTTAACCCCGTCAGGAAGCTCTGTCTGGTAAATTCTTTCGAGTACCTGCTGACGGATTTGTTGAGAGGGCAGACCGTCTTCAAAAACAATTTTTATAACCGAAAGTCCAAACAGGGAACTTGAATATAGTTTTTTCTCTTTTGGAATGCCGTTTAAATTTTTCTCTAAAGGTATTGTTGCAAGTCTTTCAACTTCTTCTGCGGATTTACCGGGCATTTGCGTAATTACCTGAACCATAGGATTGGTAAAATCCGGATATGCTTCAATGTCTAAATTTTTAAGGCAATAAATCCCTGTAAAAATTAAAAGCAATGCGATTGTTGCTGATATAAATTTCTTTTTTACGGCGAGTTTAATCAAATTATTAAATAGCTTCAAGGTTAAACTCCTCCGCATTTGTTTCTCTCAAAAAGTCAATCCAGCAGTTATAATATTCCGCAAGAGCATAAGTATAACCTACAATAATTGATTTATATGACTGTTCCATTACAATCAGGGATGTAAGATTTGATTTGCCCGCTTCATAGCTTCGTTTGGAAAGTTTAATCATTTCTTCAGAGCTTTTTAAAAGTTTTTCGTTATAGTAATTAAGGTTTAATTTTGCCGTAACGAATTTTTCATAAGCGCTGTTCAAATCTTTAATTGCTTTATTTTGTGTAGAAATATAATTTAACTGCGCTTTATCAACTTCAAGCTTTGCGTTTTTAATTTCAGGTTTGTAAGTATATAAAAACGGAAGATTAACAAGGCTTGCACCTGCGTAAGCTCCATTTAAAAATCTGCCTTCGTCATTAAAGTTTTTGGGCTGATAACCATATCCTCCCTGAATTGCCAAATCAGGTATTCTCTGTCTTGCAATAACGGTAAGATTTTTTTCTGCCACATCTATCTGTTGTTTTGCAATTCTTATATCAAACCTGTTTTTCAATGTGTTTTCAGTTATCTCATCAAAAGACGGGACATTAATATCAGGTTTCGGGGTTAAGAGAGCAAGAAAATTTTCTTTATCGCTAAAGAGTTCGTCTGCAGAATCGAATTGTACATCAGTTTTTTCCTTAGGATTAATAACTTTGTTAAACTCAATAGTTGCAGCTTTTACATTTACTTTTGCGGTATTAACCTGGGTAATCATCTGGTTAAGAGCTATTTCTGCCTGAAGAATATCCATTTCAGGGGATGCGCCTGCCGCAACCCTTTTCTTTGAAACTTCCAATAAATCTTCAAGCAGTTGCTGCTGCTGTTCAAGCGCATTAAGAACTGATTTTGCAGCTACAAGGTTAACATATGCTTCTCTGACATCCATTTTTAAATCAAATTCAAAATATCCGACATTTTGTTTTGTTAATTCAAGATTTGATTTTGCAAGTTTTTTTCTTGCTCCGCGTTTAGCAATTTCAATTGTTTCGGAAAGCCCTATCTGCTGCGGGTTGCCGCGTCCTGCAGAGCCAAAGTTATAAAATATGTTAAAATCAGGGTTTTGAAGTCTGTTTGCTTCTTTAATTTTGTTTTTTGCTATGTCAACATCAATTTTTGCGGATTTATAATCAATATTATTTTGTACAGCTAAATCTAATGCCTGGGGTAGTGTAACCTTTTCGGGGACATCTACCGCATAACAAAACGGGACAATACATATATTTAAAAGTAAAGTTATTAATAATTTCTTCATCCCTATTTCCTTAGAAACTATTCTGTATAAAGGATTATAACATCAAAAACAGCGTATGCAAAAATATTAATAAATCTGCTGATTTTTGTTAAGTCATTGTGAGTTATTATGATTTTATGCATATTAACGGTAAAAAGGGTCAATTAGAAAAATTTATTTCTTCAAATTTTGTTGTTGAAGAAAAGGTTAACCCTTCAAGAATTTATGAAGTTAATAATAACGATATTTCAGACAAATATGTGTATTTAACCTCACGTGATTTAAGGGTAGAAGATAATTTTGCATTAAATTTTACAAAAGATAATGCAAAAAATTTCAAAGTTGTTCATATTAAAAATAATTTTGAAAATGAAGGCAAAAACAATTTCTACTTCGAAAATCTTGAGCTTCTAAAGAAAAACTATGAAAATCAAAATATTTATTTTGAAATCATTGAAAAGAATTTAAAGGATTTTTTAAAAGAATTAGAGAACAAAACACTTGTAATCGATTTTAATCCTTTAACAGACAATGATTTATTTAACGATTTTAAAGGGAAAATTTTTGAAGTTGATTCGCACAACATTGTTCCTGCAAGAATTGCATCTGATAAACAGGAGTACAGCGCATTTACTTTACGTAAAAAAATATATGAAAAAATATACGAATATCTGACAGAATTTCCCAAATATGAGTTTGACAAAAATAGAGGATATGAAATCCTTGATGATTTTATAAAAAATAAACTGAAAAATTATCCTGAGGACAAAAATAATCCTGACATCAACGGAACATCAGAAATGTCACGTTATTTTAATTTAGGGTTTGTTTCTCCTCAGAGAGCTGCGCTTGAAGTCATAAAGTCCGATGCACCTTCGCAAAGCAAAGAAGTTTATTTGGAAGAACTTATAATCCGTCAGGAATTGTCCGACAATTTTTGTCTGTACAATAAAAATTATAAAAGCTTTGAATCAGCTCCTGATTGGGCTAAAAGAACATTAAATTTTCATATAAAAGATTTGCGTGTGCACATTTTTACAAAAGAGCAGCTTGAGAAAGCCGAAACTTACGATGATTTGTGGAATGCCACGCAAAAACAGCTTATACGCGAAGGAAAAATTCACGGATATTTGAGGATGTTCTGGGCGAAAAAACTTTTGGAGTGGACTAACACTCCTCAGGAAGCTGTTGATATTGCAGTTTATCTCAATGACAAATACGCTTATGACGGTGAAAGCCCTAACGGTTATGTTGGGATTTTGTGGTCAATTGCAGGGCTTCACGACAGACCGTTTATTAATATGCCTGTAACTGGTGAAATAAGAAGGCTAAACGGTATAAAAGGCAAAGCAGAACGTGAAAAATATATCAAAAGATATTTATGATAAAATGACCTTATGATTGATGCAGTTATTTTTGATTTGGACGGAACGCTTTTAAATACACTGGAAGATTTAAAAAACAGCACAAATTTTGCACTGAATGAGTTTGGGTTTCCAAAACGTTCATTAAAGGAGGTTCGCTGCTTTGTCGGAAACGGTGTAAGAAAGCTTATAGAGCGTGCAGTTCCAAAAGACTGTGACAAAAATACAACCGAAAAATGCCTGGAAATCTTTAAAAAACATTACTCTGAAAATATGTATAACAATACTGCGCCATACGATAGTATCGTTCAGATACTGTCAATTCTAAAAGAAAATAACCTGAAAATCGGCGTGGTGTCTAACAAATTTGATTCTGCCGTAAAAGAATTATGTGAAAAATATTTTAAAAATTTGGTTGATGCAGCAATAGGGCAATATGATGACGTTCCTAAAAAACCCGCACCTGACGGGGTTTTTAAGGCAATAAAAGAGCTGGGTGCAAAAAATTGTGTCTACGTTGGTGATTCTGAGGTTGATGTTCAGACAGCTAAAAATTCTAATCTTCCTTGTATCGGTGTCACCTGGGGTTTTCGTGATAAAAAGGATTTAGAGGGCGCGGACTTTATAATTGATAACCCTTATGATATAATTGATATAATCAGGAGTATGTAATGGAAAAATTATCTTTTAGTTTAGAAGATTATATTGAGGAAATTTATAATCAGGTTTTGAAAAACGGTCAGGCAAAAGTTACTGCAATAGCGGATGCTCTTGGTGTTAGAAAAGCCTCTGTTACAGGTGCTTTGAATGTTTTGTCCGAAAAAAAACTTATCAATTATGCGCCGTATTCACCTATTACGCTTACTGCTCAAGGAGAAAAAATAGCAAAAGAGGTTTTGAAAAAACACGAAAATCTGGCAGAGTTTTTTGTCGAAGTTCTAAATATTCCGCGTGATGAAGCAATAGAAATTGCATGCAAAATGGAACATATAGTTTCTGATAAGCTTTTTGACAATATGGTAAAACTTACCGAATATGTGAAATCTTCACAAATGGATTTGAAAAAAATATTTTAAAAATTTTAAGAATTGCACTTGACAAAATTATTCCTTTCATATAAAGTTAGTCATGCCTAACAATTAAGCAAGGAAATATATGAAAATCTCTACCTTATGTAAATATATTGATCAGCCTATGATATTAAATAAACTGGATCAAAAAATGCCGGCGCTTTTAATAGGCGCAGGAGGTACATTTGGTATTGCAGATTCGTTCAGGCTTAACAAAAAGAAAGACGGTCACAAACCCGTTGATGAAAAACAAAAGTTCCTCAAAAATATGATTGTTATTTCAAGTACAATCGGCGCATCATTGCTTGGAACAAGAGGTTTAAAAATCGGCGGAAAGAAAATATTTGGCGGACTTATGGAAAGAGTTCCTTTTTCTGAACTCCAAAAAGTGCAAACAGAAGCTGTCGAAAAATTCTTACAAAAAACAAATATTAAAGACCAAAATATTTTAAAAGCTTTAGAAACTGCCAAGTTAAAAGAACTTTCACCAAAACAAATTGATTTATTAATTGGCAATCTTCCTAAATCTCCTGAGAAAGAAGATCTTTTCAGTGTTATTTTGCCTGAAAAGAAAAATCTTAATTCTAAGGAGATTTTTTCTGAAATTAAAAGACTTTCTCTTTTAGGATTAATACCTGTAACCGGAGGGGTTGCGGGCGGCATAATTGCTGATAAGACTACACATACTGACTCAAAAAAACAGACCGCAAACAAGGTCAAAGAGGGCTTGTACCAATATCTTGCAAATATCTTCCTATGTAACGTGGGTGCAGGTACGGCCCTTTTTCTTTCCGAAAGATTAGAAAAAGCCAATAAGATTAAACCTCTGACACCTATGAAAAAGCTTGCCGTTATAATGGCGGGAATTACTGCAACAGGTATTGTCGGTGGAAGCTACATAGCAAATTACGTAAGCAAAAAATGTATTAACCCATTGTTTGGCGAAAAGAAAAATAACAAGGGAATTTATAATGAACGCAAGCCTGAAGCAATAGACATTGCTTTGCACGCGGATGATATTGCAACGGCAGGTATCTTATCAGGGTTCAAGTGGATAGAACCTGCGCTGCCGTTTATGTATTTTGTATCGGGTTACAGAGCCGGAATAGGTTATCGTAATGTAAATTTGAAAAGCAAAGGAGATGCGAGGGAAAAGTATATACAACACAGGATGAATAATGATATTACACCCGAGTGCATTAATAAAATAAAGCCGGTTACTACAAAGAATTATAAGTTTTTAAATAACAAACAAAAGGCGGAACTAAAGTAGTCGTAAGCTACGCTGAAAAAGAATTTTCTACGCACACCTTCTTATACAAAAAAGGGCTCTCACTCCTAGTGGGAGCTTGCATTTTATGTATGGAGGGGCTACGTTCCCATAATATAATCGTTCATTACAAAACCTGAACCGATATCTGTCACAACAGCATCTATGATTTCAAATCCCCACTTTTTATAGGCATTTATTGTGTTTGTATTATATTTGTTTACTGTAAGACGGATTGGTTTATCATTTGCAAGCTCTTTTATTTTTTCAAAAGCTTTTTTGCCTAATCCCTGATGTCTATACTCTTTTTTAAGATAGAGTTTTGACAGAAAAAGATATTCTTTTTTATCCGAAATTCCAAAATATCCGGCTTTTGCACCATCTTTTATTATAAAATAATATGTGTAGTTTTCGTTTTCAATCTGGTTTTTTATTGCTTTTTCTGATTGAAAATTTTCTACCATATAATCTATTTGTTCAGGTGTTAAAATGCAAGTCCAGTATTCATGCCAAATGGATGATGCCAGACTTGCAAGTTCTTTTATATCATTTACTTTTTTGAATTCAGCCATTATCCGATAACCGGTTGCACGAATGTTCTTGCTGCAAGGTCTTTATCAAGCATTAATAAAGCTTTTTTATCATCGCCGATAAGTCTTAAAGTTGCCAAAACATTTCCTACATTATCTTCTTCTTCAACCTGTTCTTTCAAGTACCAGTTTAAGAATGACATTGCTGCGCGGTCTTTGGTTTCTTCTGCAACATCCATTAATGCATTAATTCTTGATGTAACATATTCTTCGTGTTCAAGAACCTGTTCGAACACTGCTAAAGGTGAAGCCCAATCGGTTTCAGGTTTGTCGATAGCTTCAAGTTCAACTGTTCCTCCGCGTTGGTTCAAGTAATCAAACATTCCGAGAGCATGTGCGTGTTCTTCCTGAACTTGTACTGACATCCAGTTTACAAACCCTTTAAGATTTAATCTTTCAAAATAAGCCTGCATTGAAAGATATAAATATTCTGAATATAGTTCCTTGTTAATCTGGTCATTGAATGCTTTTTCTAATTTTTCGTTAATCATAAATACTTCCTCTCTTTCAAATAAATTTTATCACTAAAAATAAATATTATAAACTTTTGTTAACAAATTCTTTATTTTTGGGCAATTATGAAAATTCATCCCATTTATAAAATTCACTATGGCTATTAATATTCAAAACAAATATTCTTATCAGTACAGAACAGGCAATCTGTTAAGCAGCCCCGTAAAATCAAACCAACCGTCTTTTCGTGGCGGGGGCACTATTCAAAGGCTCACCCATATGAATATCGGAATGATGCCGCAAGGGTTTATCGGACATGTAAATTTGTTAAATGTGTCAAAAGGCAGGGAAGAATTTCTTAATGTCTTTAAATCTTTTGACTGCGGAAATGAAAGGTACTTCATAAAAAATAACGATAATGAAATTATCGGTGAATTTATGGCAAAAATTAACAAATGGTTTGATTATGACAAACTGACCTATAAAGAAGATCCGAGCCATGTTTATATAGATGATTTAAGAAACTATTCAAAGCCTGATACTCCTTTTCACAACAAGAAATTGGATTATTATAAAGGTGTAGGTGTTAAGTGTCTCCAGATTGCCCAGAGAAGAAGCGATGAGGCACAATGTGTGGGAAATTTAAGACTTTGTGCTATGCCTGAAGCAAGACCTTTTTATATGAAAAAAATAGGTATGGTTCCTGATCCTCATAACCCATTCAGTGGTATGCTTATTATCCCTGCTGATAAAAAAGAACCTTTATCAAAAATGTTTGGCGGTTTATAGTTTAGACAAATTGTCAATTCAGGCAATGAAAATTTTCTGATGTTTATTTATAAGTATTCATGTTATGAACAAAAATGCTGTAAATAAATTATTGGAAGCACTGAACGAAAGTACGGTTTTAAACAGGGACTCTTTCAGTGAGTATATTGCTTTTCATGGTATAGGTAATGCTTATAATAAGCGTTGGCTGGCAAATATAGTGCCTGCAGACCTTTTAAAGCTTACTGTAAAAGAGGCTGTTGATATAATAGCATCTTTGTCGGAGAGCGGAATCTTTTATGAAGATTTCCCCGAAAATATAGAAACCCCCAATTATGGACATAATTGGGGAAGATTGGCGAATTACATTGAAATTAACGACCGTGCAATTGCTTATATGGATAACGGGTGTACTTGTAAAGGTATTTTGAGCTGCATTAAGCTTTTACCTGCAATTCCTCCATCCGCTAAAAGTTTTGCTAATTGCTTAATTTTATCGCAAGTTTGGCAGAATATATTCGGAGATTCTTACGAAAAAGGACCGTTTGAAGAAAATTCTATTTACGCGTTACGTTTAAACACAAGTTACAGCGATAATATTATTGATTATTCAATTGTTGATAAGATTTCTCCTGAAGAACAGTTAAAAGCTTTTGTTGACCTTGCCCATTTCAGAGGTATTAAAGCAGGTTTCAGGCATGTAATTTCTGCTGACCAGATGAAAGTCGCAAGACCATATCAGGACGATGTTACTTTTGATTGGTGTAATCCCGAGCATCAGGAAATTTATATTAATGAATGCGTGAAATTAATGAACTTAGGATTTGAATGTATGTTTATTGATTCTGCAAAACATATCGGAGGTTACGATTGCGAGCATTATACAGGTGTGGGAAGTTTACCCGAGTATCATCAAATGCAGCATATTTTGCACGAAATCAGAAAGCGTTCGGGAAAATTTGATATAAGTTTTGTAGGAGAAAAAAGTTCAAGCGATTTTCAAAGATATATTGATATGGGACTTAATGCCGGAACAGATTTTATTACAGGTGATGATTTCGATGCAGTAAGAAATTTGTCAGAGCAGATGAAATATTCACGAGTTTATGCACCCGGTGTTGAAGTAACAAATGACAATAATGCAGGCGGTCTTTCATACGAACAAATTTTGAACAGACTTCATTCGGCGCTTTTCGGTTATTACCTTGCAAGTGATAAACTGCCAAGCTTTATGCAGATGGCTGATTTATTTCCGCTGCGTTATGACACAAATACTCACCATTTAATGATGACTAATCCTTCTTATTCTACTGATGGTACGGCTTTAAGTCATTGGGAAAATCTTTTTACTAAAGATGACGGAAGGGAATTTAATAAAAAAGCAGGCGAGATTTTTGCCTATGCATTAGAAAAATAACATAAGGAGAAAAAAATGAGTTTTAACCCACTTGAAGAAAAAGGAATTTCTTTAGAAAAACAGCTTAGAAGCTGGCATGATATCGTAAAAAGACCTTTCAATAAATACGATATTGACTGTTATTCAAGAACACGTCAAATTTTGATGAACGGTATTGAAGTAGAAGCTTGGAATTTCAAGCATAACTTTGCAAGAACATGTCCAGACCAGGATGTTCAAAATATTATTGCATTATCAAGAAGAATCGAAGATATGCAGCAAACAACAGTAAACTGGTTGACACCTGCGTGCCAGACAGTTTTAGAAACTACATTGGGTTATGAACAAGTTGCTGTTGATTTAACAGCTTGGCTTGCTCAAAATGAGCCTGATGATTATGTTAAAGAAACATTTAACTTCGGTTTATTGGAAGACTTTGACCACTTATACAGATACAGTCAATGGGCATATATGGTTGACGGTATTGACCCTGATGACATTTTGCAGGGTATGACAGATGTAGTTTTAAGCCGTCCGACTCAAAACCACCACAATGATAACGGATTAAGACTTCGCCGTCATTATGACAGAGAGACTGCTTCACCTCAAACAAAAGTAAATATTTATACTCTTGTATCAGGTGAACAGCAAACCCATAACTTCTATGCAGAACACGGTATGATGTATGCAAATGATGATTTGAGAAGAACTTTCGGTGAAATATGCGACGTTGAAGAAGAACACGTAACCATGTATGAATCTCTAATCGACCCGAATGAAACTCCGTTTGAAAAACTTCTTCTTCACGAATTTACCGAAGTGTGCACATACTACAACTGCTACAAAGACGAAGAAGATGATAAGCTTAAACAAATTTGGGAAGAATTTCTTGCATTTGAGCTTGGTCATTTACAAATCGCTGCAGATTTACTCAAAAAACATGAAGACCGTGATCCTGAAGAAATTATCGGTAATAAAATTGTTTTACCTTGTCACTTTGAAACCCAAAAAGAATACGTTACAAATGTTTTAGAAAACGAAATTGATAAACGTCTTGACGGAGAAGAAGATATGGGTTACACAACAATCGATAATCTTCCTGATGATTGGGCAAGTTATGATGTTCAGGAAATTGTTAACGCTGAAGGTTCTCCTACCGAGCAGACAATTCAGTTGATTAAAACTTCTATTAATACTGATATTGTAATCGCTGATAATAAACTGAGAAAGAAAGAACCTGCTTTGTTAGAAAAAGGTCTTGAAGAAAAAGCACAAGCTCCAAATACTGTTACCGTAGAAGATTATGAGGAAATGGTACAGGTTAAACCTATGGAGTTTTAATAATGAACGATAAATTAACAAAAATCCTTAAAATTATTGCTGTTACAGGCATTGTTACGGCAGGGGCTGTTTCAATCGCTAAAAGCGGAATGTTCAAGGAAATGCTTCAAAAATTAAAACAAAAAATGAAGCATGAAAATGATAAAGAACGTATGATATTGATAGCGAAAAAAATTGATATGGATATCAAAAATACCGAAAGAAGAACATCTCCGTTATATCACGAAAGAAACCAGGAAAAATATGATAACATGGATTGGAATACACCATGTGAAAACAATTAAAAGAAGTACCCTTCGGGGTACTTCTTTTATGCTCATAAGGATAATTGATTGAGAAAACAATTTAAACTACGCTCTATCTCATGGCTAAAAAAGTATTTATAGTCTTATTTGTTTTGTGTATCGCAATGTCACCCGTTATGGCGGAGAGTAAACTTGATTATGTAAATTTAGATTTTTGGCAGCGTTTTGGTGATGATTACCTCTACTGTTATATAAAACATTCAGTCGAATTTAACCATGAATTGAAAAAGGCAAGCCTAAAAGTTGAAGAATACAGACAAAAAGTTAAAGTTTCTCTCGGTAAAGAACTTCCTTCACTTATGACCGCACCTGCATATTTGGGTGCTCAGGTGCCTAAAATTGATAATTTCGAACTCGATACAAATGCTTTTATACTGCCTTTTTTAGCAAACTACGAAGCTGATTTTTTGCTTAAAAATCGGGATAAAACCAGAAGCGAAAAGAAAAATTACGAAGCTGAAAAATTCAGGGAAAAGGCTGTGTATATTGCTCTTGCCTCTGACGTTGCATCAGCTTATATTAATATAATTAAATTTGACAGGCTCATTGAAATTCAAGAAAAGATTGTAAAAAATAATCAATCGCTTTATGAAAAAACAAAGCTCCGTTTTGATAACGGAATATCTTCTCAGACTGACTTGAATAACGCTCAAAAAAATATGATTGATGCAGAAAATGAGCTAATAGAATATGACAACGGAAGACAAAATCTTCTGTATGAACTTGCAGTTATGACAGGTGAATGCCCTCAGTGTGTAGAGAATATGAAGCGCGGAAAATTTGATAATTTTTCAAAAAAATACACACCTCCCGATTGTATTGAATCAGATGTTATTTTTTCACGTCCTGATGTTATGGAGTGCGAGAAAAAGCTTGAAAAAGCAAAGATTGATATTCGTGTTGCCAAAAAAGAATTTTTTCCGCGATTTAATATAACAGGTGTTTGGATTTTTAACACAATATCGCCGGGTACTTTTTTCAGCTGGGAATCTTCTCTTGCGTCAATCATGGCTGCTGCAGTAACAGATATTTTTGCAGGCGGAAGAAAAATTGCAAATTTAAGAATTAAAAAAGCTGTTTTCGAACAATTATTTGAGGATTACAAACAAACCGATTTGATTGCGGTAAAAGAAGTTAACAGCAGCCTTTATATGATGAAAAATGATAATAGAAATTATTTGAACGTAAAGAGAAAAAATGAATTTGAGAACACAAACCTTAACTTAATCAATGTAAGTTATAATGAGGGAACACTTTCACAGATGGATGTGATGCAGGGACAGAACAAATTTTATGAAATAAATAAAGTGCTTGTAAACAGACGCAGTGCATATCTGGTTGATATTATAACTTTGTATAAAGCCTGCGGGGCTAAGCTTTAATCAATTAAACTTACTAAGCCTGTGGAATGGTCGAAATGACAGTTTGCAATTATAAGACGGTTTTCTTCGACTGCTTTTTTAATAATCGGCGACTTTTCCAGTAATACTTTTTCAACCATATGGGTGTGTTTTTTTGCAACAAAATTTGAATCCGTTTTTTCGGGAATATCTTCAAAAACAGGATAAACACAATGCATAAGCGATTTAAAATACTGCGGTTCTGTCGGATATCCGTCATTTGCATATTTCATAACGCCGCAATCATCGTGTCCGAGTAAAATAAGCAGGGGAACCTGAAGACATTTTACTGCATATTCAACGCTTTCAATAATGTTCGGACCGGTAGTCATTCCTGCAACCCTGACCACAAAAAGTTCTCCTATTCCGCAATCAAAAATGATTTCCGGAACAACGCGCGAATCAGAACAGGTTAGAACACAGGCATAAGGTTCTTGATGGAATGCAAATTTCTGCAAAGTTTCAAGACTCATATTTTTTGTTGTAGGAGTGCCGTTAACAAAGTTCTTATTGCCTTGTAAAAGTTTCGTCAGCTCTTTATTTGCTTTTTCTTTCATAAAGTATATTGTATACCAAGTTTTTATTTTTTCAAGTCTTACCTCAGCTAATAATTCACTAACATATTTATGATAGTATTAAATTATATTGATTCAGGGAGAACTTATGGAAAATACTATTAATTTTATTAAAAAACACGGTGATTTATTCACCTTCTTAGGGTTGCTCTTATTATGTTATTTTATTTTCTTTTTTAATATCGGCAACTACGCATTAATGGATGTTGACGAGACACGTTATGTATCAATGGCTAGAGATATGTTCCACAGCAAAGATTTTTTGACTTTGTATTTGAACGGGGAATATTTCTTTGAAAAACCGCCTTTGTATTTTTGGGGTGAATGTTTGTCGTTTGCTCTATTTGGTAAAGTTAATGAATTTACTGCAAGATTTCCTGTTGCGTTATACGGAACTCTTTCAACGTTGCTGGTTTACTTTACGGGAAAGAAGATTATTTCAAGAAGATACGGTTTCATTTCTGCTTTAATTCTTGCAACTACGTTAGAATTTGTTATGCTTGCTAAATTTGCAATTCTTGATATTGTTGTAACAACTTGTATCGGTTTTTCCGTAATGTTCGGATTTTTAACTCAATTTGTCAACGATAAAAATAAAAAATATATGTGGTGGTTGTTCTATATATTTTCAGGCTTGGCTGTAATGGCAAAAGGTATTCCCGGATTTGTAGTTCCGTTTGCTGTTATGTTTTTCGTTACTCTTTACAATAAAACATTCAAGCAGATTTTCAAACCTCAATATATTCTGCCGGGTTTTGCGTTGTTCTTTTTAATCGTTTTACCTTGGCATATTGTGATGCTTAAAATGCATGATCCGTTATTTTTTAACGAATATATAATGAAACATCATATTAATCGCTTTTTCAGTTCAAGTGAAATTGACAGAGAACAACCTTTCTATTTTTATTTTGTGACAGTGTTATGGGGATTAATTCCTTGGGTATTTTCCGGAATTGCTGTCGGTATTACAAAGCTTAAGACCTTTAAGAATATCGCTGTCAGTGAATTAAATAATTCTCAAAAATTTATGATGTTCAATATCATTGCATTTATTGTTACAATGTTATTCTTTTCATCATCAAGCACAAAACTTATTACATATATTCTGCCTGTTTACATTTTTACGGCATTTATTTTGGGCTTTATATGGGAAGATTATATATTTAACGAAAAATATAAAAAACCTGTTAATTTATCGGTTTACATTTTAGGAGGAATATGTATTTTTGCAGCTATAGTTGCTTGCTTTATGCAATATTATCTTCCTGCAAAGATATATGCTGATGTTCTTATCATTAAATGGTTCTGTATAGTAATGGTAGCTATATTTGGAATTTCAAGCATACTGTTTGCGCTCAAAAACAATCGTAAAGGAGTTTTTGCTGTTTATGCACTGCTTGTAATCATTACATCAGCTTTTGGAACAAAGTTATTCTATAATATGGATTATGAATTCGGACAAAATGATTTGATGTATTTTGCAAAATACGCAAAAGCCAATAACAAAAAAATAGTTGTTTTAAACAACGAACGTAAATACTCTGTATTATATTATTACGGAGCTCCGGTATACTTTATTTCGCAGACAGATAAAGAAGAAATGAAAAAATTAGGGCATATTTTGGATGACCATGATGTTTGGGTAATTGTTAGAGAAAAGCAAATGCCTGAGGTTGATAGAACTTTGGATTTTGATATAATATTAGACGGAAGGAAATATTCATTGGTAAAGGTCAGGTAATGCTGATAAGATATGAAAAATTTTTAGAAAAACTTGATAAAAGACTTGAAAAATATTTTGAGGAGCAGTGCGAGCATATAAAATGCAAATCGGGCTGCTCCGCCTGTTGTGAAGTGGGAGAATATCCCTTTTCAAGACTTGAGCTGGAATATCTAATGTCAGGATTTGTAGAACTTCCCTTTGGTGTAAAACATGATATAAAAGAAGAAATAAAACGTTTAAAACGTGAAAAACCAAAACTTTATAAATGTCCTTTTCTTGTTGATAACAAATGTGTTGTGTATGAATATCGCGGAATTGTATGCAGAACTCACGGACTGGCTTGGTATGATGAGGCGGAAGAACGTATCAGACTTCCTTATTGTGTAAATTTGGGCTTAAACTTCAGTAAAGTGTTTAATCGCGAAACAGGTGAAGTATTACTTGAGCATCCTATAAAAGAGAGGTTAAGAATAGATAGTATATTAAGAAGCGAAGAAGCCGAAGCTTATGAACTGGAATGCGGTGAGATTAGACCTTTAATCGATTGGTTTTAGCCATCTGGGCGGTTTGTGATTTTTTTGCTTGCATAAAAAATTTTTATATGTTAGTATAGCTATACATTATTTATCCCATTTATATATTATAGATATAGAGGAGCATTTTAAATCCATAGAAATATGGGTTCGTTTTATGACTTTATTTGAGGTTTTACATGCGAAAATTATTTATACCGTTAGCAGTAACTTTAATTTTGACATTGCCTATTCAAGAGGCTAATGCCTATGCTGTTCATAACAGTTATTCGCCTGTCAAAACAGTTGAAAATTCTAATGAAGCTGCGGTATATTTTCAAAGCGGTATATCTAAGGGAAAAATTAATGACTTTGTCGGGGCAATTGCGGATTTTTCAAAGGCTGTTTCTACTGACGAAAATTATGTTCAGGCATACTGGGCGCGAGGTCTGGCAAAGGCTAAAATAGATGATTTTTCGGGTGCAGTAGAAGATTTTACTCGTGTGATTGAAATTGCACCAAATACCAGAAACGTATATTTTATGCGCGGACTTTCACGTAAAGAAATGAAAGATTTTAACGGCGCAATAGAAGATTTGAACTATGAGATTTCTATAAACCCCAACAATAAAGATGCATATCTTAACAGAGGATTATGCAAAAAAGAATTGGAGCAATTTGAATCAGCAATTGAAGATTTTAACCGTACATTGTGTTTTGATTATAAAGAAATAGAAGCTTACTACCATAAGGCCGGATGCGAATGGAAACTCGATAATCTTGAAGGCGCTGTAAAGGATTATACAAATGTTATTGCTCTTAATCCAAATTATGCAAACGCGTATTTTAACCGTGCGTGCATAAAATGGAACCTTAGCGATTATGACGGAGCTGTTGCAGATTTTACCAAAACTATCGGGCTTAACAAAAAGGATACTGATGCGTATTTCCTTCGCGGACTTTCTTATCTTTTTACCAATGATTACAAGCTTGCAATAAATGATTTGGAATATGCAAGGAACCTGTCTTTAAGTAATGAGAACTACGAAATGTATGAGGGGATAATGGAGTTTATAAAGGTTGTTCAAAAGAATGATTAAAAAAAGCGGTTCATCAGAACCGCTTTTTTTTTAGTTGTGTAAGTATCTGAAGTACAGATAAACCGAACTTAATGTTAATGATATAAAGGTAACCAGAGAACCGTATTTCATAAATCTCATAAATGAAATAGGATGTCCTTTTGATGTTGATGTTTCGCTGACAATTACGTTAGCAGCCGCACCGATAATGGTTAAGTTTCCTCCAAGACATGCACCTAATGATAATGCCCACCATAAAGGGTGATGACCTTCTCCTGCATATGGAAGCGTATGCTGAACCTGTGCTATTAGAGGTGCCATAGTTGCCGTATATGGAATGTTATCAATAACACCTGAAAGTATACCTGAACCCCACAAAATGAACATTGTAGCGGCTGTCAGGCTTCCCTGAGTGAGTTCTATAAGTTTGTCTGCCAAAAAGCTTATACCGCCATTGGCTTCAAAGCCGCCGATGATAATAAACAAACCTATAAAGAAAAATATTGTAAGCCATTCAACGTCGCAGTAAATTTCTTTGGGCTTTTCAAATATCAACAGGAATGATGCGCCTGCAACAGCAAAGACGTATGCAGGAATTCCTGTAATATCGTGTGTTACAAAGCCGAGAATTACTAAAGCAAGTGTTACCATTGAACGTATCATCAAACCTTTATCAGTAATTGTTTTTGAGTTATCAAGGTTTGCAATATGTTCCATTTTTTCTTTTGTAGCCTTAAGGCTTTTTCTGAACAAGAATACCAATATTGCTATTGATACAATAAAAATAATTGTAATAATCATTGTTAATTCATTAACAAAATCCATAAAGCTTAATCCGGCTTTTGCACCTATAATAATGTTCGGAGGATCACCGATAAGTGTAGCAGTACCGCCGATATTTGATGCCAAAACTTCAGTGATTAAGAAAGGTACAGGGTCTGTGTCAAATTCCTTTGCGATTACAAACGTTACCGGCATAATCAATACAACTGTTGTTACGTTATCTAAAAACGCCGATGCAACCGCAGTGAACGCTGCAAGTGCAAATAATACAAGTTTCGGATGCCCTTTTGTGGCTTTCAATATTTGAAGCGCCATCCATTTAAACACACCGCTTCTGCTTGCAATGTGAACCAAAATCATCATACCGATAAGTAAAAATATTACTTCAAATTCGATATAATCAAATACGGAGCGTATATATTGCCCCGCTGTGCTGTCATAGTGACCGTGAAAAGGCAGCAGTCCTAACAGCAGAGTCAGTGCCGCACCCACAAGCGCAACAACTGATTTCTGAATTTTTTCTGTGGCAATGAAAATATATGCAATAAGCAATATTGCACCTGATATAATCATGCCATACTGTGATACAAATTCTGTCATCTTTTTCTCTCCAATGATACGTTAAAATACGAAGTATTTTCAGTAACCTAAAAATCTTCTTTTTCGATGCCCCCAAAAGGTTTAATCAAAAGTCTGCCCTCCAAAAAGATAAACTTCCTGCAAACTTTGCCCTAATCTGATAAAAGTCAGGTAAAATCCTTTATATATTGATTGTATCATGAAAATATAAAATTTGAAGTTCTGTAAATTTTAGTGATGCAGGACTTTCAAAAAATACTATTATGAGTTATACTACGAATGTAGTAGTGAAAGTTTGTGGAATTTCAAAAAGGATTTATATTATGCTGTTTATTTAAACAGCAGATATGCCGTCTAAATGGCGTATTGCTTTTCATATAAACTATTATAAAATAGTTTAAGGAATGTTAAGCCATGCTTTAACATTCGGCAAAAAACAAAGTTTAGTTGTTTTATATAAAATGTGTAACAGGTGTAGTGAATTTGAACGAAAACAAGGAAAAGATTGAAAATATAAAGGCAAGTACGCCTAAAAAAGCGGGTAATGTTTCGAATCCTTTATCGAAACAGCTTAATTCGCTTAAAAAGCCTGCCTTGAAACAGCCTGTTGAAACCGTTAAAAAGCAGGAGAAAAAAGCTTCAAATCCGATTTCTGCCGAAACATCAAGCATTGTTGCACGTATTAATAACTTTAATACAAATAAAACTTCTAACAGAATGTATGCGGGATATATGAACGGCAACGGCAGCAATGCTCACAAAGTAATTGATTATGCCGATTTAGTCCAGTGCCTGAACTCTGTATTATGCACAAAGACTTCTGTTCATGAACTTTTTGTTTCTGTTAACGATTTGTTCACGGATAAATTAGGAAGTTTATTCACGGCATTCGGCGTTTTTCATGAAAAGTCGAAATGCATTAATTTAAAATTGTTCCATTCGATGGGAAGCACATATACCTCAAAACTTTTCTTGTCTGATGAAACAAACCCTGTTATTGAATGTTTTAAGACTTGTACACCTGTTATGAGAGAAGATAATAAGTTTTTAAACATTCCGTATTTGCAGAATTCTCCTGCTTTAACTCTGCCTTTAATGTCTGTTAACGGCTGTAAAGGCGTAATGATTGTCGGCAAGGATAATTTGGATTCTAACATAGGATTATTCTCTTTTATCTCAAATTACTGTGCTTTATTTATGCACAATGTTGAACTCCAAGAGCAGACAAACAAATTTGCAAACACTGATACTCTGACAGGTTTATATACACACAGAGGTTTTCAGGAGGTTCTTAAAGCAGAATTAAAAAGAGCAGAAGACAATGAAACCAACTTGTCTATTATAATGCTCGATATTAACAATATTTCAAAGATTAACAGAGAACTCGGACACGCTAAAGGTGACGAAGTTATCAAGCTTCTGGCTGAAAAAGTTAAGCAGAATGTCAGAACAAATGATAAAGCAGGGCGTTACGGCGGTGATGAAATCGCTATAATACTTCCTGATACAAATACGTCTGATGCCAAGTACTTAGCTGAATATATTACTTATTGTTTGTCCTGCTGTTTTGTGGATGATGTAGGTCCGGTTAAAGTTTCTGTCGGTATCGCAACTTATCCTGAATGCAGCCGTGACCAGGAAAAACTTTTAATTCTTGCCGAACAGGCAATGTATATTTCTCAGGCAAAAGGTTACAAAGAAGGTATGTCAGCAATTATCAGCTCTGCTGATTTCAATTTCTGGGATGATGATGCTTTAAATTCTTTTGCTGAAGTTGTTGCAAAACGCCATGCGCAGCTTGGTATAGACTTTGAAGAAGAACTTGTTCATAAGTTTAATAACGAGCAAATTGTTTCTCAAAACCACTTGTTTGAACTTGCAAATTCACTCGCAGGCGCAATTGATGCTAAGGATCCGTATACAAAAGGTCACTCAACTTCCGTATCAAGATATTCTGAGGCATTGGCTCGTGCAATCAATCTTCCTGAAGATGAAGTTCAAAGGATTATGCTTGGTGCTCTGCTTCACGATGTAGGCAAAATCGGTATTCCTGAAAATGTTCTTAAAAAACCTGATAAATTGTCTGATGAGGAATGGCAGATTATGAAACAGCACCCTGTAATCGGTGCGGAGAAAGTGCTTGCGCCTAATGAAGCATTAAGAGATTTGATTCCTATGGTAAAATATCACCACGAACATATTGACGGAAGCGGCTATCCTGAAAATCTTAAGGGGGAAGACATTCCTCTTGCCGCAAGAATTGTTGCCGTGGCTGATACTTTCCATGCATTGATTTCAGACAGACCTTACCGTAAAGGTATGAGTATTGAAAAGGCTTGCAAAATACTTAAAGAAGGTGCAGGTAAACAATGGGACAGCGATTTGGTGCGTCATTTTATTTCAATTGCTCCGTCTTTGTCGACAAGTATATAATAAATCCTTGCATATTTTTGAAAAATAGTGTATAATCATGAGAATTAAAGGAATTTTGCAAGAGGTTTCTTTATAGTACCAATTTAAACTAGGAGAACAAAGATGTACCAAGATGAAAAACTTGTATGTGAAGATTGCGGATCAGAATTTATCTTTACAGCAGGTGAACAGGAATTTTACGCAGAAAAAGGTTTAGTAAACAAACCTAAAAGATGTCCGGAATGCAGAAAGAATCGCAGAAACAACAACAGAAGACAAAAAAGAATGTACGATGCTGTTTGTTCTAAATGCGGTGCTCAAACTCAGGTTCCTTTTAAACCTATTCCGGGAAAAGAAGTTTATTGCAAAGATTGCTTTACTAAAGAATAAATAACATAAAATTTAAATAGAATTAAATAATTAAAAAAACAGGCCGATTTTTTTAGTCGGTCTGTTTTCTTTTTTTTATACGCCTATACAGCTGTTTAAATATTCAATTGTGCTTATTTTTTCGTCATACAAATACTTGATAAAATTTAAATAGGCAGCATTGTAAGAAGTTATTACAAGATTTATTTCGAATCCGTCAGTACAGAATGGTTCGTAATCGTAAACTACATAACTGTTATATTTACTTTTCCATTCTTTTCTTTCGATACGGCTGTTATTTTCTTCTACAATATCTTCAAGCCATGCAATAATATCTTTATTGACGTTTTTCATTTCCAAGCGATTGTATTTACTGCAATCGTGACAATCATTTCCCATTAACATGTTAAATTACTCCACAAATATGTTATATGTAAATTTTAAATGGATTCACACTTAAAATAATCCCCTCTAGGTATAAGTATTAAATAGGCAGATTTGCTAATTTTATTTTTCATTTTAATCCTCAACAATTTTTATATATGTTTTATTAAACAATTTTTATTTTCATTCTCAAAAAGTTTAGTAATATGGCATATTGTAATTTTTATTAAATGTTCAACAAATCTTTATATTTAATTGCAAAATCCGAGTTATTTTTATAAAATAAACTTATGAGTGAAAAGCGTATATTAATAGTTGACGATGATGATGAAATCAGAGAATTACTGGAATTTGACGTTCGGGCAAGCGGCTATTTTGTGGATACGGCTTCTGACGGTTTAGAGGGGTTAAACAAGGCTTTAAACAACACTTATGACTTAATTTTGCTTGATGTTATGATGCCGAAAATGAACGGTTTTGATGTATGCAAGAACATTCGTCAGGCAAAACTTGCTATACCGATTTTGATGCTAACTGCAAAAGGAACGATTGACGATAAGACTGAAGGTTTTGACTGCGGAGCAGATGATTACCTTGTAAAACCGTTTGATATACAGGAAGTACTTTTGAGAATCAGGGTTCTTTTAAGAAGAAATCAGATAGAAGATAAAACTGCTTTATTTGACGAAATTTTACATGTCGGTGATATTGAAATTTTTCCCGAAACTCTTGAAACTATTGTTGTTAATAAAAGAGTTAAGCTCACTCCGACAGAATTTGAGATTTTGTATTGCCTGATGCAGCATTTTAACAATCCCGTTACGCTTGCCACATTGCTTGATGAGGTTTGGGGATATGACAGCAACGAAGATGTTAGAATGCTTAGAGTGCATGTAGGCGGATTGAGAAACAAAATTGAACCGGATACGAAAAATCCGAAATATTTGCATACCGTTACCAATGTTGGGTACAAACTTACTCCTTTCAGCGGAGAATAATTAGTGGAATTTTTTAAGTTTAAACGTTTGAAAATTGTTGAACAGATTGCGGTAGTTTTTATTTTTGCCGTAATTATTCCGATGTCCATAAGCGGGTTTATCATAAACAATATTAACCAGCAGTCAATGAGATATCAGCTTCGTGAATCGGCTGTTTTAATTGCAAACATGGTTTCTGATGAAATAGATTTTTTCAACAAAACGGTTTCAAGCAATCTCGAACAAATTGTTTTTTCACTAAATTACTTCAAAACACAGGAAGCTAAAAATGCGTATTTAAAATCAGTGGTACAGAAATTACCTGACTGTGAAGAACTGGTTGTTGCAGATGCTGCTCATTCTGAAGAAATTCATGAAAGAAATAAGTTACATAAAAAAGCTACGGTTAACTTAAAGATTTCCGACGGTCAATATCTTGTTGCAACATACAAAATGGATGCCATAAAGGATGAACTTTTTAAATCTATTGCTGATGATAAAAGGCAAATATATGTTTTGACTAACGAGGGTGATTTAATAGCCGAGCATAATTATACTGATGAAGCGTTTAAAAAAACCGTGTCGCTTCTGCCAAAAAAATTGAAAAAAAACAAGCCGGAAATATTCGGTGATATTAAAAACCAGCCTTTGGTTTATGTTTCTAAAGATGAACCTAAGATTACGATTATTGTAAACACAACAGAAAAAGTTACATTGAAAGCTATTACGAACAACAGTTTGAAAATTATATTGTCTTGTTTGTTTGCAACCTTTGCGATTATTTTTATTGTTGCATTGTATATTTATTACCTTTACATCAATATTAGACAGCTGTTTAAAGGAATTATTGCGATTTCCAAAGGGAATTACGAACGTCAGATAAGGCTTTTGACAACTGCTTTTACGCCACACGAAATTGTTTTCCTTGCGTTTGAGTTTAACCGTATGGCAACAGAAATTCATAAATCATATATTCAGTTAAAGAAAAATAACGTTGAGTTAAAGCAGCTGAATGAATTTCGTTCTAATTTGATAGATACCGTAAGCCACGAGCTGCGTACGCCTTTGACAAGTATTCAGGGGTACACTTCAAGGCTTATGCGTCAGGACATCAAAATTGATGAAGAAACGCGTCAGAAATCCTTGAGGATTATAAAAGAACAATCTGAAAGGTTGAAAAGGCTTATTGAAGATTTGCTTACCATTCCGGATATTGAGGGAATGAGGTTGAGAACCAAATCCGAAGATGTTTATCTTCCGGAGGTTTTGGAAGAAGCAAAGATTTTGATAAAAAACAAGGAAGAAAAGGAAATTGTATATAATATAAGCGAGGATTTGCCTCTTGTAGATGCAGATAAAGACAGGCTAATTCAGGTTTGTGTAAATCTGCTTGATAACGCTGCTAAATATGCAAGACCTGATACTAAAATAGTTGTTGATACTGTTGTTCTTGATGATAAGGTTAAGTTTTTTGTCAAAAACGATTGTGATGTAATCCCGCCAGCCAAGCTTAAAAAGTTGTTTGAAAAATTCATAAGGCTTGATGATAACACTACAAGAACCACTCGCGGAACAGGTTTGGGATTATTTATCGTAAAAGGTTTAATAGAAGCAATGAATGGTGAAATTGATATTCACAGCGATAAAAATTGCGGTTTCTGTGTGGAAGTTACGCTCAGAATGTCACAGGTAGCAGAGGCTGTTAAATGAAACGTGCAATAGAGCTTGCAAATTCGGTTAGGGGTGAAATCCCTGTCGGGGCATTGATTATCAAAGACGGCAAGGTTATTGCCGAAACTTTTAATCAGAAAGAAACGTTAAATGACGTTACAGCACATGCGGAGATTCTTGCAATTCGTGAAGCGGAACAGAAATTGGGGCGTTGGCGTCTTGATGATTGTGAGATGTATGTAACGCTTGAACCATGTCCTATGTGTGCCTGGGCAATTGTTTCGTCAAGAATAAAAGCTGTTTATTTTGGAAGTTATGATAATAATTACGGCGCGCTTGGCTCGGCAATCGATGTGAGAAAACTTGCTAACTCGAAAATGAAAGTTTACGGCGGTATAATGGAAGAAGAGTGTGATAAAATTTTAAAGGAATATTTCAAGGAGCTGAGAGATGATAACTAAAGATGAGATTGATAAACTTGTACAAACTTACGAAACAAAAGAATTTTTTTATGATGATCCCGTTGGTATTCCAAACAGGTTTTCGGATAAAAAAGATAAAGAAATAGCAGGTTTTATTGCTTCTCTTGTTGCATACGGCAGACGCGAAGTTTTTCTTAAAAAGCTTGCGATACTCTTTGAAATTGCTCAGAACGAACCCTTAAATTTTATACTCAACTTTGAGCCTGAAATTTTAGGTGATTTTAACTATCGTTTTGGAAAGCCTGACGATTTTGCACAAATTTTTAATATAATGCATGATTTGTATGAGAAAGAAGGCGGGCTGGAAGAGCTTTTCAAATACGGTTACGAAAATCAAATAAATGACAACATGTTTATACCTGTTACTGATTATTTTTATTCAAAGGCAAGAGATAATTCCGCTCAGGGCTTTCGCTTTATGCTTCCTGATGCGAGAAAGGGAAGTGCAATGAAGCGTATGTGTATGTATTTGCGCTGGATGGTTAGAAAAGGACCTGTGGATTTCGGACTTTGGAACTTTATGCCTGCTTCTGATTTGTACATTCCGCTTGACACCCATGTTGCAAGAATTTCACGTGAAATGGGGCTTTTGACACGGAATGCAAACGACTTTAAATCGGTTGTCGAGCTTACCGAAAACCTGAAAAAATTTGATGCAAACGACCCTGCAAAATACGATTTTGCACTGTTCGGCTACGGCGTGAATGAGCAGCAAACTAAGAAATAAAATCAGATAATTTTTTACCGACTTTATTACAAAATTTTGAGTAATCATCATTAATATTGCCATAGTCATTTATGAAGCTTTTAACCCAATTTCCGTTTTTTATTTTCAAATCTTCAACAATGATTATAATATTGGAATTTGTTATGTTAATCGGTTTAGCTGTGAGGATAATAAGCTTAAATGGTTTATGTGCTCTTTTGTTTTTTAGAGTTGAATATAATTTTATAATGTTATCTGCGTCAATTTTATTATCAAAATCGGCATAAATGAAATAAATCATTTTTTCGGAATGCATAATCTCTATAAAGTTATTAATTCTTTTTTTGTAGCGTGTTATGAATTGTTCTTTCGTAAGTTTGTAATCATGCGGGTAAAACTTTTCAGAGATAATCAGATTGTCAAAATAATTTTCGAAATCGTTTTCAATGAGTTTGTTAATTTTTGTAAGTTCAAAGCTTCTGCACAAATCAAACGGGAGTGTTTTTTCCCCATAAATTTTTCTTGGTTTAAGCTTGATAGCGGTGGTGAGCACTCTGGGCATACAATCGTTTCCAAGCGAAACGATATGAAAGTTTTGGTGTTTAAATTTTATGTAGTCTTTAAAAGAAAAGTAAAACAAAAAGTTTCTAGCATTTTTCCTTAAATTTATTTGAAAAATCCAAAAAGTAAGCAGTTTTATGACTATTTTTTTTAGTTTAAGTAAATAATACATATCTTTATTGTAAATAATATATTTTTCCATAAAAAATATGTTATTTTATAATATTTTAATGAAAACACTAATAATATGCAAATATGTATATTGGCGCGATTAACATTTGTAAATAAATACTCTATCATTAAAAAATGAATGAAGAAGATGCAAAAAGGCTTTTAGGTATTAAGTTACGAAATCTTAGAGAAAAACTTGGATATTCTCAAGACAGGTTTAGCTCTCTTATAAATTTGGATGCAACAAATTTAAGTCGAATAGAAACTGGAAAAAGTTTTCCATCATTTATTACTTTCTGCAATATTATAGAAGTTTTAAAAATTGAACCTAATAATTTACTAAATTTTATTTCTTTCAATGAAAATGTACAAAATTACAAAGACATTGAGATTATCGAAAATTTAAGCAGAGTTCCAGAAGATGTAAAAATAAATATTTATCATCTTATCAAGTCACTTGCAAAATGACTAATAAATTATGAAAATCAATAATATTTTGTTAAAAAGTTATCTGTTTTAAGATTTAGAAAATTAGTCAATGAATATATTATAATAATATGGATTTTGATATAAAAAAATTTGCAAAAAGATTAAAAGAAATCAGGAAGGCTAAAGGTTTCAAACAAGAAACTCTGTGCAGTAAAATAAATATGGAACCTTCTAATTATAGTCCTTTTGAAAATGGTAAAGGGACACCTAATGTGTCTAAGTTATATAAAATAATGGTTAATTTAAATGTTACTCCTGATGAGCTTTTTGAATATGAACATCAAACAAACGAAAAGAATCTAGATGCAATGAATTTAAAAATTTATCACAATCTGTCATTTAAAAAGAAAAAAGCTCTTTATAAAATTTTGCGTTCACTTGAGGATTTATGTTAATCTATTCTACGAGATTTTTATGCAACACAAAGATAAAAAAATTTTACAATTAAACAAAGCACTTGGTCTTATTATCAAAGATATACGTATTAAAAAGACCGGTCTATCTTGTTCTAAGCTTGCTAATGAATATGGTCTGGATAGAGGCAACTTAAACAGAATTGAAAACGGTATTGTTGATAGTAAAATTTCTACTATTTGGAAAGCATCAGAAGCACTCGGGTTGAAATTCTCCGAGTTAGCAAAGATTTTAGAAGACATTCTCGGTGATGATTTCACGCTTATTGATGAGTAAGCCTGACTATTTTTTATTCACCTAAATTTATTTGTAAGAATTGAACGATTTTGTTTTTCTTATATAAGTTTAAAATATCTAGAAGTAACTGTTTGTCAACTAGTATACCATATTAATCACTGCTTTCGTTATGTATAACGGAACAAAAACAATAATATTATTTATTATAATTAAATGCAATATAAAGATGAGAAAAGTTTACATTTAAGAAAACTGTTTGGTCAGGTTGTTAAAAACATTCGTGAAAATCAAATTGGACTTTCAGGTAATAAATTTGCAAATGAATACGGAATTAATGACAGCAATTTGGGCAAAATTGAAAGAGCAGAAATTGACTGTAAATTTGTAACTTTTTGGAAAATTGCAGAGGCATTGGGAGTAAAACCTTCTGAATTCGTGAAAATTTTAGAAGACATTCTCGGTGATGATTTCACGCTTATTGATGAGTAAGCCTGACTATTTTTATTCACCTAAATTTATTTGTGAGAATTGGATGATTTTGTTTTTACCACGTTTTTTAGCATTGTACAATGCGTGCTCTGCATAACGGATAATTGTGTTTGCATCTTCGTCAGTATTTTCAATGCAAGGGTAAGTCGAAATTCCGCCCGAAATTGTTATAGGATGTCTTTCTTCTTCACCTGCAGGTATAAATTCCATTCTCTCAATATCTTTTCTAAATCTTTCCGCAAACAAGAACGCATTTTCTTCTGATGTGTTTGGAAGAATTAGAAGAAATTCCTCGTCGCCGTAACGTGTTAGGATATCTTCTTTTCTGATTAATTGTTTTAACTTATCAGCAATTGAGCGTAAAAGAACATCGCCCCATTCATATCCGTAAATGTCGTTTACAACTTTGAAAAAGTCAAGGTCAAACAACAGGCAGGAAAGTTTGTTGCCGTAGCGTCTTGCTCTTGAAATTTCCTGTTCAAGGCGTTCTTGTAAGTATTTTCTGTTATGAAGCCCTGTAAGTTCATCAGTTGTAGAAACAACTTTCAATTTATCTCTAAGGTCTTTATATTTCAGCAATGCGTTAGCTCTGATTACAAGTTCAATATTGTCAACCGGAGTTTTGATAAAGTCAAAAATCACAGCTCTTACAGTAGCGCCTTTGAAAACATCGCCGATAAAAAGTGTTGGAGCTTTAAATTTTGTTGTCATTAAAATATCTTTAATATTAGGAACGCTTTCAATAACGATAAGTCCAGGATTTAAGATTTCGTAATCTTTTAAATTTTCGGCACTTTCAATTCTGACATTTGTATCATCAATCTGAGCCAATACATCAGCTAACTTTGATTCGTTTTTATCTGTATAAACAACTACATTCTTCATTTTTTTAATTCCTAAACTTAGTCTCTCTTAATCTCATTTATATCATATTGAGCCGTTTAAATCAATAGGTAAATAAAATTTAATAAACCCTCATCTCACTTTTTTCTATGCTAAAATCAAAGTATGTTAAGCATTAAGATGAAACCTATGCAAAAATCAGACGTGGATGCGGTAATTGCTATTGAGGCAAAAGCATACGGTGAGCATCACTGGTCTAAAGAATCTTTTTATAACGAACTTTCGAATGATCTTGCCAGATATTACAGTGTTTATAATCAAAATGACGAATTAATAGCTTATGCAGGCTGCTGGCAAATCTTGGAGGAGGCGCATATCACTAATATTGCCGTATCTCCTGAGTACAAACGCAAACACGTAGGTGAGTCTTTGCTTGTAACCATAATTGAAGAATGTTACCGTAATATGGCAAAATATATTACTCTTGAAGTCAGAGTAAGTAATTTCCCTGCTGTTTCGCTTTATGAAAAATACGGTTTTAAATCACTGGGGTCACGTAAAGGATACTATCAGGACAATAATGAAGATGCCTTAATAATGTGGACAGAAAATATTTTTTACGATAAATTTAAGTCAGTGTATGAAAAAAATATTGTTGAGTTAAAGGGGAAAATTAATATTCTATGACAGACACAGCCGCAACTCCCAAAATAAGAGTTATAAAAAAGCAGATTGAAGGCATCAGATTGTCGTTCGGAAGCTTGCTTTTGATTTTGTGCTGTACGTTTTTGTTAATTCTTGCGACATTTATTCAAATTAATGTTACGCATTTTATTATCCCGTCAGGACTTTTTTCGGGAGAACAATTAAACGTTGTTGATTTTATACATACTTATAAACTGATTCCGCAAATACCTGTCGTAATGTTTATAGGAGCATTTCTTGGCAGAAAATTCGGGACAATGAGCATTTTGTTATATATTTTGCTCGGTCTTTTTATTATTCCTGTTTTTGCACTCGGAGGAGGACCTAAATATATTTTTGAATACAGCTTCGGTTATATTCTTGCGTATATTCCTGCTATATTTTTTGCGGGTTCTATTTTGAAAAGCGGTTTTACAAACAGAAATATGCTGCATGCAGTTCTCGTGGGTGTTTTAACAATCCACTTAATCGGTGTATTATATATGCTTTTTATCGCAGGCTTAAAACATGAGGGCTGGGCTTTTATGAACGGCTGGATTGTTGCGCAGAGCGGTATAAAAATTATATATGATTTTGTTTTTAGTTTTGCTATGGTCTTTATTGCTAAGTATGCAAAAATCATTTTGTGGTTCTTTATGTAAGGAGTTAAAAGAAAATGAAAATTCAATCAGTACAAATGTTAAGTCCGTCTTTTACAGGTGACAGACGAAAGTTTGATGTACAGGGACATGTCGGAGAAATGTATGATGGTATTCATAATAAGACATTTAATTATACTGCGCAGAACATTATTGATACAGTCGAAATAAATAACGTAAAAAAAGTTCTTGTAAGTTCTGTATCGGGGCTGAACGCTGAAGGAAGCGAAAAATTCATGTCCGAACTGAATGCAGCACAAGAAATTCAAAGAATAGCAGGTAACGGAAATGTTAAATTATATCCGCTTCTTTCCTGCCAGCCCGGAATATCAAAAGGCATAGGTGTTGCAGAAAATATTTTAAAGACTGGAAATTTCGTGGGTATGAAATTTCACCCGACAAATACCGATAAGGCTATAAAAGATAATTTTGATGCTTATGCCGCATATTTATCTCTTGCGGAAGATAAAGCTATGCCGTGTGTTTTCCATTCCGTAACCGATGGAAAATCCAATCCTGTTGATATTATACGACTTGCTGAAAGACATAAAAAACTTCCCGTTGTGCTTTATCACATTGATTTGATGTCTACTCCCGAGCAGCTTATGAAAACAATAGACAATATTTCAGAATCGGTTAAAGCCGGAAAATCTAATTTGTATGTTGATGTTTCCTGGCTTACAGGCTTGTGGGAGAATGCAGAACAAAACAAAAATGTTATAAAACATGCACTTGATAAAATAGGTCCTGAACGTATTCTTTTCGGTTCTGATACGCCTATTGCGGAAATGGGTGATAAAGAAAAATACGGTAAATTTGCTGATTTTATTGAAGAAACAGTTAAAGAGTTCTATAACGGAAAACCTCAGGAAGCAGAAAGTGCTTTGAATAAAATATTTTATGATAATGCGGAAGATATTTTTATAAATAAAAACTGGTATGAAAATCCTATTGGACAAACTAAACAGACCGTTAAAAAATCATTTCCGAAAAAAGGTTTAATGATTTTTGGCGGAGCTGTTGCTTTGGGAGTTTTAGCCTTTGCCACAAAAAAATTGCATACTAATGCAAAACACGCCAAAGAAAATGAAAATAATCCTTCAAGAGTAGTTAAAAAATAAACCAAGAGGATTTGAGAACTTCTAAAAGATTTATCCGCGTGGAGAGCGGCTTTGCCGCAAAAAGAAGGCACGGGGATTTGAGAACTTCTAAAAGACTTACCCGCGTGGAGAGCGGCTTTGCCGCAAAAAGAAGGCACGGGGATTTGAGAACTTCTAAAAGACTTATCCGCGTGGAGAGCGGCTTTGCCGCAAGCAGGCACAGTAATGTTCATCGCCTATATTTTCCAAAAGAGGAATTTGCGTTATACATAACTCAAAACACTGTTCGCATCTCGGGTGAAATCTGCATCCTGATATGTTTTGCTGAATTGAAGGCGGCTGACCTTGAATTGTCGCAAGTTTGTTCCCTCTGTTTGAAGGCAATGAACGCAAGAGCGCAAGCGAATATGGATGTTTAGGTTTTTTGAAAAACTCTTTGGATGAAGCGTTTTCTACAATTCTTCCTGCATACATAACAGAGATGTAATCAGCATTTTCGCCTACCAGAGCCAAATCGTGAGTAATAAGCAATATTGCAGTTTCGCGTTCTTTTTTTATTTTGTCCAGAAGATTCATTATTTGAGCCTGAATAGTAACATCGAGAGCTGTTGTGGGTTCATCTGCAATAAGAATTTCTGCCTGACAAGCTAAAGCCATAGCAATAATTGCGCGCTGTTTCATTCCGCCTGAAAACTCATGAGGATAAGCTTTCATGCGTTCCGCAGCACAGGGGATTTGTACAGCTTCTAAAGCATCCAGAGCTTTTTTATATGCTTCTTTTCCTTCAAGTCCCTGATGAATTTTTATTACTTCAATAAGCTGGTTTCCTACGGTGTATAAAGGATTTAAAGATGTCATAGGATCCTGGGGAATTAATGCAATTTTAGCCCCTCTTACCTGCTGCATCTTTTTTTCAGGTAGTTCAAGAATGTTTTCTTCTTTAAAAATAATTTTACCGTCTGTTATTCTTGCTGTTTTTGGAAGAAGCCTTAATATACTCATTGCGCTGATTGTTTTTCCGCATCCAGATTCTCCCACAAGCGCGTGCATTTTACCCTTTTCAAGAGAAAATGATACATCGAACAATGCCTGTCTGAATCCGCATTCGCAGTTAAATCCTAAATTAAGGTTTTTTACCTCTAATATCGCCATAATAACATAATACACCATAGTTTTTTTATTGGAATAGTCTTGCAGGTGATTTTTGTTAACAAATGTAAAGAAAAATTTTCACAATCATGCAATTTTCATAAACAAAAATTTTTTATAAGTGTATAGGGGATATTTATAAAATTAATTTTCTTGTCACGAGGAAAATTGAAAGGGGAAACAATGACAGACGTAAAAAGAGTTGATGCTGTGTCTGCTAATAAACCTAAAGTTGCAGTTACAGATACAATTGAAAAAGAAAAAGCGGAAAAAGCTAAACTTAATGAAGAAATTCAAAGAACACTTTTAACAAAAGCTGATCGTAAAAAAGCTGAAGAAGAAGCTAAACAAAACTTCTTAAAACACGGCATTGAAGGAAGTCAGGATAAAGTTGAATCTGAAAAGCAAGCCGAAAAAATGGCTAAAAATTATGTAAAAAATAAAGAACGCGAAGAAGATTTCTACGCAACAAGAGTATTCATTGATAAAAATGAATACAAAGCAGCAGAAAAAGAACGCGAAACTCAAAGAAAAGAATTAATTGAACAATACAGAAAAGACGGTTTGAGCAAAAAAGAGGCAAAGAATAAAGCTGATGCTCAATTAATTGAAAATGAATATGTAAGCGGTAAAAAGACTCGCAAATTCATAGAAAATAATAAAGAAATGTTTTATGATGAAAAAGGAAACTTCTCAAGCACAAAATTTAAGAAAGCAGCATTCGATTTTGCAAATCTTCATACATCAGAAGGCGAAACAGATAATTTCTATTTGAGCTTGAAAGAAAGACGTGAAGCTGCAGAACAACATAATGTTAAAGCAAGCGTTATTAAAGATGTTGCAAAAAAATCCAACATCGGATATGAAAAAGACAACACAGGTTTATACAGAGGCTTGTATGTCGGCGGTGTTACAGCAGCAACAGCAGGATTAGGTGCAGCATTGGGCGCATCAGGACTTCTTGCAGGTAATGTTATAGCGACAGCTACTTCAACTGCTACCTCAACATCAAACGCAACAGCAAATATTTATGATAAAGCAGGTAATATTATTGAATCTGCAACTTCAACCGATACAGCAACTTCAACCGATACAGCAACAGCAAAAGCTAAATCAGGCTTAAGCTCAGCAGGACAGGGTGCAAAAGCAGGCGCATTATTAGGTGTCGGTATCGGTTTGGCAACAATGGGATTTATCAAGGATAAAGGAAACAAAGAAGCTAAGGTTTATGAACCTGGTAAAGAAATTATACCGCCTCCAGTTAAACCTCCTGTGCAGCCGCCCATTCAGCCTCAGGTAGAACCTCCGGTTGAGCCTCCTGTTGAACCTTGTCCGTTAACTCCGGATGAAGTACATGAAGAAATTTGCGATTATAAAGTTAAAAAAGGCGAATACTGGACAGGTATAGTTGCAGCTAAGTACAAACGTGAAGACGGCTCAGGTTTCACTTTAGATCCAAATAAGAGAACAAAAGAAGAAAACAAAGAAATCTTAGATATTGTACATTACCTGAAAGATAAACATGGAATTAAATACAATGAAAAAACACAACCGGATAAAATTCGTTTATATTCTGAAATCAACGGTAAAAAATATAATGTAGACTGTGATGCGGATGTAAAAGAAAAAGCAACAGAATTTTCAAAAACATTCAAGAGATACAAAGGTAAAGCTGCTGACGGTAATGCAAGATATTTCTACGTTGATTGTAACGGTAACAGAAGCAAAATTTATAATTCAGCAGAAGAACGTGACGCTGCAATGGCTGAAGCACAACAAAATCAACAACCTAAAAAAGCAGCATAAGTATCAACAATATTACGTCTCCTTTAATATAAAAAAGACCTTCCAACTGTCAGGAAGGTCTTTTATTTTGCAACACAAATTCCGTCGGCAACAGCTTTAAGATTGTTTGCAACCCAATAATCCTGAGCGGGGTTAAACTCCATATTAACACTAAAATAAGTTGAGCCCGAACCTGACATTACAGAATCGGGATATAAATTTTTTATATTTTTCAGCTCCTCATAATCATCAATTACTGCCCATTCAAGGTCATTTTTAAAAGTTTCACGGGAGCCGAATTTTGATGTGAAATTGCTGCTTCTTTTTTCTGAAAATTTTGTGTAGGCTTCTTTTGCGCTTATGCCTAGATTTAAAGGTTTTATAAGAGATACTTTAAATTCTTCAAATTCAAGAGGGGTTAATATTTCTCCTCGTCCCTCAGTTATTTGCCTTCCTCCTTCAAGGCAGAAGTTTAAATCTGAACCGAGTTTTGCACAGAGTTTATGTAATTCTTCTTTGGATAAAGGTTTGTTGAAAATTTCATTCAGAGCGAAAAGTGTTCCCGCAGCATCAGTGCTTCCACCTGCAAGACCTGCCGCAACAGGAATATTTTTCTCTATAAAAACATTGATTTTATGGGGAGAAAGGTTTGCATATTCAACAAAAAGCATTATCGCTTTATGAACAAGGTTTTTTTCGTTATAAGGAATTTCAGTGCTTGTGCCTGAAAGATTAATTTCAAATTTTGCACTTGGCTCACATGTGATTGTCAGATAATCATAAAGGCTGATTGTCTGCATTATGCTTTTAATGTTGTGAAAACCGTCTTGGCGTTTATCCAATACTTTCAATGTTAAATTTATTTTTGCCGGACATTGAACTTTAATTTTCATTAAGAGCCTCCGACAAAGCTCCGAAAGTTTCTATTGAGAGCTTTTCGCCTCTTACATTTTCGTCAAGCCCGAGTTTAGCAAGGGCTTTTTGAATGTTTTCTTTTGCAAAGCCGCCTGAAAGAAGGCAGTTTTTAATATTTTTTCTGCGCTGTGAAAATGCTGATTTTATGGTTTTTCTGAAATGGGAGTAATCGCTTAATTCAAGCAGAGGTTTTTCTCTTACCCGTAATTTTACAACTGCGGAGTTAACTTTCGGTGCGGGATAAAAAGATTTTCTGCCCACAAGCCTTACGATTTCAACATCAGCCCAAAATTGAGAAAGAATTGTTAAAAGACCGTATTGTTTTGAGGGTGAATTTTCATCCGCAACCATTCTTCTTGCAACTTCTTCCTGAACCATAAGAAGAATATCCGTAATCTTGTTTCTGTTTTTGTTGTTCAAATCATCTATTTCACCCAGAAGATGAGCAATAATCGGGCTTGTAATATAGTATGGAATATTTGCAACTATTTTAACTTTACCCTCGCAAAGTTCCGACAAGTCCTGTTTTAATATATCGTTGTGAATTATTTTAAGATTTGGGGCATTAAGTTTTTCAAGTTCTTTAATTGCCTGTTCATCAAGTTCGATTGCAATTACCTGTTTGGCATGCTTAACCAGCTGTTCTGTTACAAATCCCACACCCGGTCCGATTTCTATAACCGTATCATCAGGTTGAATTTCTGCAAAATCAATAATATCACTGATTGCTTGACCGTCAATAAGAAAGTTTTGACCAAGTCTTTTTTTAGTTTTAAAGTATTTTGCTCTTTCGAAGTAGTTCATCTTACCTATAATAATACCACACACAGGCAAATGTTTTAAAAAAAGTTTTTTGTTAGTTTTGTAGATGCTATAATGAACGGGGGTTAAAAAATTGAGTAATTTACAAAAAACCAAATTAGAGAAAAAAGAAATAGTAAAGCTTTTCAAATGCGGATGCAAACCAAAAAGCGAGCACAAGGTCGGCATTGAATATGAAAGGCTGCCGATTTTTACATCTACGTCTAAAGCGGCAGATTATTATTCTGATTTAGGTGTTTGTAATTTTCTCAGGGCGTTTGCCAAAGAAGAAAATTGGGATTATATAACTGATGATTACAATATCATCGGGCTTAAACAAGAGCATGATACTATTACTCTTGAACCGGGATGTCAGGTTGAATTAAGTTTAAAGCCTGATTTTACAATCGAGAAATTGAAGCAGAAAGTAACTGAACTTGATAAAAAAATGAAACCTGTTTTGGATAAGTCCGGAATAAAACTTTTAAATTACGGTGTTTCGCCTTTATCAACACACAAGACAATAAGCCTGATTCCAAAAAGAAGATATGAACTTATGGCAAGGTATCTTTGGGGAATTCTTTCTGATGTTATGATGAGAGAAACAGCAGGTATTCAGGCATGTTTTGATTTTGACAGTGAAGAAGATGCTTCAATTAAATTCAGGGTCGCAAATAAATTAACTCCGTTTCTTACTGCAATGTTTGCAAATTCTCCAATCAGAGGGGGCGTTGAAACAGGTTATAAAACTTTCAGAGCGCTTAGCTGGCTGAATACTGATAATGACAGATGCGGTTTTGCGGGTCAGATTGATGGTCATCTTTCTTTTGAAGATTACGTTGACTATGTACTTGAGTCGCCTATGATTTTTATAAACCGTAATTGTGAAACAATCCCTATAAACGGTAAGATAAGCTTTAATCAGTTTATGGAAGAAGGATTTCAAGGGTTTGAGGCTGATATTGATGATTTCAGACTTCATGCAAATCTTTATTTCCCTGAAGTCAGATTGCGTAATTTTATTGAAATCAGAAATCATGATTGTGTAGGTAATGACTTACAATATTCTATTCTTGCAATTTACAAAAGTATTTTATACAGTCATTCTGCAATAGAGGAAATCGAAGACTTGTTAAAACCGTTTGATTATCCTGATTATTCAGAGTTAAGATATAATGTTCCGAAAACTGCTATGGAAACCAGAATAGGTAAATATGCAGTTAAAGATATTGCAAAGGAAATACTTTATATCTCAGAAAAATCATTAATAGGTCAAAGTAATTATGAAGAAAAATATCTTGATGCAATAAAAGAATATACGCTTCAGGGAATATGTCCTGCTGATGTTATTATTCGCAACTGGAACGGCATCTGGAATAAGGATGTGCGTAAATTGATTCAATTTGTATCATAAGTTGAAAAATTTGAAAAATATTTTATAATGATAATAACGAAAGGAGCAACCAGCGTAGCCGCTGGACCCGCGACATTGGGTTATGCATAAATATTATAAATAAATGAAAGGAGCAATATATGAAAAGATTAAGTAAAAAAGCTGCTTCGTTAGTTGGAGAAACATGGATAGGGCTCCAATTTGACGTGTCAAGCTCAAATGGCAACGTGCGTAGCACCGCTTGCGGGGGGGGGGCACTCTAACTGCTCCTGCATTTACTTTGGCTGAGGTTTTAATAACCTTAGGCATTATCGGTGTGGTTGCAGCACTGACTATGCCGTCGCTTATTCAGCACCATAGAGAAAAACAGACGGTTACATCTTTAAAAGCAGCATACTCGATATTCTCGCAAGCTTTTACAATGGCGGTAAAAGACGGTGTTCAACCGCAAGATTGGGGATTTTCTGATATTGTTGCAAGCAAAGATGATGAAGGTAATACCCATTATGAAAATGAGGAGAACGCAGCATCCAGCAAAATTCTTTTTGATACATTTGTAAAACATCTGCAGGTCGCAAAAATTTGTCAGCCAGGTGATTCTTCCTGTCTGCCGACTGTAAATAAAGGCAGTTTTTATTCGGGCATACTTGCAAACGGAATGAGCTTTAATTTTATTCAGCGTTCGGGTTCTTGTTCTTCTGTTTCAGGTACAACACCGCAATTGAAAAATATATGTGCGGATTTGACCGTTGATATTGACGGACCTGCTAAGGGCAGAAATGCGTGGGGAAAAGATTGGTTTAGATTTCATGTTACAAAATACGGTTTAATTCCAAAAGGAACTAAGGAAGATACAAAATGGTCATTTGAAAAAGTTTGTTATACAACTAACACAGCAACATATAACGGGGATTACGGCGAAAGCTGCACTGCCTGGGTAATGTATAACGAAAATACGGATTACTTGCGCTGTAAAGATTTAAGCTGGGATGGAAAGCATAAATGCAGATAAAAAATAAAAGACACGGGATGCCACTATCTATACACCCCGTGTCTTGTTTATCGATTACCATCACTTGAGATATGCGGCGATTGCGCTCAGCCTTCTTTACTTATCCATTATCGTACAGGATTGATTCAAAAAGGTTTCACCCATCAGGTAACCGTCCATATCCCGCCGCTAATTCCGCAGGAAATACGCAGAGTTTACATTATAGGATTTGCTTATAGGTATAACCCGCATATTACGTTTCTCACTGAAACCCGCGGAGACGATAAGCTTTCCGCTCTGCACCGAATACGTGCTAACAATCGCGCCTTTCAAGTGACTGAAAATCATTCAGAAACCAAATACAGCTGCATAAGAAGCACCCTGCGCCCGAAAATATCTCGGATAATCCGGCTTTGAGATATGAAACTTGTTATTATATTTTCAATGAATTATGTTTCTTTTATTTCAAGTTTCTTAGGTTCTTTGTTTTCTATTTCTACCTTAGGAACTGTTATTGTTAAAACGCCGTTTTTATATTCGGCTGTGCTTTCGTCAGTCTTTACAGGCTGGTCAAAGGAGATTGTCCTTTGGTATTTTCCGTAACGAAATTCACTTGTGTGGTAACGTTCGTTTTTGGCTTTTTCTTCTTTTTCTTCCGCTTCTTCTTGAATTTCAGCGGTTATTGTCATAAACTCATTGTCCATTTCTACTTCAATGTCATCTTTTTTAACACCCGGAAGCTGGACTTTGACTTTATAGTTTTCATCATTTTGTTTAACTTCTATGGCCGGACGCCAGGTTGATATTTTTTTTATATTAAGCGGATTTGCCATAGAGTGGACAAGAAATGTATCGCGTAAAAAGTTATTCAATTCATTATGAATACTGTCGAAATACATTTCAGGTTCACGAATTATCAAATCGTGTTTCATGTTTAACTCCTTTCACAATCACAAGATAAACCTTTTTATGCCTGTTTTCATTCAACTTAAGATTAATTTATTGTGCTTATGGTATGTACTTTTGTGTAATAGATTAACTGATTATTTATTTAATAATTACTTCAGGAGGAAAGCTTTAATGTCAATTAAAATGCTAGTATTTGATTTTCGTGACAGCGAACAGGATTTTTTCAGAAGCCGTGATTTGGAAAATTTTGATATAACTTTTTACAGTGAAAGTCTGAATGAGGAAACCGTAAAACAGCTTCCGCAGGAAGACCTTGATAACGCTACCGTCATTAGTGTGTTTATAAATTCCGAGCTTAATGATGAGGTTATTAATTCTTTCAAAAATTTAAGAATTATTTCAACAAGATCAACCGGAGTAGACCATATTAATAAATTATCTGTTCAGTCCAAAAATATTGCTGTGGTTAATGTGGAAGGTTATGGTTCTCGTTCGGTAGCACAGTATACAATAGGGTTGATGATTGCGCTTGTAAGACATATAATTCCGGCTGCCAGAAATGTTATGGATAAAAAATTCAACTGTGAAGATTTCGTAGGACGTGATTTATCAAAACTTACACTGGGTGTTGTCGGAACAGGTGCTATTGGTGTTGGTGTTTGCAAGCTCGCACAGGCTTTTAATATGCGTATTCTTGCTTATGACATAAATGAAAAGCAGGAGTTAATAAATACAACTGACGTAAAATATGTAGATTTTAATACTTTGCTTAGGGAGTCTGATATAATTACATTACATTTGCCTTACACGGGTGACAATCTTAATATGTTTTCATCAGAGCAGTTTAGCATTATGAAAAATACCTCTTATCTAATAAACACATCGCGTGGAGAACTTGTAAACACTTTAGAATTATATAATGCTATATCCAAAGGGGCAATTAAAGGTGCTGCACTGGATGTAGTTACTTGTGAGTATGCAAGTTTTAAATGTTCGCAATTTGCCAAGAAAATGAATGTTAGTTTTGATTGTGTAGAGGAGGCAAAAATTGTTAAAGAACTTGTAAAACTTCCTCAAGTGATAATTACACCGCATATTGCTTATGAAACGCAGGATGCTATTGATTATATTTTACAGATTTCATTTATTGCAATTCTTGACTGTATAAAGGGCGGAAGCACTTACAGAGTGTATTAAAAACTTATTTTGTCATAATTTGAGCGGAGATTACCCCTAAAAGGTAATCTTCTCTTTTTTTAAGTTTGAACCCTTTGCTTTCAAAATCTTTTATGAGTTCTTCAGGAAGCGGAAAAATCTTTTTTGAATTAATCAGGTAAGAATAAGAAATAGAATTTCCTGATGCAAGCCTGATTAAAAGCGGCGTGGTTTTATCATAGATTTTACTTACAATGTTCTTTTTGCCGAAATCCAGATGCAGAAAACAACCCTGAGGTCTTAAAACTCTGTATGCTTCTTCTACTGCCTTTTCTGCATTTGAAATATTTCTCAAGCCAAATCCCATAGTTACGAAGTCAAATGAATTATTATCATAAGGCAGGTCAGTAACATCGCCTTGTATATATTTTACCTGGCGTGCAGGTATATTTGGATTTTTGCTTACTGCAATCTCAAGCATTTTTTCCGAAAAGTCAATTCCGGTTACATGTGCTTCCGGTTGTATTTTTTTGACTATACGAGCCAAATCACCTGTTCCGCAGCACAAGTCTAAAACACTATCGTGCGGTTTTATGTCAAGATTTTTAATGCTCATATACTTAACGTAATTATGTGTGCCAAAAGACATGAGATTGTTTAGAGAGTCATATCTTTGTGCAACTGAATTGAACATTTTATGAATAGTTTCAGGGGATTTATCAATTTTCATAATTTGTTACCTTTTTGCTTATTTTAAATCTTAACATATAATTTACTTATGAACATAGCTTTTATTCCTATTGATAATAGACCTGTCTGCTATACCTTGCCCGAACAAATTGCTGCTGTTGACGGCAATATAAATTTTTTTATGCCTGAAAGAGAGTGGCTTGGCGATTTAACAAAGTATGCAAAAGTCGAAAAGCTTTTTGAATGGTTAAAAGCGCTGCCTGAGGTCGATGCAATTATCTTACCGCTTGATACTGTTGCCTATGGCGGTTTGATTTCATCCCGCAGATGCCCAGATAGTCTTGATAAAATAAAGGAACGTGTTGAAAGATTAAAAGAAATTCTTCGTGAAAAGAAAGCTCAAGTTTATGCATTTTCAAGTATTATGAGAATTTCCAACAACAACGTTAATGAAGAAGAAAAAGAATATTGGAATAAATGGGGCAAAAAAATATTTAATTATTCATACTGTATGGATAAATTTGGCACAATGTGCAAAAATGAAGTTCCGTCTGATATTCTTGAGGATTATCTCACAACCAGAAAAAGAAATTTTGAAATAAACAAAACTTATTTGCAGTGGAATGATGTATTTAACACACTGGTATTTTCAAAAGATGACTGTGCCGAATACGGTTTTAATGTTCAAGAGGCAAAAGAACTTGAAAAATTGGGCGGATTTGTAAAGACGGGGGCTGATGAAATTCCTCTGACGCTTTTGGCTCGCGCTGTTGAAGGTCAATTAAAAGTTGCGCCTGTTTTTCTTGAACCTGATTATAAACAACTTATTTCAAATTACGAGGATGTTTCAATTGAAAATTCCGTTAAAGGTCAGCTTGAACTTGCAGGATGCGAGGTCTGTCAGCCTGATGAAGCCGATATTTTGCTTTACGTGAATAACTTTGAAAAGCAGCAGGGAGAACTCGTTATGAAAGTTCCTACCTCCCCTTATTCAGGCATGTGGGAAGTTCCTCAAAAGCCTTATATGATTGCTGATGTTAGATTTGCAAATGGGGCTGACAATGCTTTTGTAAAAAAACTTTTTGAAAAGGGATTTGATGAAAAATTCTACGGTTATTCTGCGTGGAACACGTCTGCAAACTCTCTTGGAAGCCTGATTTGTGCTGCAAAAGTAAAATATTTTGCTAAGAAATATAATGAAAATGCATTTAAAAGATTGCAAGCTGTTCGTTTTCTGGATGATTGGGCTTATCAGGCAAACGTCAGACAAGAGCTTGAGAAACCTGAGGTAAAATATTTAACCCACAAAATGAAACATTTTGAGAATACAGTATTTGAAAAATTGGACTATAATTCTAATATAAGTTATAGTTTCCCTTGGAACAGATTATTTGAGGTAGAAGTTGAGCTTAATTGAAATAATATTTCTTGCCGCAGCTTTAGGGATTGATTGTCTTGTAGTGTCTTTTTCGCAAGGCTTAATATTTAATTCTAACCGTTTAAAAAATTCTATTGCACTGGCACTAACTATGGGGCTGTTTCAGGGACTTATGCCTTGTTTGGGCTATGTAGGAGCAGGCAGCATAAGCGGCTTTGTAGAACCTTTCAGCAAATGGATTGTATGCATAATATTTTTGTCTCTAGGTGCTAAATTTATTTACGAGGCTTTCCAGGAGGAAAAAGAAACAGTTTGCTGCATAGGATTGAAATGTCTTATCGGCATGGGCATTGCAACCAGCATAGATGCCCTTGCAGCCGGAGTAAGCATTAAATTTTCCGGCACAAATATTGTTTTGTCAGCTCTTTTGATAGGTTTTATGTCATTTATTATGTCATTGGCAGGCTTTTGGTCAGGTAATTGTTTTAAAAAATTCCCGTCAAAAGCTTTAGAGGTGACAGGCGGCATGATATTGATAATTCTAGGTATTAAGGCATGCCTTTAAGGGCAGTTTTTTATAATCTTTTACATTTCTTAATACTCTTTGAAATCATGAAAAACCATGCCATGAGCATGATTGCATGGTTTAAAATCTGTAAACCATGTTATAGCTTAATTTTTAGCATGATTGACTTTTGAAAAACGGCTGTATTGCACTGATTAAGGGCTTTGTTACAAATGTTCATAATCGCATGTCACGCCCTTGAAATAATTCCCTTATTTTTTATAATGTTATTAAGGACGAGTGGTGAGGTAAAGGTACCTCTGATAGGGGATTTCGGCGGATGCATCTGCCTTAGTTGCCGTGCTTGGGATTAGATAAAAAAAGAGTGGAGATTATATAAATTGTTTAGAAGTAGGGATATGGGTAGAGCTGTTGCAGTCAGAAGATGGACACCAACGGCTTTGGAATGCTATAAAAGAGGTTGTAATTGCGAAGGATGTTTCTACCGGGATTTCTTCAGTGGTTCTTCCCAAAAGTGTCAGATGAAGGCTTCTGTTTTAGAATTGGTTCGCGTTATCGGAACTCCTAATATTGAATTACAACAGTTTATCTTAGAAGATTAAGCATATTTGAAATTGCTTTGTATCGTTCAGTTTTCAAAGTATATTGCAAAAAAGGCTTTAAAAAATTAATGAACTGTGTTATAATATACAAGCAGTATGTTATATGGAGGTTCGCATGCACATTTACGTAAACGGAAGAAACATTGAAATCACTGATGCTATCAAGGCTTATGTGAAAGAAAAAATCGGTAAGGTAGCTAATCACTACGACCAAATTCAAGGAATTGACGTTGTGCTATCAGTTATCAAAAATCCGTCTGCTTCCGGCAAACACGTTGCAGAAGTTAGCTGTAAAATGAATACCGGTGTGGTTCGCTGTGAAGAAGCAGCTGATTCTATGTATGAAAGTATTGATTTACTTGCAGATAAACTTGACAGACAGGTTAAAAAGTTCAAAGACAAAAGCTTGGGCTCTGATAAAACTTCTATCAGAACCGAGGCAAGTGTTGAAGATGAGCCTGCTGAGGCAGTTGAAGAATAATTTTTTAAGAGGTGCTTATGCACCTCTTGCTTTAAGTATAGTCAGAAGTTTAAATTAAGAGAGTATGATTAATAATAAAAAAGTTGTAATAATAATGCCTGCTTATAATGCAGAAAAAACGCTTAAACAAACTTATGATGAAATCTACAAAGATTTTGTTGATGAAGTTATCCTTGTTGATGATAATTCGCAGGATAATACAAAAATAGTTTCTAAACAGCTGAATATTACAACTATTGTGCATAAAGAAAACAAGGGTTACGGAGGCAACCAAAAATCCTGCTATAAAGCAGCATTAAAGGCAGGAGCTGACATAGTTGTTATGCTCCATCCTGATTATCAATATACCCCGAAACTTATTCCTGCTATTGTTTCAATGATGGCTTTCGGTCAGTATGATGCTGTTATGGCTTCGCGTATGCTCGGAAATTATGCGTTAAAAGGCGGTATGCCGTTTTATAAATTTGTTGCAAATAAATTTTTAACAGCATTTGAGAACTTTTTTACAGGTGAAAATCTAACCGAATATCATACAGGCTTCAGAGGTTTTACAAGAGAAGTTCTTGAAAAACTTCCGTTAGCAGAATGTGATGATGATTTTATTTTTGATAATGAAATGATTGCGCTTCTTTTCTACAATAATTTTAAAATAGGAGAAGTTTCCTGCCCTACAAAATATTTCAAAGAAGCTTCGTCAATCAATTTTATGCGCTCATGCAAATACGGTCTTGGTGTACTTGCCGTGAGCTTAAAATACAGGCTTGCAAAAATGGGGTTAAAATCAAGAATTTTTAGAGATACTGCAAAAAAACTTGATTTAACCACAGAACTTGAATATTATTTCCAGTAGAGGATGCGGAAAAACCCAAAAATTGACAAATTTTTGAGGTTTTTCAAATCCGACCTGAGGTGTGTGAAAACGAGGTTATGTGCGGGATAGCACACAACCTCGTTTGAAACCGTACCCTGGAGCTTGCGGAAAAATTAAAATTTTTCTCGCAAGCTCAGTAAGTAATTACTTCGGTAAATTTTTGAAATAATTTGGATCGTTTAATGCCTTAGAAGTACAGCCGTATCCGTTAACGGCGCTTTCTGATGTTTTAGAGCAATATGTATTTTCTTTCCAAACAGTTCCCTCTGCTCCCATTGGAAGAAGTTTGCCATTCGATGATATTTGGAACATAAAAAAGTCATAACCGTATCTGTTAGGCTTTTTGCGCCAGCCGTTTGTGTCAACTGCCAAGAATATAGTACCGTATGTGCTTTCTGCGGCTGTTCCTATATCAAAAAATATAAAGCCTCCGTCTACTGTTGCCATAATACCGTCATTACAAATAACAGCAGGTGTACCTTTGCCACTGAATGTTTTATAATTTTCTCTTAAAAAAGCTTCTAACTGGTTTCCTCTTGAAACAGGAAAAACCGAAGAACAAGCGGATTCATTTCTTTTGCAAGTCGAAGATTTTATATAATATTTTTGATAACTGTCCATTAACTGTGTTAAATCTGCACTTGTTTTATTTTCGGGTATCTGACCGCCATAATCTTCTAAGATTACTCTTTGAGTTACTTGAGCAAGCAAAGAATATGATTTTTTAAATGCTGCTTCAAGTTCTTTATTTTGTTTATCATTAATCAATGTCGGCAAGGTCATTGCCGCAACCACACCAATTATGCCGAGAGTTATTAATACTTCTGCAAGAGTAAATCCATTTAACCCCTCAAATAAAGCGACCTTAGTCGGGGGGGGGGCACCCTTAACGCTTTAGAATATATCATTATTCAGCCTCCTTTTATGTCATGTTTGACATATTTCATAAAATTTTCAATATTTCCGTCAGAGGCTAAAGCCTCCTTTTATATTTATTATTTATCATTGAGGGTAATTTGTCAATATAAAAACACCTCTTAAATCTAAGAGGTGTTTTTAAAATCCTTTTTGTTTACTTGTGCTTAAACCTCAGCCTTCGGCTCGCTCACGCTAGAAAGTCGCAGCAGGTTTCTTTTGAGCAGTAGCTCCAGGTATTGACTGCCAGTTAGCTGCCATGATTTTTTTGAATGATTTCAATGCTGTATCTTCTAATTCACCAAGTTCTTCAGCTTCCATAATTAATTCTCTTAAAGGAAGCAATGCTCTTTGGTCGCGAAGCACGCCTAATGCAGCAGCAGCACCTGCTCTTACAAGTTCGTTTTCTGAACGGTTTTTCATAACATCAATCAATGCAGGAACAGCTTTTGTATCGTTTAATTTACCTAATGAAGTTACTGCATAAATTCTTACGTTAACCCATTCGTCATATAACATGTTAATAACTTTATCAACAGCTTTTTTGTTTCCGATTTCGCCTAAAGCTCTTGTAGCATCGCATCTTACATTAACTTTTTCATGGTCAAGAGAAGCGATTAAAGCATCTGTTGCAACATCGCCGATTTCAATTAATGCATCAGTAGCAGTAATACATACTTGAGGGTTTTCATCATTTAAAGCTTCTACTAAAGGTTCTACAACAATAGCACCGCCTAAACGTCCAAGTGCACGAGCTGCACGAACTCTAACATCTACGTTTCTGTCTTCACGTAAAGATTCAATCAAGTGAGTTGTTGCTTTGCAGTCGCCGAGTTCACCAAGCGCACGAGCTGCATATAATCTTACAGAACCGTTTTTATCGTGTTTAAGAACTTCAATAAGCGGTTCAACTGCTTTTGAATCGCCCATTTCGCCTAAAACACGCGCAGCATTATATCTAACTTTTTCAGAATTACTTGTTCTTAAATCCATTAATAATTCATCAAAAGATTTTTTTACTTGCTTTTTTTTGCTGTTCACACTAATTGTCATCTGTTTTCCTCCGACACACAATATTATATTCTACTAACACTACTTACTTATTTATAAAAAAAATCGAGAATAAAATATTGCCTTTTTTACCTACTTATATTAAATTTCTTTAACAAATTTTTTCCTTTTTGATTTTTCTGATTTAGAGTCTCTTTGTTTTTAATTCCTTTTAGAAGTGCAGTTACGGGTTAAATTTCGTTTAAGGGTAAAACTAACACTTTATACTAATAATATAACACATTTTTTAGTCCGTTGCTTGGGTTATATGTATTATTTTCGATTTTATGCTGAATGTTTTTTTAATAATTAATGTCTTTCAATGATATATTAATCAAATATGTAACATATCTTAACATATACTACTCACTAGAGATAGTAATAATAAACTCGCTGCCCTTGCCAACCTCACTGTTTGCAATAATTTCACCCTTGTGCTTTTCTATTATTTTGGAACTTATTGCTAAACCCAGTCCTGTTCCGACACCTACTCCTTTTGTAGTATATCCGGCTGTAAATATCTTGCTGAGCTCGTTTTGAGGTATTCCTTTGCCCGTATCTTTTATCTTAACAATGAGTTTTTTCTTCTTATATTCTGTTGTAATTGTTATTGAGCCGCTGCCTTCAATTGATTGGCAGGCATTGATTAATATGTTGGTAAAGACTTGATTTAACATGTTCGGAAAGCATTTAACCATAGGGATTTTGCCGTATTTTTTGATAACTTCAATTCTGTTTTTTGTTTCATGTCTTATTAAATCTAAAGTCAAATCTAACTCTTTATTTATATCGGCTTCTTGCAAATCGGCTTCATCTAAGCGAACAAATTTTTTCAGGGATGTAACAATGTTGCTTATTCTTTGAATAGCTTCTTTATCAATTTGATTAAGTTCTGTCATCATTTCTTTTAATTCGGTGTCTTCTATTGAGCCAAGCAGCTTTGCGGTAATTCCGTTATTTGATTTAATTGAGGCAACCGGAGTATTAATTTCGTGTGCAACGCCTGCTACAAGCTGACCGAGAGAAGCCATTTTTTCAGAATTTATGAGCTGAACTTGTGTTTCTTTCAGTTCTTTCAAGGTATTTTTCAGTTCTTTAACTGTTTGAATATTTTTTTGATAAAGTTCTGCACGTATAATCGCGTTTGACAATTGAGTTGATACTGCTTCAAGAATTTCGATTTCTTCTGTTAGCTCACGTTTTTGATAACTTAGCAAAACTATGATGCCTGTGAGGTTTTGGAGGTTGTGAACCGGAACAATAATTCTCATAACAGGCTGTTTAAAAGGTTTTGCATCAACGTATTCTATAAGGCAGTTAGATACTGAAATCTCTTTATTTACAATAGTTTCCGTTGTTTTTTCATCAAAGCTGATTTCTTTAATATTTTTTGATTTTTTGCCAGGGTAGACTTCTTGAATTTTAAAGACATTTTTATCTGCGCTTGCATAATAGGCTTTGTATGCCCCAAACATTATTGAGAGTTCTTTCAAAGCTGAGTGAATAATTTGAGAGATATCAATGCTTTCTCTTATATTGTTTGAAACTTTGTTTATGAGTGCAATTCGGATAGCCTGACTTTGAGCTTTTTGTTTAATTTTTTGCAAGTCCTCATTTTCTTCAAGAAGTTTGTTGTATTTATCTTGAAGTTTTTCATTTTGTCTGTTAATATCATCGAGTTTATTTTGTGCGCTGACATCTGTAAAAAATATAATAGTATAGCTTCCTTTTTTTACTGCAGTCAGGTCGTAATAATATATTTTATTGAGTTCTGATTGATATGAAATTCTTGCAAAAAAATTTTCTTTTGATATAACTGAATGATATATTGGAGAATACACTTCAATGTTTTCACTGTTTAGAGGGCAGATATCAAAGCTGGAATTATGAGATAGTTTTTTAATATCTGTAAAGTCTTTAAACCACCTTTTAAAAGTATGGTTTCTGTAAACAACTTCGTGTTTTTTATTCAAGATTAGGACAGCATCTCTGAACTGTCTGAAAAAATCAAACTTCTTCATATAAATATTATATTTTAATAGTAAATGTTGGGCAATTTATTAAATATATATCATTATGTTGCAGGAGGTATTTTATTATGAACGGTTATGAAAAAATAGGACAGCGTATTAGATATTATAGAGCACAGAGAAGGTATGGCAAGCAGGAGTTTGCACGGTTACTGGAAATCACATTGGAAAGGCTTGATGAAATCGAGAACGGGAAAACCGAATATCAGTTTAAAACATTGGAAAAGATTGCATCAGCGCTGGGTGTAGACCTTCCTGAGCTGTTGGATTTCGAGATGTAAAGCCTGTGTTCTATTAATAGAAAGCCTTAGCCTATTTAAAAATTATAATAATTTTAAAAATAGGAGGCAGTATGAGTAAAGATTTTAAAATCAAATTAGGAAATAGGATAAAATATTTAAGAGAAAAAAATAATTTATCTTTAAAGGAAGCAGCAGAAAAGTCCAGGATATCAAAATCTAATTTGATTAGAATTGAAAAGGGTTTGGTTAATGCAGGTTTAGTAACTCTTGCAAAAGTCAGCAGAGGTTTGAACGTAAAATTACATGAACTTTTCGATTTATAATATCAGTTTGAAGCAAAGATTTTCGACAACGGTTTGAATATTCATGTTCAGGCGGGTTTGTTTTTTCGCTGCTTCAATTGATTTTATGTCTTCAATAAGTTTTACTTTCAGCGAAGGGTTTTCAAGGTTTGATTTCAAAAGCATTTCCATGTAATTTTGGATTTGAGTAAACACTTCCTCAGCATCGTTTTCTTTTGTCAGTGCGAGCAGTTTGTCATTCAAATCCAAAACCTCACCGCGCTCAAGTTCGAGATAACCCTCAATTGTATCTTTAACAAGTGAAAAGTCGCGTTCTTCATCAAGCATTGACGGAACATAAAAACATTGTGCGCGTGAAACTACCGTATTAATCATATCTGATTTATCTTTTGTCAGAAACACAAAAGTTGTGTTTGACGGCGGTTCTTCAAAAGTTTTCAGCAATGCGTTTGCGGCATCAGCCTGAAAGTTTTGCCCGTTAAGTCCGCAGATGTTCCCGTCTTTGTCTTTATCGCAGAAGATTAAAACCCTGTGGTAATCGGAGGTTACAAGCAGGTCGTTTTTAATCATTCTTGCCTGATCAATAGAAATTACTGTTTTTGAGGTGTCGTCTGAAGGTTTGTTGTCAACTTTTGAAATAGTCAAAACAGCAGGGTGTTTGTTTTCCCTTATCCAGTTGCAATTCAAACACTGGCAGGTTGAGGTGTGAGTTCCTGTGCAATTCAGCATTCTTGCAATTTCCAATGCCAAATCGTATTGCGACTGCAAATCAGAGCCGTAAAAAAGTATGCAGTGAGCTATGTTTTTGTCTGCTGCATTAATACCGTTTTCAAAGTATTTCATCAAGAATGGGTATTTATCCTCTAAGTAGGGCATTTTCCACCTCTTTTTCAACATCCAAAGCCTGACCTGATTTAATCCTGTATTCCGCATCTGTCAGGTTTTGTTTCAGTCTTACCAAATCTTTCAGGTTTGTGCTTTTCAGTTTTTGAAGATTAAGCTTAACAACATATTCATGCATTCCTGTCATCCTTGCAAGTTCCATAGAAGATGCACTTGCGCTTCTGGCTTTCAGGATAATCCAACGGCGAAGCATGGTTTGCAGAGTTGAAAGAATTTCGAGCGGATACCTTGTGTCGAGAAGTTTTCTGTACTCAAGCAGAGCAATATCTTTTTTGCCCTCCATCAGGTAATCCGAAAACGCAAACAAGTCCTCATTCGATATACAAATCTCACGAACCATATCTGCTGTAATCAAGTCTTTCGGATAGGCGAAAAGCTTGAGTTTATCAAGTTCTTTGTCGATTTGGCGAAGGTTGTTTCCTATCTGTGAAATTATTGCAGTAAGCGCGTTTTTGTCAAGCTTTATGTCTTTTGATTTTCCCTGCTTAATAATCCAGCTTTCCAGCTCCGCTGTTTTGTAAGTCGGAATTGTTGCGCATTCTTTTGAATTTTGTTTGGCAAGGAGTTTGAAGAATTTTTTACGGCTGTCAAGTTTCTTCCCGCTGTCGCGTGGAATTTGTGCAACGAAAGCTATATCAAGGTTTTCGCTGTTGTCTTCGATTGCTTTTTCGATTTCTTTTATTTCTTTGTCTTCGAAAGTTTTTGAAAAATAATCAAGGCAGTTGATTACAATAAGCATTTTGCCGAACATCATCGGCTGTGAGCGCAGGATAGAAATTAAATCGGGAAATTTTGGGTTGTTATAAGTCTTGAAAGCCATTTCAAGAAAATTCTTATCGAGCCCTTTTTTAAGTTTCCCGATTTCCTGTTCTATATTGTAATCTTCTTCGCCGTAAAAAAAGTATATCGCCATATTTTATGATTCAATCAATAAGCTTGCGCCGATAACGCCCGCTGTATTGCCTAGTTGAGCAGGAACAACTTCCACAGCAGAACCTGCGATTTTCATTGCGCGTTTATGCAGAGTTTCTTTTAACGGATTTAAAAGCAAGTCGCCTGCATCCGCAACGCCGCCGCCAACAATAATCCTTTCAGGATTTAAAAGGTTAACAACGCTTGCCATTCCAATTCCGATGTATTCGCCCATTATGTTGAAAATTCTTTGCGCAACAGGATCACCTGCTTTTGCAGCTTCGCACACAATGTAAGGTGTAATCGGGTTTCCGTTAGCCATTTCGCGGAACTTGGTTGACTTTCCGCCTCTGATGTAATCTTCTGCCATTGCAACGATTGAAGGACCTGACGCAAAAGCTTCCATACAGCCTGTATCGCCGCATCCGCAGATTGGACCATCGTGCATTTGAAGTTTGATGTGTCCGATTTCTCCTGCCGCGTTAGAAGCACCTCTTACGAGTTTGCCGTTAACGATTAAGCCTGAACCGATACCTGTGCCGACAGTGATACAGATTAGGTTTTCGCATCCTTTGCCTGCTCCGTAATTAAGTTCGCCTAAAGCCGCGCATCTTACGTCGTTGTCAACGCGTGTCGGAATATGGAATTCGTCTTCAATAAGTTTTGCAATCGGAACTTCCACCCAGCCCGGAATATTTGGCGCGTTTCTTACAACGCCTGCTTTGTAGTCAACTTGTCCGGGAAAGCCGAAGCCAATTCCTTCTATATCTTTTGTTGAAAGTTTAGTTTCTTTCATAAGCTCGTATATAGCTTGTTTAATATTGGTTACTGTGTATTCGTAACCCATTTCGGCACGTGTGGGAACGGAATTTGAATAAAGAATGTTTCCTTTATCGTCTACCAGCGCAATTTTAACGTTTGTTCCGCCAACATCAATACCAATTCTGTTTTTAGCCATTTTATATCCCCCATATGTCTATAACAATATGATATGACAAACATGGAATTTTTGTAATATTTGGCTACGAAATAAAATCTGTGAGTTGTCTGCCGACTTTGCGGCAAAACTTTGAGTATTCGTTGTTTATGGTGCCGTAATCGTTTATGAAACTTTCAACCCATGTTCCGTCTTTGATTTTGAAGTTTTCCGTAATAATTTTTATGTTCGGATTGTTTATGTTTTTTATGGGTTTTGCTGTCAGGAGGATAATTTTGAATGGTTTGCCTTTTCGTTTTTGTTTAAGGATTTTGTAGAGATTATTGACAGTGTTTTTGTTGGGAGTTTGGTCGAAGTTTGAGTAGATGAAAAAAATGTTTTTGGGCGAATTAATAATTTCAAAAAAGTTTTCAATTCGTTTTTGGTATCTTTTTTCGAACTGTTCTCTTTTCAGGTGAAAGTCGTGCGGGTATGTTTCTTTTGTGATTTTGAGGTTGTCGAAGAAGTTTGCGAAGTCATTTTTAATGAGGTTTGCGGTCTGGTTCAAATCAAGGCTGTATTTGAGGTCAAAGGGTAGTGTTTTTTCGCCGTAAATTTTTCTTGGTTTGAGTTTGACAGCGGTAGTGAGCACTCTTGGCAGGCAGTTGCTGCCGAGTGAAACGATATGGAAGTTTTGTTTTTTGAAACTGAAGTAGTCAATGACAGAAAAATAAAACAAAAAGTTTCTGACATTTTTTCTGAGCTTTTTTGAACATATCCAAAATATCAATATTTTTATAATCAGTTTTTTTAGTTTGAAAAGGTAATACATTTTTATCTTATATTGTGTAAAATATCTCTATTAAACCTGAATATTTGCAAAATATTGCAAATAAATATTACATTAATATACTTATATAGTCAAATTATGCATATCTATGCGTTAACTTTTTAGCGCAATAGTTATAGAGTTTTATCTATGAATGCAGAAATAAAGAAATTATTATGCTTACGAATTAAAAATTTTAGAGAAAGTACTAAACTTTCTCAAGAAAAGTTTTGTGAAAAGGCAGAAATAGATGTCAGAACTATGAGCAATATAGAAAATTGCAGGTCTTTTCCGTCTTTTGAAACAGTATGCTCTATAATAAATGCCTACAAGCTTGAGCCAAACAAGTTACTTGATTTTATAAAATATGACAAGACGGAAGAGGATGCACTAGACCTGTTAATTCTAGAATATTTAAAGAAATGTCCTGATGGTGTTAAAAGGAAAGTTGTCGATTTGTTAGAAGAACTTAAGTAGTTGTAATATTTGGTGAATATGTATAGAAATTAGCTGAATACTACATTACTTTGCTCATTTATAAAATCTATTATAAAGATATGAAATTTGATTATGACCAAAAGAAGCTAGGAAAAAGAATAAAAGAACTCCGAATATCAAAGTCTTTATCACAAGATGAATTGTGTGATAAAATTCTTGATTTTGACTCCCATTATTTAAGTAAAATTGAAACAGGCAAATATTCAACATCAGCCACAAGGCTAATAAAGATAATGAACGCTTTAGAGGTAACTCCTGATACATTTTTTGATTGTGAACATCTGGCATCTGAAAATGAATTGGATGAGATGGTTGCTCAAGAATACAAGAAGTTGCCATTAAATAAAAAAAGAGTTGTTTATAGGCAAATACAAATCTTAAATGAATATGAAAATTAACGTTAAGTACGAATTAAAAAGTTTAATAGCTAAGAAGGCAAGCTCTTTAAAAAAGGTTTGTGAAATTTTGGGACATAGAAAAAATGAACAAGTTTCACCAAATAATATTACAAATAAATTGAGACGAAAAACAATAAAGTTTGAAGAAGTTCAAGATATACTTGACGTTTTGGATTACCATATTGAATTTGTTGAAAATAAGAAATTATGAAATCTAATTACAATTTTAAAAGGCTTGGCAAGAATATTAAACATATTAGAAAATCTAAAGGGTTGTCGCAGGAGAAGCTTGCCGAGTTGATAGGTAAGAGCAGAAATTATATCGGATTGGCGGAAAGAGCAGAAGTAAATATTCCTGTATCAGTTATTTTTGATTTTGCAAAAGCTCTTGATGTTAGTCCAAAAGATTTTTTTGAGTTTTGATTTGTGCCCCCCACTTGAAAAAATTTTAAAATGGTTTATAATATATTAAAAGGGCGGAGCAAGTTCCAGCTTGCCCCATTAAAAGCCCCTATTGAGTGTTTTTTAGAACTAGCATCATCATTAATATGAGTGCTAGTTCTATTTTATCAACAACCACTCTATCACCCCCTTTCTCAGTTCTCATCCTGCAGTAATGTCGTGCTGAGCGAAAAAGGTAATAAGGGCTTACCCTTGTACTTATTCTAGTAAAAAAGCTTAAAGATGTCAATAAAAATGGAATTAACATTAAAATGTTTTCTCCCAATAAAAAACCGCCCCAATGTAGAAGCGGTTTTTTGTTTTTTTATTTTACCAATTATACAGATGCCAATGATTTAGCTCTTTCTAATTGAAGTGTGCAAGTTGTTACGTCGCAAACGCAAGATGGTCCGAAGTATTGGATTGCACCCGGGAATAAATATCTGTCGTTCATTGCCCAGTCTTCTCGGCAGCTTTCCAATGCCTTGAATACAGGTCCGTCAAGCTCTACAAGTGCTTTTTGAATAACAGGTTTCATTTCGCCGTGACGTTTTTCCATGTTCATCATCATTGTTAGAGGAACACCGCCTGCAATCCATTGGTCAGCAGGTGCTGTTAAGTTTCTTACTGATGATAAGTAGCCTGTTAAACCGAAGTTGATTAATGCAAAAGCGTTGAAGCCTAGTGAGTAGCAGTAATCAGCATCGAAGTTTGACGGGAATGCACATCTGCCTTCGTAACCGAAGAAGTGTGATTGTGCTGAGAATTTACCAATGTATTCCCCTTGTGATTTTAGTTCGTCTAATCTTGTTGAAATCATTTCGATTAAAAGTTTTTCAGTTTCGATTTTTGAAACCTGAACGTTTCCGTGAGGGTCGCGGTCTGCTAACAATTGACCTTTGATTAGAACAGGTAATGATGCGTAAACTTTTGCATTAGCAGGGTCTAATCTGTTTTCTACGATTTCAAATTTTTCTCTGATTGTTGTTGCGTTAACAAATGATGAATCAGATTCCAATGAAGCCATAATGTCGTTCAAGTTTGCTATCATTGATTTCATTTCAGGAATAAATTCAATTAAGCCTTCAGGAATGATTGCGATACCAAAGTTTTTGCCCATGTCAGAACGTTTTACGATGATGTCTGTCATGTAGTTTACAACTTGTTCCAATGACATTTTCTTAGCTTCAACTTCTTCTGAAATCATTGTAATGTTTGGCTGTGTTTGCAAAGCTGCTTCCAAAGCTACGTGAGAAGCGCTTCTTCCCATAATTTTTACAAAGTGCCAGTATTTTTTAGCAGAATTAGCGTCACGTTGAATGTTTCCGATTAATTCGCCGTAAGTTTTTGTAGCTGTGTCAAAACCGAAAGAAATTTCGATTTGTTCATTTTTCAAGTCGCCGTCAATTGTTTTAGGGCAGCCGATAACCTGAATTCCTGTGTCGTTTTTAACAAACCATTCAGCTAAAAGCGCTGCGTTTGTGTTTGAGTCGTCGCCGCCGATAATTACAACAGCAGAGATGTTTAATTTTTTACAAACTTCCAATGATTTTTGGAATTGTTCTTCGGTTTCCAATTTTGTTCTGCCTGAACCGATGATATCGAAACCGCCTGTGTTTCTGTATGCGTTCATAAATTCGTCAGAAAATTCCATGTATTTTCCGTCGATAATACCTGAAGGTCCGCCTAAGAAACCATATAATTTATTAGAAGGATTAGCTTGTTTTAAAGCATCGTATAAACCTGCAATAACGTTGTGTCCGCCGGGAGCCTGTCCGCCTGAAAGGATAACGCCCACATTTCTAACTTCTGATGAGTGAGAAGAAGAAGTTGTTTTAAAAGTTACAACTGGTTTGCCGTAAGTGTTTTTGAATAAATTTTGAATTTGTTCTTGATCTCTAACTGATTGTGTAGCTTCCCCTTCAACCATTTCAAGGCTGTTGATGCCTGAAGAAAGGCTTGAAGGAAGTTTAGGCTGATACTTTAATCTTTCGATTTGTAATGGTGAAAGTTTTTCCATAATCTCTTTCCTTTTTGTTAAGTAATACTTTTACAATAGATATTTTACAATAAAAACAAGATATTTCCATGCAGAAAAAGATTATTACATAAAAAGTTTTCAACCATTAACTTGTTTAGCGGAGATATAATTAAAATATTAGTAGGTTATGTATTTTTTAGCTTGCCGCTTTAATCTTTCTTGTTTGCCCATTTGTTTCAAAAGCTTTTCTTCAGGAGTTTTTATCCTGAATTTATTCAAAAACCATACTTTTGCCATTCTTAAACCTGCTTTGGAAAAAAGTGGAGCTTTAAATGAGGGTGCAGGTATTTGTCTTGCTACGTCAAAATTTTCTACTGCTAATTTTGCGTGCTCTTTTGAGGCTGCTTTAAATCCTTTATAATTGCCAAGCGCCGCAGAATATACAATATCTGATTTTAATTGTGCAATTTTTCTTGCAATTGGTTTTATCGCCGGATCAAATGAAACTTTTGCCATATCTGTATCCCTTTCAAGAGTTAAACTTCTTTTTTAAAAATCAATGTATCAATATTTTTGCTGTTAATATTGCTTTTAATTTCTTTAACAAGCGTAAATTTATTTTTTTGATAGTAGTCATAATCACAGGTGGTGTCTGTCCAAAGATATATGTTTTTAATATTATTTGAACGGCAGGTTTCGATGAGTTTTGAAAGAAGCATTTTACCCCCGCCTTTTTGAAGGCTTATGAAAAGACCTATCATTATATCGTTTTCCTGCATAACCGCTTTAACTTCTTTGCCGCAGGCTTCCAAATAATCGGCAAGTTCGACTGCTGTTTTTTGTTCTTTTTCATCCAGCGATTTTGCTTCTTCTTTAAACGAATTTATGCTGTCGTTTCTATCGAATTTTGTATTTGTGAGAATAAACCCTTTAAAATCGTAGTTATGCAAGGCAAAAGAATATTTACGGTTTAAATCATAGTACTTAACCATAAAATCGTAAATCAGTTTTTGAAGTTTCTTTGATTCATGTATATATAAGTCACCCCAAACAAGGTGTGCAATTTTTGAGGCTGCTTCAACGTCTTTATCCGCAAAATTTTCTACTATCATATTAAGAATTTTCCGTTTTCATAAATGAGTTTGTCATCGGCATATATCTTAGAGTTATTTTTCATATTCTTAATCATGTCCCAGTGAAGTCCTGACACGTTTTTACCGCCTGTTTCAGGGTAAGATGCGCCGACTGCCATGTGAATTGAGCCGCCGATTTTTTCATCAAAAAGAATATTTCCTGTAACTTCCTGAATTTCATCATTCGTTCCGATTGCAATTTCGCCGATGCCTTTAGAACCCTCGTCCATGTTGAACATTGCTTCCAGATAATCTTTTCCTGTTTCGGCGTCAAATTTTACGATTTGACCGTTTTCAATCCATAGATGAACGCCTGTTGCAGAGTTTCCTCTGTAATTTTGCGGGAAGTCAAAGTAGATTTCGCCGTTAATATCATTTTCTACGGGTGATGTGAAAACTTCACCGTCAGGGTAGTTGTTCAGACCTGAACAGCTAATCCATTTTCTGCCTTCAACCCCGAAAGTTATATCTGTTTTTTCACCCGTAATTCGGACTTTTTTTACACCGTTCAAGTAATTTGCCCATTTGGTTTGTTTTTCATCAAGTTCACGAAGCTTTTCAACAGGATTGTCTAAATTCAGATAGCAGGATTTAAACAAAAATTCAGAATACTCATCAATTGACATTTTAGCTTCCTGTGCTAGAGCGTGTGTCGGAACATCTGCCACAACCCAAGCAGCATGACCTTTTGCAGAACGCTCCATAAGCATTTTTGACAAACCCTGTGAAGCTTTTGAACGTCTTGCAAGTTTGGTTAAATCTGCACGAGCCATGTTTTTAGTATTCATTGGAGCGCCGATTGAGATAAATTTATCAACAGTTTCATATTCAAGCTTAACAATCGGATCAATGTAGTCAAGCTGTTCGTCAGATGCGTATTTGATGAAAATATCAGACATATCTTCAAAAGATGTTCTCAAAATCGGATGTGCTCCTTTTTCGATAACTCTTTTATAAACAGCTTTTACAAGGTCTTTTGCATAAATGCTTGTTGCTCTGATTTGAACAAGATCGCCCTTTTGAACGTTTGTTGAATAATCAACCAGAACTTCTGCGTATTTATCCCAAATTGTTTTCATGATTTTCTCCTGTGGGTTTTGAAATTATTCGTCTTGAAGTGATTCATGTCCTGATTTATGAGTTTTTAAAAGCACTCCTCGTTTAGAGCTTTGGATAAATTCAATCATTTTTTCAATGTATTCGTTCATTGGAATTTCTGCTTTAATTTTTTCAATTGCTTGAGTTGTATTGTATTCATCAGAAATCAACAATTTGAAAGCTTCGTTAGTATGTGTTCTAACATCAAGAGGCACACCGCGTCTTTTCATTGCGATTACGTTAAGTCCGCGCGGAACAGGAGGACGACCTTCGCCTTTAGAGTAAGGAAGAATATCCTGACGGGAAGCAGAGAAACCGCTTATGATAGCCATATCGCCAATTCTGATATTTTGGTGGAATACGCTCATACCGCCGACAAATGCGCCGAAACCTACGTGAACGTGTCCGCCTAAAGTTACAAGGTTAGCTAAGATTACCTGATCATCAAGCACGCAGTTGTGTGCAACGTGAGAACCAACCATTAAAAGACATTTTTTACCTATTCTTGTGGTAAAATCACCGCAGGCAGCAGCTCTGTGAATTGTTACGTTTTCTTTGATAATTGTACCGTCGCCGATTACAACTTTTGTTGCTTCGCCTTTGTAACCCAAATCCTGAGGTTCAGAACCGATTGTTGCAAAAGGAGAGATTGTACAATCTTCGCCAATTTCGGCAAATTCAATGTAAGCATTTGCGATTACTCTTGTTCTGCTTCCTATTGTAACATTTTCACCTATAACTACGTATGGTCCGATAATTGCATCATCAGCGATTTTTGCTGACGGGTGTATAATTGCGGTTTTGTCTATCATCTTTTTTGCCCTCTCTGTTTACTTTTGTTAAATTTTCTAAGTCTTTGTCAGTCGCTCACATAGGTTCGCTCCCGCTCTTACCCTCTTTTTCTCTCAATACTATAAAACCAATTATAGTACAAATTAAGAGGGGTAACAATAATTTTATATTATTTTAATATGCGTTTTTATAATTCTAAACCGTAAGGGGTTAATTTTATAGGATTTCCGGGTGCCCATTTTCGGCTTACATAATCATATGCTTTATTTAACTGGGTGTCCATTATGTTTGCATATTTAGGGTTGTAGGTATCATAGCACATATTTTTTAAGATGCCGTATATTGCTTGAATGTCGCCTGTGTCTAAATTTCTGAAGTCTGTTTTTTCAGGCGGCAAATCAGGATTTTTAAACAATGATTTTTTAAATATATCCCGTATTGTTTTTATCAATATTCTGCTTTCTTTATCTGTTTTCGATAAATCAATTTTTGAAAGCATTCTGTTTGTATTGAGCAGTGCAAGAAAATATGAGTTTGCCATTATTGTGCTTTCTCCCGAATGAGAATCCGCATACATTCTTGTAAACTTATTTATTTGAGGGTTTTCAAAATAATCTTTTTCATGATTATTTGGATGAATAAATGCTTTGAAATCATTTTCTGCCAGTTCTACGCCCAAGTTTTTTTCGCTCCAGTTTATAACTTTTTGGATAAAACTTTTTGGAACGTGGGTGATATTATATATTGTATTTTCTTCTTCTTTAACTTTTTTCCAAGCATATTCCATGTTTTTAGAGAAAGATTTTCTTGCCCATTCATTTGCGCCCCAGAATTGTCTTAATGTTATTGATTTTTGTTTTGATAATGATATCGGATTTTCAAGCTCATCCGGATTAAAATCTTTAAAACCTTTACCCTTCATGAATTTACTTAAAGCAGTTTTAATCCTGTCTGCTCCAAAAATATTCCAGGCTTTGTTTGCTACTCGTGATAATATTTTAGCTCGTTCAGGGTTTTCTCTGTAAAATTCTTTTTGTCTTTCAGACATTTCATAAAGGCGTTCAGGATTTTCCTGATAATATTTTTTTAAGCCTTCTGAAATTCTTTCTTTATGTTCCTTTGACATCGGACCGCGTTTAATGTAAACGGGTTCACCGTCATTCAGTTGTGCTTTTCTGTCAAGTGCTGCAAGACGTTTTTCTGTCATTTCACGTGTAAGACGTTCGTTGTACTGCGCATCGGAGAGTTTGAGTATGTGTCCGTAATCTCTGTCTGCTATCGGAATATGTAATTTTGTCATTGTATAGTATAAATCCTGACCGTCAGCATATCGTTTTAAGTCGTTAAGTGAAAATCCTTCACCCCAGTATAATTTTATTAACTGAACCGATAAATCTTCATCGTTATCAAAAAATTCAAGTTCTCCTTTTTGGAATTTGTCAATGAAAGAACCTTTTGCTGCTTTTACATTATCAGATGGCAATACACCTTTAAATTCCGGAAAATTTTTTTTGATTGTTTCTAAGGAAAAAATATCTTTTAAACTTGAATAGAAATTTTTGTGGATATCTATTAAAGTTTCGTTTGCTTTGTTTCCTTCCTTAAGAATCATTCCTGCCCATTCACGAATGTTTAGCGGGTATAAATTTGATTTTTTCTTTGCAAGAATATCAAGTCTTTCAATAGTTTTTGCCAAATCCAAACTGTATCCGCCTGTAAAACTTAAGTAGTTTTGAGTAGACGGAAGTTCTGAATAATTCGGGGGGGGGGCACTGTTATAGCTTTGTGTCACGGCTGTTTTGCGTTGGTCGTTTTTTTGCTGAATGTTATATGGGGTAATATTGTATATTTTCATGTTTTTCTCCTGAATTATACTAAAATCAGTAAAAATATTTTTTGCTATGATATAGCAAATTTTTTTTTGTTTGTATTTATACTGTATATGAAAATCGCAAGTTATAATCCATATATTAATTTTGCATCTTTTAACCAAGCTAAAAAGCCTGAAATTAGTCTTGAAGAGGAAGAAATCTTATCGGATTTTCCGACAGCTAAAAAGGACAATAAGAAAAAGGTAATAAAATATGCTGTTGCAGCAGCGGCTGTGGCTGCGGTTGTTATCGGCGGAATTTATTATGTAAGACGCGGAAAAAAGATTAAAGAAACTCCTGATATTAATTTTAAAAAAGAACCTGTCCTGACAGGAAAAACACCGAATGAACCCCCGCAAACCAAACCAAATGAAGTTAATACTAAAAATCCAAAAGAAAATATAGAACAAAATAAAAATCCCGAAACTGTTAAGAAAAATGAAACAGTTGAGAAACAGGAAAAAACAGATAATAATTCTAATATAAATAAAGCTGAAAAAGAAACAAATGCCGTTAATAAAAAACCGTTTGATATGCCGGAAGAATATTTTGATTTTGCTAATTTGAAAGGCGAAAGAGAGGATAATATTGTCCGTCAATTTGAAAACGGAAAACTGTTGCGAGAGTTTTACAGTGAAGATAATAAAAATCTGACATTGTTCTCTCAATTTGATAGTGAAAACGGTTTTAGGTTACATGATGTTCAATACAGACCTGACAGAACAATTCATTCAGTAAAAGAGTATTCTAACAACGAATTTTTAAAAATGACTGTTTATGAAAAAGATGGAACAACAGTCAAACAAATTTTTAATGATGAAGATACTGCTTTGTTATACGAATTAGATCATTCATAGATTACTTATTGAAATATGTTATAAAATAGTTTATAATAATCTTAGTCAAAAAATAGTCAAGGAGCAGGTATTATGAATAGATTTAGAATACACTCGCAAAGCGGGGGGGGGGGCAGACTTTTAGCAC
>ERZ780010.1-NODE-1-length-111665-cov-7.3022_pt1 | contig 111665 bp, 126 predicted proteins | sample MGYA00511871_ERZ780010 | MGnify/ENA primary metagenome ERZ780010 (study PRJEB29588, sample SAMEA2162138) | human gut metagenome | biome: human gut; feature: human-associated habitat; material: faeces | place: Denmark | collected 2008/2010 ... | reverse complement strand
TTTTCTATTATATATTATATTAATAAATATAATAATATATTTAATAATAATAATAAGCTCGCATTATTTGTAGAAAACTATCTGAAACTATGATTATGATTATGATTTCTTATGTAGAAAATTTTGTAGAAAAGTATTCAATAAAATCAACGGTTTTGTAGAAAACTATTTATTATACAAATATTTGTAGAAAACTCATGAGTTTTCTACCATTTTCTACAATTTTTTCTACAATGTGTTCTGTTAGCATTATGAATTAAAAATAACATAATAAATATATGTGTTGACAAATGTTTTCTTTTGTGTTATAAAATAGGTGGGGTAAATGTATATTTATAAGTCTTGTCAAATGACGAGACTTTCTTTTTCGCTACAACATTTTACAATATACGATAGTTGGAGAAAAAATGATAAAGAAAATATTGAATGGAATTATATTTTGCGCCCTTTTCGCATTGGCATGTTATTACACCTGTAAATGTGATTTTTGCACATCGGTAAATTTAAATTCACTTACTTTGGCAATAATTGTTGGCATGCTTATAGGAAATATTTTAAACAAATTTATTCCTGAAAGTTTTCGTAACGGTATTGCGTTTTCTTCAAAAAAGATATTGAGATTTGCAATTATTTTATACGGGTTCAGAATAACGTTTCAGCAGATTTTTGCAGTGGGTTTAGACGGATTATTTGCTGATATAATAATGCTTACAACAACTTATCTGTTCGGGTATTATCTTGGAACAAGAGTATTTAAGCTGGATAAAGATTTATGTATGCTTACAGCAATCGGTTCATCTGTCTGCGGTGCTGCTGCTGTTTTGGGAACAGATGCAGTATTGAAAGCAAAGTCGCATAAGGTTTCGTTAGCGGTTGCGACAGTAGTCTTATTTGGAACAATTTCAATGTTTTTATATCCGTTTTTGTTTAAACTCGGACTTTTAAACCCTGAATTTTTCGGAATATATATAGGTTCTACAATTCATGAAGTTGCGCAGGTTGTTGCTGCTGGAAGTGCTGTTTCACCTGTTACAATGGATACAGCCGTTATTGTAAAACTAACAAGGGTTATGATGCTGGTTCCGTATTTGTTTTTACTTGGTATGTATTTGTCCAAAAAATCAGGCACCAAGTGCGAAAAGATTCCTATGCCTTTGTTTGCAATTCTTTTCGTTGCGGTTTGCGGATTGAATTCACTTAATATAGTTCCTTTGCCCGTAAAATCATTTTTAATTGAATTTGACGTATTTTTGCTTACTATGGCAATGTTTGCGCTTGGAGTGGAAACCAATTTTGAAAAGATAAAAGGACTTGGATTAAAGCCGATTTTATTGGCAGGTTTGATGTTTACCTGGCTTGTGGGCGGCGGAATGCTTGTTAACAAGGCTTTGTATCTTTTGTAAATATAATGTAACAAATCATTCTTTTTGTTAAAGTTTTTGAAAAATATAACCGTGATTAAATTTACGAACAAATAGTTAATTGGAGGTAAATTTTTAAATGAATTCAAAAACTGAACAAGTTATGGTCATGGACTGTAACACAATTGCCAATGGCATTATGCGTGACATAACTGACATTGATGCAATGGAGCGAATGCTGAGCAGTGAATTGTCATCAGCAGATTTATTCAGGATTGATAGTGCTATTTTGTCATCGTTAAAAAACACTAAGGATTTTTCGAGAGATTTGTTACAACAGCTTGAAGAAGGCAAATTTGAAACAGTTGCGGTTAAACCTCCGAAATCATTAGAAGCTGAAATGGCTAAAGTTCAGCAAGAAACAATGATTGATGTTACACTGCCGCTGCAAACAATGTTTGATGATATGTTCAATTTTGTTTCGGAAGCATTTGTTTAAGTTTAACAAAGAAAGATGAAAGAGTTCTGAAAGAAGAAATAAAAAGAGAGGAATTAACCTCTCTTTTTTATTATTTTTTACCTTTTTCAGAACGTTCTCTTACGGAAATCTTAATAGGCGTTCCAAAAAATCCGAAAGCTTCGCGCAATTTATTTTCAATATAACGTTTGTAATGGTCTTTGAGCAAATCAGAATTGTTTGCAAAAAGAACAATATGCGGAGGCTGAACGCCTGTTTGAGTAACGTACATAATCTTTAAACGTTTGCCTTTTGATGATGCCGGAGGATTGAGCATATAAGCCTCTTTGATAACCTTGTTAAGCAGACCTGTGGAAATACGTTTTGTGCATTCTGCGTAAACTTCTTCCGCTTCAACAAATATTTGGTTTAATCTCTGTTTAGTCACGGCAGAAATATATATTTTCGGTGCGTATTCCAAAAACGGAATATCATTAGCAAGCTTTTTGTTGTATTGATTAATGGTATTTGACTGTTTGTCTTCGATTAAATCCCATTTATTTATTGCAATAATCAAACCTTTTCCTGCTTCTGTAATAATTGAAGCAATTTTTTTATCCTGATCGGAAATTCCTTCAGTAGCATCGATTACAAGAAGCGCAACATCGCAATCTCTGATTGAACGGATTGCTCTGTCAACAGCAAATTTTTCAACACCCCAGTCTACCCTTGATTTTTTTCTGATGCCTGCTGTATCAACAATAATAAATTCTCTGTCTTTGTAAGTTATAGAACTGTCAATGCTGTCGCGGGTTGTGCCTGAAACATCAGAGACAATTACTCTGTTTTCGTTCAAAAGCGCGTTAACAATAGAAGACTTTCCGGCATTAGGTCTTCCGACAATTGCAATCTTAATTGTGTTATCTTCTTGCTGTTCAATATCTCGTGAAAAGTCTTCAGTAACCAAATCCAAAAGGTCGCCTACGCCGCCTGAACCGTGAAGTGCGGAAATTCCAACAGGATCACCTATTGCAAGCGAATAAAAATCGTTCACCATCATTAAAGATTCAGGATTGTCAGATTTGTTTACCGCAAGGAAAATTGGTTTTCCCGATTGTCTTAAGATATTTGCAATATCGTAATCAACGGGGTTAACTCCCTCTTTACCGTCAACAATAAAGATAATTTTATCGGCTTCTTCGCAGGCAATTTTTGCCTGATCAAAGATAGACAGCATAATTTCATCTTCATCACCCGGAATTATTCCGCCTGTGTCGATGATGGTAAATAATTTATTCTGCCATTCAACATCAAAATAAATTCTGTCACGTGTAACCCCTGGTAAATCGTCAACGATAGAATTTCTTGTACCTATCAAACGGTTTACAAAGGTTGATTTGCCTACATTCGGGCGTCCTACTATTGCTACAATCGGTTTTCTCATAAGGCTATTATATCATGGAAAAATATAAAATGAAATTAATTAAAAGTCCTATCGTACATAGGGCTTTTCTTGTTACTTCCTTAAATTAACGTATAAACGTCATCTTCCATAAGAACTTTTTGGAATTGCTCGCATTCTTCGATTAAATCAAGCAGAATTGCGTATTTTGTTGAGTGAAGAACCTGTGAAATTTCTGTTTCGCCGATGTAATCAATTACAAAATAATCTTTTGTACGCTCTTTGATTTTTATTAAACCGATATCATCAAAAATTGAGAATAAGAGTTCGAACACCTGATAGGATTTGCCCAAAAAGCTTGCGCATCTTCTCAATTCAACCTTTCCGCCGTTGTTGTTAAACGCAAATTTCAGCATTCCGCATACGGTTTTCAAAAATTCTTTTTCATCAAAATATTTGATTTCATAGTTCATAAAGTGAATTGCGGACGGATTTGTTTGTGCAATAATCCTGTCAAAAGTTTCTTTGTCGGCAGGGTAGTCAAAGAACATTAAAGCATCGCAGTTTTGAAGATTATCACGCGTAAAAGTCTTTTCTGATAAGTTTTTAAATGGTCTTAAGGTATCTAAAACAGGTTTGCTTTCCGCAAAAATCATAATGTTTTGTTTTGAATTTTTAACATAATCGTTAACCTGCTGTAAAATATCTGTTTTTTTGCGGTGGTCGTAAAGCTTCAAAGAAACAGAGCTTACTTCGTCCTCTTTCAGATATTCGGAGTGAATATCGTCAATAATTAATTGAACGCTTGTAACCCCGTTGTATTCGTTAATTTGCGGGTGAAAAGCCAAATCAAGAGTATCACCGTTTACAAGCGATACGTCACCGTCTTTCCAGCGGATACAGTTAAATTCCTGTGTTCCTGACTGGCATGTAAGCCTTAAGTGGTTTTTGTTTTCGCCCATAAGACGTTTTTGTTTAATCTTTAAATTTTTGATTGCAAAAATCGGACTTGGATTGCATGCTCCGAAAGGTTCAAGCATTGATATCTGCTCAACCAAATCAACGTCAATATCATTTGCCGTAAGTTCCAAATCAATATTGATGAAAGGTTTTAAATCTTTCCCCTGTGCCATTTCTTTAACTGTTTTGCAAAGAGCTGCTTTAACCTGTTCAAAAGAAGATTTTTCTTCGCTGAAGGCTAGACCTGCTGCCATTGCGTGCCCGCCAAAGCCGTCTAAAAGCTCGGAATTCATAGAGATTACATCGTAAAGATTAATCCCGTCAACGCTTCTTGCGGAGCATCTGAACTGTTTAGTTTCATCTGAATATGTCATTAAGAAAGTTGGTTTGTAATACTTTTCAACCAGCATTGATGCAACAATTCCGATAATTCCGATATGCCAGTCTTTGTTAAACAAAACTATTGCGCTGTTTCGGTTTCCCTCTTTTTTAACCATTTCATCAGCTTCGGCAAAAATATTCTGACACAATTCCTGACGGATTTTGTTAAACTCGTTAAGGCTTTGAATTGCCATTTCGATTTCCTGTTTGTTGTCGGAAATCAATACTTTCAAAGCTTCTTCAACTGTATCAAGGCGTCCTGATGCGTTAATTCTCGGTGCGATACCGAACGCAATCTGTTCCGATGTAATCTGTCCCTTGTAGCCTGCACTGTCTAAAAGTCTTGTCAGTCCGTAATGTTTTCCGTTAGAAATCAATTCAAGCCCCTTGGTTACAAGGTATCTGTTTTCTCCGACAAGCGGAACCAAATCGGCAACAGTTCCCACTGCAACATAGGGAAGAATTTCTGAGATATAATCAAGTTTTTCGTACTTTTCAAGCAAAGCCTGAGCAACTTTGAAGGCTACCCCGACACCAGCAAGAGAAGTTAAACTTGTAATCTGTTTTGTGCTTAAACTTTCATCAAGGGCATTCGGAGCTTTCGGGTTAATAATCCCGTAGGCTTTCGGGAGTTCTTCGGGAGCTTCGTGGTGGTCTGTGATGATTACATCAATCTTAAAACTGTTTAAGAAATTCACAGCATCAACATCGCTAATCCCGCAGTCACAGGAAATAATAACTTTCGGTTTAACCTGTGTCATTACTTTAACAAGAGCTTTAGTGTCAAACCCATGTCCTTCTTTTTCTCTATCAGGGATAAAATAATTTACGTCAGCGCCGAGATGTTTAAAAGTTCTGTAAAGCAAAGATGTGGATGTAACCCCGTCAGCATCAAAGTCGCCGTGAATAACTATTTTTTCGCCGTTATCGATTGCTGTTGATAATCTTTCAACACACTTTTGCATATCGGTAAAAGCGTTGGGGTGAGTTAATTTCATTTCTAAGGGATTTAAAAACTCTTTTATATCTTCTTCCGTTCTAATCCCTCTTGAATTTAAAAGCCTTTTTACCAGCGATTTTTCTTGTCCGTCGTATTTGTTAAATATCCACTCTTTTATAGCCATGATAAAATCATATCATAAATCTGAACACTTGAAAAAATTATTAAAATAGTTTATAATAATAAATAAGGGCGTGCGGATGGCAGTCCGCACTTTAAAAGCCCCTATTTAGTTGATTTAAGAGTTAGTATTATCATTAAGAGTAATGCTAACTCTTTTACATTGACTGTAAATATCAACTTTATCACCCCCTTTCTCAGTTTCATTCTGCAGTAATGTTGTCCTGAGCGAAAAAGGCAATATGAGCTTACCCTCCAGTCAATCTTAGACTATAATAATAAGTTTGTCAATATAAAACGGAAATAAAATTAAAATCTCGATTTAATTTCTTTTAAGTTGTCACCGCCATACTTGTTAAGAAATTCATCAAGTAAAACGCAGGCAATTCTTGCTTCCGCAACAACCGCACAAGCTTCAACCGCACAGGTATCGGAACGTTCAAAATGGGCTTCTGTTTCAGTCATTGTTTTTGCATCGACTGTTCTTAACGGTTTTCTTAGCGTCGGAATAGGTTTCATAACCCCTGTAACCACAATATTTTCGCCGTTTGTCATCCCGCCTTCAATACCGCCTGCATTGTTTGTGTTTCTGTGAATTTTTCCGTCTTTAAGAAACATTTCGTCATGAAATTCGCTTCCATGAATTTTATAGGCGTGGTGATTTCCGATAGAAACCGTTTTTACGGCAGGAATACTCATTACAGCCTGAGCAATTTTTCCGTCAATCATTCTGTCCCAGTGAACAAATGAACCTAACCCAACAGGAAGATTTTCGTAAATTACTTCAAACTTTCCGCCGACAGTGTCGCCTGCTTCTTTGGCGTTGTCAATTTCTTCTTTAAATTCTTCTTCTGTTCTGCCGTTTCCTATTCTGATAATTTTTGAGTGTCCTTTGATATCAAATTCTTGAAGAATTTGTTTTGCAACAGCGCCTACCGCAACTTCAATGGCAGTCTTTCTTGCGCTTGAGCGTTCAAGAATATTTCTCAAATCTTTTTGGTCGTACTTGATGCTCCCTGCATAATCCGCATGTCCCGGTCGGTAGGTTGTAAAAGATTTTTCATCTGTAATATCTTTAGGATTAACGCTCATTATTTTTTCCCAGTTTTCAAAATCCTTGTTTTGAATAACAAGTGTTATCGGCGAACCTAAAGTTTTACCGAAACGAATACCTGATGTAATTTCGACAGTGTCACTTTCAATTTTCATTCTTCCGCCGCGTCCGTAACCTCCCTGACGGCGTTTTAATTCGTTATTGATAAAGTCAGGGTTTATTTCAAACCCTGACGGAATACCTTCTATGATAGCGGTTAAGCATTTTCCATGACTTTCACCTGCTGTTAAATATCTGAAATTTGTCATTTGTAATCCTGTTCCTCTACTGCGGCTACGCTCCCTTACTTTTTAGCGTATTTTAGGAAAGTCTGCACTTTAGTCTGCATCATTTCTTCTGTTATTAACCATTTGCCGTTTACTTTTTTAACAATCATGTAAGTTTTCAATTTGTAGTTTTCACCTGAAGGCTGTCTTAGAGAGCTTACTTTGTAAGCACCGTTACCCATTGAAGCAACTGTTACATTTGTGTAGTTGTTTTTATAACCTCTCAGTTTAGCTCCTGCCTGACCGAGTTTCATTTGTTTAATATAAGTTGCTGTGTCTGTATCAACGTTAACAAGTTCACCGTTAGGCTTGATTACCTGTCTGATAATTTTAGCGTTAGGTGAATACATGGTTGCTACTGTCGGACTATATGAGTTTGCAGCTGCAACATAGCTGTTAAAGAATTTTAAAGCATCCTGCGCATCGTCTGCAAACGCTTTCAAACCTGCGCATAAAAATAATCCGAATATCATTAATATTGATAATAACTTTTTCATTTTTTTTTTGCCCTTTCCGTTGATTTTTGTTGGATTTTGTTAATTTTTGCCAGAGGCTAAAGCCTCCGCTTCTGCCCTTTCCGTTGATTTTTGTTGGACTTTGTTAATTTTCTCCAGAGGCTAAAGCCTCCGCTTCTGCCCTTTCCGTTGATTTTTGTTGGACTTTGTTAATTTTCTCCAGAGGCTAAAGCCTCTGCTTTTCTAACCTTTCTAATATATAGAACGAATTTAATCTTATTTTGTTCATTTTTATTTTACCACGCTGAATGCTGTTTGTCATTAAACGAAATATGTAGTATAAAAGAATGTATGAATATGCAAATCTTATCGGAATATTTAGATTTTCTGGAAATTGAAAAAGGTCTTTCGCAAAACACGATAGATGCATACAGACGTGATTTGGGTGATTTTTTTGATTATTATGCAGAACTTGAGATTGATAAAATTCAGCGTACCCAAATTAATACCTACGTAAGAAACCTGCATGAAAAGGAGTTTTCAGCGACAAGTGTAACCCGAAAAATTGCATCTTTGCGCGGGTTTTTTAAATGGGTGTGCGCAAACGAGCTTTCGCCCGTAAACCCTACTCTTACGCTTGAACAGCCGAAAGTTCCTCAAAGACTTCCTAAGGTTATGACAATGCAGGAAATTAACGAAATTTTAAATCAGGATTTGTCGAAAATTCAACGGGCAATGCTTGAACTTTTATACGGCTGCGGTCTAAGGGTATCGGAATTGGTTAATCTAAAAATTAATGATTATGATTTGAAGGGCAAATTCCTGGAATGCACAGGTAAAGGCTCTAAAGACAGAATTGTTCCAATGGGAAATAAAGCTTGTGAAGCCGTAAAAGATTATTTGCCCGAGCGTGATTTTCTCGTACAAAAATTTAACCTGAAAACAAAACAGCTTTTGATTAATGAGAAAGGTAAAAACGTTACCCGTCAAGAGGTTTACACATTTATTCACGAGCAAGGAAAGAAAATTCATAAAGCTATTTCCCCTCACACTTTAAGACACAGTTTTGCAACGCACCTGCTTGAAAACGGCGCTGATTTAAGGGTTGTACAGGAGCTTCTCGGTCACAGTGATGTTTCAACCACCCAGCTTTATACTCATATAAGCAAAAAGCGTCTAAAAGAAGTTTATTTTGCAATAAACGGTTAAATTATATTCTCAAAAAATACTATTTTATGATAGTATAAATTGTATGTTAGAGTTATTTGTAGCAGGAACTGAGCAGAATTCCTCCAAGATTTTTGTAACGGCAGGTCTGGCTGCAACGATGCAGAGTCTGGGGTATTCAACAGGGGTTTACAAGCCTGTCGAAACAGGTGCGATAGAGAAAAACGGTTTTGTGCAGTCACCTGATTTGGCGTTTGTAAAATTTGCCGATCCTTATATTAAAACATATTTTTCATATCTTTTGAAAGGCAAAACAAATCCGCTTCTTGCTGCAGCTGCTGAAAATATCGTTATTGAGCGTGATGAAATCTTAAAGGATTTTCAAAATCTTCAGGATGTTAATGAATGTACAATTGTTGACGGCTCATCCGGCTTGGGAACACCTCTGGGTAAAAATTTTCTTGAAGAAAATCTTATAAAAAGTTTGGATTTACCTGTCCTGCTTGTGGTTTCAGGTGTTAATACCGCTATAAATAATGTTTTGGTGGGCATAAATCATGCAAAAGAACTCGGCATACGGTTTCGCGGTGTGATTATCAATGAATATCCCGATAACACTGACGATATGAATATAAAGCTGCTCCCGCGTTTGATTGAAGAATACACGGATATAAAAATACTTGGCGTTCTTCCTTTTTTTGATCGCAACGTAAACCCGAATGATTTAATTACTGAAGTGTTAAACGGAGCTGATATAGAGGGAATATTTGAGGTTCAGATTGCTAAACTACAAATGTAACAATTTGTTAATTAAGCTTTTAATTAGGCAGTTACAAGTTTATAATACTTTAAAACACATGATATAAAAGCTTTTAGCATACTTTTAGGCAAATTTTTTAATTCACATGTTTTAAGTAATTACCTAAAGTGTGTAATATTGAAAGGTCTTAAAAATGATTGAAAAAGTGTCATTTACTTCTAACAGTCAGGCAGTAAGAGGAACAAACTATAATACAGCGCCTGTTTCAAATAAAAAAGAAAATAAGAATTCAAATAGTAATCAAAAATTATTGATTGCTTCTCTTTCATTATTGGGATTAGCAGGAGCAGCTTATTTACTGCTTAAAAAGCCTGCCGCTGCTAAAGGAGCTGTTGAAGATGCCACAGAAGAAGTACTTGATACAGCAAAAAAAGCAAGAACAAAAGTTAAAGGCAGAATTAAACGAAAAGAAGAATTGGCAATTGCAGGCCGTGAAAAAAGCATGGATAAAGCCGATGCAAAATGGCAGAGAAAAAATGAGCGCAAATTAGTTGAAAAGCAAAGACAGTTTGAAGAAGAAGCTCATTTTACACCTGAAGAACTCGAAGCTTACGGTAAAGAATATGGTTATCAAAGACCAAGTGTTCAAAGACAGCAAAAAATAAAAGAATTAAATGAGCAAAATGCAGCTGAAAGAGAAGTTAAAAACTCTATCGGTGAAACAGCTAAGAAAACCGAGCCTAAAAAATCTAAACCTCAAATCTCTCCTGCCATAGCAGAACAAAGAAGTCTTGAAGGCTCTATAAAAGATTTGGAAAGAAAAATTGCAGGTTCAAAACGTTTCGGTAAAAATACAGCAAAACTGGAACAACAGCTTAAAGATTTGAAATTAAAGCTCATGAATGTAACAGTTGATGATATTGCAGCATCTGCTTCAAAATAAAAACGATTACGAAATGTTACATTATATACTTTTTATATAATAAAAAAGTCAATTTTTTCTTAACAAACTTTTTTATAAATATATAAAGAGGTATAATTCTGACTATGGACGAGAGAAATTTTACTGTAATCGAAAATGAAACAAAAGTTGACGAAAAGAAAGAAACAAAAGAAATTCGTCATACTAATCCTATTGCCAAGAAATTTCTTGAATTCCAAAAAGAGAATTTGGGTAAATTTTCCGTTAAAGACCTTTTTAAAAAATAATGTATGCAGTAAAAAATCAGATTTATCAAGATATGACAAAGACACAGAAATCAGCTCTGTGTAATTTTTTGCGGGCATTTGTGAAAAAATCTCCCGAATTGTCTGTTGAAGATATCTTTGATAAATTTATCGAAGATGAAAGGTATTATTTTGAGATAAATAATCCGCATTTTGAGTTTTTGGAAAACTACCTTGATGATAACAGGTTTATTGAAGAAACAATTTTGTATTTAAAGGAGTGCCGAAAGTATTACGATTACAAGAAAAAGCAGGAGCCTATAATTCAGGCGCAAAAAGAATACGAAAAGAAAAAAAGAAAGTTTTTGCAAGAGGTTAAAATGTCAAAAGAAACCCCGACAAAAAAACAGCTTTATTATTATGAGCGTTTGTGCAAAAAATATAATATAGAAAAAAAGGAGCTTTCCTCCAAACTGGAAGCAAGAGATGAAATAGACAGGATAATTAATGAGTATTCAAGAGATTTTGAAAATATTGACGGATTCGGGGATTGAACCCAATGAGGCTAATGTTGAAGTAAAGATGCTTCTTGAGCATTTTGCTGATTATGGATTTAAAGACATTGTAGCAGGCAAAAAACTTACTGCCGATAAAATTGAAATTGTAAAAGAAAAAGCCCTTTTGCGTGCTAAAACCCGACAGCCGATACAGCATATTATCGGGTTTGCTGACTTTATGGGTGAAAAGTTCATTGTTAATCCGTCTGTTTTAATTCCGCGCGATGAAACAGAACTTTTGGTCCGCAAAGCTGTTGATATAATTAACGAAAATAATTTTAAAACGGCTCTTGATGTAGGTACAGGCTCAGGGTGTATTGCCTGTATGATAGCGAAACATACGGATTGTCAGATTATCGGGCTTGATGTTTCTAAAGATGCCCTCAATACTGCACTTGATAACGCATCAAGATTAAATCTTTTCAACAAGGCAATTTTTAGAAAATCGGATATTTTTTCAAACGTAAAACCGGGGGAAAGTTTTGACATAATTGTGTCTAACCCGCCATACATTCCTCCTTGCAAGAAAGAAAATATTCAGACTGAAGTGAAATTTGACCCTGAAAACGCTTTGTTTACTCAGGATGAAAAAGGTTTGGAATTTTATGAAAAGATAACAAAACAAGCGCCCGAAATTTTAAATAAAGGCGGATATCTTTTATATGAACTCGGTATAGGGCAATCAGAAGATGTTAAAAACATTATGGTTTCAAACGGCTTTAAAGACATAGAAATCATAAAGGATTTAGCAGGCATTGACCGTGTAATTTCTGCTCATATCTAATGTTCAAAACTCAAAAGTTTCAGACCGCGTTTTTGTTTTTCGTGCTGAATGTCAGGAAGTTCGTAGCATTTAATGCAGCGTGCTTCGTAAGTTTCATCTCCGCCAATCATAATTAACGGTGAATTTTTATCCGCAGGTTTTCCGTCAATCAATCTTTGAGTACGGGTTGCATCTTCACAGCCGCACTTCATACAAACTGCGTGGAGTTTGTCAACTTTGGTTGCAATGCACATCAATTGAGGCATACTTCCGAAAGGTTCTGCTTTAAAATCAAGCTCAAGACCTGTTCCGATAACTTTTTTACCTTCATCCATCAGTTTTGTAACAACTTTAACAATGTTGCTGTCAAAGAATTGAAGTTCGTCAATTGCAACAACTTCATCTTCGGGTTTTACAACACTCATAATTTGAATTGAATGCTTAACCTTGATAGCATCAAGCCATAATCCGTTTCTTGATTCTATATAGTCGCCCTTAGCTCTTGTATCAACATCAGGAGAAATAACCTTAACCTTTTTCTTTGCAATAATTGAACGTTTAATACGTCTTAAAAGTTCTTCTGTTTTTCCGCAGCTCATCGGACCTGTGATTAATTCAAATGAGTATCCGTACATTTTTCCCCTATTTTCCCAAAATTTCAAATCTCTTTACTATAAAATTATACCTCTGTAATTCTTTTTTTGAAAGTAAAATTTTGTTAAAGATTTTCTAATTTCTTAAAACTTTATCACGCAGTTTTTTAAATCCTGCACCATAGAAATATCTTAACTGTTCAGGGAAATGTTCTTCGATATCAATCAAATACATTTCGTGAACAATGAATGCTTTTATCAAAAAAACAATTTCAGAATTTTTTGTCCAAATTATTTCGGAATCACTATTTTTTTGGGTTTCTACCCTTCCGAAAAGCCCTTCAGCATTATCAATTGATAAAAATACAAACCTGCCGTAAGGATAGTGTTCAAGCATCTTAACGCCTGAATGTTTAAATACGGTTCCGACATTACAAATAAAATCGTCGTATTGAACAATTTTGATTTCAATTCCGCGATTGTAAGCATCCATGATATGCTGCTCAATAAATTTGAAATCCTGTCCCCATACGGCTATGTAAATTGTTTTTTTTGCACTTTTAATAAGTTCAATAACTTTATCAATAATTTTTGTTCTGCTTCTTATCGTTAAAATAGGTTCAGTATAATTTTCTTTAACGTCAGGAAGTCTTTTTTCCAGAAAATCAATTGTCGAATCAATTTTTCTTTTAATTCTTTTAGTCAGTTCTTTAGGTTTTATCGGCGTATAAGTAACAGGTTTTGTGTTGGATGGAATAGCAATATGCATATTTTCAAGTGCTTTTAAGGTATCGTAAGCTCTTGACTGCGGAATGTTTGAAAGTTTGCTGATTTCGTACCCCGTTGCAGGATACTTTTTCAATAAAGCCAAATAAACTTTTGACTGATATTCGTTAAGACCGAGTTCTTTTAATTTTTCTACAATTTCATCCATAAAACGAGTTTATCAAATTTTTGTGACAGTTGCAAATACTTTAAGCTCTCGGGTGTGCGGAATTATAAACATCTTTCAAATGCTGTGTTGAAACGTGGGTGTAAATCTGTGTGTTTGAAATGCTTGCGTGTCCCAAAAGCTCCTGAACCACCCTTAAATCCGCACCGTTTTCTATCAAATGTGTTGCAAAGCTGTGACGGAAAACGTGAGGTGTTACGTGTTTTGGCAGATTAATTTTTTCTACAATTTCATTTATAACGTTTCTGACTGTACGTGTTTGAAGCCTGTATCCTGTATTGTTTATAAAGACAGGCGAGCTTTCAGTCGGTTCTTCAAGTCTGTATCCTTTCGGAATTAAAGCTCTTGCGCTTTCAATATATCTTTCAAGATAATTTTTTGCCCTGTCTGTGACAAGAATAATTCTTTCTTTCGCGCCTTTTCCGAAAACTCTGATTTCGTTATTTTCGAGGTTCAAATCTCCGAAATTTAATCCCGAAAGTTCTGAAATTCGCATTCCGGTAGCCCACAATAGTTCTAAAATTGCTCTGTTTCTATATCCTGACGGGGTTTCAATTTTTGTATTGTTTAAAATTTGTTCGACTTCATCAGGTGTCAAAAACTTAGGTAAAGATTTAGGACGTTTTGGAGTATTCAAATTCATCGCAGGATTGGAATCAACTTTGCGCTCGCGATATAAATATTTGTAAAAAGTTCTTATTGATGCAATTTTTCGTGCAATCGTAGTTTTTTTATAATTAAATTTTTGGATAAAATGTAAATATTCTCTGACTTTTGAAAAGTTGACATCTTCGCATGAGGTTTCATCCATCCATACAAGAAAGCTTAAAATATCAGAGCAATAAGCTTTTGCAGTGTGTTTTGAAAAGTTCTTTTCAACGATTATGTAAGACTTGAATTCTTCTAAATCTTGTTTTGAATTTGCGTTTAAACTCATTTTTAATGAACCTTTACTAACCCTCTCAGCCCTGTTTTCTACTCCATTTAAATTATTGCTTTTTTATGAATACTATTATACAATAATTTTAGAAGAAGTAAAATAGTTATTAACCAATGTAGGAGATAACATGAATTATAAAAAATTATTAATAGCATCATTTGTCGTTATGGCTGCATTGTCATCTCAGGTTTATGCTAAAGAATTGCAGGCTCAGGTCCAAAAAAATACAGCTAATGCTGCAAAACCTGCTGCTTCATCTGTAAAAACAGGTTCTCAAGCTTACCCCGAAATTGCAAGATTGATTGAATATAATCACTGTGACGAAGCAGATGCAAAAATTAAAGAAATTTTAAATGTAAGCCCAAATGATGTAAATATTTTGGCTTTAAGAACAGTTTCTATGGCTAAACAGCACAAATTAGATCCTGCTCAAAAAGAACTTGATGTTTTATTGAAAAAATACCCCGATAATCCTACATTACACTATGCACAAGGCCTTGTATTCATGCAGCGCCAAACTTCTTCTGACGTTGATTATATTAAAAACACACGCGGTCTTTTGAATTCTGCTATTAAAGAATTTGTTACCGCAGTAAATTTAAACAACAAATACTACGAAGCTTACAATGCTATGGGTGTTGCTACTTTGAAATTAGGCAACAGAAACGATGCGTTGGATTTATTCAACACAGCAGTTAAGATTAACCCGAAATTCGCAACAGCGTACGATAATATCGGTGTTGTGGAAATGATGAACGGTAACCTTGATTCTGCTGAAAGATATTTCAACAGCGCAATGAAACAAAACTCTCATAACCCGACAGCATGGTATCACATGGCTCAGGTGGAAACCCGCAGAGGAAACTATTCTAAAGCGTTAACCTGGGTTAACCACTCAGTTCATGTAAACCCTAATTCTTCTCCTGCGCTTACTTTGCAGGGTGAATTATACTTGAAACAAGGAAATCAGGCTGCAGCAATTAATTCCTTCAAAAAAGCACAGCTTGTAAAACCTGAAAACTCTCGTCCTTATTTGAACCTTGCAACTATTTATGAAAACAGAGCTGATGAAGAATTTGCAATGGAACAGTTAAAAACAGCTTTGGCTATCAATCCGAATTATCAGGAAGGTAAATTGAAAATTGCCAACATGGCGCTTCATACAAGAAAATACGAACAGGCTCTTGATTATTATTCAAAATTGATAGGCGACAAAAATTATAATGACGATGCAATCATCGGTCTTGCAAATACATATTATGAAATGTCAAAAGACAGAGGTGAAAACAACGGTATTACTACTAACAAAGAAGTATATCTTGCATACGATTATATAAATAAAGCAATTGAACAATGTCCTGAAGATTTAGAACTTCACCTTGCAAAATTGAAACTTGCAAGATTAGTTCACCAGGAACCTCTTTCACGCGACAGCTTAAACTACATTGTCCAGGCTGCGGGTAATAATCTTATGGACAGCGTAATCAAAGGTGAAGCATATCTTGCCTTAGGCAGAGAAAAAGATGCTGTATACACATTTGAAAATGCTATAAATTTCTCTAACTCAATAGATGACGACTTATACTTAGCGGAAATTCTTGTTCATAACAAACAGTTCAGAACAGCAAGAGTGGCTTTGCAAAAAGCGTTAATGAAAGACCCTGATAACGTTATTGCGAAAAACGGTATTGAATATATTAACCTTTGTGAAACAAAATCAAACGAATTCTTTGATGTTGCTCAAAGACAATATCAGCAAGACAATTACGCATCTGCAATTGAATACTGCAACCGCGCAATTGACTTCTACCACAACAGTCCTCAAATAGCCAAGCTGAAAGCAATGTCATATGAAAAAGAACTAAATTACAGGGGTGCTGTTAAATATTACCAGCAATATTTGGCAATGAACCCGAACGCTATGGATAGGGATGCGGTAATTAAGAAAATCGAAAAATATAAAGCAAAATCTAATTAACAACTATGAAAAACTTTGATATTCGAAAATCATTTGAAATATTTTTGAGAGAGCCCATCAGTGTATTAACTGAGGGGCTGTTTCAACTTGTAAATATCGAAAACAATATTTTCAGCCAAAAGCCTTATGTTAATGTGGATTTTGTGAATAAGAAAACGCAAATAACCGTTGTAAACAGTGAAAAGATGTACAACCTTTTCCAAAAAGTTTTGTTCAAACAAAAGCTGAAAGAGCAGCAGGAAAAAGTGTTGAGTAAAAACTAAAAATAATTATTTATTTTCTGATAACATCAATCATTTTGCTGATACGGCGCAAATCATCATTAGTGCAAAGTTTTAGTTTAGAGTTAATCTCTAAAATAAGGTTTTCATCTACGGATGCATCAGGCAAAAGCAGCTCAAACGGAGTAATCTTAAAAGCGCTACAAATACTGTTAATAGTGCTAGCTGTTGGTGTATATTTGTTTTGTTCAATGTTTCTTATAGCATCAACGGATAAGTCAGTTAATTCTACAAATTTTAAGGTCATAATTTAACCTTTATTTTGTGTGGATTTAAATACTATTAAAATGCATAATTTTATTATGAATAAAGATTTTAAAAAATTATTTGGTCAAAATGTTTGTTATTATAGAAAATTGGCTAAGTTAACACAGGAACAGTTAGCCGAAAAAATTGGAGTTTCAGCAAATACTATTAGTTATATTGAGCGAGGAAAAAATTCATTACATTTTTGCAGATTGCCGTTATTAGCTGATGCTTTGGGAATAGATGTTTATAAGCTATTTGTTTTTGTTGACTTAGAAAATGATCCTGATGTTCTTTTAAAACTTATTAAAACAGCTACTTTAAAAGAACAAGCTGTTATTGCAGAAGTAACAAGAACGATTCTTGCATTATAAATAACATTTTTATGCTATTATTATCCTATGGCTATTAAATATATGCAGGCTGAATTTTTAATTAGTGCTGAAAAGCTTTCGCAATGTCCTAACTATACATTGCCCGAATTCCCGCTTCTCGGTCGTTCTAATGTCGGAAAATCGTCTTTTATAAACGGTCTTGCTAATCATAAAAAACTCGCTAAAACCTCAAATACACCGGGTAAAACAAGGTTAGTTAACTTTTTTCAATTCAAAGACGAGTTTATGGTTGCGGATTTGCCGGGATACGGTTATGCACAAGTTTCTAAAGAAGCGCAGAATAAGTGGCAGAAATATTTGGAAGAATATCTTTTAAACAGAGAACAAATTACATCATTAATTCAACTGGTTGACGGCAGGCATGACATTCAAAAAAATGATTACCAGATGCGTGAATGGGTTCAGGCATACGATTTGCCTATATTTACTGTAATTACTAAAATGGATTATGTGCCAAAATCAAAAACTTTGAATGTAATTAAAAATGTCGAAAAAGAATTTGGTGGAGTTGTACTTCCGTTCAGCGCAATTGACAGTAGATATAACAGCGCGATTTTTGAACATATTATGAGCTTTAAATCCAATTAGGATAATAATAAATTTCAATTATTTTGTTTGTTTTTAATCTTGCATGTCCGCCTTTGATAAAATTGGTCAAAGAGCCTGTCGGAGGCAGAAATGTCAGTGACCATTTGAGTGGAAAAACCCACAAACTTCTGTCTTGTCCGAAACGTTCGTATGTATAATCAATTTTATTGCTGTCGATGTCAGGAAATTTGAAATCGCCAAAGATAATGCTTGCAGGAATTCCGTTCATTCCGCTTGTAATTATAGTTTCCACTCTTGCAGGAACAATTGTGCCTTTTGCAATAACAATTCTTCCGTTACAGATAACATCGCCAGCAACCCTGAAATTTACTTGTTCACCCTCATATAAGTCGCCTTCTGAGGTAATATCTTTTGTAATTGTCATTCTTATGGGAATTTTTGCAGTGCCCTCGTAATTGTAATTTAAATGAGCTTCAGGTTTTTCAAAGGATTGATTTTTTAAGATATTTTCTGCAAAACTGTCATGAATGACTTGAGATGAACAAGGCAAACCGAAAAATATCAAAAATGCTGTAAGAAAAATAAACTTATTCATACTTAAGATTTTCCCTTGTGCCGTTTTTAACTTTTGTTTCGAGCAGTTTTCTGTTGTATGTGGAATTTAAAAGAAAATTTTGATAATGAGGATTTTCTAAATACTCATTATTTGCAAGGTAGTAAGGATATTTTGTATAGATGTATTCATAAATCAAAGCTAATCTTTTTGATGTCAGATTTTTGTTTGATATAAAGTCTTGATAGTGCTGAGGGAAAGCTTTGTTTATAAACGTAATAAGCGCAACAGGGTTATATCCTGCTTTTACCATAAAATCAACGGCTCTTTTATCTGCAACTGTTTCGAATTTTTTCGGAGCAGCTTTAATTTGAACGGCAGTCAGCCAGCCGTTGCCTATTCCGTCATAAGTTCTGGAAGCATTTGAAATTTCTCTTGCAAGATATGCGGCAAGTTCATTTTCATCGCTTATTTGCCTGTAATATTCCTGATACATTATAATCTCTCTTTTTGAAACGGTTTTATCCATTTTTATAAGAGATTCTTTGGCGGTTTTATCGTAAACAAAGATAATTCTGCCTTGAATTTTATTTGCATTCAGTATCTGTGTTCCTACCCTGTTAACTCGTGCTTGAATACTCTGGTCCTGAATTATTTCATCATCGGTTATTGCCAGAACAGACACTGATGATAAAAGCATTAACATTACAGTAATTATTATTTTTTTCATTCTTAACTCCTGACTTCATAATATTATAATTTCAGCTGATAGTCAAAGTTGTTTTTTATAAATACAGCAAACAGAGGATTAAAACAAAACAATTTCCGATTAAAATACAAATAAGGGTTAGTAATCTTTAGGAGCGGCTTTATGGAGGAAGTATTTTATCCGCAGAATAATGGCGAAATTTCAGGCTCTATTACACAGACTTGGACAGAGCAGGCGTTGGAATGCTATTCTATTAAATGTGATTGTAAAAAATGTTCACTTGCAAACGGAAGTTATTCTTTTAAATGCCAGATGCCTAAGGTTATTGACATTCTTATCGGTGTGGCAGGAAAGCCGCAGATAAATCCTGTATAGTGCAAACTCCTTTTATAATGCAACCATATATTGTTTTTAGACGGGTATTTACCCGTCTTATTTATTTTTGTAGTATGATGTAATAGTATGAAGAAGATAATAATCCTTTTATTTACCTTAACTTTAACTATATTACCCTCATATTCGGAAATTGTGAAAATATCTGCAAATGATGCAGTGTCATTGGCCATGAAAAACAATCTTGCTTTGCAGGCAAAACGCAAAGAGATTGATATTATGAAGCAGGAAGTCAAAATGGCAGGCGCGTTTAAAAACCCGCAGGTTCAATCAAACCTTTTAACAGGTTCTATCGGTAAGGCAAATTCCAGTCAGGTGGGACTTGCGCTTCCTATTGAAATTGCCAAAAGAGGTGTAAGGAAAAAAGCTGCAATTGCCAATATGCGCTTAGTCGAAAGTCAGGTTAGACAAGAAGAATTAAATCTTAAAATTAAGGTAATGAGCGCTTACTTTGATGTTGTTTATATGAAGTCTGTTGTGGCTATATTGCAGCAAAGAGAAGAACTTTATAAAAATATGAAGCTTCTTGCGGAATTAAAGCCAAAGAATTCGCAAAATTACGAAATAGAAAAATTACAGTCCGATATAAAATATAAAAAACAAATAATATTATTGAACAAAGCAAAAGCAAATCTTCTATATGCGCAGTTTCATTTCAATGATACTTTGAACCTGAAAGATACATCGGTAATGTATGATGCGCGTGAAGATTCACTTTTTCAGGAGCACATAACCCTTTTGGATATTGACCTGCCTGAATATAAAGTTATTGAAGATGTTGCGATGAAATTCAGTTATTCGATAAGAATTGCGGAAGATAACATTGAAAAGTCCCAAAAAGAACTTTCTGTTGCTAGGCATAAAGTAATTCCTGATATAACCGTTGCCGGCGGATATGCATATTCAAATGACGGTAAAGCCAACGGTGCATATATCGGCGGCTTTCTTGACGTTCCTGTGTTGTACACTTACAGACCGGAAGTAAACCGCGCAAAAATAGTTTACGAAAGAACCAAAATTGATAAATTATCTTTTGAAAATAAACTTAAATTTGCATTAAAAGAGGATTATAACCAGTTTAAATACGCAAAAGAAAACATGAATTACTATAAAGATATTTTGAAAGACTCCGATACTATTTTAAAAATGTCGGAAAAACGATATGAAAGCGGACAAACATCACTGTTAAATCTTTTCATTATTGAAAATTCTCATCAGGAAATTTTGAATGAATACATAAGTGCCATGCAGGTGTTTTATACAGCATATCTGGATTTGATGCACAATATGGGTCATGATATTCTGCTCGATGAAGAAGTATTTGACTTATAGTGCAAAAAAAAATCGCTGAACTTGTTCAGCGAATATGTATTGTTTAAATTTTTACTATCCCAAATCTCGGCAGCTGTTCTTAACAGCAGAGTTTATTCAGTAAAACCTGCCTTATGAAATTTCATAAGTTTTGCAAGATGCCATTCTCTTGCAGTTATATCATCTATTCTGTTTTTAATATCTTCAAGCTCTGCCAAAAGTGTTGTCAAATCTTTATTTTGACGTTCGTAAATTTTTGGCTCGTCTTCACACCAACTGATTGGAAAACAGTTGTTTTCAAACAAATCTTTGTCTTTCATTTGCACTTACACTCCTTAGTTTATAAGATACTATGCATTGTTTTTTTGATTTTGTGTAATGAAAGCGTGAATCATATCAACCAAATCAAAGTTTCCGTATTTGAACGCATAAGGCTGATTGGAATATTCACTTTCAGTAATTCTTTGCAAATCTTTTACTTGTTTATAATCAAGTGATTCAAAGTCAAAACTTGTCATTTCACCGTAATCAATCATTAAATCTTCCATATCCATAACTTTTTTTTCATCCATAAGTAACACACTCCTTATAAATCTATCAACATTTACTCTATCGGCAGGTGTAATGAAAAACTTTAGATATTTTTCAATTATCGTTACATATTTTTACAATCTCATACTTTTGTATAGTTGACTTTTGCAGAAAAAACATTAACATGATACTGATGTAGCAGGTATAACTCAATAAGAAAGGAGCTTTACCCATGGCAAGCAGTTTACTTTCAGGAATTTACTCAGGAATTTCTAATACATATTCATATATTGCAGCACAGTATGAGGACGGTTTAACACTTGAAAATTTGGCTAATGCAAGAACAAATTCAAAGTTAGCAACTACAATCAACCAGTCATTTGCATCATACCTTCAAACAAACTTTTCAAATCTTGATAAAGACAATGATGGTGTTATAAGTGCTGAAGAAATGACTAATATGACAAATACATTATCTAAAACGGGTTTAACAAAAGCTGAATTGACACAATTGTATGCATCAGGTGCATCAGGAATTTCAGACAGCAAAATGACAGAAATATTGGAACACTTTGATGAAATTGATTCTAACGGCGACGGAAAAATTACTGATGCCGAAATCTCAGCGTTTACCGTAGACTCTGCTAAGCAGGAAAAAATGGATGAATTCAGGATGAAATCTGCAAGCAATATGTCAACTTTCTATGGCAGTGATTCATCTGATACAAGTGATACTTATAGTATTTTGAGCTACAAATATAAATCAAGCTCATCATCATAGTATTGAAAGTTTACACACAAGACACTTAGTAACGTGATACGGAAAGGATTGACCTGTTATTTAACAGGTCTTTTTTATTGTTGTAAAGTAAAACTTCACTTGTAAAAATTCAAAAATCGTTTATAATAATAATGGAAATCACAAACAAGGAGTGAAAGTATGGACAAAATCAGTAAAATAGCAGCTTCGTTAGTTGGAGAAAGTATGACAGAGCTCCAATGTGGGGGGTTAGCGGGCTACGCTTGCGGGGGGGGGGCACTCTAAAAGCACTCCTTGAGCCGTTTTTAAATGGTAAGCATAAAGGCTTTACATTAGCAGAGATGATGGTAGTGATGCTCATCTTGAGCATAGTTTTGGCTGCGATGGCGCCTGTGGTAACAACCAGAAGTAAGGTAGACCAATCAAGTCCTTGGAGATATTCGGAAGCTAATCTTTCTGATGCCTATTATGGTATGGGTCCGGCTCAAACCGCCATGATTGGTCAAAACGATTACGAGGATACAGATGAACCTGTAAAATTAATTATTAATTCATTTAGTCGAGCGCATAAAGACCATATATCTTTTAAGGTTGACGGCGCAAACAAAGGATTGTTGAGCTTAAACAACGATAGTATTTTATTGGGTTCAGTAAGTAACGGCAGTGCAATAGGAACAAATACTGTAAATGTTGGTACAGATACAAAACCCGACGGCTCAAACAGTATAGCAATAGGAAACAGTGCAGAGTCAACTAAAAAATATTCTACTGCAGTAGGTTCAAATGCAAAAGCTGCCAGTGATTACAGTACAGCAATAGGTGCGAATTCAAATGCATCAGGATATCTTTCTATTGCTGTTGGAGAATACGCTCAGGCAACAGGTTTTGCTTCAATAGCTTTGGGACAAACTCACGATGTATCAGGTTATATAAATGAAAATTATGCAACTCAGGCAAGAAATCGCTGGTCAATGGCAATCGGTCCCTGGGCAGTTGCAGGTATAAAAGGTGAAGATCCTGTTAACGGTGCATCATTTCAAACTGCTTTAGGACCTTATTCTGCAGCAATCGGTAATGGTTCACTGGCTTTGGGAGGCGCAAATGCAATCCCTCAATGGTCAATTGCAATAGGCAGTGCAAAAGTTGGAGAAGGTGACGTACTTAATCCTGTCTTAGATTCCGGCGGGGAATACGGTATTGCAATCGGTCGTTCTGCAGCTACTACCGGTAATGAGGGTATAGCAATCGGGCACACAGCGAAAGCTCCTACTAATAAATCAATATCTATCGGTGTTGATTCAGAATCTTCAGACGGTTCATCGATAGCAATAGGAGAGAATGCAAAAACTCATGCACAACCTTATAATTCAACAACTGCATCAGTAGCAATCGGGAAAGATTCAAGCGCAAGCGGAAGTGCAGTAGCAATTGGTTGTGAGGCAAATGCAGGTTCTGCAAGTTCAGGATTTAACAACATTGCCATAGGATACAGAAGCCAGATGAGTTTAAGCAGCGGCGCATCTAATACTGCTGTGGGAACTTTATCCATGAACAATAATGCAACAGGTTCTAATAATACAGCCTTAGGGGCTTATGCTTGTTCAGGTGTGACAGGAAGTAATAAGACTTGTATAGGTGCAAATTCAGGACCTTCATCAAGTTCTGATTGGGCAAAAGATGATGTTGAACGGGTATTCATAGGAGGCAAACCTAAATTTAATGATGGAGTTGCAGTATTAGAAGTTCATAATGATTCAAAAAAACGTGTATATAGAGATGGTAAATCCCATATTGACAGTACAGTTGTTGTAAATGGAAACTTACTTGTTAAAGGTTTTGTTTTCAGTACATTGTGGTCTAAAGGCGAAAGAGATATACTTGCTTTTTACGGGCATGACGATGACCAGATGGAATATTTTAACGTTAGCAGAGATAGCGGATCATTAATGAGATATTACGGTGAATCTGGTCATGGATATTACAAAAATGCAGAGGAAGGAAGCTTCAACGTAAGTTCTTGGGGCTGGTCTTCAGGGTCTTCCGATAAACGATTAAAATATATTAGCGGCGAAAACACCTCAGGACTAGATAAAATACGTCAGTTAAAAGTATTTAACTATACATTTAAAAAAGATAAAACAAAAACTCCTCACGTAGGTGTAATAGCGCAAGACCTGCAAAAAATCTTCCCTGATGCTGTTAAAAAAGGTAAAAACGGCTTTTTAACAATCAGATTGGAAGACATGTTCTATGCTGTAATCAATGCAATCAAAGAACTTGATGCAAGAGTAACTGCATTGGAAAAAGAAAACGCAGAGTTAAAAGCGCGTCTTGATAAAATAGAAGCCAAATTAAAATAATTTTTTCATACGAACAGAATAAGCTGATGCATAAAAGCTGAAAGCTTATACTTTCATTCCTTCTCCCGCTATTAAGCGGGAGTTTTCCTGCGGACGAAGTCCGCCTTCCTATGTGGATAAAGCTTTAAAAAGTTTTTCAGCATTTGTGCCTGCTTGGCACAGCCCTGTTTGTCATTTAATCCATGAAAAAAGCAGTGAACAGTCACTGCTTTAATCATATATTTTTTTAAATTTTATTTTTGACCGTTAAATGCCTGTAAGCCAAGATATTTTGCAGCAGAGCCGAGTTTTTGCTCAATTCTTAAAAGCTGATTGTATTTAGCAATTCTGTCTGTGCGTGACGCTGAACCTGTTTTGATTTGTCCGCTGTTAACCGCAACTGCCAGGTCTGCAATAAATGTATCTTCTGTTTCGCCTGAACGGTGCGAAATTATGGTTGTATAACCTGCTGCATGAGCCATTGAAATTGCATCCAGTGTTTCTGAAAGTGTCCCTATTTGGTTTACTTTTATTAAAATAGAGTTTGCTACATGGCGTTTTATACCGTCTGCAAGTCTTCTTGTATTAGTTACAAACAAGTCATCGCCTACAAGCTGGCAGCGGCATCCCAAGCGTTCGGTCAGCATTTCCCAGCCTTCCCAATCCTGCTCTGCCATGCCGTCTTCAATCGAAATAATAGGATATTTTTTAACCCATTCATCCAGGAAATCTGTCATTTCTCTGTTGTCAAATGATTTTCCTTCGCCTTTAAGGTTGTATCTTCCGTTTTCGTAGAATTCTGATGATGCAACATCAAGACAAATTTTAATCTGGTCAGTGTTATATCCTGCTTTGTCAATAGCCTCAAGGATTACTTCAATTCCCTCTGCGTTAGAACCTAAATTCGGGGCAAAACCGCCTTCATCTCCTACCGAAGTTGCCATTCCTTTATTTTTTAAAACGTTTTTCAGTGTATGAAATACTTCAGAACCCATTTGCAAAGCGTGGTGGAAGCTTTCTGCTCCGACAGGTGCAATCATAAATTCCTGAAAATCAATGTTATTATCTGCGTGAGCTCCGCCGTTAATAATGTTCATCATAGGAACAGGCAAGGTTAGAGCATTGATACCGCCAAGGTATCTGTATAATGCCATTCCGTAAGCCATTGAAGCTGCTTTTGCTACTGCAAGAGAAACGCCTAATATAGCATTGGCACCAAGTTTTGACTTATTTTCTGTCCCGTCCATATCAATCATAAACGTATCAATTTCTTTTTGGTGAGAAGCTTTTTCACCAATAAGTTCGGGAGCAATTATGTTATTAATATTGTCAACTGCTTTTTGAACGCTTTTTCCCATATATTTTGATTTGTCGCCATCGCGAAGTTCCAAAGCCTCAAATATACCTGTTGAAGCTCCTGAAGGAACTGCTGCACGACCGATAACTCCGTTTGTCAGTTTTACATCGACTTCAACAGTCGGGTTGCCGCGTGAATCTAATATCTGACGCGCATAAACATCTTCAATAAATGTTGACATAATATTTCTCCTTATTTTTTAAAAGACCAATCGTTATCTAGGATTTTTACACAGAAATAATTCACTTGCAAGTAAATATGCAGGCAATATTTATATTTTCCCGTATGCACGTTTCATTATTTTTTTGATACGTAAAAAATAACCTGCTGCTACAACTAGTGATGCAGTTACCCAAGCAATAGGACCTGCATAAAATATTCCGAAATAACTGTATTTAACTGCAAGATAAACTGCCGCATAAGAACGTACTAGAAGTTCTGCGGTAGATGCAGTAAGCGGTATAAGTGTCTGTCCCATTCCCTGAAGGGCATTTCTGAAAATAAAGATTTGCCCTAAGAAGAAATAAAACATTGTACTTATTAAAAGATAACTTCTTGCAATTTTAATAATCTCATCGTTTGCATCGCCTATAAATATTCTGACAATATCACTTCCCCACATGTGCATAATGAATGCCATAAACAAGCTTAAACCAATGTTTATCAAAGAGGTTTTTGATACCCCTTCTCTTATTCTGGAAAAGTTTTTTGCTCCGTAGTTTTGTGCAACATAAGCAGCCAGAGCAATACCAAAAGAAATCATAGGCAAAGTTGCAATTTGTTCTATTCTTAATGCTGCCGTAAATGCAGCTATAATGTTAGGGCCGAAAGTATTACATACACTTTGAATAATCAAAATTCCAAGCCCTAATATGGAAAATTGAATCCCCATTGGAATTCCGACCTTTAAATGTTCAACGGCAAAATCAATGTCTTCTTTTCTGCTTTCCTTTTTAAAAATCCAATCAGTCTTTTTTAAATGAAGAATAGGAAATTTCTTTTTTACATACCATACACACATTACCGCAGAAACAGCCTGAGAAAGCACAACTGCGATTGCAGAACCCGGAACACCCATGTGGAATTTCAAAATAAATAAAAGTGCAAGAAATATATTCAAAATAGAAGCAAATATTAAAAAATAAAGCGGAGTTTTGCTATCGCCTAATGCACGTATAATGCTTGCAAGCAGGTTGTAATAGCAGCATACGATTAATCCCATGTTTACAATTGCCATGTACCAATATGCATTATGAAAAATTTCTGAAGGAACATTCATCCATAAAAGCAAAGGCTTCATCAATACAGCTGCAGCAATTGTAAATAATAACGTAAATACAGTTCCTAATATCAATGAAACTACAACAGAGCGTCTAACGCCATCATAATCTTTAGCTCCGAATTTCTGACCTGTAACAACAGCAAAACCGTTGGTTAAACCCACGACCACAAACATTATAAGAAAAAATAAAGGCGATACAGCGCCGACAGCGGCTAATGCTTCGACACCCAATGTCCTTCCGACAATAACTATATCAGCAAGATTATATAATTGTTGAAATATGTTTCCTATTAACAAAGGAACCGAGAAAAGTAAAATGTGTTTTAAGGGGTTTCCCTTCGTCATATCTGTTATCATTGAATTTTTGCCTTTATAAAAATTTCTTTATATAGTTTATTATAAACAAAAAAATATTTCAGTAAGCCGATATTGTATTAGCCATCAAAATATGTTATAATAGATAAGGTTAAAATAAATATAGGAGCAGTTTAATGAAAAGATTTTTTAATTTTGTATTGCATGGGGGGGGGGCGCTCTAACAGCTCCTGCTTTTACTCTCGCCGAAGGTGCTACGCAGCGGATTTCTGTACGGCATTTATGCCGGATAGCGAACAGACCGAAACAGCAAGAGCAAGCTCAACAGTTGAGGCTCTGCGAGCGTGGAAGAAATCCAAGACACGTAGCCAGGTTAACAGATGTTCGTCGTTATGCATTCACATTGGCTGAGGTCTTGGTCACACTCGGCATTATCGGTGTTATTTCCGCTTTAACAGTGCCGTCTTTAATGCAGCGCAATGCTGAAAAACAATATGCTGTCAGACTTCAAAAGTTTTATAGCTTAATGAATCAGGCTATTGCTCAAGCAAGACTTGAAAGAGGAGATATAAATTACTGGGGGTTATCACTGTCAGGTAACAAGGCCGAGGATGAATTGACCGATGAAGAAATAGCTGCAGGAAAACTTTCTGTTGATAAATTTTGGGATATTATGTCAAATTACTTAAAAGTTGTTAAGCGCTGCAGGTCTGACGAAGAATGTAACGAATACCCTAGAGCTTCACTTGACGGAACTTCTTTTGGAAATTTCAAACAAACTGTTTTTCTTGCAGACGGTACAAGTATTGTAGGTACTACTATAATAAGTCCGAGATGTAATGGTGTTTGGGGCTCAACAAATATGCTTGAAAATTTATGCGGAGAAATTTTTGTTGACGTAAACGGGAAAAATCCTCCTAATAAAACAGGTGTTGATGTATTCATATTTTATTACGGTAGTGAAGGTGTAATTCCTGCCGGAACATACAATGACAGCCGATTTACTTTTGACACATACTGCAATACATCAGAATCTAACAATCTTAACGGATACGGCTGCACTGCCTGGGTTTTGGAAAAAGAAAATCTTGATTATTTATACTGTAATGATTTATCTTGGACAGGTAAAAGCAAATGTAAATAAAATACTTGAAATTAAAATATGTTTATGAGAGTATTGAACTCGACGGCAAAACTTATTTGTTATTGGAAAATAAATAGGGAAATATGCCAAGGTAGCTCAGCTGGTGAGAGCGCACGGCTCATACCCGTGAGGTCGAGAGTTCGAATCTCTCCCTTGGTAATAAAAAGGACAGAAATTAATCTGTCCTTTTTTTTATTTATAATTTTTAAATACTTTAAAAATTCTTTTAGCAATTGCTATTGCAGAATTTATTTGTTTTCTTTTTGCTTTTTCAGATGCTTTTGTAAATGCTTCGGATATTCCTATATCAATTCTTAAAGCTGCTTGCGGTGTTATAGTTTTAACATTGCCTTTAGCTGATTCTTTTTGAATGAATTTATTATAAGTACTTTGAATTCTTATCATAGTAATAATTATACAACAAAAAGTTGTTGGTAAATTTTTTTAAAATTAAATTAACATTTTCGCTGATATCTTTTCATACAGGCGTTTTTGGGGACTTGAGAGGCATAACTTAATTTGTCATAATAACAAGGTTAGAAAGAAATGTTAGGAAAAAATTATGACAAATTTTCAAGATTCATTTCAAATAAATATTGAAGTTAAAATTCGTCAGGTTATGGACTTTTTGAAAAAGCATAGTCAAAGGGTTGGCACTGAACAAGCAATTAAAGATTTTCAATACGGTTTGAACATTTTAAATATGAAAAGAAAAGATTCATCTGTTGAAGAGTTTCATCAGCTTAAAGAAGATGGTGATTTCGGGACCAAAACTTATGCCTGTATTGCAAATTTGTGTAAGTATCTGCCTGTAAGAATTATATGTAAAAGTATTAAAAAAGCCGCAATTACAAATGCAATTTTTAATACCAAAAATAACAAACGAATAGATACAGAAAGAAAATTAGAAAAGATTAATCTTGATATGGAAATTGAAGGGGTAATGTAATGACTACGTTAAAAGGCGGTATAAGTAATAATGTTTATGTATGGCATGCCTCAGATAATGCTTGTGAAAAATGCCAATCTTTGGACGGTAAAGAATTTGATAATATTGATGATATCCCCGACAGACCTCATCCGAATTGCAAGTGTTATATAGAAACAGTAATAGACGATGAGTGCGGCTGCCATGAGAAGATACAATCAATAATTGATGAAGTTGATAAAATGGAAGGAGATATACTTTCCGATATAGATGAAATGGAAACAATTTATTATGAAATCGAATCAATTTATGAAGAATATTATTCATTAAAAGAAGAACTTGCCTCCAGAGAGGAAGAACTAAAGGCTTGCGGAGCTGATTGTATGGCATCGGGAGGTTCAACAGGCAAAATCGACTTTAGTTTAATTGAAGCTAAATTAGACACAGTAATTTATGCCATTGTAAAACATATAGATGCAGGCAAAATAGCATATGAATTATTTCGTGAAAACAAGCGCCTGATGATTGAAAACAGGGACGGTGACAGGGATAAATTTTATCATGCAAAATCTAATTGTGAAGCTGCTGAACTTGGAAAATGGGAAGCTTGGTGGGCGCTTCAATTCAGTATTATGAAAGAAGTTATGGATTTTGTAAAAAAAGTTGTATTTCAGAAGCGTAATGCAGTGGAAATATTTCAGGATTGCGTTCAAGATATAAATGCTGATCTTTATGGTATGCAAAGAGCAAAAGAAGCAGGTTCTTGTTCTGAAAAAGTAAAAGATGCTCCTGATATTTTGTTTTAAAAAATAGCCTTTCAGGTATTGTAAAAAAATATGATGTTTGTTATAATTCGAATATGGATTTTAAGAATATTTCCGATTTATTAGTAAAATATTTTTTAGCAATTATGGATATAGTTATTTTTCTCACTAAAATTGTAGTTACATTATTTATTAATTATTTCTTTTTTAAAGTTTTAAAAGTTTTAATCGGATATCTTGTTGTACATTTTGGTTTACTGGCGTTTATAATATCTTTCTCAGTTGCGGCGTTATGTATATATATGAACTGGGCAATTTGGACACAGGGTGCTGCAAAAAAAATATTGATGGTTACAATTTTCATCTTTATCATGTTATGTATAGGCTTTATAGCAGCAAGTCATTTGGATGCAGATGCTGACTATTGTATTGAAGACGGTGAATGCGATGAGGGATATATATATAAAGACAGAGCTATTAGCGAAGATTATTGTATTGAGCTTAACGGCATTTGGCACACGGAAGGAAAAGTAAATTATTGCAAGCTGAAAAGATATTAGAAAAATTAAAATTGATATTTATTATATTAATTTATTTTGTATATGTTTTTATTTGTGTATGTATTACTATTTTTTTAGGATACATTGGATGTTTAATACTTGTAATTTCCATGAAAAATTATCCCTTTCAAACAATAACTTTTTTAATTCTTTCTTTAGGGGCAGTTGTCATATTATGGTCGTTGTTGTTTGTTAAAATTAAATTCTTTAAAAAGTTTTTGGGATTTGTTTTATTATTATTAATTATAAAGTTTTTATTCATATTACCTGCTGTGAACTACGCTTTTGAAGTAGATACTTGTATAGATATTGGTGTATGTAAAGAAGGGATTGAAACTAAAATTGACGGTCAATTAATTGAAATCAATAAGGAAAATTGTCTGCTGCATAACAAAGAATGGGATGACAATATTAATTCCTGTTATGTACGCTAATTGTCTTAATATTTATTTGTACAGTTAAAATTTTTATGATAGGATAGTCAGGTAAACGATTTCCAAAAGATACTATTGGAGGTTTAATGGAAGTAAAAGACTTGCCTAAATGTCCTGTTGAGGTTACTCTAAGCCTGATAGGAGAGAAATGGAAAGTTCTTATCATAAGGGATTTACTTAATGGTACAAAACGCTTTGGTGAATTGAAAAAGTCCTGCAGCGGAATTTCGCAGAAGGTGCTCACTCACAATTTACGCGTTATGGAAGATGACGGACTTGTCGAAAGAAAAGTTTATGCGCAGATTCCACCTAAAGTTGAATATACTCTTACTGATGTGGGATATAGCCTCGCAGGCGTTCTAAATTCTATGGCAAGCTGGGGTACTGACTATAAGACTTTTGTTAAGCTTTTGGAAAAAAGGCGTTAATTTTCAATAATTACCCCTATCGGGTAATTTAAAGTGTGGTGCTAAATTATATATAATACTTTACATAATATGACAAGAAGCATTTTATTTTGTATTATATATGTAGGAGAAAATCAATGAAATTATTAACAGCTATTCAGGAAGCATTCCCAGATAAATCTCAAAAAATTACTCTCGAAAACTCACATTTGAAACTTTTATATTCAAATCTTACACCTGACACCAGGGAAGAAGTTATTTATCGTAAAAACGGAAAATCTGTTGATAAAATTATTGAATTTGATATCGCAACAGGTTCAAAGATTAAAACAACTCACTATGATTACTTTAATGACAAAAAAATAAGATCTGTTGACGAGTTTGACCGTAAAACAGGGTTTAAACTGCGTACTATCAATTATGTTTTATACAAATCTGTTGATGAGTTTGATCCTAACAGCGGTAAAAAAATTCGTACTACAAACTATAATTTGAAAGACGAAACTAAAATTTCTTCTGTTCAGGAATACGATATAGAAACAGGTAAGATTATTACAATTTCTATTTATAAGCGTGACGGACGCACAGTAAGTATCGTTAAAAAAATTAATCCTGAAACAGGCAAAATAACAAGCTGGGTAAATAATAAAATGACAGAATATCAGCCTGTTGAACCTGCTAAATTTTCAAAATCATCTTACAATGATTTCAAGACTGTTGACAGCAAAGAAAAAGAAAATATTGCAAAGCTTATTGATAATTTATACAGAAACAATTTAAAGTTTGAGCATATTTAAAAAAGAGGCAAAAATGGTTTATATTGAAACAAAAACTTTAAACAACGGAATAGAAATTCCTGTTGTAGGTTTGGGTGTTTATAACAGCGGCTCTGAAACTGAAAATGCAGTCAGAACCGCATTGGAAGTCGGCTACAAACATATTGACACTGCAGCGTTTTACGGAAATGAAGTAGATGTTGCAAGGGGGATAAAACAAAGCGGTCTTGAAAGAAAAGATGTCTTCATTACAACAAAGCTCTGGAATGATGATATGAGAGCACATATGCAATGCGAAAGTATTGAAAAAAGTCTTGAGCATTTGAAAACCGATTATATAGACTTATACTTAATTCACTGGCCTGTGAAGGATGTATTTGTTGAGTCATGGAAAATAATGGAGGAATATTATAAAAAAGGTGTATTTAAAGCAATCGGTGTAAGTAATTTCCATACTCAGCACATGGAAGAACTTTTGAAATCAGCTGAGATTTTGCCGGCAGTAAATCAGATTGAAGTTCACCCTTATCTTACACAAGAGCCTCTTGTAAAATATTGTCAGGAAAAAGGCATTGCTGTGGAATGCTGGAGCCCTGTTGCGCGTGGTAAGATATTTAATGATGAAATTCTGATTAATATTGCAAAAAAATATAATAAAACAGTTTCGCAAATAGTATTGAGATGGGAAGTTCAGCGCGGTTTGATTGTAATTCCCAAATCGGTTCACAGAGAAAGAATTATAGAAAACGCTGAAATTTTTGATTTTTCGTTATCAGATGAAGATATGAATGCAATTTTTGCTCTGAACAGAGATGAAAGAGTAAATGAGGCTTCAAATCCTGATAATTTTACATTTTAAAGAATAAACGGAGTATGAAAATGAATATTAAAGAAATTGAAAACTTGAAACTTGAAGGCATAGATGAACAAGGAAATGAAAAGGAATATTCACTTTCCGATTTTAAAGGTGAAAAGTTTGTACTATATTTTTATCCTAAAGACAATACATCTGGCTGTACACAGGAAGCTTGCGATTTTAGAGATAACATGAACAGAATTACATCTCACGCAAAAGTAATAGGTGTAAGCCCTGATAGTATAAAGAGCCATAAGAAATTTCAGGAAAATCATGGTCTGAATTTTATACTTCTTTCAGATACCGAACATAAATTGTCTGAGTTTTTCGGTGCTTGGGGCGAAAAAAGTATGTACGGCAAAAAATATATGGGAATAATCCGTTCGACATACATAATTGATGCTGACGGCGAAATTGTAAAATCTTGGACAAAAGTTAAGGTAAAAGGTCATGTTGACGAAGTTTTAAAAGAAATTTAAACTTCTGCTTTTACATCTTCTTCTTCAAAATCATTATCTTCTAAAGCTTCTTTAACAAATCTAGCAGGATCATCAATTATGTACTGCAACTCTTCCGGTGCCTGAATGTAACCGTAATCAAATCTTTCGGAATTTGAGTTAAAAGATACAGAACCGTAATTCAATAATCTTCCCATAGAACTTTGGCTTACTTCAAGAATATTAATTTTCGAAAGCGGTATATCAATTTCTTCAGGATTTAAGACACCGAGCTTTATATGTACATATCTTGTTGTGATAATTATTTTATCGGAAGTATATCGCAAAATCGGATATATAACAGGAACAAGCAGCCCTAAAACAACAATCCAGCTGAAAACGCTGTGAGTATTTAAGAAAATATTCCAAAAATAAGAAAAGAATACCGGTGTAAAAAATACTGACCAGAACAGTGACATCCAATGTTTTTTTACATCAAAAAGAACTAGTTCGTCACCGTTATCTTGCGGTATATCAACTTTTTTGACCTGACAAACTTCATCTTTAATAATTTCATTATCAGAGTAAGATTTAATTTGAATTTCTTCTTTTTCTTCTTCACGAAGATTAACTCCGCAATATCTGCAGAAATTATCATATTCTTTTATCGATTTACCGCAATTTGGACAATACATATTCAGCTCCTCAACCTTAATTTTAACATACCGTTTGACTTTAGTCAATTGACGTTATAGACTTATAGCAGCCGGGAGGATTGCTATGAATAATATAAAAGATAAACAAGAACTTTTAAGACTTTATAATTTAGGTTTGGATGAATTGCTTTCTATTTCATCAGAATATTTGACTGATAATATAGAATTCTGTTCTCTGATTAATGCGCGTAACGGAAAGTGTTCGCAGAATTGTAAATATTGTGCTCAAAGCTCACATTACTGTACAAATATTGAGTCTTATCCTCTTGTTGAAATTGACGAGGTAAGAAAAACAGCTTTGGAAGCAAAATCTCATAAGGCATCACGTTTTGCAATCGTAACTTCAGGTAAAACTCCGGATGAGAGCGATTTTGATAAGATGCTTGAAATGATTGAAGAAATAAACAAAATTGATGGTTTAAAAAGCTGTGCCTCAATTGGTATTTTGAATGAAGAACAGGCAAAAAGACTTGCTCAAAGTGGTTTGAAGCGTTTTCACCATAATATTAACACTGCAAAATCTTATTATCCTGAAGTTTGTACAACTCACAGCTGGGATGACAGATATAACACTTGCAAGCTTGTTAAAAAATACGGTATGGAATTATGCTGCGGTGTTATTTTGGGTATGGGCGAAAGCATAGAGCAGCGTGTTGAAATGGCGCTTGAACTTGCTGAAATTCAACCTGATTCAATTCCTATAAATATCTTAATGCCAATTCCAGAAACCCCTTTTGAAAATTATTTGGATAAAATAGATGAAGAAAACGTTTTAAGAACTTTAGCAATATTTAAGATTGCCAATCCAAAATCCGTTCTTCGTTTTTGCGGAGGAAGAATGCGTTTGAGTGAAGCAAATCAGGAAAAAGCTTTAAAAACTTGTGTAGAAGGAATTCTAATCGGGAATTACCTTACAACAGTGGGTAAAGAACCAAAAGAAGATATAGAAACAGCGGAAAAATTAAACAAAAATATATTAGTTTAATATTTTGCAATAATTACTAAAGATTTTGCGGCATTATTCCGATAATAATTTAGTTATACAGGTAGAACTTATGAATGATAAAATAAATGGTATATTTCCACAAGACACTTTTAAGATTAAATTACCGGAAATAAATTATGAAATTCCGAAGTTTGAAAGTTTATTCATGTTTAATAAACCGCTGATTGAAGAGCCTCCAAAACCGACCAGGGCTCAAGAGCTGCATGAGAAGTGGACAAATGTTCCAAAGCAAAGCGGACTTTCACAGGAATTTTTTGATGAATTAGAGGCAATGTCAAAGCGTCTGAAATGTGATCCGGAAGATTTGGCAGCATTGATATTCGGCGAGTCTCAGTTTAAACCAAATCTTGTATCAGCAGACGGTAAATATAAAGGCTTAATCCAAATGACAAATTCATCATTGAGTAACTCTATAAAATATTCTATTAAAAAATATGGGGAAAATTCTTCTGTTGACAAGAATATGACAATGGAAAAATATTTGAAACTTCCTCGTGAAAAACAACTTGTTTATGCAGAAGCTTATCTTGATATGTTAAAAGATTTAAGCGGACTTAAAGATAAAAAGATTGACGGCGGTCAGCTATGGGCAATGATTAAGTCTCCAAAAAATGTCAATAACAAAAAGTTCAGGGATAAACTGATGCACACACTGGAATCATTAAAAAAAGTTCCGCTTAAATACGAAACTCCTTTTAGTTTAAAAAATAAATAAGATTAAACTATTTTATAAATCAGATAATAAATTATAGATGATAAAATCATACACGCAGGAATTGTTACAACCCACGCTATAACTATATTTCCTACAACTCTCCATTTTACGGCGTGTGCGTGGAATGTAGAGCCTACGCCCATAATTGCCGTTGAAATTACGTGAGTTGTGCTCAATGGAATACCAAAATGAGATGCAATCAAAATTAATCCGGCAGCGGAAGTTTCGGCAGCAAACCCGTGAATGGGTTTTAATTTAATAATCTTGTGTCCCATTGTTTTGATAATTTTCCAGCCTCCGTTCATAGTTCCAGCTGCCATAGTAAGTGCACAGGCAATAATTACATAAATAGGAATTTCAAATTCGCCTGTCGGACTTTTATGAAGAACTCCTCCTGCCAAAAGTGCGAGTGTGATTATCCCCATTGTTTTTTGCGCATCGTTTGAGCCATGACTTAGCGCCATCAAGCCCGATGATACAAGCTGTAATTTTCTAAACTGTTTATTTACTGTCTGCGGGTTTTCTCTTAGAATGATTATAATCCAAGCTATTACAAGCATAAGTGTAAATCCTACACAGAACCCCAATACAGGTGATGTAAACATCGGGATAATAACTTTATCAAGAAGTGTTGTGACATGAACCGCATCAACACCTGCTTTAACAATCGTAGCTCCTAAAAGTCCTCCGATAAGTGCGTGTGAAGAACTTGAGGGAAGTCCGAGCCACCATGTGAATAAGTTCCACAAGACTGCTGCAAGTAAAGCGCAGAAAATAACCGTAAGTGTAATCATTTCAGAATTAACTATTCCTGAACCTATTGTTTTTGCAACGTGTGTTCCTGTTAATGCTCCGACAAATTCAAGGCTTGCTCCGAATAAAACCGCCTGTTTAGGCGAAAGAACTTTTGTTGAAACTACTGTTGCAATGGCGTTTGCACAATCGTGAAATCCGTTTATAAATTCAAAAGCAAGTGCAACTATAATAACAGCTATTAAAAGTAATATTGTAATTGTCATAAATCTTTTCCTATTTAGGGCGTTACGCTCCTTTTAATACTACACTCAAAATTGTATCTGATACATTGAAGCAGGCATCAAGAGCGTTTTCAATTTCTTTATACATATCTCTTAATTTGATAACATCAAGAGTATCAAATTTACCTGAAAATAATTCACTCATAGCTTTCAAGTGAATTTCATCCCCGTGAGTTTCAAGTTCTTTCATAGCAATGTTTGATTTTGTAATATCATCTACATCACTGACTTTTTTAAACTTCTTAATTATCTCACCCAGCTGTTCTGTTGCATTAACTAAAGTTAAAGCTTGTTCTTTCATTTCTTCGGTGTACTCTGTTAAATGATACACTTCTAAATTTAAACAAGCTTTGACGATTTTTTTATTAATTTTATTTAATTGTACTGCAATATACTGAATGTCTTCCCTTTCTATAGGTGTTATAAAGCTTTTGTTCAGCTGCTTTAAAACCAGTTTATAGGAAAGTTTCCCTTTTTTCCTGTACTTCAGAGCTTTTTCTTTCTTTTCATCGGTTAATTTCGTTTGTAAAACCTCGTTATAGAGTTTGGCAGATTCTTTACAGATTTCTGCGCTGTCCTGAAAAAATGTAAAAAACATCTTATCTTCAGGAGGCATGATATAAGACATTAAATTAAATTTTGGCATGTTTGTTCTCCTTTTTCACACACACGCCAAGCATACGCAAAAAATATATTTTTTAAAAGTATAAATTTACAATTTGTAATTAAATGTTTTTCAATTTGCATTTTCGAATGCATTTGGGGCAATTTTCGGGTTCTGCATGGATAATTATTGTGCAGGACCCCAGTTTATTTCGGATTAAATCTTCTATTTCATCGCAAATACTGTGGCATTTTTCAATTGTCATGTCTTTTGGGAAAAGTAAAGTAATTTCTATATCTTTACCGGGACCTGAACGTCTGCCCTTTACACTGCTGAAACCTAAACAGGTTTTGTAATTATTTATGATTTCTTCAATTTCTGTTAAATCTTCTGACGGCAAAGAACCGTCAAGAAGGTTGTATAATGTTTCTTTTGATATTGAGAATCCTGTTTTAAGGATAAATAAAGCTACTAAAATTGCAATTATCGGATCAAGAATATTGATTCCGGTAATTTTAATTAATATTAAACCGAGCATTACGCCAAGAGATGAGTAAACGTCTGTTCTTAAATGTTCACCGTCTGCAAAAAGTGAAATAGAATTTGATTTTTTTGCTACATGGAAAAGATATGAACTTACTAAAATATTTGCAATAACGGCAAAAAGCATTACACCGATACCTAAGGAAGCATCTACTTCAAAGCCGTTACCGAAAAACATTTTTTTTAAAGCTTCGTAAATAATATAAAAAGCAGCAGCAATAATTAATCCGCCTTCAATAAAACCTGACATATCTTCATATTTTCCATGTCCGAACGGGTGTTCTTTATCGGCAGGTTCAGATGAACGCATTACTGCGAAAAAGGTTAATACTGAAGCCAAAAAGTCGCTTAATGAATGAATTGCTTCTGAAATAATACTTATACTGCCTGAAATTACACCTGCAATAAACTTTAAAATAATAATCAGCGCGTTGGAGGTTATTGATAATCCTGCTGCCAATTTTTTTTCGGTATTAATATCCATTTATTTCCTTTTAAGTGATTTTAAAACTTCTTTTGTGCTTTTATCTACTCTAAAAGATTCGCAAGTTTTTTGTATGCCTTTGTTGTATGTCCAATTGTCAAGTTTTGACTTTTTCAAATAATTAAATGTTTTTTCTGGCTGTTTTACATAACATATTGAAAGAGCCCATGCAGCACCCATTCTAGCATAATAGCCTTCGTGAGAGAAATTGTCAAGAATTTCTAATACTTTATCAATGTATTTGTCATCAATAAAGTAGCTCAAAATCATGACAAGCCCAAATCGTTTGTAGTATTCCTTGTCCGATTTCAGATATTTTTGAATAAAATTCCATACAAGTTCTTTGTTTTTCTTTGTAAATTTTAATCCGCCGCAGAAAATATCGCATACAGCCCAATTATTTATTTTCGGGATAAATTTTTCAACATGTTCAAGAATTTTATCGGGTGAATCTTTTATAAATCCGATAATCATTCCCTGAAGCATGACTTCTTCCATATATTCAGTGTCATCGCAGCTCAGGTATTCAATTCCGCTTTCTTTATAAACCTCTTTTGCAAGCTGTCTGAGTGCAGGAATTCTTACACCTAAAACGTTATCAATATTTGGAATAAGTGATGCGGAAAATTGTTTGTAATCTTTTTCGGCAATATCTAAAATTTTTTCCTTAACGTTCATTTATATCCTTTTTAAAAGTACTGATGCCTGTGCCTCAATAGCAAGTTCCTGCCCGACAGCATCCATTTTTTCGTTTGTTTTTGCTTTTATTGAAATTTGGTCTAAATCAATTTCTAAAACTTTAGCAAGTGCTTCGCGCATTTTAGGGATGTATGGCATCATTTTAGGGCGCTGAGCAATTATGTTGCTGTCTATATTTTGAATTTCGTAGTCTTTTTCTTTAATCATTTCATAAACTTTTTTTAGCAAAACAATACTGTCAGCTCCTTTATAAAAAGGATCCGTGTCAGGGAAAAGTGTTCCGATATCCGCCATTGCAAGAGCACCGAGCATGGCATCAATAATTGCATGAACAAGAACGTCAGCATCTGAATGCCCCAAAAGCCCTTTTTCATGAGTGATTTTTACACCGCCGATAATTAAATCTCTGCCTTGTGTAAGTTTATGAATATCATAGCCAAGTCCAATTCTATACATGATAAATCCTTTATTTTTACCTGTTTATATTATTACACAAAAGTAGTGTTTATAAATGATGCCAAATAATCAAAGGTATGATATTTTCAACCTGAAAGGAGTTGGTATGTTATTTGAAAAAGCTTTAATGTTTGTTTACAACAATATTTTGTTGAATATTCTGCTTTTAATAGGTTTCGTTTGGGCTTGTATATGGTCTTATAAAAAATCAGTAAAATCACGCAAATTTTATATATGTCCTCAGTGTGGCGAATCTTTCCGTTCTGAGCATATGGAGTCAAAATGCTGTAAGGTTTGCGGTGCGGAGCTTGAAGAAAAAGCAGACAAAGATGTTAATGACAGTGCAATATAGGAGAAAAATTAATGATTAATCGCGAGGATTTATTATCAGGAACCCGTCCTGAGGTTGGAAGCAGAATTCTTGTTACAGAAAAAGAAAGTTTTCAGGGCTATGAAGTTATGGACTATAAAGGTATGGTCTGGGGTATTTCAATGCGTTCAAAAGATGTGGTTCAGGAAATATTTTAGCTGAATTTGTAGATGCATATATGGAAAAGAAAGGTTGTGACTGCGGCGAAAAAAAGCCTCAAGCTGAACAGAAACAACCGGTTGAAACCTCTCCTGAAGGTAAATTAATTGAAAATTCGGGATATAAATTTGCCTGCTGTCCTAACTGTTCAACAAAATATAAACTGGATACGGATGAAAACGGTAAAACAAAAATAAAAGGTCTTGACGATGTCGATGACATTGAGCCTGGAACACAAATTTACTGCCTGAAATGCGGTAAGAAATTTACACTTCCACAGTCTTAAATGATAAAAAGCTTCCTGAATATTAAATCAGGAAGCTTTTTTAATGTAAAATAAATTTTTCAACAGCTTTAACAAACCCATCATTTTCAACGGTATCTGTAATGTAATTTGCATAAGCTTTCAATTCATCAGTGGCATTACCCATTGCAACTGCAACTCCGCCTGCTTTTAAAAGTTCTATATCATTGTTTTGGTCGCCAATGGTCAAAATTTCTTCTTTTTTAAGTCCCCAATGTTTTGCAAGGAATTCAACACCGAGAGATTTTTTTGCATCTGAACTTCCTATTTCACAAAAATAAGGAGTTGATTTTACTATATAAAGTTCGGGAAATGCTTTTTGAAGTTCATCAACCCAGCCTGTAACCCTATCCGCATCATTGTAATCTATTGCAAGGATTTTGTTAACATTTTCGATTTTAAGGCTGTTAAACGGGCATACATTGTAGGATACAAATTTTCCGTCAGTGTATTTTTTAACAAAGTCATTATCTTTTTCTACATAAAGTTTATCGTCAATGTATAAGTTTATGTGAACATTGTTTTTTTCAGCCCATTTTATAATTTTTTTTGCTGTTTCGGAATCCAAATTCTTTTGGTAAAGTGTAGTGCCGCTGCTATCTTTGATTAATCCGCCCTGATATGAAACAACAGGAGTTGTAAGTCCGAGTTCATTTACTATATGTGTTGTAGCGCAATGCATTCTTCCTGTTACAAGAACTACTTTAACTCCGCTTGCGCAAAGCTTTTTAATGCAGTTTTTTACGTTATCGGAAAACCCTGTATCCCATTTAACAATTGTTCCGTCAATATCGGTTGCTACCATTTTTATTTGTGTCATCATATAATCCTTTTCATATTGGCGCGCATAAGACCGCAAATGGTTTTGGCATCATTAATCTCGCCGTTATCAATCATTTTTAAAACATCATCATATTTGTATTCAAAGGCCTGAATAATTTCGCCCTCATCCGGATGACAGTGCGTATATTCCAAGTCTTGTGCAAGATACAGATATAATTTTTCATCGGAAAATCCCGGAGATGTGTTAATATATCCTAAATCAGTCCATTTATTTGCACAATATCCAGTTTCTTCTTCCAGCTCTCTTTTTGCGGCTTCAAAAGGGTCTTCGCCTTTTTCAAGTTTTCCTGCAGGAAGTTCAAGAACTGTTTCTCCGATAGGATATCTGTATTGTTTAACCAAAAGGATTTTGTCATAGTCTTTTATGGCAAGAATAACAACCCCGCCGGAATGTCTTACAACTTCTCTAAAAGATTTTTTGCCGTCTGCAAGTTCAACATTATCCTTGTAAACTTTAATAATTCTCCCGTCATACATCATTTGTGAATCTAGAGTTTTTTCTTTGAATTCCATAGTATTCCTTAGTATATCTTTTTCATTTAATAATACCATAAATTAGGAAAAGAGGCAGCGAATAACAAATCGGTTTATAATTTAATGTATTATCTAATGTGTTTCATATAAGCTAATGGTTTTATGACAGAAAATTATTTATTATTTAATAATGATTAATGTGAAACAAATTGTTGGTAAGAATGTTGTTTTCTATCGAAAAAAGCAGCACTTAACTCAAGAGCAGCTTGCAGGTTTGATTAATATAGCCCCTCCAAGTCTTTCAAAGATTGAAAACGGTTATACATTTCCTAATTCTTCTACTTTTGAAGATTTGATAAAACATTTAAAAATAAAACCATATCAACTATTTTTGTTTGATGAAAAGGAATTAAAAATAGAAGATAAAGAGCTACAAGCTTTAATTATCGAAAAATTTAAGTGCATTGATTTTGATAAAAGAAAGATTATCTTTACAATAATTGATGCCCTATCAGGAGATTAGAATTAAAAATCTTTACTTGTTAGTTTTTTTAGCAATTTGTGCAGAAACATAGCTTTCCATATTTACCAAAAAGTGTTGCAAATCTTCGCTATCCATTTTTTTCATTAAAAAATTTATTTTTTCGATTAATTCTTTCTTTGTATCATTTAGTTCATCAGGTTCATAATAATTAAAAAATTGCTCGTATGAAACATTTAAGATTTTAACTATTTTATCTATATTTTTATACGATGCCTGATGTTCAGCGGTTTCAATTCTTGCAATTGTTGAAACATGGACATTTAACAGTTCAGCTAACTGTGACTGAGTTAGTTTTTTTTCTTGTCTGTAATATTTTAGGTTTTTGGCAAAATGTTCTAAATATTCCATTTATTAAGTTTATTTGATAAACAGCCAATCATAAAGAGCAATATGTGGAATATTTATCAAAATATATTTCATAATATGCTATGAATAGCCCAATTGGCTAATAGAAAATTGATTAAAAAATTTTATAATTTATACTAATAGCTAATATATTAAATAAAACATTAAATAAAGGAGTTAAATGTGAATAAAGAATTGCTAACAGAAGATGAACATAAAATATTATTTTTATTGGCTAATAACTATAATAGAAAAGATATTGCAAAAAAACTAAATATTTCATATAGCAAATGTAGAAATACTGTAAATAAGCTTTGTGAAAAATTTGAAACAGATAATACAATTATTTGTTTGCTAAAAGCAATTGAAGAGGGGTTTATTAAGTTATAATGCCCGAATAATAGATTTTATATTTATGTCAGTAACTTTCAATAACGCAACTGTCTTTGCGGTTTCATCAAGGTTGCCGAGTGATTTCAGAACCTCAGCCGTTTTAAGTATTACTGTCTGATTATTAGATTTTAAAAGCTCGCGAATAGAGATTAAGTCTGTTGCAAAATCAAGTGCAGTATAAACGAACGGACTGTTTTCGTTTAATTCTTCATTAACATGTGCTTCAAGTTCTTTTCTGTTTACATTTTTCAATAACTTTTTAATATCCTGAATTTCATTTTTTGTATCTTTGTCTTCATCAAAAAGGTATTCATCATTTTCGGTAAGTGTATCAAACTTATCTTTTGCATTCAGAAGAACAATTGAAGCTTTGCTGTCTTCGTGGTTATTGATTAATTTTTCCAAAACTTCAAACAACTCAAAATCAAAAACCAAAGACAAATCCAAAATTTCTCCAAGTCCGTTAATTATATAATTCAAAGTTAAAAGTCCGTCTTCATATCTGTTTTCCAGCAATTCAAAAAGGCTTACAAGATATGGTATTTCTCCTGCAATATTTTCCGCCATTGCAGAAGTTTTCATTGTTTCTATAATTGCAGGCACGGCTTCTTTGTTACCGTATGCAGCTAAAAATTTAACGGAAGAAAGTTTTTCAAAATCATCTCCGTTGTTCAAACCTGTAATAGCAACATTGTAAGCTTCTTTATCATTCATTATGCCAAGTGTGGAAGCGCAGTTTGCCGCCAAAAATTCATTTTCCGAATGGCAGTTTGACCTTAATGCTTCTAATGCCAGAGGGTCCTGAATATAAGCAAAATATCTTGCAGCATATGCTTTTTCCTCAACAGTTCCGTTTTCAAGCTTATTAAGCATTTCGTCGGTCAAGTCTTCATCAGCATATTTGACAAGCGAAGTTACAATTACATCTTCATATGACGGAGAATAATATTTTAAAAATTCCAAAAGATTTTTGTAGTTATTTTCATTTATAACTTTTCCAAGTCTTTCGGAAACATTTTGTTTTACAAAATCAAAAAGATAACCGTCGCTTTCAACAAGTTCTTTAAAAAGTTCAATGTCTTTATCATTAATTAAATGACTTGATACGGCTTCGTAGTCATTTTTATTTTTACCTGTTAGTTTTTTTAAATTTTCCGACATAAATTCATCAATCTGAAAGCAAAGACAGGAAAGAACAATTACAGTAATGGTCTTCCCGCTGCTTTCTATTTATTTACACAACAATTAGTCTAAGTAAAATACTGTAATAACTTTATGACCTTCTTCAGCGTATTGAACTGCATTATGCAAAGTTTTACTTGTATGTGACAAGAAACAGATTAATTGGTTACAATCATCAATAATTTCTCTGTTGCAGACTCTTGATGCATCTGCAAGTGTCATCATAGCTCTGTCAGGATGTTCTACAATATTAGGAACCCCGATAAGCTGATTTTGAACGTCACTAGGCTGCTGGCCTATTGTTTGCGGTAAAATAACTTTTAATTTATCGGGATTAGCCTTCATAGCACCTCTGATAGCAGCAGCGTTAGTACCTGAAGAACCGCCTGATGTAATGATTGTATTACCTTGCATAACAAGCGCGGTAGTTAAAGTTTCAATCATTTGCTGGTGTGTAATCGGCAGGTTACGGCTTCCGATAATTGCAATTCTTTTTGCGGACTGTTGAATAGTTGCTAATTCCATAGCCAGTTCATCAACAGTACTAGGTGAATCTGACGACACTGTATCCATATCATCGATAGGTACTACAATTGAACCTTGTTTTTCTTTTGCATCATCTTCAGAATTCATCTCTATATTTGTCATATCAGTTTCCACCATTTTTCCTACTTTCTAATTGCAATCTGTACATTTTTAGTTTATGCTGATTATATCACAAAAAATTGATTTTGGGAATAGGGGATATGGAAAATATACTGGATAATCTTAACAATGAGCAGAGAGAAGCAGTTCAAACAATTCAAGGTCCGTTGCTGGTGTTGGCAGGCGCAGGCAGCGGAAAAACAAAATTACTTACCTCAAGGATTGCTTACTTAATAAAGGAAAAATGCATAAGACCACGCAATATTCTAGCTGTCACATTTACCAACAAAGCTGCAAAAGAGATGAAAGAGCGTTTGGGCAATATTCTGGGCGAAAATGTTGTTAAATATATGTGGGTTGGAACTTTTCACGGTATATGCGGAAGAATTTTACGCGAAAACATCGAAAATTACAGCTTCCAATCAGGCAAACGACTGGATAAAAATTTTACTATTTATGATGAATCTGATTCTGTTGCAGTAATCAAGCAGGCAATCAAGAAATTAAATCTCGATGATAAGCTTTATCAGCCAAAACTTGTTAAATCTATTATTTCAAATGCTAAGAACAAAATGCAGGATTCATATACCTATGCTACATTTGCCAGAGATTTTAAAACTCAAAAGATTGCCTCAATCTATGAGGAATACGAAAATTCTTTGAACAATAATAACGCAATTGATTTTGACGATATGCTTATGCTTACCGTAAAACTTCTTGAACAGTGTAAAGAAGTCAGACAGCAGTACTATGACAGATTTCAGCATATTCTTGTTGACGAGTTCCAGGATACAAACATGGCTCAGTATAAACTTATTAATATGCTTTACACTAACCTTGATGCCGAAATTCCTGATGAGCGTTCGCTTTGCGTTGTAGGTGATGTCGACCAATCCATTTATAGCTGGCGTGGTGCGGATTATACTATTATCCTTAACTTCCAGCAGGATTTTAAGAAAACAAAATTAATCAAACTTGAACAGAATTACCGTTCGACCGCAAACATTCTGAATGTTGCAAACGCAATTATTGAGAACAATACAGAGCGTGTTGACAAGGTTCTTTATTCACAAAAAGGCGACGGTGAATTGATTGATTACTTTGAAGCGCAGGATGAAGCGGATGAGGCAAACTATATTGCCAGCAGAATTAAACAGGACAGCGGTGGTGATTACAACCGCTACGCAATCCTTTACCGTACAAACTCACAGTCACGTGCGCTGGAAGAAGCCTGCATGGCAGCGGGTATTCCGTACAAAATTTACGGCGGTTTGAAATTCTACGACCGTAAAGAAATAAAAGATATTATTGCGTACTTAAGATTAATATATAACACAGATGATTCTCAAAGTTTCCGCAGAATTGTAAATGTGCCTAAACGTGCAATCGGTGATACTACAATTAAAAACCTTGCTGATTTTGCTGATAAAGAAGACATAAGCCTTTTTGCAGCCTGCCAGCGTATCGAAGAAGCAATTGAAATTCCGCCGAGAACCCGTTCAAAGCTGAAAGATTTTTCCGAGCTTGTTTTGAAATTTAAAGATGCGCAAAAAAGCTATAATTTACAAGAGTTTGTAACCCTTGTAATCGAAAAAACAGGCTACCTTGCAGAACTTCAGGCTCAAAACACACCTGAAAGTGAAGCAGATATAGAAAACTTGCAGGAATTGGTAAACGTTGCCGGTGAATTTGTTCCTGAAGAACAGGACAATGTCCTTGGAGAATTTTTACAACAGGTAGCACTTGTTTCTGATACAGATGCGGTGGAAAATATTACCAATAACGTAACTTTGATGACACTTCACTCAGCAAAAGGTTTGGAATTTCCTATAGTATTTCTTGCAGGCTGTGATGAAGGTGTATTCCCGCATCAGAGAACGTTTAATAACCCGTCAGAAATGGAAGAAGAACGCCGTCTTATGTATGTTGGGGTTACACGTGCGGAGGAAAAGCTTTACCTGACATCTGCAAAACGCCGTCAGATGTGGGGTGAATATAAATATTACAACCCATCAAGATTTATTGATGAAATCCCTCGTCAGCTGTTGAATTCAGCAACATTTGAAGGCAGTTCGTCAGATTCATCAACATTTAGAAATGCTGTCTCAAAAGCTCGTAGCGGAAAATCTGATTTTTCATATTCTGCGGCGCAAGCTGACAGCAACGGCTATATAAGACCTTCATCAGGTTTCGGCAAAGGATTTGTTGCACCGACAAAAGGACTTGCAACAGGCAAACCGATGCAGCCGCAGAGAACTCCGTCGCGAACAATTCTTGTAAAATCAAAAGTTAATAAAGAGCGCGATGAAGAAAAGGTAAAAGAATTTTTCAAAGATAACGCTATTAAGCGTATGCTTGAAGAAAAGCGCCAAAAAGAGCGTGCAATGCAGGAAGCGGAAGCAGAGCGTATGAAAAAACTTGAATCAGCTCAGCCTGTGGAATACGTCTTTAATGAGGGTGAAAGAGTTTTCCATGACAAACTCGGCATCGGGCATATTAAAGAGGTAACTCAAATCGGCGAGAGCATGATGTACACAATCGACTTTGGCAAACAGGGCATAAAGGCAATGGATGCAGCTTACGCTAAGCTGAAAAAGTTTTAATCTGTCATCTCTGATAATTTTATCAGACACCTTGTCAGATGGATAAAATTATTCCATTCAGTTTTGCTATATTTACTTTTTAAATATAATATATGTTTTTTTAAGTATATCTTTTCCGATTTGTCTATCAAAATAAAATAAATCATTAGCCTCTATACCAAAAACACTATTAATTTTTATTATGGCTTGAATTGAAGGTTCATATTTCCCCTGTTCAATTCTATTTATTGTAGATACACTTATTTTCGCGTATTTTGCAAGTTCTTTTTGTGTCATCTCCAAAAACTTTCTTATTTCTCTGATACGTTTGCCAAAAGTTTTGCATAATTGTTCATTTGTCATGTTATCTCTCCTTCTCAATGCAAAAGTAAATAATTAGTTGCTTTAGCAATTTTAAATATACTATAACAACTGGAAATATAAAAGTCAATAACTTATAATTAACAAATGCAGAAAAATATATTTATGAAAAATTTAGGTTTATATATTAAGATGGAGCGTTTGAGAGAGGGATTATCGCAGGAAGAACTGGCATCTAATTCAGAATGCGGTTTGTCATTAATTGGCACTCTTGAAAGAGGGGAAAAATCTGTATCTTTTTATAACCTTTATAAAATTGCAAAATGTTTAAATATTGATATTAATAAAATGTTAGTTGATATCGAAAATAAAGTAATATAATAATCATATTTGTAATTAGTAACTGTACTACAAATAGTAACACGAAGATAATGAATGTATGAAAACAAGAGTTCGCATAAAAACGAAATTACTTAAAAACTTGGGTAGAAATATTCAAGAAATTAGAATTTCTAAGAATATTACTCAAGAAAAACTCGCTGAATTAATAAGTTCCGACAGGTCGTATATTGGCGGGATAGAGCAGGGGCGTAAAAGTCCGTCTATTTATTGTCTTTATAGTATTGCATCTGCATTAAATGTATCGTTAAGTGAAATATTCAAGTTTGAGATTTAATCATATAGCATAGCTCATAAGTTCCAAAATAATGAATTCAAATTTACTAAATTAATACTATTATGTCAATATTACTTAATTGGTATCGATAAAATGAACATAAACGAACTAGTTGCAAAAAGAATAAAAGCTGTTAGAAAATCTAAAAATTTAACTGCAGAAAAGCTTGCATGGACCGCTAATTTGTCTAAGAGTTGTGTAAGTTATGCTGAAAAAGGCAATAACAGTATTAAAATATCTACAATTAATGCAATGTGTAATGCTATGGATATAACATTAGCCGAATTTTTCAGTGTATTTGATGAAAATATATCAAGTTAATAATTTAAAATCGAAAATATTGAATTTAACTGTTTAAAGGTATGCATAACCTGAATAGCGGATTAAGTTGCCAGGCTTCATTTAAATTTCCGCATCATTTTCATGGCTTTGTTTAATGCGTGTTTACCCATTTTTCCGCCTAAAGCATTCATATTAGGCATACCACCCATTTTGCCGAACATGTTTTTCATGTCGTGCATGCCTTTCATCATTGTTCTCATTTGTTCAAACTGTTTTATAAATGAATTAATTTCCGCCAAGTCCATGCCGCAGCCTTTTGCAATACGTTTTTTACGGCTGGTGTTGATTAATTCGGGGTTCGAACGCTCCTGAGGTGTCATGCTGGAAATGAATACTTCCATTTTCTTAAACTGTTTGTCACCCTCGTGAGAAATTTTTTCGCGGTCGTTTTTGCTGATGTTCATCCCCGGAAGCATTCCCAAAAGCTGGTCCATTGAACCGAACATTTTCATCTGCTTTTGCATCTTCAAAAAGTCATCGTAAGAAAAATTGTTCTTACTCATTTTTTCTTCAAGCTCAAGCGCCTGTTTTTCATCAAAAACTTCCTGCGCGCGCTCAACAAGTGAAACAATGTCACCCATTCCCAAAATGCGGGTTGCCATACGTTCAGGGTAAAAATCTTCAAGCGCGTTTAATTTTTCGCCCGTACCTGTCAATTTAATCGGTTTTCCTGTGCAGTAAGAAACGCTCAGAGCAGAACCTCCTCTGCTGTCACCGTCAAGTTTTGTCAGCACAAGGCCTGTAAGACCGAGCTGGGCATCAAAGTTTTCCGCAACATTAACGGCTTCCTGACCTGTCATTGCATCGATTACAAGTAGTTTTTCTGTCGGGTGGAAAATCCTGTCGATTAGCAGTAATTCTGCCATCATGTCGGTATCAATCTGTAATCTTCCTGCCGTGTCTAAAATCAGCGTATTAAACCCGTTGTCATTGGCATAATCAATTGCTCCGCGAACTATTGATTGAACATCTTTTGAATCGGGAATTGTGAAAACTTCTGTTTCAATTTCTTTACCTAAAGTTTGCAATTGAGAAATCGCAGCAGGACGGTAAACATCGCATGCCACAAGAAGCGGTTTTCTTCCTTCTTTTTTCAGCTTAACTGCAAGTTTTGCAGAAGATGTGGTTTTACCCGAACCTTGAAGCCCGAGCATCATTATCATGTTAGGGCTGCCTGAAAAATCAAGCGGGTTTTGCTCTTTTCCCAAAAGGTTAACAAGTTCGTCATGCACAATTTTGATTAACTGCTGTGACGGATCAACCCCTTCAAGAACTTTTTCGCCCTCAGCCTTATCTTTAACTGATGAAATAAAAGCTTTTACAACACGCAAATTTACATCGGCTTCCAAAAGAGCACGGCGGATTTCACGCAAAGCCTCCTGCATATTGTCCTGAGTAAGCTCTTTTCCGCGTGTTTTACTGATTATACTCTGTAATTTCTCGCTTAAACTATCAAACATAATGTTATTATAACATAAACTAATCTTCTATATTATCAGGATTAATATTAGATTTCTTTTTATCTTTATTTTTGTCTTTATAATGTTCGTAAGCAATCATTGCAGGTACTGATACGGGGAAAGTCAAAACTGTTAAAATCCCTGTAAGACCTTTTTTGAAGCCGGGTTTATCCTTGTTCGGGTTTTCCGGGTCATTCAAATCAGGACCGTAATCTTCTCCAACACCAAAATGTATATTTTGTCTGTTATTTTTATTTGTTTGATATATGTTTTGATTTCTTCTTGCAGAAACTGGTGTTATTGCTTGTAGACGCATGTGTTTTCCTTACTTCTTTTCCTGTTGGATATTATAAGTTGAAAAAAAAAGGTTTATGCTAGTTTTTCTCTTCAATGTTTACATTATTTTACAAAAATTATTTTATATAAAAAACATCATACGTTTTTACGATTTCATTTCAAATTTCGTTTGCTAATATATATCCATACTCCTTAGAGAACTAAGATACACATATCCCTAATCAACAGCTATGCACTCAATGTACATAGCTTTTTTTTGCGGTAAAATTATTTGTATAGGAGAAAATATGAGAGAAGAATTACTATCTATTATAGAAAAAAACAGCAGGATTGATTTAAAAGAGCTTGCGGTAATGCTAGACAAAGAAGAGATTGATGTGGCAAATGAGATTTGCCGCCTTGAAAAAGACGGTATTATCGGCGGTTATCATACGCTTATAAACTGGGAAAAGACAAATATTGAAAAAGTCACTGCGCTTATAGAAGTTAAAGTTACTCCACAACGTGGTCAAGGTTTTGACAGAATTGCGGAAAGAATTTACAACTATCCGGAAGTAAAATCTGTATATCTGATATCCGGCGGGTATGATTTGCTAGTGACAATTGAAGAAAAATCATTGAAAGAAATTTCAAACTTTGTTTCCGATAAATTATCTACTCTTGATAGAGTTTTAAGCACGGCAACGCATTTTGTTCTTAAAAAGTACAAAGATCACGGAACTGTTCTAAACAAAGCGAACGATGAAGAAGAAAGGGAAATTATTACACCATGAAATATTCTCTTTCAAAAATAGTTGAAAGCATTGAACCTTCAGGCATAAGAAAGTTTTTTGATATTGTAAGTGAAATGAAAGATGCAATATCCTTAGGTGTCGGCGAACCTGATTTTGATACACCCTGGCATATCAGAGATGAGGGGATTTATGCGCTTGAAAAAGGAAAAACATTCTATACTTCGAATGCAGGTTTGAAAGAATTGCGATGCGAAATTGGTAATTATTTAAAACGTACCCAAAATATTACTTATAATCCTATGCATGAAATTCTTGTAACAGTTGGCGGCTCTGAAGCTATTGATATTGGGCTTCGTGCAATTATAAATCCGGGTGATGAAGTTATTATTCCTCAGCCCTCTTATGTTTCTTATGTGCCCTGCGCGGTTTTGGCAGGTGCAAAGCCTGTGATAATTGATTTGAAAGCCGAAAATGATTTTCGCTTGACACCCCAAGAACTTGAATCTGCAATAACAGATAAAACAAAAGTTTTAATTCTTCCTTATCCGAACAATCCGACAGGTGCGATAATGGAAAAGAATGATTTGGAAGCGATTGCAAAAATCATAAAAGAAAAAGATATTCTAGTCATGTCAGATGAAATATACAGCGAACTTACATATAAAGGTAAGCATGTTTCTATTGCAAGTATTGAAGGAATGCAGGAGAGAACCCTTTTAATTAACGGATTTTCTAAATCTTATGCGATGACAGGCTGGCGCTTGGGTTATGCATGCGCTCCTGAGCCTTTGATAAAGCAGATGACAAAAATTCATCAGTTTGCAATCATGTGTGCTCCTACAACAAGCCAGTATGCGGCAGTTGAGGCTATCAAAAACGGTGATGAAGATGTTGAACTTATGCGTCGTGCCTACAATCAAAGAAGAAGATTTTTACTTCATGAATTTAAAGAAATGGGACTTGAATGTTTCGAACCTTATGGAGCATTCTATGTTTTTCCTTGTATAAAGGAATTTGGCATGACAAGTGAAGAATTTGCGACTAAATTTCTTGAAGAAGAAAAGGTTGCAGCAGTTCCCGGAACAGCTTTTGGTAAAAGCGGTGAGGGCTATTTAAGAATATCTTATGCATATTCAATGGACAATTTAAAAATAGCTCTTGAACGATTAAAGAATTTTGTAAATAAGCTTCGAGCACAATAAAAAGTTGGTAACAACTCTCTTGACAAAAGAAATTTATTTTATACAATTGAGATACATCCGATACAACTGTATGGAGGAGTGCCAGAGCGGTTGATTGGAGCAGTCTTGAAAACTGTCGAACGTTCACGCGTTCCGTGGGTTCGAATCCCACCTCCTCCTCCATTTAAAGCCACCTTTTACGGTGGCTTTTTTAGTGGGTGGGATGAGAACTACCAAGCAATAGCTTGGTCTTAGGTTCGAGCGCGAGTGAGCTGAGTGCGGAGGAACTTTCTTTGGAACAAGCTCTGCTTGTGAAAAGAAAGTCCGTAGACACGTTAAACGCGAACGAGCAAGACAATCCCACCTTCTCCTAATAAATACGGGCTAACAAATGTTAGACCCGTTTTTATTTTGCGATGATTGTGAATTTTGTAGAACCCACACAAGGTATCGCCCCCACCATTTAAAATATAATTTAGTGAGTAGCATGCGATTTTGATATAGTATGCGATTTTTGGTAAAGTCCAATTTGATTTTTAGGGGGAAATTTGGGCAAAAAAAGTCGGAAGTGATGTTCCAATTTTTTAACTTGCAATGTAATGTGTTGGTCATGGATAATAATATATATGTAGATTTAAATACAGTAGCAAAAGCTAAAGGATTAAAAAGCACTCGTGCATTAAGAATAGCAATACAAAAAGGAAAATATATTGCTCGTGAGATTACTGTCGCAGGTGGTAAATCCTATAAAATTTTGTATTCAAGTTTAGAATCAGAAGTTCAAGAAAAACTTGAAGATGAGGAAACAAGATGCACAGCACTTATTCCATATGATGAAAAAAAAATATGGTGTAACACAAAGAAGTAACTTTATCACAGAAAATGCAAAATTAACAGCTCTTGCAAGAGTTGATGTTGTTACAGCACTTTTAAATTTTAGAGGTAAGTATAAAACAAAGAAAGAAGCTGATGATACTTTTTTAGAAATATATAATTCTGGTTTATTGCTTCCTCAAGTATTTAAGTTTATTGGAACAATATCAATAGGAACATTACACCGTTGGGTTAAAACCTATGAAGATTATGGAACTTTTAAAGCCTTAGTACCTAATTACAAATACACTCAACAAAATGAATACAATTCATTTTTAAACAATAAAATGAAACAAGTATTTTTAAAATTCTTACTCCATCCGAATAAATTTTGCACAGGAAAAGCTATTAGTTTAACAAAACATATTTTAGAAAAAACAGGTTATGAAAATAATCCTTGTAATCTTACATTCAGAAGATTTGCTGAGAATTACAAAAAGAATAATTACGGTCAAATCAGTATTTGCTAAACCATATAACGCTAGAGCAAAAGTTATTGAAAGATTCTTCATTGAATTTCAAGAAGAATTTGAAAATATGATGTTTTCATATATTGGAACAAGTATTGAAAATAAACCTGCGTGGTTAAAACGTGAAGAAAAATTACATAGAGAAATGCATAAAGCTCTAACAGTGAATAAAGTCCCAACTGTACAAGAAACAATAAAATTTATTGATTGTTGGATACAATATCATAATTTAAAACCCTGTCCTAATGACCGTTCAAAAATTATTCAAGAGATGTTGGATACTGTTCAAAAACAAGAAATAGATAAAAATATTTTGAATGATTTAATGACGAAAACCGAACCAAGAACAGTAACTAGAAATGGAATAACTTTTTTAGGTTTACATTACAGAAACGAATTATTATTTAACCTTAGGGAACAGGTATATATTAGATATTCCCTTTTTGATTTATCCAAAGTGTATGTTTACTCATTAAAGGGCGAATTTTTATGCATAGCAAAACAAGAAACCAAAGTACATCCTATGGCATATCATCTTGGAACAGTAAAAGATACTGAAGAATTTAAACAAAAAATTCAGAAACAAAGAAGACAGTTAAATAAAGCTAAAAAAGAATTCTTGAAATACTTCCCAACTGAAAAAGCTGAGGTTTTAGAAATATCAGATATAAATGAAGAACCAATAATTGAGCTTATACCTGTTATAGAAAAACCAAAACGTGAACGCAAGAAAAGCGGATTGCGAGCAGAGGCTGAAGAGGCTTGCGTTGAGCAAGACTCGAAACGCCGTTTAATGCGAGCAACCAAGCAGACACCTCAAGAACTGCAAATGAACAAGCCATTTTTTAATAATGATTACGAAAAATATGAGTGGCTTATGGCAAATGGTTGCACTAATCCAGTCGATAGAAGTTGGTTAACCAAATACATTAGAAGTGATGAATATATAAATATGTATGGAGATTAAATTATGAAAAAAGTATTTGTAAAAACAAAAAATGTTAAAAGATTTATTACCTTAATGGAAGAACTTCAAAAACTCCCACCAAATATTCCAAAATTAGCACTTGTTTATGGAGAACACGGATTAGGAAAATCCCAAACGATTCAATGGTGGGCAGATAAAAACGACTTGGAAGAAATACTCTTTTTAACTCAAAATTATTTGGAAAAATAACCTATTTTGAAGAATGACAAAAACGTTGAAGATTGCAAAATTTTGTCATTCTTGCCCTATTTTATAACTCTAAAATTGAATTATATCAAAGGTTTTACCAATTTAAAAAATTAAAAAAAGATAGAAAGGAGAAAATTATGACAACAGTTGAACCAATTAGAAGTATTAATGATTTTAGAAAAGTGGAAGAAGTATTAAAAGAGCAATCTGATAGAAATTTGTTGCTTTTTACAATAGGTACAAATTGTGGATTGAGAATATCTGACATCTTAAAATTAAATGTTGGAGATGTTAGAAACAAAAGCCATATCCAAATCATAGAAAAGAAAACAGGTAAGTTTAAAAAGTTCCCAATTAATTCTAAATTAAAACCAATGTTCCAAGAATACACAAAAGGTAAAAGGTCTGATGAGCCACTATTTACAACTATCTTTGAAAATAGATTAGAAAGAGTTGCTGCTTATTACATAATCAACGATGCCTGCAAAAAAGCAGGTCTTGAAGAACGTGTCGAAACTTATACTATGAGAAAAACTTTCGGATATCATCATTACAAGAAAAACAAAGATGTTGCTATCCTGCAAAAGATATTCAATCATCCAGCACCGCAAATAACTTTGCGATATATAGGAATAGGCCAAGACCAAATTAATAAAAGTTATCAAAACTTTATTTTATAGTCTTAAACTATTGTTATTATTGGGGGAACATTACATTTTATAATCTTAACATTTTATCCAAATTGTAAAGAAGTATTTTTTTTTTTGCCTTAAACCTATGATAACACAAATAAAAATAAGAGCATAATATATTAAAAAATGTAATCTTTATTTAATTCCTTGCAATAGTATGCCCTTGAAATTCACTTATAGTCTATATTTCAAAATCTCTTTACAATTTGGATAAAATGTTAAGAGATTTGTCAAGGAAGTGATGATTTATAACCTTGATTTTATCAAGAGAAAAGTTCATAGATGAAAAGATGTGCTCCTATTAAAAGTAGAGAAACAATAAACTTAATAAAAGAGGCATACAGAGCAAAAAAACAAGAAAAAGACTTGTTGTTATTTTTGCTTTCAATAAATCCTGGACTAAATATTGTTGATTTATTAAAACTAACTGTTAAAGATGTAAAAAATAAAACAGGGTTAGTTGTACATCAAGATGGTTTACATAATAGAATAATCCCTTTTGATGAAGAAGTTTCAACTCTTATTGAATACGTAACAAAGGATTTAAAATTAAGTTCTCTTTTATTTATTAGTTGTAGAAATATGGCTATGGATAGAGTAACAGTTTCTGATCATTTTAAAGTTATTTGTAATGAACTTGGTTTAGATGAAAGCATCTCAGCAGGTTCTTGGAGAAAAACTTTTGGATATTTCCATTATCAAAAATACCAAGATTTTGCGTATTTAAATTGGCTTTTTGGACACGCATCAATGCTACAAACAGTAGAATATATTGACATTGATGATGTTAATTTCGCAACACAATATCAAGAAGGGTTGGGATTGTAATGGTAAAAGTTTCAATTATAGTCCCTGTATATAATGTAGAAAAATTCTTACCTCGATGTCTTGATAGTCTTGTTAATCAAACATTGGAAGATATTGAAATTATTTGCGTGAATGATGGTTCTTCAGATAATTCATTAAACATTTTGAATGAATATGCTCAAAAAGATAGCAGAATAAAAGTTATAACTCAAGAAAATAAAAAAAAAGGTGCTGCTAGAAATAACGGATTAAAAATTGCTAGGGGTGAATATATTGGTTTTGTAGATTCTCATGATTATGTTGATTTAGATTTTTTTGAAAAGTTATATAATACTTCTAAAAAAAATAACTGTGATATAGCTTGTGCAACAATAGTAAGAAAAAGAGAAAAATCTTCAAAATATAGAGTCTATTATAACTCTGAAAAAATTTATACAAAATTAGATGAAAAAATCAAAATATGTGATGTTCCTAATTGTTGCTATGTTTGGAATAAACTTTATAAAAAAGATTTAATTTCTAATAAATTTTTCCCAAGTAATACCTTTTTTGAAGATGTATTATGGTTACCTAATATTATCAAAGAGGCAAAAGAGATAATAACAGTTGCTGATACACAATATTATTATGTTGTAAGAGATATTTCTATTGTAAAAAAGTTAGGTGATAAACAAAAACAAAATGATGCATATAATTCCAAGAAATATATTTTAGAATACTTTAAAGATAATAATTTACAATTGCAACCTAAATATGAACATATATCAAAACGAACTTATTTTTTCTACCAAATACCTATTTTAAAAATAAAAGAATACCGTAACATTGAGACTTTTTTATTATTTGGCACTATACCTATTTTTCAAAAAAAGATTGTAAATAATGCTTTTTTAATTTTTAATACAGCAGCTTTTGGAGATGTTTTGCTTTGTAATGTTCTTGTGCAAAATATAAAATTACTGTATCCAACTTCAAAAATCATTTTTATCGTTGATAAACAATGGCAAGATGTTGCTAAATATCAAAAGGATGTAGATGAAGTTGTTATATATGATAAATACGGAAAACATAGAGGTTTTCTCGGGTTCTTAAAGTTTATAAATTCTTTTCCTTATAAAAATGCAGTAGCTTCTTTTATTACATATAAAAATGAACGCAACTATATTCTTTCAAAATTATTAGGGTGTAGAAAGATTTCTTATAGAACAAAGAAATGGGATTTAAATACTAGTATTCAATACCAACATGCATCACTGTTGCAAAAAATCGGGAATTTTGATATTCAAAATATTCCTATGAAATATGAACTTCCTATGAATATTGCAAATACATTGCATGAAAATGTTTTAAAAAAAAACAAGTTAAATATAGTTATATGTCCTATTTCTAAAGTTATAACAAAGAATATGCCATTAGAATATGTATTTAATATAATAAATAAATTAAATACTCAAGACTATAATATTATATTAACTGGCATTGGCGCTAAAGCAGAAAAATATGCAAAAGAATTAATCAAATCTAAATGTTGTTTTACAAATTTAGTAGGAAAAACATCTATATTAGAATTAGCTTATTTATTGAAAAACTGCGATTGTTTAGTAAGTGTCGATACAGGAACGATGCATTTAGGTTACTCTATTGGAACAAAAACTATATGTATATTCTTTGAAACTAATACTAAAAAACTGTGGGGACCAGATGAACAAATATATTCCAATGTTAGAGTATTACAAAATCCTAGGGAGGTAGATGTATTGAACATTGTTCGTGAGGTGTGCAATGTCGAATAAATTTTTCTTTTTCAAAAATCTAGATGAACATTTCGTTTTATATTTCTTAGGTTTGCGTTTATGTTTAAAGTATAAGAAGCGCTTTCAATTTAAAGAACCTTCTGAATATAGCTTAAATAAAGTTATTAGAGATAAAAAGATTATCGTATCTCTTACTTCTTATCCTGCTAGAATTAATACTACGTACAAAACAATAATAACTTTACTTAATCAAAAATTAAAAGCCGATGAAATAATTTTGTGGTTGGCAAAAGAAGATTTTATTAATCAAGAAAATGATTTACCTACGGATTTATTAAACTTGAAAAATTTTGGTTTAAGTATCAAATGGTGCGACAATTTAAAATCATATAAAAAACTAGTACCAGCCTTATTGGAATATCCTAATGACATTATTATAACTGCTGACGATGATGTATATTACGAAGAAGACTTTTTAGAAAGTCTTTATAAGGCATATTTAAAAAATCCTAAAAACATTTATGTAAAAAGAGCCGTTAAATTAGAATTTAAAAACAATACCTTAAAGGCAATTTCCCCAAGAAAATATTTTTACAACCACAATAAAAAACCGACATTTTTAAATCAATTAATGGGTGGTAGTGGGTGTTTGTATCCACCAAATTCTTTATATAAAGATGTTCTTAATATAGAACAAATAAAAAAACTAATTCCAACTCATGATGATGCTTATTTTTGGGCAATGGCTGTACTTAACAAAACAAAAATTCAAATAATTGATGGTTTTGATAAAAATTTATATTTTATCGAAGGTACTCAAAATGTAGGGTTAATACATAAAAATAAAAAAAACGGAGAAGGAATAAGTTTGGGAAATGCATATAAAATCTTGTTTGAAACATATCCAGAATTATTAGAAATTCTTTCAAAAGAATCTGTATTTTCTGAAAATGATCTTGAAGTTTTTGTAATGACATACAATAGAGTTGAATTATTGAAAGAATCAATTGATAGCATTTTAAATCAAACAAAAAAAGTTAAAATTACTATTGTAGATAATTACAGTAATGATAGTACTGGTACATTTGTAAAGGAATTAATGGAAAAACATGATAATTTATCTTATATAAGACATGATAAACATTATGAAACTTGTGGCTATAGTATTAACGCGCTGAAACCGTATTTAAATAAACAATATTCAATCTTTTTCCATGATGATGATATTATGCATCCCCAATATATTGAATATGTTTTAGAATTATTAAATAAACATAATAATATTGATGTAATTTGCACATTATTATCAACATTTACAGATAAAGAACAAATCGTCTTTAAGAATTTTAAAGAGATAAAGTATAGAATTTTCAAAAATAAACATTCTTTTGCTAGGAACACATATCTTGGGTATTGTGTTGATAGGACTTCAATATGTTTCCCTAATATAGTATATAAAACCGAAAATGTAGATAATCTATTTAAAGATAATATTTATGGTAAATTGGCCGATAAACCAGCTGTTATAGAAGCTGTTAAAGATGGCTCAGTAATTCAAATATTAGAAAAAGATATTTTCAAATATCGAATCCATAAAGGACAAGACACTGCAATAAGTATTAATGGACCTTTTTTAGAAGAAATTGTGAATTATAACAAATATTATCAATCATTATTTGAAAATAACTTATTATCTATACTTATTTACGATATTTTTTCTATTAAAACAATAAAAAGTTTTTACAATTGGGGAAATTTAAGTGCTAAATATAGTTTTATAAAATTTTTATCCATGGCATATAGTCAAGGAGCATTCCGTTTTCAGGCATTATTTTATTATTTATTACCATTAAAACCATTGATAAAGTTTATAAATTTTATTTTTAAAAATAAATCAAAAAAACATTTAAAAAGGAGTGGGCTATGAAAGTTTTAATATTGGCAGGGGGTCTTGGTACAAGATTATCAGAAGAAACAAAATTAGTTCCTAAACCAATGGTTGAAATTGGTGGGAAACCTATTTTGTGGCATATTATGAAATCATATTCGCATTATGGTTTTAATGAGTTTATTATTTTAACTGGTTATAAATCGCACGTAATAAAAGATTATTTTGTACATTATTATCAACAATATTCTGATATCACAGTTGATATGCTTAATAATTCTGTTGAAATACATAAAATTAAAACTGAACCTTGGAAAGTTACTATGTTATATACAGGTCAAAACACTATGACAGGCGGAAGAATAAAAAAAGCAAAAGCTTATGTTGGCAATGAGCCATTTATGCTTACTTATGGCGATGGAGTTAGTAATGTAGATATCAATGCTCTTATAGAATGTCATAAAAAAAGCGGGAAATATTTAACTTTAACATCTGTTAAACCGAGTGGTAAATTTGGCGCATTAGATATTCAACCAGACGGCTCAATTAAAAGTTTTGTTGAAAAACCTCAAGTTGACGGCAATTGGATAAATGGTGGATTTATGGTATGCGAACCCGAAGTATTTGATTATATTCCAGATGGTGATGATACAATTTTTGAACGTCAGCCTCTTGAAAATCTTGCTAAAACAAATCAATTAAATTCATATAAACATAGAGGCTTCTGGCGACCTATGGATACGTTGAAAGATAAAAACGATTTGACTGATATGTGGTTAAAAGAACAAGCTTTTTGGGCAGTTTGGAAAAAAGAGGTAGTAAATGTTTAATAATGTTTATCAAGGCAAAAAAATATTTTTAACAGGTCATACAGGTTTTAAAGGTAGTTGGCTTGCTTTATGGTTAACAAAACTTGGAGCTAGTGTTTGTGGTTATTCACTTGAACCAAACACAAAGCCTTCAATGTTTGAAGAATTAGATATTTCAAATAAAATTACAAAATCTATATTTGGAAATATTCTGGATTTTGGAAAATTGGAAAAAACAATTAATGAATTTCAGCCAGATATTGTTTTTCATTTAGCAGCTCAACCGTTGGTTAGATTATCTTATCAAGAGCCAATTTTAACTTATCAAACAAATGTGATTGGGACTTTAAATGTTTTAGAAGTTACTAGAAATTGCTCTTCTGTTAAAGCTTTTGTAAATATAACAACGGATAAATGTTATGAAAATAAAGAGATAAATAGAGGTTACAGAGAAGATGAGTCAATGGGTGGACATGATATGTATTCATCATCAAAGGGTTGCGTTGAAATAATGTCCTCATCATTTAGACGCTCTTTCTTACAAACAGATGGAACATACGCTATGGCAACTGCTCGTGCAGGTAACGTAATTGGTGGTGGCGATTGGGCATTAGATAGACTTATACCAGATTGTGTTCGCTCAATTAATGATGGCATTAAAATTAAAATCAGAAACCCTGCTGCAGTTCGTCCTTGGCAATATGTGCTAGAGCCTTTAAGTGGATATTTATTACTTGGTCAAAAACTTCTTGAAGAAGGTAAAAAACACGCGGAAGGTTTCAATTTTGGACCAAATGAAGAAAGTGTTTTAAAAGTAGCTGAGGTTTCTCAAAAGGTTTGTGTTTATTATGGCAAAGGTGAAGTTGTAGTTCACAAAAGAGATGATTTGCATGAAGCAAATTTATTAATGTTGAATATAGAAAAAGCAGAAAAAGTTTTGGGTTGGGTACCTACTTATACCGCAAATCAAGCTATAAAAAAATCTGTTGAATGGTATAGAAATTTTTATCAAAAAGATATAAATATGTATGAATTTACAATTAGTCAAATTGAAGAGTATGAGGGAAGTATAAAATGGAACAAGAATTACGCAACAAAGTAAAAAGTGTAGCAAGTGAATATTATAAAGAAGTTTATGGTAAAAAAAGAGAGTTTGATTATATTCCACCATCATGCAAACTTTTGGGTGAAGAAGAATTATTGAGTATGATTGACGCATCTCTTGATATGTGGCTAACTGCGGGCAGATTTAACAAAGAATTTGAAACTAAATTCGCTAAATATCTGAATGTTAAATATGCTCTTTCTACAAACTCAGGTTCAAGTGCAAATTTATTGGCTTTATCTGCATTAACTTCTCATAAACTAGGTGATAGAAGATTAAAAAAAGGTGATGAAGTAATCTCTGTTGCGGCAGGTTTTCCAACAACGATTAACCCTATTATTCAACAAGGTTTAGTTCCTGTTTTTGTTGATTGCGAAATCGGTACATATAATATTGATGCTGATTTAATTGAAGAAGCTATAACTCCTAAAACAAAAGCAATATTCTTGGCTCATACAATGGGCAATAGCTATGACTTAGATAAGATTATGGAATTAGCTGAAAAATATAATCTTTGGGTTATTGAAGATTCTTGTGATGCTTTAGGTGGAGAATACAAAGGTAAAAAAATCGGAACAATTGGTCATATTGGTACATTTAGCTTCTATCCTGCACATCATTTGACAATGGGTGAAGGTGGAGCTGTAATTACTAATGATCCTCAACTTTATAAAATAATTATGTCATTTAGAGATTGGGGTAGAGATTGTTGCTGTCCTCCAGGAAAAGATGGTGTTTGTAACAAGAGATTTACTCAACAATTAGGTAATCTTCCTTATGGATATGACCATAAATATACATATTCACATATTGGCTTTAATTTAAAAATCACAGATTGGCAAGCTGCATTAGGTTGTTCTCAAATAGAAAAACTTGATGGATTTTTAGCTATCAGAAAACGTAATGCAGAATTATTGACAGAGTTGTTATCAGATTTACAAGATTATTTAATATTGCCAGTTGTTAAAGAAGGTGTAAAACCATCTTGGTTTGGATATTTAATTTCCGTAAAAGAAGATGCTCCATTTACTAAACAAGAATTAGTTAAATATTTGGAAAAAAATAAAGTTGGTACTCGTCAATTATTTGCAGGAAATATTCTTAGACAACCAATGATTGTTGATAATGATGTTGATTTTAGAATTGGAAAATGTCCAAATATATTAAAACCACAAGTTTTGACAGAAGATACATATAAATTACTACCTAACACCGAATTTATTATGAATAATACATTCTGGGTTGGAACATTCCCTGCGCTAGGTGAAGAAGAAGTTACAAAAATTGCAAATACAATTAGAAAATTTATTGAGGAATGTAAATAATGATAATAAAATCTTTATCAGATAAAAAGACCTTAGAGCAGACAGCTCTTAAGATAAGATTAAATATAATTAGAGAAATGAAATCAAATAAAGGGGGGCACATTGGAGGTTCTTTTGATTTAGCAGAAGTATTATCTGTTATATATAACGATTTTTTAAGAATTGATGTAAAAAAACCAAAATCCCTTGATAGAGATTTTATGATTTTATCAAAAGGACATGCTGGCCCTGCTTTATATGCAACTTTAGCACTAAAAGGTATAATTCCAGATTCACAACTTGATAATTTAAATAATATTAATTCATTATTACCTGGCCATTGTGATAGAAATAAAGTCCTAGGTGCAGATGCTTCAACTGGAAGCTTGGGACAAGGTCTTTCAATTGCCGCAGGTGTTGCACTTGGTGCTAAGATTAAGAATTCCGATCAAAGAATTTTTTGCATCACAGGAGATGGCGAGTCTGCAGAAGGACAAATTTGGGAAGCCGCACAATTTGCATCTCATCATAAACTAGATAATTTAATATCTTTTCTTGATTTTAATAACATGCAAATTGATGGAACAGTTGAAGAAGTGATGTCTTTAGGTGATCCTGTTAAAAAATATCAGGCTTTTGGATGGAATGCTGTTGAAGTTGATGGACATGATGTTGTTGCAATTCAAAATGGAATCAAAAAAGCTATTGAAAACAAAAACAATAAACCAACAATGATAGTCTTGAAAACAATTAAAGGATATGGTGCAAAATGTATTACAGAGATGAAAAATAATCACTGCATTGGGCTTTCAGATGAATTATTGGAAAAAATTATGAATGAATTAAATCAACAAGCTAAAATTTTGGAAATGGAGGTGCATTAATGACTAAAACAAGATACACAGGACAAGCTCCAGAAAAAGAAATTATCCAAACCTTCAATGAAACAATGAGCGAACTTTTTGAAGAAGATACAAATGTTGTATATTTAGATGCTGATTTAATGGGTTCATTAAAAACTCATGAACTTTGGGAAAAATATCCTAAAAATGTTTTTAATTGTGGTATCCAAGAGGCAAACATGGCGGGTGTCGCAGCAGGTTTATATTTAAACGGATTTAAACCATATATTCATAGCTTTTCACCTTTTGCTTCTAGAAGAATTTTTGATCAATTATTTTTAAGTGTTGGTTATGCTAAAAAAAGCGTACGTGTAATTGGTTCAGATGCTGGAATTATGGCAACAAATAACGGAGGAACCCATATGTGCTTTGAAGATGTCGCAATGATGAGAACTGTACCAAATGCTTGCGTTTTAGAAGCCACTGACTCAGTTATGTTTAGAGCGTTTTTAAAACAAACAAAAGATAGAGAAGGTTTGACTTATATTAGAACTGCAAGACGTGGTTTAAAAGATATTTATATGCCTGATGAAAAATTTGAAGAAGGAAAAGGAAAAATTTTAAAAGAAGGTCATGATATTACAATTATCGCTTCTGGAATTATGGTTGCAACAGCTATTGAAGCTTCGAAAATTCTTGAACAACAAGGAATTAGTGCAAAAGTTGTTGATATCATAACTATCAAACCAATTGATGAAGAATTAGTCAAAAAATGTGCAAAAACAACAAAAGCAATAATGGTTGCAGAAAATGCAAATGTAATTGGCGGTCTAGGTTCTGCTGTATGTGATGTTTTAGCAGAAAAACCATTAGTTCCAATATTTAAAATTGGCATTCAAGACCAATATGGCTGTGTTGGAAATGAACAATTCTTAAGGGAAAAATATGAAATGTCTGCTGAAAATATTGTTAAATATGCAATAAATATTTTATAGGAGAATATTTAATGGGTAATTTATTTAAAAATATGAGAAACTTATTACCGCCTTCTAAAAAAAGTTTAAATTCAATTAAAGATCTTATAAATTTTAGATGGTCGCTAATCGATAAAAAGCTTAATTGGATAGCAGAAAGAGAAGAACTATTATTTTGGTTTCTTCAAATGCAACCAAACGATAGTCTTATTGATACAAAATTAAATTTTTTTAAAAAAATAGGAAAAGAACCAGGTCATTTTAAGAATATACAATTAATAATTTTATCAATTATGGATTCATTTAATGAAATATGTATTAAAAATGATTTAAAATATTGGTTATGGTCTGGTACTCTTTTAGGTGCAATTAGACACGAAGGCTTTATCCCTTGGGATGAAGATGCTGACGTTGGTATGCCCAGAGAAGATTTTAATAAATTCAAAGAAATCGTTAAACCTAATCCAAGATATGAATTAGTTGATTTTTATGAAGCAGGTATTCGTCCTAATGCCTGTGGACGTTTTTCAAAATTAGTAGATAAAGAATGTCCGTATCCCATTTATTTAGATATTTTTCCTTTTGATAAAGAATTCGTAGATGATCATGATGAAGCTGCAAAAAAATATTACACAGCTAGAATTCCATTAGAAAAAGAAATTTGGGAAAAAGCTAATAAATTAGGTTTAAAAAAAGAAAGTCGTCCAATAGAAGATCCTGAAATAAAATTTCAAATGGATGAAATTTTTGATAGATATATACCAAAGAAACAAGAAGGTGATAGTTATCAATGGGGCTTGGAACTGTTCAAAGCCCCATGGATAAAGCGTTTCGGGGGGGGTATTATTGCCTACAAGAATAGCTTTATTTGAAGATAGAGAATTTTATGTACCTAATGATTACATAAAAGTATTAAATCTATCATTTAAAGATTGGACCAAATTACCAAATGATTGTTATTCTTTATTTCATTCAAATTATTTTGATTTTGGAGATAAAGATGAGGAAATAGAAAAATATATAAAAAATAGGATTATTATAAAATGAAAAAAATAAAACTTTTAGATTGTACTTTAAGAGATGGTGGTTATATTAATGATTGGGATTTTGGGAAAGAATCTATTATTGATATTACGCAAAAACTTGAAAATAGTAATGTTGATATTTTGGAAATTGGTTTTTTAAGACCCGAATCTTATGATGAAAACAAAGCTTTATTCAATAACATAGAACAATTTAAAAGCATAGTTAAAAGGAAAAAGCCAAACATTCAATATGCATTAATGGCAGAAGTTTCAAACCCTTTTCCATTAGATAAATTACCCGAAAGAACTCCCGATGGACCAGACATTATTCGTGTAATTGTTTGGAAAAGAATGTTAAAAGAGGGTTTGGAATATTGTAGAGAAATTGTTAAAAAAGGCTACAAACTTTGTGTTCAACCTGCAAGGGCTAATCAATATAGTGATGAAGAATTTATTGACATGTTAAAAATGTATGATGAATTGAATCCATTGGCTGTTTATGTTGTTGATTCTTGGGGAACAATGTATAAAGATGAGCTTTTGCATTATCTTGATTTAGCAAATAAACATTTAAGCCCTAATGTTGCTGTTGGTTACCATGGTCATAACAACATGATGCAAGCTTTTGAAGTTGCTTGTGCATTTTGTGAATTTGATATGGATAGAGAATTGTTTATTGATGCCAGTGTTTATGGAATTGGTAGAGGTGCTGGAAATCTTAACATTGAGCTTTTTGCAAAATGGATGAATGAAAAATACAATACAAATTATGATTTAAATAAATTTATTTATGTTTTTGATAAATATATTAAACAAATATTTGATAAAACAAAATGGGGTTATTCAATTCCTTATTACATAACTGCAAAATATAATGCTAATCCTAATTTTGTAGAATATTTTGTAGAAAATCATATTGCTAATGACCTAATGGAAGAAGCAATTAAATTAATTTCTCCAGAAGATAGAATTATCTATACAGAAAAAAAAGCAGAAAATGCAGTTCATTTAGCAAATAAGGAAAAGTGGCAAAAGCGTGTTGTTGTTGTTGTTAGTGCAAATAGAGCAGAAGCATTAGAAGGATACTTAGATGCTAGTGCACAAGATTTTTGGAATCTAGGAATAGATTTAGTAATTTTTGACAGTTCAGACAATGACAATACAAAGAAAATATCACAAGAATATGGCAAAAAATATGAAAATGTAAAATATGACAAATGGACTGGCATATACGACGGTATTTCTATTGATAATAAAGTAATTGACGCATATAAAAAATATAGTAAAGGTTACGATTATGTTTTAGTTACAAGAGAAGGAACACCATTAAATATAAAAAGTGTAATTTCTGGAATTGAAAAATATATTGTAGAAGGTTATGATTTAATTGTACTTGATGCAAAAGCAAGAGATTGGAAATATAAAGGTTGTAAAGTATATGATGATATAAAAGAATTGTTTTTGGATCAAGCTCATCAAATGACAGTGCTTGGTTCAACCATACTTAAATCGGAACATATCGATAAAATTATTGAAGAAAATCCAATTGATATCGAAAAAAATTATGCAATATGGCAACCAATTGCAATATTTAATTATTTTGCTTATCGAAAAATAAAAGCATATTCTTGGGTAGGTCATTTGTGGCATCCTAATAGTAAAGCTAAACCTTCTTCTCATTGGCATAAAAAAACTCTGTGGCAATGGGGTGAAAGATGGTATAAAGCTATTAGTTCATTGCCTCATGTATATGATAAACATAAATCAGAAGTGATGAAATTTGAACTAATTGACTGTCAACCATTTTCTACAACTTTTTTATTAAAAGTAAAAAAAATTGGAGGTTTATCGTTATTTGAAGTTTTTAAATATAAAAAATATATACCTTATGTTACGAATACACCATTATGGCAAATTTATGCAATTTCTTTAATGCCTTATTACTTTTCTAAAATTATTCATAGACTTTTTTCTGTTCAAAGAAAATATGATTCTCGTTTCTCTATAAATCAAAAAAGTCATTATAAAATTGATTTTTCAAAACAAACAAATTGTTTTGAATTAACTAAAGATATTAAATCTAATCTTATCTATGAAGAAGATAACATCCCTAAAAAACCTTTTATAACAGTATTTATTCCAACATATAAAAGGACAAATTTATTAAAAGAAGCTCTTGATAGCGTTGTTAATCAAAAAGATGTAGATTTTGATTGGGAAATTTTAATTGTTGATAATGAACCTTATGATGGATTTCCAAATAAAACCGAAAAACTTATTAAAAGTTATAAAATTAATAAAATTAGATATTACAGAAACAATGAAAACTTAAGAGTTGGTGATAATTTTAATAGAGGAATTTATCTTGCAAAAGCTCCTTGGGTAATGATGTTACATGATGACGACATGCTATTTTCTAAAACATTAAAAAATATGAAAGATGATATAAATTTTTTCTCTCAAAAAAAGGGTAAACCATTAGGTGCTATTGCAACATCTTCACAAGTGTTTACATATAATAGCGATTATCCAAAAGCTCATTTAGATTTTATTAAAGAAGTAAATAAGTTTTGGTCAGATGCAAAAAGTTTAAAAAAATTCTATAAATTAACTAATAATAACATTTTATTTACTTCTCATATTGGAGGGTCTGTTCCTAGTTGTGGTGCAACTTATAATAGAGAGGCAATGCTAAATGTTGGTGGATTTAATGATGATTTTGGTATTTCAGCTGATTTAGTATTATATTATTGTATTGAAAAAGAATATAGTGTATATCAGACTCTTGATCCTTATGGTTTTTATCGTTGGGGACAAAATACTATGAGCAAAAAAGAGTCGACATATAAAACAATAAAAGATAATAACGATTTTAGAGAATATATTTTTTCAAAAAATATTTTTACTAAAATTTGGGGATTTTTCTTCAGAAGTGTAATGTATCATAGTTTTACAGCAAGATCTCTAGAGATGAGAAAAATTATTTCTGATCACTATGTTGAATATAAAGACTATGCCGATATTTATAATAAAAAACCCAATAAAATTGCTTATTGGATTTGGCGAAAAATATTTTTTAGAGCTTATCAATATCATAAAAAAATAGAAACAAGAAAAAATAAACATGAATATAAAAGACATCTAAAAAAAATAGGAGTAAAATAATGCAACAAATAAGTAAAACTTTACGCAAAGAAGCGCTATATTTATCTCATAAATGTCAAGATGGTAATTTGCAAAGCGTATTTTCTTGTCTTGATACTGTATTTGTTTTATACGATAAAATAATGAATTGGACACCACAAAAAGCTCAAGATGAAGATAGAGATATTTTTATCGTTTCAAAAGGACAAGCAACACTTGCACTTTATCCAGTTTTGATTGAAAAAGGATATTTCAAAATGAATGAAATAGCGCATGAAATTGGAAAATTTGATAGTAGATATTGTATTCAGACAGATTTAACAAAATTTGAAGGTGGAGTTGAAAATAACACAGGTTCTCTAGGTCATGGTTTACCATTTGCAGTTGGAATTGCAAATGCTAATAAAATTAAAAAATCTCCGTCAGAAGTTTATGTTCTTTGTGGAGATGGAGAATTTTGCGAAGGTACAATGTGGGAATCTTGTATTTTTGCATCTGCTAAAAAATTAGATAATTTAACAGTTATTATTGATGATAATAATTCTGTTGGCGCAATGGTAGATATAGGCGATATGCAAAGAAAACTTGAAGCTTTTGGATTTGATGTTGATGTTGTAAATGGACATAATTTAGATGAACTTGAAAAATGCTTTAAAGCATTAAAAACAAAGAAAAATGGAAAACCAAAGGCTGTTATTACAAAAACAATCAGAGGATATGGTTCTAAAACAATGATTGAAAATGATATTTGGTTTCATAAATCACCAAATAAAGAAGAATTAGAAATATTAACAAGAGAGGTTGAAGCATTATGAGAAGAGCATTTTTAAAACGTATAGCAGAAATGATTAGAAATGAAGCTGATACAACCTTCTTTACAGTTGATATTGGTATGTGGGCAATAAGAGATGTCTTAAAAGAATTTCCCGATAGATGTACTAATGTGGGAATATATGAAGATGGCATGTTTTCAATTGCAGCTGGCATGGCAAAACAGGGCTTAATTCCAACAATTTTTGGTATTCAACCATATTTAATTGAAAGAACACTAGAGCAAATTAAAATGGATTTAGCTTATCAAAAATTAGGCGTTAATGTTATTGGAACAGGAGCTGCTGTTGATTATCCAAAATACGGCTATTCTCATTATTGCGCAGAAGATGCTCATGTTATAAAAGCAATCCCAGGGTGTGAATTTATTGCACCAGGAACAGCAAAACAATTTATGCAGTTATTTAATCAAACATATAGAAATGGTCATCCAACATTTTTCAGAGTTAGCGATCATCCTAATATTCAATATGATGTTGATGTTGAATTTGGTAAGGCAAAAGTTATCCAAACAGGAACAAAAGCAACAGTAATTGCAGTGTCAATTATGTTAGATAAAATTATGGAAGTTTGTAAAGATAAAGATGTAACGGTTTTATATTACACAACTTTAGAGCCCTTTGACAAGGAAACATTGTCAAAATTCTATAATAATGGAAATATTTTAATTGTTGAACCACAATTTGAAGGAACTTTAACACACGATGTTATAAAAGCTTTTGAGGGAAAAGCTGTAAATATTCAAGAAGTAGCATTTCCACGAGAAATTTTTAGAAATTATGGAACTTATGATGAAAAAATGAAATATTATGGCTTAACAGTAGATAAAATTAAAGAAAAATTAGAAAAATTTAGAGGTTAATAATGACTTTTTATTCAAATAAAACAGTACTTATTACTGGAGCAACTGGATTAATCGGAAGTAATTTAGTTGAAGATTTAATGAAATGCGATAATATTAAACTTATTGCTTTAAGTCGTAGCGAAAACAAACTTAAAGAATTATTTAAAAAATATGAAAATTGTGAAAACTTTTCATATATTGTCCAAGATATAAAAGAGCCTTTGCAAATATCTGAAAAAATTGATGTTATTTATCACGCAGCAGGTTCAATTTCTGGTGAGATAATTAAAAATAATCCTGTTGATATTATTATGACAAATATTGTAGGAACACAAAATTGTTTAGAATTTTTAAGAAAACAAAAAGAACAAGAACATTATAATGGTAGAATTATTCTTTTTTCCTCTGCTACTGTATATGGAAATCTTGAAAATAAAGATATTACAGTAAGTGAAGATGATACACAAGTAACAGATAAATTATCATCTCCAATTGCTCCATATTCGCAAAGCAAAAGAATGACTGAAACTATTGCAACATCTTATTATAAACAATACGGTATTGATGTTGTAATTGCAAGATTTAGCTATGTTTATGGCTATTGTAAATATTATCCAAATACAGCTTTGTACAGTTTTATAAATAAAGCTCTAAATAATGAAGATATAGTCTTAAATGGCACTAAATTTGCAAGAAGAGATAATATCTATGTAAAGGATGTTATTAAATATCTTCACGTATTAAGTGAAAAAGGAATAAGTGGAGAGGCATATAATATCTCATCGAATGGTAAAGGTGATAATTTTGCAGGAATTGATGAAATTGCAAAAGTGATTGTGGATATTGTTAACAATAAACTTTCAAAAAATATAAAATTAATAAAAAAAGAATTTAACGAACGCATTTCAGGGATAGTTATGCAAAATGCGAAAACCCTTGCTATAACTGAGTTTACGGGGGGGGGGTAACTCCTCTATATGATAGCATCTCCGAAATGATTGATTTGTTTGTAATCAATGAATTGAAAGGAGGTGCAAAAATGTAAAAGAAAGGAAAAAGATGTTAAAAACAAAAATTGCGATAGTTACTGGAGCAACATCAGGTATTGGAGAAGCAACTGCAAAAGAACTAGCCCAAAATGGTACAAAAGTTGTTTTGGTAGGCAGAAATTTTGAAAAAGGCGAAAAAATCGCAAAAGAAATTGATGGTTTTTTTATAAAATGTGATGTTTCCAATGAAAATGATGTAAAAAATATGATAAATGAAACAATTGGAAAATTGGGCAAAATTGACATATTATTTAACAATGCTGGTGTAATGCTACCTTCTATGGAAATAGAAAGAATGCCTGTTGAAGATTGGGAAAAATCAATTAATATAAATTTAACAGGATGTTTTTTGGTTTCTAAATATGCAAAACCATATATTGTTAAAGAAAAAGGTACAATAATTAATAATGCTTCTATTGCAGGTTTACAACATTATGCAGCAGGTAGAAGTTATGCATATAGCGCATCAAAAGCCGCAGTAATACAGTTCTCTCATCAAATGGCAAAAAATTATGGCGAAGAAGGTGTTAGAGTAAATTGTATTTGCCCAGGAATAATCGAAACACCAATTCTAGGTGATAGAGATCCTAAGATTTATGCACAAAGAGTCCCTTTAGGCCGAGTTGGAACTCCTGAAGATGTCGCAAAAGTTGTTAAGTTTTTAGTTTCAGACGATGCAAAATATTTAACAGGTTGTGTAATTCCAATAGACGGTGGAGTTTCATTATAAAAAATACACAGGAGATAAAATGCAAATAATTAATAAAATTAAATCAACTCAAGCATATGTTAATTATGGTCGTATGTGGCCGTATGTCAAGCCGATTTGGTTTAGGGCATTAATGTCAATGCTCATTTGTATTCCAATAGGTTCATTGGATGCAGTCATAGCACTTGCACTTAAACCATATATGGATTTAGTTATGGTTGAAAAATCTATAGCTTCTCCTTGGTATATTCCTCTTGGGATTGTGGCTTTTACAGCATTGCAAGGTGCTCTAAAGTATATGTCCTCTTATCTTTCAACTTGGGTTGGAATGAAGATTACCAATGGATTAAAATTTGATTTATACAAAAAATTATTAACATTGCAAACATCTTTTTACGATAAACAAAATTCTGGGGATGTAGTTTTCCAGTTCAATAATATGGCTGACACAGCTTGCTCAGGTCTATTGAGCAATTTAAGTGTGTTTATTCAAAGAATATTTTCTTCAATTTCTTTGGTTGCAGTGTTGTTCTATAATTCTTGGCAACTAGCTTTAATTGCTGTTGTTGTATTAGGTTGTGCATTTGCACCAGTTGCTAAACTGCAAAAAATAATTAAATCTGTTATGGAAAAAACTGTTATGGCAGATTCTTCAATTATTACAGCATATAATGAAACTTTTATGGGCAATAAAACTATTACATCATATAATTTAGAACACTATGAAACTAATAAATTTAAAAATATATTGAGTAACATATTTACACTTCGTATAAAAATGGTACAAAAAACTCAATGGCTTTCTCCGTTTATGCACGTAGTGGTTTCTGTTGGTATCGCAGGTGCAATTGGCTATGGCTCACATTTAATTATGACAGAACAAATTACTAGTGGTAATTTTGTTTCATTTATTACGGCTTTAATTTTACTTTATACTCCTGTTAAAAATTTAGGGAATAACTTAAATGCTGTCCAAATGTCTTTCTTTGCTATAGAACAAATTTTTGACAAATTAAATATGGTTCCTGAAATTAGAAACAAAGAAAATGCTATTAATATGAATAGTGAACATTCTAAAATTGAATTCAAAGATATTAATTTTGAATATAATGCAAACGTCCCTGTATTAAAGAATATCAATTTTAAAGTAAAAAAAGGTGAAACAGTTGCTTTTGTTGGAAACTCTGGTGGTGGTAAATCAACCATCGTTAATTTAATTCCACGTTTTTATGACATTAAATCAGGTTCAATAACGATTGATGATATTGATATCAGAGATTACACTTTAGAAAGTTTAAGAGGAAATATTGCTGTTGTATTCCAAGACAATTTCTTATTCTCTGGAACAATTAAAGAAAATATTCTATTAGGCAAACAATCTGCAACAGATGAAGAAATAAATAAAGCAATTAAAATGGCTTATCTTGATGAATTTATCGCAACATTAAAAGATGGTGTAAATACTCAAATCGGTGAGCGTGGAATACTTTTATCTGGTGGTCAAAAGCAACGTGTTGCTATTGCAAGAGCTTTTTTAAAAGATGCACCAATAATTATACTTGATGAGGCAACATCTGCATTAGATAACAAAGCAGAAGCTATTGTTCAAAAGGCTATTGATAATTTGATGAAAGACAAAACAGTATTTGTTATAGCACATAGACTTTCAACTATTAAAAACGCAGACAGAATCGCAGTAATCAATAAAGGACATCTTGTAGAACTTGGTAATCACGAAGAACTTATGTTAATCGATGGTGGACAGTATAAAGCTTTATACGAAATGCAATTCAAAAAGCAAGAAAGTTTATTATAGTTTATCAAAATGCCTAAAAAATCTAAAAAAGTAAAAGAATACGAAAAGTAACCGAGAAAATATTGATTAAAAAGTTCTTTGCGGCAGAAAATAAGAAGATATTAACTCTAAAACAAATTGAAATTTTAGAGCTAATATCTTTGGGATATAGTAATGTAGAAATTGGAGAAATTTTATCTTTATCAATACATACTGTAATACTTATTTTGAATTAATATTAAAAAAACTCAATGCTACTTACAAGAGCAAATGCTGTTTATAAAGGATTTGAAATGGGTTATTTAATATCTCTCCAATATGATTTAATAGATAGTCCTAATTTAACTGCAAGAGAATTAGAACTTTTAAAATTATTATGCAATGGAGATAGTAATGTTAAAATTGCTAAGAAACTATCTATTTCTATACACACTTCAAGAGCTCATGTTGAATCAATTCTTAAAAAACTAAGAGTAAAAATCGAACACAAATTGCGTATTTGTGTGGTAAAAATAATGTGATTTAAATAGAAAATATTAGTATAAAATACCTCTTAAAATTAAGGGGTATTTTTGTTATTTTTTAAACCTAAGTTTACCAAAATAATCAAACTAAACGTTAAAAGAAATCAAACTAAGTGTTACTTTACATAAATCTTTGCATAACCAGGTGATTTTTTACTGTAAGTTATTCTGATTTTTCAGAGTTATTAAGCATTGAAGCAACATATTCTGAAAATATATTTTTTCTGGTTAAATTTAATTCATTTTTTGTATTTTTTAAATTAATAATTTTATTCATAATTTCATCAGATTTCTTTTGATAATTAATAATATTTGAACTTTTGTCTTAATAAAAATTATTAAACGTGGTATTATAATCCTATAAAAATAATTTATAAAGGGGAAAAATGATTTATAAAACAGAATATAATTCACCTTTGGGAAAGATTACTCTTGCCAGTGACGGAAAAGCTATTATAGGATTATGGATTGAAGGTCAGAAATATTTTGCAGATTCTGTTGAGGATAGAATGATTGAGAATAACAGTTTACAGGTTTTCGAAGAATGTAAAATGTGGCTTGATAAATATTTTAAGGGTGAAAGACCTGATATTAATGAATTGTCATTAGCGCCGCAAGGCAATGAATTCAGACAGGCTGTATGGAGAATTCTTTGTGAAATTCCGTATGGAAAAGTAACAACTTATGGTGAGATAGCAAAGCGGGTTGCAAAAATAACGAATAAGCCAAAAATGTCTGCTCAGGCTGTCGGCGGTGCTGTGGGGCATAATCCTGTTTCAATAATTATTCCTTGCCACAGGGTAATCGGTACAAGCGGGAGTTTGACAGGATATGCCGGTGGAATTGATATTAAAATAAAGCTTTTAAAGCATGAATGCGTTGATATGTCTAAAATGTTTGTTCCTAAAAAAAGTACGGCAAAATAAATTAGTGAGGTTTAATATATGAATCAGAAATCAAATACTATTCGTTTAATTTATCCGCAATGGCAGGGCGGAATTGTTTTTAATTGGATGCCTGATATTCCTGCTGAGGATTCATCAAAAGGCTACTATTTAGGTGCTCGAATCTTAAATATGCTTGCTCCTGAAAGCTCGCAAAAAGCTTATGAAGTTCCTGTTTCAACAGATGCTAAGAGAAAAGTTGAAAAAGGAATTATGGATAGAGAAGATATTATAAAACAGACAAAATCAGCTCTTGAAATTCTTGAAAAAAGCAATCCCGAAAAAATTGTAACGCTTGGGGGTGAATGTTCGGTTAGTGTAGTAGTTCGTTTAATAAACGATATAGCATCAAATTATGATATAATAGGACTTACAATAGCAGAGCCTATGCCTCGTATTGCGATTAAGTTAAGAAATATGATGAGCAAGCTTCCTCTGTTTAAATAAAACTTTATTTTTGATATACTGACAGCGTCGAAAGGTCAAGAATGTTATATTATACTGATTTACATATACACTCAAAATATTCACGAGCTACAAGTAAAAGCTGTAATTTGGAAGAACTTGCCGTATGGGCAAAGAAAAAAGGTTTAAGCCTTATTTCAACAGGTGATTTTACGCATCCTGCGTGGTTTAATGAGATAAAGGAAAAACTTGTTCCTGCAGGTGAGGGTGTATACAGACTAAGACCTGATATTGAAAAAGCTTTATCGCTGGGTGAAAACCCTGTGAGGTTTTTGTTGTCTGTTGAAATTTCAACAATTTACAAAAAAGGCGATAAGACAAGAAAAGTTCACCATGTTGTTTTTTGTCCAAGCATTGAAACGGCTCATATATTTCGTGAAAAATTAGATGCTTTAGGAAACATCAAATCAGACGGGCGCCCTATACTTGGTCTTGATTCGAGAAATCTTCTTGAAACAGTGCTTGAATCAGGTGAAGGTTCATTTATAATTCCTGCGCATATATGGACTCCTTGGTTTTCAGTTCTTGGTTCAAAATCAGGATTTGATTCAATTGAAGAATGTTACGATGATTTATCGGAACATATTTTTGCCGTTGAAACAGGTTTGTCCTCTGATCCGCAAATGAACTGGCATGTTTCAAAGCTTGACAAATACAGACTTGTATCAAATTCAGATGCTCATTCACCGTCAAAACTTGCAAGAGAAGCAACTGTTTTTGACCACAATCCTGATTATTACAGCCTTATGCATGCTCTAAAAACAGGCGAGGGTTATGTTGGGACAGTAGAATTTTTTCCTGAAGAAGGGAAATATCATGAAGACGGTCACAGAAAATGTAATATATGTCTTTCACCCGAAGAAACCAAAAAACTTAACGGAGTTTGCCCTGTCTGCGGTAAGCCTGTAACAATAGGTGTTTCATACAGAGTTAATGAACTGTCTGACAGAAAAGAGATTATTACACCGCCTTCAACTGCAGGAGAAGTATTTAGTCTTGTTCCGCTGCAGGAAATAGTTTCAGAAATTATGCAGGTAGGACCTCAAAGCAAATCAGCTGTATGTGAATATGAAAGACTTGTTCACAGGTTCGGCTCAGAGCTTGCAATTTTGCAGGATATTCCGACCGATGAAATATCAAAAGCCTCTACTTTGCTTGGTGAAGGTATTTCCAGACTAAGACAGGGAAAAGTCATAAAACATGCAGGTTATGACGGAGAATACGGCGTAATTAAACTTTTTGAAGATGATGAACTTGTAAAAAAAAACTTCGTAAACCTAAAACTTGATATTGAAATACCGCAGCAAGAAGTTAACAAATTACCTGAAACTCCGATGTTTTCGACTTCAGCAAATTTAAATAGAAATATTGTAAAAAATGTATGCGCGGAAAAATCTTTAAACTACGGTCTTGATGAATTTCAACAGAAAGCTGTTGAAAGCGCTCATAATCAGCTTTTAATCATAGCAGGTCCCGGTTCCGGTAAAACCACAGTTCTTACGCAGCGTATTGCTCATTTAATCTCCGATAAAAACATTGCTCCTCAAAATTGTCTTGCAATAACTTTTACCCGCAAAGCTGCACAGGAGATGAGAGAAAGACTTGCAAAAATTTCAGAGGAAAAAGCAAAATTATTGAACATACATACGTTCCATTCGCTTTGTTTTTCGATTTTAAAAGAAAATTATGAAAGAGCGGGATTAAGTCAGGATTTTACTGTTATGAGCGAACAGGAAAAGGCTTTGCATAATGATGAAAAAATCCTTGAAAATGCTTTGGGATTTGATGATTTAATACAGCTCAGCGTAAAGCTTTTAACTGAAAATGAAGATATTTTGAATTTATACAGAAATCGTTTCCAATATAATTTTGTTGACGAGTATCAGGATATTGACGAAAATCAATATAAACTTATCAGGCTTTTGGTTCCCGAGAACGGAAACATATTTGTCATAGGCGATCCTAATCAGGCAATATACGGGTTCAGAGGCGGTGATGCAAAATTCTTTAACAATTTCACGGAAGATTATCCCTCAACGCAGATTATAAATCTGAAAAATAACTACCGTTCAACAAATTGTATTGTTGATGCTTCTAATCAAATGATTAATTCTTTCAATATAATTTCAATGTACGATAAGCCGCATGAAAAAATTACAATTCATACTGCTCCTTCTGACAAGGCTGAAGCGGAGTTTGTAGCAAGTACTATTGAAAATCTTATCGGAGGACACAGCTTTTTCTCTTTAGATTCTCAAAGGTCAGAAGGTCAGGAAAGCAATTATTCATTCTCTGATTTTGCAATTCTTTATCGTACATCTTCTCAGCTTCCTTTGATTATAGAAGCTGTCAAAAGAACAGGTATGCCTTTTGTAAATCTTTCAAACGATTTGCTCTGCGAGAAAAAAGCAATAAGAAGTTTTCTAAATAATCTGAAAGATGATAAGTCTGTAAGCGACCAGTTTGAAGCGTCTTATGATAAGTTAGCGGAAGAAACGGATGAATACATACTTAATTATCTTCAAAATCTTGCAAAAATTCATAATAACAAAAACGAATTTATTCATGAAGTTTCATTCCTGACAGAAGCAGACACTTTGGATAAGAGGTCGGACAGAATAACTATGATGACATTACACTCTGCAAAAGGGCTTGAATTTAAATGTGTATTTATAGTCGGCTTAGAAAATGATATTCTGCCTTTATACCGTGCAAAAGAGCCTCAAGAAATTGAAGAAGAAAGACGGCTTTTATATGTTGGTATGACAAGAGCAAAAGAACGTTTATTTTTATCTCACGCATTGAAACGCAAATGGCTCGGGACATACAAAAATCTCCAAATATCTCCTTTTCTGGAAAAAATTAAAGATGACCTTTTAAAATTGAGCAAATTTGAAAAAGTTTATGAAGAAAAAGACAATTCAGAGCAATTAAGCCTTTTTTAAATTTATAAATAAGATTTGTGCTAATATATTGCTATGAAATATTGTATTGAATGCGGTGCAAAGCTAACAGAAAAAGAATGTATTAACTTTGGTTTAAGTGAGGGTATGATTCCTTACTGCCCGATTTGTAATGAGTTCAGATTTCCTGTTTTTAATATTGCAGTAAGTATGGTTATTTTTAATGCTGATTATTCTAAAAGCCTTTTAATACAACAATACGGAAAAAAGAGAAATATTCTGGTTGCAGGCTATGTTAACAAAGCCGAAAGCCTTGAACAGGCTCTAGTGAGGGAAATCAGTGAAGAAATAAATCTTGATATTCTTGATTATAAATTTAATGCATCGGAATATTTTGAAAAATCAAATACACTTATCTGCAACTTTATAGTGCGTGCAAAGAATGAAAAATTTACTTTATCACAGGAAGTTGATTATGCTGAATGGTATAGCATAAAAAATGCGAAAGAAGTTATACTTAAAGACAGTTTAGCTGAAAGATTTTTTGATAAAGCTTTAGCAAAAGTCTGTAAAAAAGATTATCTTCTTAGTGCTTAACTCCGCTTAGGTTAAGCCCCACCACTCCTAATATAATAAAAGCAAGTGAAATAATTTTTACAGGATTTATCTGTTCATGGAAAAATATAACACCTATCGTTGCAATCATGGCTGTTCCAAAACCGCTCCAAATTGCATAAGCTATGCTAACGTCAATAGTCCTGAGCGACATCGTAAGACAACTGAAACTTATTGCATAGAACACAAATAATCCGATTGTTGGAAGTAATACGGTAAACCCGTTTGAAAACTTCATCATAGTTGTACCCGCAACTTCAAATATAATTGCTGTAATTAAAAATAATATGTTAGCCATAGTTATATGCTCCGATAATTCTTGTCAGCATATTATATCATATAAAAATTTTTTGAATATTTAATTAAATCTTTTTAACCAACACGTAAATTGCTTCTTAATAAACATAATTATTATATAACTTTGAGCAAAAATTGAAAAGTACCTTAAAGTATATATTTAAATCTTAATAAAAAAAATATTAGCAGGTTGGTTAAAACTAATGTAATTGATTTAAGTTATAAACAAACACAAAATAATGACGAAGTTATTTTATTAGGGAGAATGAATGTGGTAGAAGCGCAAAAAATTTTGGAAAATAATAAGTTTGAGAACTTTTTGAAAACAGAACCCGGAGAGGATTTATTTTCTAAGGCAAAAAAAGTAAATGAAATATTGAAAAGCGGTGTTTTAACAGGAAATGAAGGTTTGGGTATGCTTGCTATGGACAAAGTTAAAGGTGAGTATCCGATTAAAGAAAAATCAGGCAGCATTCATTCTGTAATAATGCTTGGCTCAAATTCATATTTAAATTTATCAACACACCCGAAAGTTGAAGATGCTGCAAGAAAAGCATTAAATAAGTTTGGTTACGGCATGGGTGCTGTTTCCAACTATGTGGGCATTACAGAAATACATAAAGAACTTGAAAGCAGAATTGCAGATTTTTACGGTACAGATGATGCAATTGTTTTCCCTAGCGGTTACGGTACAAATATCGGAGTTATATCTGCCATTTGCAATGAAGGGGATGTAATTATAAATGACAGCGCTAACCACGCTTCAATATTTGACGGCTGCAGATTATCCGGAGCAGATATAAAGGTTTTCCCGCATTCTGATATGAGAGGTTTGGAAAGAATTTTGAAAAAAATTCCGGAAGAACAATCAGGACGTTTAATAATCACTGACGGTGTATTTTCAATGGACGGCGATATTGCAAAACTTGATGTTATAACTCAGCTTGCCCGAGAATATAAATGCAGGGTAATGGTTGATGATGCTCACGGAGTAGGAATTGTAGGTCCTAACGGAAAAGGTTCTGCCGAATATTATAATGTTATGGATAAAATCGATTTGAATGTAGGTATGCTCAGCAAATCACCGGGAGGACTAGGAGGTTACTGTGCAGCTTCATCTGAAATTGTGCAATATTTAAGACTTTATGCCAGAACATATTTCTTTTCAACAGGACTTCCTGCCTCTGTTGCAGGCGGATTAAACGAAGTTTTTAAACTTTTTCAAAATGATGAAGCAGGCAGAGATGTATTATGGGAAAAAATTAACTATTTGAAGACGAAACTTATTGATGCAGGTTTTGATGTCGCTCATACCCAATCTGCAATTATACCTGTTATGATATATGACGAAGAAAAATTATTTAAAATCCATTCTGAACTTAGAGCAAACGGACTTTATACAAATATTGTCACATACCCTGCAGTAAGACGTAAAGAATGCAGATTACGATTATGTGCAATGAAAGAATTGTCTTTCAAACAAATTGACAGCGCAGTAGAAATTTTGAAAAATATAGGTAGAAAGTACGATGTCATTAAATAAATCTGTCTTAATAACAGGTGCAGGCGGCTTTATAGGTTTAAATGCAGTAAAAGTTTTTGTGCGGGCGGGTTTTGAAGTTCATGCAATGGTTCACAGAAAAGTTCCGCAAGAGCTTATTCAAATGAAACAGGTAAAAATTATTATTGCAGATATAAGAAGCAAAAGGTCTGTTTGTTCTGCCCTGAGTAATTTTCAGCCCGATATACTTGTACATATTGCTGGTATAGCAGTTGATACTGTATCTGACAGGGAGTCACGCGAGGTCAACTTTGAACCCATAAAATATCTTGTAAATATTCCGAAAGAAAAAATAATTTATTTTTCTACAACAGATGTCTACGGAATAAAAGATTTTTCAGGTCAAAACGAGGATGAACTTTCTTTTGACGAAGCTGCAAAAAATCCGTATCCGAAATATAAGATAAAGTCCGAAAAATGGTTGAACGAAAATTTGAATAAATCAAAGTATGTAATATTGCGTCCTGCTGCGGTTTATGGAGAAAACGATAAAACTCTTGAGCTTCGGGTGGTTGATTTCTTGAAATTCTCACCGTTTATTGTCCATTTTGGGAAATGGAAAGGCAAAAACAGATGGCCTGTCGTAAATGTAAATACTGTCTGCGAGGCTGCTTTACAGTGTGCCTTAACGCATAAATTTGACGGAGAAGCAATAAATGTAATTGACGAAAATATCATTACAATTGATGATTATTATAAAAAAATAGCAGCAAAACATTTTCCGCAAAGAAAATTTAAAACTCTGTGTCTTCCTTTATGGATAGGGAAAATTTTAGGCTTTATATCAACAGGATTAACTCTGCTTTTTGGTCTTAGACGTCCGCTGTTTGATCCTACGTCATATTCTCTTTTGCATATTTCATCAAATCTTGATTTTGATTGTGAAAAACTTAAGCGGCTTCTGTCAGATAAAATTTGTTAGGTAATTTTTATGTTGCTAAATCACTTTTACAGGCAACAATGTTTGAATTTGATTTGAAAAATGCAATCCCGATTGAAAGCGGTCCTACACGTCCTAAAAACATTGCTAATGATAATATAATTTTACCAAGATTAGTTAAATCAGCTGTAATTCCCATTGATAAACCAACCGTACCGAGCGCTGATGCTGCTTCAAAACATAGTTCCATAAATGAAAAATGTTCTGTTAGAGTTAGTAAATAGACTATGATTATCAATGTAAACATATATGTTGTTGTTGATGCAACTGCAGTAAATACTCTGTTTAAAGGTATAGCTTTATTTAAAAATGTAATTTGTTTAAATTGTCCTCTCATGACACTTCCTACAATTCCTAACAACACACTGATGCTTGTAGATTTTATACCTCCGCCTGTACCGCTCGGTGATGCGCCGATAACCATTGCTGCAATTAATACCGCAAGCGATGTGGTGGAAAGTTTTCCGATATTTACTGTGTTGAAACCTGCTGTTGTAGATGCTGACATTACTTGAAAAAATGCAGTAAGAACATTAGAATCGCTGTTAAATAAATACAAAACAGTTCCTAAAATCCCGACTAAAGCTGTAATAAACAAAATTACTTTTGTTGTAAAAGTTATTTTATGGTTTTTATCAATGATTTTTCTGTAAATGTCCATTGGAATAATAAACCCTATTGCTCCCGAATAACATAAAAAAGCAATGATTATATTTATAGATATGTCATTTTTAAATGCTTCAAGTCCTGTTGAAAAAATACTGAAACCGGCAGTTGAAAAAGCTGATATAGCATGAAAAACTCCTGCCCATACAGGGTTAGTTATTCCAAGCTTATGAAATTCAATACTTAAAAATATGGTTCCTATTAGCTCTATAACAAATGTGTAGATTATAATATTTCTTATAAATTCTTTTATATTGAAGTTTTCCGGAAGTGTGAATTCTGCGCTGAGAATTTTTGTTCTGTAACTGGATAAATTGTTGCCGGAAGATAATATAAAAAATGAAGTTATAGTCATATATCCTATTGCACCTAATTGGATTAAAGTTAATAAAACAAGTTTTCCAAAAGGCGTATACAATTGGCTGATATTGCCAGTAGTTAATCCTGTTGTGGATAAAGCAGATACAATGTTAAATAAGTTATCAACAAAACTAACGTGTATTTTTTGAGCACAAGGAAGAGAAATAAATAATAATCCTGTTAAAATATAAGTTACAAAACCAAATATAATTACCTGATAAGGTGCAAATTTTGACAATTTGCATTCCAGCGAATTTATTAATTTATACATTATTGTAATCCTTTTATTTCAAAATATTTTCTAAATATGTTACATCTTTTATGTAAATAAAGTCAAAAATTTAACATTTTTAAAATGTATTTTTTTATTATATAATTGTTAAAAAGAGGATAACTATGAAAACCATAAAACTCACTAAAATGCAGGGATGCGGAAATGATTTTGTAATTATAGATTATGCCGAGTATGAAAAGACAGGCATGAAAATGGAAGATTTGGCAAAAAAAGTCTGTAACAGAAATTTTGGCGTAGGTGCTGACGGTATGATTGTGCCAAATTGTGAGCTGAGGGCGAACAGGCTTGCAGAAGTGCAAGACTGTGCAGACCCGTTAAACGCGAACAATTTGAAGACAGATGACGATGTTGATTTAGGCTGGTATTTCTATAACTCTGACGGTTCAACCGCTCAAATGTGCGGTAACGGTATGAGATGCTTTGCAAAATACGCTTATGATAACAAACTTGTTGATAAAAAAGCTTTCAGCGTACAAACTCTTGCAGGTGTTATAAAACCCGAACTTTTAGATAATAATCTCGTTAAAGTTAATATGGGAAAACCTGTTCTTGAAGATAAAAAAATTCCTTTCTGGGGTGAGAGAAAGCTTTCGGCTCTTGATAGAGAATTTGATATTACTCCAGTTTCAATGGGTAACCCCCACTGTGTAATTATAACAGAGGAAGATCCAATGATGCTGGCAGAAAAATATGGTCCTGTTATAGAAAAACACGAATATTTTCCTGAAAAAACAAATACCGAATTCGTTAAAATAAAATCAAGAATGGAAATTGATATGCGCGTTTACGAACGCGGATGCGGAATTACTCTTGCGTGCGGAACAGGTGCATGCGCAAGTGTTGTGGCGTGTGTTTTAAATAACTTAACAGAACAAAAAGTTAAGGTAAATCTTCTTGGAGGACCTGTATTCGTTGAATGGCAAGGTTCTAAGGATGATACCAATCAGGATATTTTTCTTATAGGATCTGCAAATTACAGCTTTTTTGCTGAGTATATATTGTAATTACGTGTATTTTCATGATAACATTATTTCATACACTAAAAACGAAGGAGAATAGTAAATGAAAACTTATGAATTATTAACTGTATTTAAACCAAACTTAGATGCAGAAGAAGTAGATAAAGCTGTTGAAGCATTAAGTAAATCAGTTGCTGATTTCGGCGGAAAAGTTGAGTCAACAGACAAATCAGGAAGAAAAAAATTAGCTTATGAAATTGAAAACTTCAGAGACGGATTTTTCGTAGTTTCATTAATCAGCTTGCCTGAAGAAAAAGTTGCTGAATTCAGACGTCAATTGAAATTGAATGACGATGTTATAAGAACAATGTTTCTTGAAGCTTCAAAAACAGCTAACGTTTAATTTACTTAAATAAAAAGAAAGAAGAAAAGATGTCACTTGCAAAATCAGTAGTAACAGGAACAGTATACAGAGCACCGGAAAAACGTTTTACACAAAACAATATTGCGGTATCTGCTTTTGTTCTTAATATCGGCGAAAGAGAAGAAACACTTATCAGAGTTATTTCAAGAAGAAATGCACTGGATGAGATTGTATCTTCAATTTCAAAAGGTGAAAGAGTGTTGGTTGAAGGCAGACTTCAAACAGCAGCAGTTAAAATGGATGACGGCTCTGAAAAAAGAATCTTTGAAATCGATGCCAATTCAATCGAAAAACTCGGTGAAGGTGCAATGGCTCCTGCTGATTCAAAATTCGGAACAGAAGAAATCGTTAAATTCGAATCTGATGACATTTCAAATGAATTGATTAACGAAGACGAAATTCCGTTCTAACAAGCCGAGCAGAGCCACGAAAATTGCTCAGCAATTTGAGAGGTGACGCGGTGGCGTTTAATGCGAGGCGCAGGATAATAAATAAATGTAACAAGATAATTGGCTAGAAAGGTTAAATAAAAGAAATGGCAAGACAAAACAACGATGACAAGAAAAAACGTAAAAATTGCAGTCTTTGTGCAGACAAAGTAGAAGCAATTGATTACAAAGATGCAGCAAAATTGAAAAGATACTTGACAGAAGCAGGAAAAATTATTCCTCGCAGAATTACAGGTAACTGCTCTAAACACCAAAGAATGATTGCGACAGCAATCAAACGTGCTAGAGAAGCTGCTATCATTGATTACGTTTTTGACTAGCGGATTTGCGAGCTGAGGGCGGTTGCCGGTGTCGGTTTGCGAAAGCGAAACGAGCAGGGCATAAGACCCGTTAAATGCGAGCAGCCAAGATGCGGATTGCGCACAAAAACTAAAACAACCTATCTTAAAAAGATAGGTTGTTTTTTGTTTATAATTTTTCAAATATTATTCTGTAATAAACATCAGCTTTCATGTATTGATTAATTGGTTTTTGTTTCCACAGTTTTATTGTCATTTCTGCAGGAAAGCCTGTTATTCTATAATCAAGTTCTGTCTGGTGCGGAGAAATGTTGTTGCATCCGCCCGGAACCTGACAGCTTGCGCCGACATGTACAAAGTCACGGAATTGGTGAATATTATTTGAAATATTTGTTTGTTCGGTCATTTCAATATTTTTTAAATCAATAGCATAACCGTATTTATATCCTAAATCTTTTGCATTCAAACCTGTAAGATTTAGAAAATAATGACGTCTTCTTCCGTTCCAGTTCAGATAAGATTTTAAAATCCGCCTATCCATATCATAGGTAGCAATAATTAAATTTTTCTCTTTTAAGTATTCCATTTTTTTAGGAATGGTTTTTGAATATTGTGCTGTGCAATAGCCTATGCTGTCGTATTCTTTATAAAAATTGAACGGAAAAACAGTTCCCACAAGAATGTTAGGATTGTTCATATGTTTGCTTACAGCGGAAAATCCTGATGTTCTGTCAAATTTCGGGTTGTTATATGAAGAACAGACTATCTGGTTTACTCCCCACCAAGCTTTCCCGTCTTGAATTTGTCCGAATGTATTTTCATCAGGTTTGTAACCGGGTGTACTAAACAGTGAACTTTGAACGAATTTTTTTCTTATGTCTAATACATCTTTTTTACTTTTACCGTTATAATCGCTTAGAGGATTTATAGTGAGCTCTTGCAGATTATATTCTCCCATTCTTAATTTGTAAGATCTGGGAAGCTGCATATCTGTAAATCCGAAAATTATTGGCTGATAAAATGCATAGATAAATATTGCAAGAACTATAATTTTCAAGGCAACAATATGATAAACATTGAGCCATTTAAAATTTATCGTATCGTTTTTATCATAGGAACTACTTTTATATGAGCCTGTGATATTTGCAATGTTTTCACGCTTTATATTGTCTTCAAGTTTCCATTTTTTATAATCGTTGCAATTTTTTATGGATTCTTGCGCCAAATTATTATCGGGTTGTATCCTTAAAACAGTTTCATATGCTTCGATTGCAGTATCATATTCTTCCAGAGCTTCGTAATAAAACCCCTTCCACATTAATACATCAGCATTCAAAGGATCTGCTCTTAAAACAGTATTTATATCATCTAAAACCTTTTGTTTATCTTCATTACTTGAATATACATTTATATCAGGTACTGTATCTTCAATTTTATTTAATAAATCATCTAATTCTTGTTTATCCATTGTAACCTCTGAATCTGTTATTATTAATTGAATTAATAATCAAAATAATATCGAAGATGAACGAAACCAATAAAAGAATGCCTGGAATAATTATCATTGTAGAACCATAGCCGTCTTTCAAAAGTATAATTGCAAAATCTTTTGTACCGAAAAGTACCAAAAGTCCTGCTACAAAAAATAATATAGAACCCAATTTCAACTTGTTTTCGTTTTGTGAAGCAACAATAGTTTTGTTGCCTTTTTGCAGATAATTTTCGATTTTTTCGCGTATTTCTTCAGAAACACCTGCACCCTCAAATTTATATGAAAAATTATTCATGTACCTTGAGTATTCAAGAATTTTGTATATTAATCCCATTGGTAAAAGCGGTGTATTACTGATAGAGAAATTTTTGTTGTTTAATACGGTAAAGTTTAAATTTATCTGTTTTAAAACAATATTTGTACCGTATTTGCTGTGTACAAGCATTGTTTTTAAAACCATTTCAAGCTTATTAACTTCACTATATCCGCAGGCAAAATTGTATTGCGGCATATTAAAATTAAAGTTAATTCTGTCCTGAAGAAAATCAACGAATTTTACATTCAACTTGGAAGAAAATTCTCTTAAAGCTATATTTCTTGAGATGATTGCCCAAAACAAAGAAATGTATAATCCCAGAGGCAGTATTATAAATAATGTCCACATAAGAACTTTATCTTCAATATTGCCTACGCATACAGCTTTGAATGAAGTAACCGCCCATTCAAAAAATCCCTGAATCGAATAAGCACTTGTACCTGAAAAAGTGTAAAGAGCAACAAATATTGCAGTCACAATCAAACAAATAAATGTCAAAATAACAATTGACTGCAATGAAGTTTTTTCATTAACATTATTTATGTGCATAATATAACCAGCCTTTTGATAGAATTATAACAAATTTTTTTCCTAAAGTAAATGCTTGGATTTATTTTTAAGCCAAGAAAAATATAATATTGAATATTATAGAAAAATCAATTATAATAAAATTATTCATAAACGAAAGGAGGCAGCGAAGCTGCTTTCCACACAGGTCAAAAATGAAAGAAGCAACAGCGTAGCCGCCGACCCACGGCATTGGGTTATGCATAAATATATAAAATAAACGAAAGGAGAATTATGAGAAAATTTAGTAAAAGAGCTACTGCGTGTGTTGGTAAACTTTTACCAAGCCATTGTAACATGGCTACGTACGTAGTACTTGGGGGGGGGGCAGACTTTTAAGCTCCGCTCAGGCGTTTTTAAGGGGTTGTAAAAAGTATAAAATCTGTTATAATAGTGATATGTTGCATCACAAATATAATGGAGATTGTATGAAAGGAATAAGAGCTTTTACCCTTGCGGAGGTATTAATAACTTTAGGTATTATTGGTGTTGTTGCTGCTTTAACAATTCCTTCGCTGGTTCAAAAATATAAAGAACAGGCAACAGTTACACGTGTCAAGAAGTTTTATAGTGCATTTTCACAGGCCTATACTATGGCTATTAATGAAAACGGTACAATTGATACATGGGGACTTGAAGATTCTGAAATTGATGTTGATGAAGACGGAAATTCAGTTTATGGTGACAGTTCACTTGAGCAGTATGAAAAATTTTTTAATATTATAGGAAAATACTTGCAAAAAGTAGAATACGAACCTATTCGAAATACTCGCGGTAAGGGTTTTGTTATGTCTGACGGAACGCAGATAATTGCTATATGGCTTAAACCTTCTCAATGCAGCGGTAATGGGATTAATCACAGTAATACATATTGCGGTGATTTTTATATAAAAACAGATAACAAACCTCACCGTAAAGATGATGGAACATTTAACTCCAATGTATTTGCATTTAACATTAATCCATACAGAATATTCCCTCGGGGCACAGATAACACTGAATTCAAAGACAAATGTCTTAGCGGAACTGATATGAGCAGATGTACAGGCTGGTTAATCTTAAACGAAAATATGGATTACCTTCACTGTAAAGATTTGGATATAAATACAAAAACTAAATGTAAGTAATTATTTAATTACTTCAATAAAGTCATAATCTACAAGATACGGCATATGTTCTTCGGTAATCAATTCTCCCGGTAAAAGAACCGCAATTCCCGGAGGACATTCTGCGATAACTTCTGCTGAAATCCTGCCAACAGCTTGAGATTTCGGTACTGTTTCTTTGTGCGAATAAAAAGCTTCGCGCAAAGTCATTTTGATTATCGGAGTTAACATAGGCATATGTTTTTTATTTTCGAGATAACAAATATCAGAGTAATTTGTTTTATCAATTGCCTGAAGACATTTTACCAGATAAAGCATATCAGCACGTGTGTTTCCGATATTTGAAAGAATTAAAAGACCTGCATCCGATGCGCTTTCAACTTCAATATTAAAATCAATTTCCAAAATGGATTCAAGGCGTTTTCCTGAAAGTCTGTCGTCTTTTATGAATACTTTTGTAATATCTGTTTTATACCCGAAATCAGGTTTTAAATGGTGAATATGTTCAAGTTTGTCAATTTCACGGCGTAAGAATTTTGCATTTTGTACTGCACGTTCAAGCTGTTTTCTTCCACGCTGGCTGTCAAGGTTTGCGCGTGCAGCATCAAGGCTTGCAAGAAGCATTAATGATGGACTTGTTGTATGCAGCAATTTTAAAGCTTTTTCAACAGCATCAACATCAAGCTTTGAGTTTTCTGCTATATGAAGCATAGAACTTTGGCTCATACTTCCGCCTGTTTTATGAAGCGAATGGACAACAGCATCAGCTCCGAGTTTTAAAGCAGAGGTCGGAAGATGTTCGTTAAAATTCCAAAGGCAGGCGTGAGCTTCGTCAACAATCAAAGGAACATTATATTTTTTACAAATAATAGCAATAGATTTTATATCAGAAACAACACCTTCGTAAGTAGGGTTTGTAATCCAAACCATTCCTATTTCATCGTGGGTGCTGAGCATTTCTTCAACGCTTTCAGGGGTGACATTTCCCCAGATGCCCCAGTCTTCAAATCTGTTAGGTACAAGCCAAAGAGGTTCTGCACCTGAGATAATCATTCCTGTAAGAATTGAACGGTGGCAGTTTCTGTTAGTAATAATTTTTTGTCCTTTTCTTGTCAAACCCATTGCAATCGCAAGGTTGCCTGCTGTTGAGCCGTTAAGCAAAAAGAAAGTTTTTTTCGCACCAAAAGCATCTGCTGCAAGTTCCTGTGCTTCTTTAATAGGACCTGTTGCAGGATGAAGTGTTCCCAAGCCGTCAAATTCATCGGTTGTATCAACGCATAATGCCTTTTTACCGATTAATTTGCGAAATTCGGGCAAAGAACCGTTACCTTTTGTATGACCAGGAATGTGAAATTGGTATGAAGGGTTTTCATATGCATTCTTAAGGGCTTCTACAATAGGGGCATTTATTTTTGTATATTTATTTTCGTTTGTTTTATTCATTGTTTTTTTTGTTACATATGTCATAATAATTAATATACACTAAAAAAATTTTTTTTTGCATAAATTTTATGATAAATTAATATTTGTGAACAGAATTTTTGGAATTATATTTTTATTATTTTTTGTGACTTTCGGACAGCCTGCTGATGCTAAAATTTTTGGAAAGAAAATTAAAGCTGAAAAAGTTAAAGTTGAGGAAATAAAACCCCCGCCTTCAGAAAAAGAATCCGCTCCGCAGCTTGAAGCCGGCGCAGTTGTCAACGACGGATTATCACAACAGGAGAAAGAAGAAGATGTTGACTTGCAGGAAATTGATGATGCTCTGCCTGAAAATGAAGATTTAATTGATAAAGTTGACGAAAATGATTTTAAAAAGACTGATACTCCGCAGGAAGAAAAACTAAGAAAAAGAGTTTTTGATGTAGAGAGTAACGTAGAAGCAGAATTTTCACTTTTTGAGAATTTCGATTGGGATAAAGACAATGATGGTGATATTGATGAAGATACACTTCTGGGTAAAATTATCAACAGAGATATAATAAGAACTGATGTTCCTTCGTATCTTTTAAGTAACGAACTGACTTTTCGTCCTAAAAAAGGGATAGTATCTAAAGTTCAATATTATGGTGCTTTTCAAGGTGATTTATCCTCAGGTTGGAATGCCGGTGATTATGACACAAATTACGATATAGGTTTCTTACAGTTTGGTGCCATAGGTAAATTCAGAAATACAAAAAATGATTTCAAAATTTTGTTAAATCCACGCCCTTCAAGTGAAAGAAATTATATGCAAAATTTCATTGCTGACGCATACATTGTTAACAGCAGTATTCCGCATCATAAAGTTGTAGTCGGTTATTCAAGAAATCAAATCGGTAAAGAAGGCGGCTCAAGTTCTTATATTCTGCCTTTTGTAACCCGTTCTCAAATTGCGAGAAACTTCGGTTCAACACGTGCACTTGGTGTAAGGCTTATTGGCAATTATTCTTTAATGGATTACAACCTTGCTTTTAATTCATCAGACAGATATTTTCATACTATATTTGCAGGTCCTGAATTTACGGGATGGGTAGATTTGAAACCTTTCGGGAGAACAGACGGAAGATACGGAAAGCTTATCATAGGCGGCGGCTTAAACGCAGGTCATAACAAAACTGATTACACTGTCGGAAGTTTCTATGTGGGATACAAATACAAAAGATTGTGGACAAATTTTGAATATGGAATAGCTGACGGGTATAACGGAACTTATGTCAGCACAAATAAAGCCGAAGGTTTTAATTACACGCTCGGCTATAAAGTTCACCCTAGATTACAGTTAATTGCACGTTACGACCAGTTTGATCCAAACCGTGATGTAAGCAATAATACAAGACGAGAATACACAGCAGGCATTAACTATTTTATAAAAGGACAAGCATTGCGTTTAATTCTGAATTACGTATTCTGTGATAATCAAAACCCAGAAGCCAGCCACAGAATTATCTTAGGCACGCAAATACTGTTATAAAAACAAGAGCGTAAGCGGGCTACGCTTCATCGCTTTTGTGTTTAACATCTTCTTTTATAACAATAAGATTGTTAATAATTTTCATTGCACATGTAGGTAAAACTACATCATTAAGACCGTTTGCAATGCTTATAATTTTTCCTGCGCCTAAAATAACTTCATCCCCTTTGTAGAAGAATTTGTAATCATCTTTTCTGTCTGAACGGATTGTTACCTTGTCCATATTTTTATCCTCTCTATATAATTTAGTCACGTTTTTTTATTTTGTCAGAGGCTTAACCTCTGTCTAACATTTAATGTATGGTTAATAATCCTTTTTGTCGTAATTTATTCTTGTTTAATGCCTTTTTCGTTATAGAAAATTCCTTCTTCCATAACTTCATCGTAAATTTCTTCGTCTTGTTTAAAACTTTCTTCTGTATATGGGTACAAGTCTATGCAAACATCCATTTCGGTTTCAATTTTTCCTATAATAGGCCAAATTTGTTCACGTTTGGATTTGTCTTCAATTTCAAAAATTGCCGCAAGTTCAATATCTTCGCCTTCATGCATTTTTCCGTCGAGAAAAGTTCCGAATAAATACATGCCTTTAAAATCGTTGAATACACGATTAAAGGCTTTAGATAATTTGAATATTACCTCATCAACAGAACTCATATTTATTTCCTTATCTTATTAATTACATCAACTCTGTCAATTGTAACCTGTTCTGATGTAGAAAGGTTTTTGACAGAAACTTTATTTGCTTTTATTTCATCTTCTCCGAGAATTAATGCATAATCAGCAGTTTTTGCTGCTTTTTCAAGCTGCTTTGTGAATTTTTTATTAGCAAGGTCAAATTCTACCTTGATACCGTTTGAGCGAAGTTCTTCCGCAAGTTTAAAAGCTTCGGCAGGTGAATTTGAAACAATAAATGCATCAAGTTTTTCTGGTTCAATTTCAAGTAAAAGGGAGTTTAATCGCTCCATTCCCATAGCCCAGCCAACAGCGGGTGTATCTTCACCGCCGAGATTTTTAACTAAGCTGTCATATCGTCCTCCGCCGCAGACTGCATTTTGCGAGCCCAAATTGTTTGATTTGATTTCAAAAACTGTTCTGTTATAGTAATCCAATCCTCTGACAAGAAGTTTGTTTTCAACATAAGGTATGTTTAGTTCATCTAAATATGATTTTAATTCTTTATAATGTTGTGCACATTCTTCGCAGATAAAATCCGATTGGATAACTTTTTGGATTTCGGGTTTTTCGAAGATTGCTTTACAGGTATCAACTTTGCAGTCAAGAAGTCTTAAAGGATTTTTTTCGTAACGGTTTTGGCAGTCTTCACAAAGATTGTCAAATTCTGGTTTTAAAACTTCTTTAATTTTTCTTTTGTATTCCTCGCGGCATTTCGGACAGCCCAGAGAGTTGATTTCAACCTCTAAATCGTTCAGCCCTAATGATTTTAAGTAATTAACAGCTAAAAGAATTACTTCCGCATCAGCAGTCGGTTCTTTAATACCGAACATTTCAACTCCGACCTGATGAAATTGTCTTTGTCTTCCTGCCTGCGGGCGTTCGTATCTGAACATCGGACCTTTATACCAGAGTTTTACGGGAGCAGAAAGTCTTGCCATTCCGTTTTCAATAAAGGAACGTACAACGCCGGCAGTGTTTTCGGGGCGAAGTGTTAAAGAACGTTCGCTTTTTTCAAAGGTATACATTTCTTTGTTCACAATATCTGTTGTATCGCCAACACCGCGTGCAAAAAGTTCGGTTGCTTCAAAAATCGGGGTTCTGATTTCTTTGTAACCGTATTTTGTAAAAACATCGAGAGCATTTTTTTCAAGTCTGTGCCACTGTTCGATTTCCTGAGGTAAAATGTCTTTTGTTCCTTTTTGTACTTTGATTATTTTAGCCATAAAGTTATTATATAAATTTGAAGCCGAATTGTCAAATGAAAATGATTGCTTTGAGGTATTTAATAATATTTACTTTTTTTATTTAGATATAATATGGTTATCAGGTTAGACTGACCTCCTTACACATCACAGCGAGCTTTTCTGTAAAAAGGTGTATGGAAAGGAGGTGATGTACAGTTTAGTTCTTATCCTCAATGAACTCAATATGGTAACCTAAAACGCATAAAATATCTTGAACTTCATCAAATTTGATGTTCCTCGTCTTAATTTGTTAGTAATATTGTTTGGTGAAATTTTTTGTTTTTTTGTAAATTAACCAAGTTACTTATTGTTAATATTAAGAAAGGAAAATTACATGTAACTATTTTTCAAAGCAATAATAATGTTATAAATACTTTCAACGAAATCTTCATTACAATCAGAAAGCAAGCGAGTGATTTCTTTTTTCAAATTTTTTGTTTTATCTGTTTCATCTGATTAACATTCAACATTACAAACATATTAAACTCTTTTTTTTGGCTTTTCTAGCTTATTTAGTTAGACTATATCCAATTTAAAACGACATAAGGAGACAACTATGCTCAACCCGCTAAAACTAAAAATGTTTATTTGTAAAATGCTAACTTGCTGGATAGGTCCAGCAGGCAGAAGAAAACTTATTCGTGAGTTTTTGTTTTGGTTTTCTATCAAAGATTATCACAGGTTTAAAAATGCAGATTACGCAATAGTTTCATTCGGCAACAGCTGTTTGACCAGAGTTCTTGCTGTTGCATCAGGAGTAAAACCAAGACGATTTTACGGTGAAAAGTCCTGCCCGTTTGATTTGTGCAGAAGTAATGATGTTAAAAGGATTATTACCCGTCAGGTATCGGATTAAACTTCTTCCACCCATTTTTTAGGATCAAAGCGTAAATCTTTTACATTTAATTTCAGGGATTTCAGGTACGGCTCGAATTTTACCAGCAGCTGTGTTTTTCTTAAAGTCAATTCCTGCGCTACAATTGCGTTTTCGCACGCAATAATCATTACACCGCCGCCCATCATTGAATATGGTTTCGATTTTTTTGCAAATTTTTCACCCGCAACTTTATCCCAAAACTTGTACAAGTTGTTGCGGGTTATTGCTTTTTTAACCTCTTTTTTGCCGAGTAATTCTTCAACAAGAGATTCGGTTGTTACAAAATCTGTATACAATATTTTTTTCACTTTGAAACCATGCTTTTTTGTGCTAACATTAAGGAATGGATTATTCTAAATTAAATGATATCATAAAGTCGTCTAAAAACATATTAATTATTTCACATATTAACCCTGACGGCGATACTTTAGGTTCAATGTGCGGTTTGTACTCAGCGATTTTGGATAATTACAAAAAAAAATGCGATATGATGTCTATTTCTAAAATCCCTGATGTTTACAGCTTCCTGCCGCATTTGAATGAAGTAAAAAATATCGAGGATTATGATAAATCCAGAGAATATGATTTGGTTATCAATGTGGATGTTGCATCATTAGACAGAATTTGTGATGCTAAAACTCTTTTTGACAAAGCTAAATTCAGGGTAAATATTGACCACCACAAAACTAACAGCGCATACGGCGATTTGAATTTTATCAATCCTGATGCAAGTTCTACGGGCGAAGTTTTGTTTAACTGTTTTAGCGAAATGGGCTGGAGGGTTAATCTTGATGCCGCAATTTGTCTTTATACTGCAATATTGACTGATACAGGATCTTTCAGGTTTGATAATACAAAGCCTTTAACATTTGATACGGCAGGAAAACTTGTGGAAATCGGGGTTCAGCCGTCTGATATTTATAAAAAAGTTTACGAGTCTGACAGTAAGACTCTCGTTATGTTTCAAGCACATTGTATAAGTAAGGCAAAATTTCTTGACAATGATAAAATAGCTTATACAATTGTTTATAAAAAAGATATGGAAAAATTCTCTGCAGGTGATGATTGCATGGAGGGTTTGACAGAAAAGCTGAGAGCTATTGTTACAACAAGAATTGCTTTTGTTGCAAAAGAGATGAAAAACGGCGGTACAAAAGTTTCTATGCGAAGCAAATTTGCTGATGTTGCAGAAATTTGTGAAATATTCGGCGGCGGAGGTCATAAATTTGCGGCAGGATGCACAATAAAGGCTCCTGTTGAAGAAGCAGCGAGAAAGGTTTTGGAAGAAATAAGCAAACATGAACTTTAAAGAATTTATAAGAGGTGTAAAAAGATTAATTATATCTGTTATTAAAAACGATTTCTACGGTATGGCGGCAGAAATGGGCTTTATGATGGTTATAGGGATTTTCCCTTTTATGCTTTTGCTGACATCTGTCTTTGGCTGGATGGGAAATAAATCTTTAATGGCTCCTATTCTGAGATTTCTTGCCACCTTTATGCCTGAGCAGGCAATGGATTTGATTTTAACCGTTTTATCAGAGGCAATGATATTTTCTCATGGAAAACTTATGGCAATAATAGGTTTTTGTGTAACTCTTGTACTTTCAACAAACGGTATTGCTGTTGTGTTGAAGGGGTTGAACAGGGCTTATAAAGTTACTGAAACGAGAAATTTAATCTATACAAGGCTTTTGTCTTTGCTTATGGTGTTTGTTGACACTATGGTAATGTTTTTGAGCATAAACTTAATTGTCTTCGGTAAAGCTATCATAAACCTGCTTGTTAACCATTTTCATATGTCGACAGGTGTTGCGATTACATTATTAACACTGCGTTGGCCTGTCGCGTTTGCGGCGTTGTTCTTTATGGCGTTTTTAAGTTACTATATCTTACCTGACTTGCGCGGGAATGAACAGTTTAAACGCAGAAGCGCAATACCGGGAACTTGGTTTTTCACAACTTTTTGGTTAGTAGGTTCCTGGGGATTTTCGATATACGTAAACAATTTGAAGACATATAACATGGTTTACGGAACAATCGGGGCGTTTGCTGTGTTAATGGTATGGCTTTATTACACATCAATTTTGATATTAGTGGGCGGCGAGATTAACTCGCAGGTATATAACAAGCTTTCAAGAAAAGCTGATGAAATCAGAGACGATTTGGCAAAGCTTTCCCTTATGAACAAGATTGTTCAAAAGGTTAAAAAGCTTGACGAAAAAGACAAGTAAATTCAGGGTTGATGTTATAAATTATTAATTCAGAGACTTGAAATTTGTGTGAGATATGTTATAATAAAAGAAAGGGCGAGAGGATTGCAGTCCTCTCTTTAAAAGCCCTCTTTAAAGTAGTTTAAGCGCTAGTATTATCAAAAAGATAAGCATTAGCGCTTTTTCAGTTACACTGAAATCCACTTTTATCACCTCCCCTCGTTCTTACGTTTTCTGATTTATAGTCTGTCCGCAGAATTTGGAGAAATTTGGGCTTACCCTTATTTTAATAATATATCGAATTTTAAACAAAAAATCATGTATTAAATGTATTTATTTTATAATCAACGGTCTTACAAGCACGTATATGTCGTTGAACAGCACAAATATCAAGAGCAATATTAACAGCATGAAAAATACTGTCATTATTTTGTTCGCTATTTCTTCATCTACCGGCTTGCCCTGTATCTTTTCTATTAAAAGGAAAAGCAAGTGACCGCCGTCAAGAGCAGGTATAGGTAAAATATTAAGTATTGCAAGGTTCATTGAAATTACGGCTGTCAATAGAATTCCGTAGAATATTCCGTCGCTGCTTCCCTTGATTATGTCGCCGCCGATTTTTGTAATTAATACAACACCATGCATGTTTTTCAACGGAATTTTACCTGTGAAAAGCTGTTTTAATACAATTATCATTGATTTTGTTTCGTTATACAAATATTTGTAGCTGTTGGTTATTGCTGATTTAAGACCTTTTATAGGTATTAATTTTTCTTTCTGGCTGTATTCGATTCCGATAAGTCCGTCTTTATCTGAATATACTGTATTCAAATCGATAACCATGTCGCCTTCACGAAGCACTGTTATTTCAAGGGGTTTTCTGCCGTCTGTTATTGCATAAGCTATATCATTTAGAGAATAATCACCTTTGGTTTCTGCATATTGCTTATTAAGCAGTTCATCGCGAAGTTTTTTTTGCGCTTCGGTAAGTTTAATTTCTTTAGGTATATAAAGCTCAACTGTGTTTAAAACGTTATCGCTTAAAACGGTTTTGCCTTCTTCACCGTGTTGTGGAAGTTTTACGATTAACCCTTCAGGAATAATTTCATCTTTTTTAAATGCAGGATTTAGTTTTTTTAATTTTTCGTAGTTTTGTTCTGCCTGAACCTCATTAACTTTTCCGTCAAACGATGCACTGTACATTGCATAAAGGTTTAGGCTGTATTTTCTTTCAATTGGAGAACCGTTAATTCTGAGGATTTGATCGCCTGTTTGCATACCTGATTGCCAAACGCTGGCTTCTTTGGGAGCTGTAATTTTTGCTACATAAGTGTCAAAATAGCCTGAAGGCAGATTTCCCCAGGCAAGTGCGGTTATTAATACAAGCACATACGCACAGATTACGTTTGCGATTACCCCTGCAGAGAAAATGATTGCTCTCTGCCAGATAGGCTTGTTCATCAATCTGTCAGGAGAGTTTTGCGGTAAATCAGAATCCTTGTCATCATCAGGGAACGATACGTAACCGCCGAATAAAAATGCGTGAACAACAAGAGTTATTCCTCCGACTTGTTTTTCCCACAATGTCGGACCAATCGGCAAACCTATTCCGAACTTATCAACTTTTACTTTAAAAAGTAAAGCTGCACCTAAGTGTCCCAGTTCGTGAACCAAAATTAAAAGCCCGATTAACAAAATCATTATGATAACTGACATATTCTCTCCTTTTACAGAAATTGATTATATCATAAACATAAAAAAAGCTCCTCTTACCTGAGGAGCTTTGTTGGTCTATAACAATTCTTTTAAATAATTTGGTAATGCAAAACGTGCATTGTGGTAATCTTTGTTGTAGATTTTGCAGGTTTTTACGATATCGTCATAACGGTCATCCGCAAAGTATGAAAGCGGTTGAACGCTTTGAGAGCAGAATGCCCAAGCCCAGTACCCGCTGGGGTATGTCGGAATATTTGATGTGTAAGTTGATGTTACAGGGAAAACTTTTTTCAAAAGGTTATACATTTTTTTGATTTCTTCCTTGTTTACAACAGGGCTTTCTGATTGCGCTGCAACAATACCGCCTTCTTTCAATGAATTTTTAACGTTTGTATAAAATTCTTCTGTGAATAAACCTTCTCCGGGTCCCATAGGATCAGTTGAATCTATGAGAATAATATCATATTCATTCTTTTTGTCTTTGATGAATTCAATAGCATCTTCGACTTTGATTTCAACTCTCGGGTCTGAAAGTCCGCAAGAAATAGTCGGTAAAAATTCTTTGCAGGCATCAATTACCATTCCGTCGATTTCGCAGAGCACAACTTTTTTAACTGATTTGTGTTTTAAAACTTCTCTAACAGTACCGCCGTCGCCGCCGCCAATAACAAGAACGCTTTCGGGGTTTTTGTGGTGCATCATAGGAATGTGCGCAATCATTTCGTGGTAATGAAACTCATCGCCTTCTGTGGTCATCATTAAATCGTCGAGAGTTAAAACTCTGCCGAGTGCGCTTTCTGTTTCAAAAACTTCAACTTTTTGAAAGTCTGATTGTTTAGAGAATAAAACTTTTCCTGCTTTTATAGCAATCCCGTAACCTGCGGGCGTAATTTCGTGATAATATCCGTTTTCAATTCCGTTTTTCATGTATAAGCTATCTCCTTTTTTTAGATTATACAATAAAAAAAATAAAACCTGTTAAAGTTAAATTGTAATAAATTTAATAATATTTACTTTTTTATTTGTTTAGATATAATAAGGTTATCAGGTTAGACTGACCTCCTTACACATCACAGCGCGCTTTTCTGTATAAAGGTGTATGGAAAGGAGGTGATGTACAATGACAGAGCATGTTATCAGCATAATAAAATGTGCCCTAGTGGTAATAGGACACATTTTGCTAATAATAGCTTCGCTATTGTAGGGTCTGTAAAAGGGTATCCTGACCGATACCCTACCCTGTTTATATTATAACATACCGTTTAATAAATTTCAAGTCTGTTTACTTCTTATCCTCAACGAACTCAATATGGTAACCAATTTCTGAAAGAATAAGTTCAAGTTCTGAATATCTGATAGTTTTGCGTGTGAATTTAGTTGAAATATTGTTACTTGTAAATTTTGCATTATTTGTCTTCTTTGATATGTTTTCACAAACATTTTTCAAAGTTTTCCCTTTTTTTCCTATTAGATATTTGATTTCGTTTCTTATATCCATTTTATAATTATAGTTTTACTTGCAAAACATTTCTAAATATGTTATAAGCTTGCTATATAGCATTAAACAATGTTGTATAGAAGATTAATATGGAGGAATACTCATGTAGCTACTTTTTCAAAGCAATAATAACGTTATAAATTCTTTCAACGAAATAACAAATTAAAGAATTAAATTATCTGATTATTTAGCAAACGTTATAATAAATTAGTAAAATCATCAATTTCCTGAAAATCAAAAAATTCTTTCATAGTAATTCCAAGTCCGCTGCAAATTTTCAAAATGGTATATGCTCTAGGTTCTTTCATATTTCTTTCAATCTCGCTGAGCCCGCCCTTTGAAATACCACTCTGATAGGCTAATTGTTCCAGCTTAAGATTGTGCTCTTTGCGTAGCGTTAAAATTCTATTGCATATTAATTTGTTAAAATCTTTGTTAATCATAATATGAGCAAAATTCATAGTTATGAATTTGTAATCTGATACTAGACTAATTTTTTTGAGCAATAGTTCATATATATGAAAATACTATTTTATAATTTATCAACAAAATCTTTCATTTCTTTGAATTTAAAAAATTCATCCATTGTAATGCCAAGACCACTACAAATTTTTGCAATAGTATATATCAGAGGTATTTTCAAATATTTTTCAATCTCGTTGAGTCCGCCTTTTGATATGCCACTTTGATAAGCGAGCTGTTCCTGATTAAGGTTATGCTTACGCCGTAGTGAAATTATTCTATTGCAAATTATTTTTTTAAAATTTTCATCTACCATATTTAATCAAACTTCATACTTATGAACTTTTTAATGATATAAGAACTTTTTTGTGTAATAGTTCACATGTGCGAACTTTGTTAATATATTGGAGACGACTATGTTCAACCCACTAAAACTAAAAATGTTTATTTGTAAAATGCTCACCTGCTGGATAAGTCCGCCAGGCAAAAGAAAACTTGTCAGGGAGTTTTTGTTCTGGTTTTCTCTCAAAGATTACCATAGATTTAAACGCTCAAATTATCATATTGTTTCTTTAGGCAGCAGTTGTTTAACCCGTGCTTTACTTGTTGCATCAGGAGTTAAACCAAGACGGTTTTACGGCGAAAAGTCCTGCCCGTTTGATTTATGCAGAAGTAATGATTTCAAAAGAATTGGTGAACTTATTGAGAGCGACTTTTCAGACTTTTTCGAAAATATAAACCTCGATGATTTTCCGCATGATGATAAATTAACCGTTAAACAGTTTAAAAAACGCTACCAAAAAAGAATACAGAATTTTCTTAATATTCAAAATGCGGATAAAGTTGTTTATTATGTTTATTCAAATTTCGAGAAAGTACCTGAAACAGATGAAATAAAAGGATTGTATCAGGTGTTAAAAGCCAAACGCGGTGCAAAGCCGTTTGAGTTAATACTTTTGACAAGCAGGCTGATTGATGTGCCAAAAATTCTCCAAATACCTTATGACATACAAATTGATGACGGCAAAGCAATTGAGTATATTATTAACAGATACAAGGATTATAATAATAAATACACGGTTTTTGGCGATTATATGAAAGAAAAACTAAAAGAAATTATTTATCACCCATAATGTGAAGATGAAGGTGGAAAACTTCCTGCCCTGCTTCTTTGCCTGTGTTAATCAATGTTTTATATGATTTTAAACCTATTTTTTCGGTAGTTTTTTTAACAGCTGATAAAAGCTCTGCCATAAGATTTTTGTCCTCCAATTCATTCAGTGATGCAACGTGAACTTTCGGAACTACAAGCAAATGGACAGGTGCTTTAGGGTTAATGTCTTTGAACACAGCAACGTGTTCGTTTTCATAAACAAATTCTGTGTTAAAGTCGCCGTTAATAATTTTGCAAAAAATACAATCCATAAAAATTCCTCTCTTTTGAATTAGTTTATAATGACAAAGTTCAAAAATCAATCTATATTATTCTTTTTTCTGTAACTTCAGGAGTTAATTCAAATTTATAGTCATTGAGGCTTAGGTATTGTTTAAAAAGAGATGAGCAAGTATAGTGAATAGGAATAAATCTCAATGAAATATCGTCATGAAAAACAAATCCGCTTATATTTTTGTTTATATATTTGTCCGGTACCACAATTGTATAAAACTTTTTCATTCTGACAGGCTCATAAACTCCTGTAAGAGGGTTACGGACTTCGATTGCATCTTTGTATGGTTTATCAACCTCATAGTTATTTATTTTTTCCATAAGCGTTCTGTTGACTTTAATATCCGACCAGTGAATTATACCGTTTTGTTTTGGCGAATCAATATTGTTCAATACATTTTGGGTGATTATATAAACCAATTCTTCACCGGTTACGGAGCCTTTTCTTAAATTGGAAAGTTCTTCATTTGCTCCGCCGAAAAGTTTTATTAAGTCAAGGTTTGTAAAATTATCCGATTCAGGATTTTTTATTCCTGCTCTGAACATTTCTGATGGAAGTCCGACAGAATCAAGTTTTTTATATGAAATTTTCAATGACTCTTTTATTGCTGTGGTAACATAATTTACAAATATTTTATCTGAATTTCTTATTGATTTATCAAATACAAGTTCGTTTGAATATTCTTCATAACCTTTCAGATTTATCAAAGGTTTAATATCTTCGCCTATGTTTTTTTGGACAAAATCTTGAAGGTTTTTATCTTGCAACGCCGTTTGTTCATAATCCGATGTATTGTATTTTTTTAAGCTTATGCCTTCAATTTTGCCGTAATCATCAAATTTTATTTTGAAAGATTTTATAAATTTATTATTTACTCCAAGAGATGAAATAAGAGTATCGTTAACATAAAAATCTGATTTTTTATGATCATGTGCATTGAGAATAAGGTTAATATCAGGGACTTCTTCTGCTATTGCACAAGAAATTTTATTACCTAAGTGAGAAAGCAGAATTACTGCTCCGTCAGGATTTTGTTCTTTAAAATCTTTAACCTTATATTTAATCACGTTAAATGTTTTTATAAAATCATCTTTAGTAACTTCGTTGTCGCTTTTATCGAGTTTGTCATAAAAAACTGTTCCGCTCATACGTTTTCCGTTGAATTTTTCTCTCGGAATTGTCGCGCCCATAACAAGAACTTTATTTATAATATCAGGATTTTTGTCATCGGGTATTTCGTAAATTTTTGATTCAACTATATTGGGATTTTCTTTCATGATTTTTTTAGCAAGCGGTGATTTTGCAAGGTTAACGTTTGTCATTACAGTTGTCATATGTGAATTTGTTAGTTTTCTGTAAAGCCATTTGTCACCTGCTTCCAAATCATGATTGCCGGGTGTAAATACAGTATCAAATTTAGAATTGTATGCAGTAGAATTTTTTACGGACAAAATCATTCTTGCAAGAAAATTAAATTGAATATCTCCGATTTGTTTATCTTTTTTTGTAAGCAAGCCGCTTTTTTCAGGGTACATAAAATAATCCCCCGCAACAGCAAAGAGATTAAGCGTACTTTCTTTTTCGGATTTATCAAAAATATCGTTTTGATTTTCCTGTACGGTTTTAATCACTTGAGGTATGCTTCTTACATTTCCGTGATTATCTGCAGTTGCTGCTATATTAAGCAGGGCAGACTGAAAATTTATATTTTTTCTGTCATATCTGTTAACTTGCAATTTACGTAAATCCCTTTTGAGCTATAAAAGCCGTGAATATTAATTTTTGTTATGTAAATTATTATAACTTAAAAATATGTAACTAACTTGCCATTATTTTATATGTAAAGTAAAATGATTTTACTTGGGGAATCCTTTGGAGGAATATATTATTTATGCCGGAATTAGCCAGACGACAATACGATAATCGCTATGCTATACGAAATTACAATTACCCGCCTCAGGGCATAGTGCGTGAACTTCCAAGACATTCACAGCAGGTTGTTGATAGACCTGTTTATACAAAACGCACTGCCGATAAGAAAAAAGTCGAGCGTAATTATTTTATTCACAGAATAATTTCCGTTGCTGTTGTTTCTTTAATCGGGTTTTCTATTTTGCCTTTCGGATTTAACAAAGTTACCAAAATGATGTTTAATCCTACACCTTATAAGGAAGTAAAAGCAGATTACCAGCAAATTTTATTCCCGACTTCAAATTATATTTCCAATCACTGGATTATGGGACAGCGTTCTTTGAGAGGTGCTGAAATGAGAAGACCTCAAATGACTGCATTGACAGAAAGTAACCAACTTACAGGTTTAGAAAGCAGTTTAAGAAATCTTTCTGCTATGTACCCTTCCATACACCCGTCAATTTATGTTTGGGATTATGAAACAGGCAATTATGCAGATGTAAATGCAAATGAAATTTTCCCGACAGCAAGTATAATCAAGCTTCCTGTATTGGTTCAGCTGTTCCGTTCAATCGAAAAAAATCAGCTTACTATATATGATGAAATGCCTTTGACAGAATATTACAGAACAGAAGGTTCCGGAAGTCTTCAGTTTAAAGCTGCAAACTCAACATATACAATAGATACGCTTGCAAGAATGATGATAACAGAATCCGATAATTCTGCAACAAATATGATTATGGCTCGATTGGGTTCTATGACAGATATTAATCAGGGTATCAGAGAATGGGGTTTAAAACATACATATGTTCAAACCTGGCTGCCTGATTTGGGCGGTACAAATCATTCCACTGCCCGTGATATGGCAACCATTCTTTACAATATTGATAATCCTAAATTTTTAAGTACAAGCTCACGCGAAAAAATATTTGATTATATGGGACATGTGCATAACAACAGGCTTATTGCAGCAGGGCTTCCTGCAGGGGCTGAGTTCCTTCACAAAACAGGCGATATAGGAAAAATGCTCGGTGATGCAGGTATAGTTTACGCGCCTAACGGTAAAAAATATATTGTAGTTATTTTTGCAAACCGTCCGCACAACTCACCTTTAGGAAAAGAATTTATCGTTAAAGCTTCTGAAATTATTTATAATTCTATGGTGAGATAATGCTGAAAGAGCTTTTGGAAGCGGGAAAATGTTTTAAGCTTGTATGCGGTGCGGGAAATGAAGATGCTTTAGAAGTTGAAAAACTTGTAGCATTGTATTCCAAAGCAGGTTGTAAGTTTTTTGATGTTTCAGCAAAACCTGAAATAATTGATGCGGCAAAAAAAGGTCTTCAAGACCGTGAAGGTTATATATGTGTAAGTGTTGGAATTAAGGGGGATCCGCATGTCAGAAAAGCTCAGATAGATTACGAAAAATGTGCAGGCTGTCATAAGTGCGAAGAAATCTGCCCTCAAAAAACCATAAAGCACTGTAAGGTTAAAACCGCTCGCTGTATCGGATGCGGAAAGTGTTATTCCGTTTGCACTCACGGCGCGATATCATTTTTGTCGGAAAATAAGGATTTGAATGAAGTTTTGCCGCCTTTAATTGAAAAAGGAATTGACTGCATAGAATTTCACGTTATGGGTGAAGATGAAAGCGGAATTTATGAAAAATGGGATTACATAAACTCTGTATATGACGGGCTTTTAAGTATTTGTACCGCACGCGGGAAGCTAAGCGAGGAAAAAATGATTTCGCGTATTGAGCGGATGACAGCTATAAGAAAACCTTATACAACAATAGTTCAGGCTGACGGATTTCCTATGAGCGGCGGAAAAGATGATTACAAAACAACATTACAGGCTGTTGCAACCGCAGAGATAGTACAAAATGCAAAAATGCCTGTTTATATAATGCTTTCAGGCGGAACAAATTCCAAAACCGCTGAGCTTGCAAAGCTTTGCGGCATAAATTATAACGGAATAGCAATCGGCACATTTGCACGGAAAATTGTCAACAGATACATTGAGCGCGAAGACTTTTTAAAAAACGATTATATTTTTAATGAAGCATTAAATATTGCGCGTTCGCTTGTTGGGAATGTTTAAAATATCCGTTTGAAGCAAGTTTGTAAACTGCTTGAATTCTATTGCAAGAACCGGTTTTTTCAAGAATTCTTGTGACATAAACTTTTATTGTATGTGTGCTGACAAACATCTTTTGTGCTATTTGGGTATTTGAATAACCCAATTTCATAAATTCAATTACTTCTTTTTCACGTTCTGTGAAACTGAAATTCAAGTTGTCAGCCATAATATTCTTTCTATTAAATATAAAATAAGACTTATTAGTGCTAATATTATACTTGATAAACATTAGAATTGCAATAGTAAATATTCTACAATCCTATATATGAATAGGAATGCAGAATTAAAAAATAATTTTGGTAAAAAGTTAGCATATATAAGAAAGAAAAGAAATCTTTCACAAATGCAACTTGCTGAAATTATGGATTGTAATTTTAATTATATCAGTAGAATTGAATGCGGTAGGGCAAATATTACAATGAACATGATTGAAATATTGGCTGATGCGTTGGATATTGATGCAAAAGAATTATTTGATTTTTAATTTTTCGTTTTGAGAGCAGACTTGAATTTTTTTCAAACTAAGTTATAATATAAATATAGGGGGAAGCCCTAAGAAAACATAACTTTCCTGGAGCTTCACTTAGTACCCTATGGTTTTAGGTAATTAAAAAAAGTTCCAGTATCTCAAGTGCTGGAGCTTTTTCTTTATGCTTCCTGATAAAACAATCAAGAAGCAGGAAAAAACCTAATTTCATATTAACCACCTCCTTTCCACCGTTTTCTTAGTATTACGTGTGTGGGTTGGATGTGGACGGTACTACCCTGTAAATTATTTTATCAAATAATATGTAAAAAGTAAATATTATTAAAATTATTATAATATATTTTTGTGTTAGAATGTTTATCATGACAAAGATTTTAGATTGTACACTGCGTGACGGCGGGCATGTTAATAATTGGAAGTTTAGCGATGAGTGCATACTCGATTCTCTTATCGCAGCCGAAAATGCAGGAATTGATTATTTTGAAGCAGGTTACAATATGCCTGATTGCATTAAATCATCAAGGATTAAACTCGTTGCGATGGTGGATGCAAAAAATTATTGCGCAGGAATTACAAATATTAAGGCTGATGCAATACGTGTTGCGTGCTATCCTCACCAAATTCATACTGCTATCAGTGCTGTTGAAGATTTTAAAAATCAGGGTTATGAAGTCTTTTTACACCTTATGACTGCTGATAAGTTTGAGGATTATGAGCTTTTAAAAAATTGGAAAAATAAAAATATTTTGACTTCAATATATTTTGCGGACAGTTTCGGTGCTTTTATGCCTGATGATGTTGAAAGGATTTATAAAAAAATTCAAAACTGCGGATATAAAAACATAAGTTTTCACGCTCATAACAATTTACAACTTGCTTTTACAAATACAATCAAGGCTGTCGAACTCGGTGCTTACAGTGTTGACGGTTGTGTTTTCGGTATGGGCAGAGGAGGGGGAAATCTTCCTTTGGAACTGGTTTTAAAATACTTAAAAATGGATTATGAACCTTATATGGCTCTTATAAAAAAATACTATCTGCCTCTGTTTAATCAATACGGCTGGGGTTACAGCTATGAAGCTTTAATTGCAGGATTAAAAAATATTCATCCTGATAAAGCAAGTCAAGCAATTGTATGATTGCATTTGCTTATAAAGAATTTATAATCGTTTAAAAAGAGGAATTTAGAATGCTTTTAACAGATCACGTTCAAGCGATTATTAAATCAGGTAAATCAATAGTTGTTGCGAGAAATTATCCTGAACTCGCCCCGGAACATTTGATGCTTGCTCTAATGCTGGATCAGAACGATTTACCGCAGATTTTAATGGAACGTGTGGGAATTGACAGTCCTGAAATTGTTGACAGACTTAACTGCTATGTGTCAAAACGCGCTTATTTCGCACGCGGAAAATTTTCTGATATAAGATTTTCTACCGAAACCATAGTTATGATGAAAGTCGCTCAGGAAGAAGCCGAAAAGCACGGCGATGATCAGGTAAGTATTGAACATTTATTTTTGGCATTATTTAGAATTGACAATAAAACACTTAATCATCTCTGGCAGCAATGCGGTATTAACAGGCTTGAGCTTTACGAAAAAATGACCGAAGAAGTCAATAATATTGTAAACTTGGAAGAAACTGTGGAAGAAACCTCAGAACAAAAACAAAACGATGCACAGCCTGCATCCAAGTCTAAAACAATAAAGAATGACAAACAGGAGAAGAAAAACGAAGCATTGTCAAAATATACAACGGATTTAACGGAATTAGCAGCAAAAAATAAACTTGATCCTGTTATCGGTCGTGATGATGAAATTCGCCGTACTATCCAAATTTTAAACAGACGTTCAAAAAATAATCCGGTTATAATCGGCGAACCCGGTGTCGGTAAAACCGCAATAATTGAGGGATTGGCTCAAAGAATTATTTCCGGTGATGTTCCTGAAAGCTTGAAAGATGATAAAATTTTAGCGCTTGATTTAGGTGCATTGCTTGCTGGTGCTTCTTACAGAGGTGAATTTGAAGAACGTCTGAAATCTGTACTTAAAGCAATTGAAGAAAAATCTGACGATTTAATGCTGTTTATTGATGAAATTCATACGATTATGGGAGCGGGTTCCTCAGAGGGTTCTGCTGATGCAGGAAACCTTTTAAAACCTATGCTTGCACGCGGCAATATCAGGGTTATTGGAGCAACAACAATTGATGAATACAGAAAATATATTGAAAAAGATAAAGCTTTAGAAAGACGATTTCAGCCTGTACTTGCAGATGAACCGTCTGTTGAAACTACAATCAGTATTCTTCGCGGATTAAAAGACAAATATGAAGGTTACCACAGTGTGAAAATTAAAGACAGCGCAATTACTGCTGCCGTAAAACTTTCTCACAGATATATCTCAGACAGATGCCTTCCCGATAAAGCCATAGATTTAATCGATGAAGCAGCATCTGCCTTGCGTATTGAAATAGACACAATGCCTGAAGAAATTGATGTTTTCATACGTGAAAAAATCCAGCTTGAAATGAATAGAAAAGCCTTAGAACAGGATGAATCATCAGAGTGTAACAAGAAAATCGAAAAGATTAATAAAAAAATTGCTGATTTAGATGAAAAAATTAACAAGCTCAAAGAGCAATGGCTTAAAGAAAAAAAGGTTATTGACTCTGTTGCGGCAGTAAAACGCAATATTGAAAAGTTGAAAGCACAAATTGAAATGTCAAAGAAAAATCCTGAAATGACTGAAACGCTTGAAACAAAATACAGCCTTATGCTCGATATGGAAAAGAAATTAAATCAATTGCAAATGCAATCAGGTAAAAAAAGACTGTTAAAAGAAGAAATTGATGAAGACGATATTAGCTGTATTGTTGCAAAATGGACAGGAATTCCTGTTAACAGACTTATGGAAGATGAGTCCAAGAAATTAATCGGTATGGAACAGGTTATGCACAAACGTGTTATAGGGCAGGAAGAAGCGGTTACAAAAATAGCTAACGCGATACGTCTTTCACGTTCAGGACTTCGTGACCCAAAAAGACCGATAGGAACTTTTCTTTTTCTGGGACCGACAGGCGTAGGTAAAACTGAACTCGGTAAAACTCTTGCAGAAATTTTATTCAACGATGAAGATTCACTTATACGGATTGATATGTCGGAATTTATGGAAAAACATAATATATCAAGGCTTGTAGGCTCAACAGCAGGGTACGTAGGATATGAAGAAGGCGGTCAATTAACGGAAGCTGTCAGACGTAAACCTTATTCTGTTGTGCTTTTTGACGAAGTTGAAAAAGCTCATTCCGATGTATTTAATATCATGCTTCAAATGTTTGATGACGGGCGTTTAACAGATGGTCAAGGAAGATTGATTGACTTTAAAAATACTGTTTTAATTATGACAAGCAACCTTGCAAGCGAGATTATTCTTGATGAAAATTTATCTGCAAAAGAAAAACAAAAAGGTCTGCAAAATGCTTTAAAATCAAAGTTTAAACCTGAATTTTTAAACCGTATAGATGAAATAATAATGTTTAAGGCTCTTACACTTGATGAGCTTTCACAAATAGTTGAAATTCAAACAGGTTCATTAAAAAAACGTCTTCTTGAACAAGATATTGAACTTAATATTACGGAAAGTGCAAAAGAACATCTTGCAAATGAAGGGTATGAACCTCTTTACGGAGCAAGACCGCTAAGGCGTGTAATCAGACAGCTTGTAGAAATTCCGTTGTCTATGAAAATTCTTGAAGGAGAATTTATAAAAGGTGATAAAGTTTCAGTAGACTTTAAAAACGAGATGACTTTTAGTAAGCAGTGATGCTATACTTCACTTGTAAAAAATCAAAAATCGTTTATAATAATAAATGAAATATAAACGAGGAGTGAAAGTATGGAAAAAATCAGTAAAACAGCAGCTTCGTTGAT